>Ga0207095_10324_pt1 | contig 11545 bp, 6 predicted proteins | sample Alteio_BWMinHeat_88_FD_153529 | JGI IMG/M metagenome (GOLD analysis project Ga0207095, IMG submission 153529) | Enriched cells from forest soil in Barre Woods Harvard Forest LTER site, Petersham, Massachusetts, United States -... | ecosystem: Environmental > Terrestrial > Soil > Temperate forest >... | reverse complement strand
TCCAGCCGCGCCCGGACCTTACGCGGCGATTCTTCGTATTGCTCGGCGATGCGCTCGATCTCGTCGTTGATGTCGTCCTCATCGACCTCGATTTTCTCGACCTCGGCGATCTTTTGCAGAACGAAGTGCTCTTTCAGCGACGCCGCCGTGCTGGCGAGGATGTCTTGAGACAAAATGCGCTGCCGGGCGCGGATTTCCTCCTCTGACATGCCTTCCGAGCGCATGTCCATGACCTTGCGCGCCAGCGCCTTGCGGGCCTGCCGTGCTAGCAGGTCTTCAGGCAAATCCCACGTCGCCGCCGACGTAATCCGCCCCATCACCTGATCGCGGGCCGATTGCCGCTGCTGGTATTCCAGCCGCCGGTCGAGGAACACGCGCAGCAATTCATGGAACTGGTCCACCGAGTGTACGCCGAAGTTGTGCAGAAATTCGTCGGTCAACTCAGGCATGCGAACCGTCTTCACGTCCTTGACCTGAAACGTGGCCTGCACCGTCTTGCCGCGAAGATTCTCGTCGGCGACCGTGCTAGCGAGTGTGATATCAACGGTCCGCGTATCGCCCGCCTTCGCTCCCTTCATCTGGTCGCCGAACCTCTGGGCAATCCCGTCCTTGAACGCAAGTTGAGGGTCGATACGGACTTGCAGTTCCTTTAGATCGCTTAGAAGCTTGCCACCCACTTTGGTGACGACGTCGGCGGTAACAACGTCCCCAACTTCCACCACGCCCTTCTCTTTAGGAACCACCTGCCCATACGGGGTCAGCAGCCGGCGTTCTTCCTGGGCCACGTCCGCGTTAGCAAACGTCTTGGTCGGCCTCTTCAGCTTGAGGTTCTTGTACTCCGGCAGGTCGAACTGGGGACGCACCTCGACGTCAAACTCATAGATCATCGGTCCTTCCTTGGGGATTCCGATCTTGAAGGGGTCGATGTTCGGGGCACTGAGCGGCGCTACGTCGAAATCGTCGGCCAGCTGCTCCAGGCTCGCCAGCAACACCTCGGCCTTGACCTGATCGCTGACTTCCTTGTGGTAGTGCTTTTCGACCAGCTTGCGCGGCGCCTTGCCGGGCCGGAAACCCGCTATGTTCACGCCGGAGACCATCTCGCTGAACTTGTCCGACATCCGGCCATCGAGGTCGCCGCGATCGACCGTGACCTTGATATGCTTCTTGCAAGGACCAATGTCCTTGATCTCCACGGTTTGCGTCAACTTCTTCGACTTCTCCTGCGCTCCGTCGGTTTCACCGGTTGTTTCGACGACGCCGGTGCCGGTTTCGGAACCAGCTTCCTCCGGTTGCTTTTCATCGGTCATGTGTCGCTCCCACCAGAAGGCAAGAAAGCCGAGTTGGCATGGCGGGGGCGAGCCGGACCCCGGCTCACCTTCGTCCATCCTGCTCGGCTGAGAGAGCGGGTGATGGGGCTCGAACCCACGACAGCCACGTTGGCAACGTGGCGCTCTACCACTGAGCTACACCCGCGTTGAGAAACCGCCGTTTCCCACCTTATCTTCTTCGGTTTGCCAGGGGAATTATAAAAGCGGAGGCGGTGATTTCAAGTGGAGCTTCTGTGCCGCCGGATGCCCTCGCGAACGGTTTTGTCGAGAAAAGGAGCGGTGCGGGCCGGGCGGCACCGTTTACGCCGGTGCGATCTTGGCGAGCATCTTCCAAAATTCGACATCCTCAAGGTCGCCGTCCTCGACAATAACGCCGCGCGAGTCGAGCGCCAGAATGTGCGGGCTGCCCGGTGATTCCAGCGCATCGCCGATCTCCTCGCCCTCGTCATGGAGAACAACGAACGGAACCCCCCCTTCCTTGGCCTTATCTTCCTCTCCGATCCAGGTTTCCAGCACTTCACGGCTTTCCTTGTTCCGCCTCTTCTCCTGCTGCGTGCTTTCGGAAATCACGTGCAGTTCCGGCAAGAAATCGCCGAAGTGGCGCGCGAGGCGGATGTAACGCTTAAGAAAGAAACTGTACGGTCCGTTGACGCGGTAAGCCCCCAGAAGGCAGACCACCAAAACCTGATGGGCGTTCAGTCGTTTCAGGCTGGCCGTAAGGGAAACCGTGCCCCGCCCGTCCTCACGGGGAAGCGTGTACGAGCACGGGAATGGCTTCCCCTCCCACTGCGACTTGGCGCGAGGAGAAGGTGCTCGGGTAATCTCCTCAATCCGCTGTGCGATCAACTCCAACTCCCAGTATTCATACGCCTCCTTGAGGTAATTCAGCGCGGTTTCCTTGTCATCCTTTTCCAGGGCGTCGAGGCCCAGGTAATACCGGGCGACCGCCATGAAGCCCATCGTCCAGTCTTGCTCAAGATTCTCATAGTAATCGCGAATCATCGGCATCGCCCGGTCGCGTTGCCCCTGTTCGTACAGAGCGGCGCCCAGCATCAGCAGGGCAGGAGAAAGCGCAAAGGACTGTCGTAGAAAGAAGGCCACGAGGCGAATATACAGTTTCGGCTTACCCGTGCGCCGTGCCGCCCGCTCCAGCGCCGCCCAGTCGCGCCTCTCCCACAATGTCGTCAGGTCGCTCCAATCCGAGGCAAAAGTGTTGGCCCTGGCAACAAGCGCCGGAGTGCTAATTCCCAGTTCTATCCCCACCGGCACTCCCGTCGTGGTCAGGACCAGCCACTCCTCGGCCGACGGCCTGAAGAACCGATACTGATGGCGCGATTTCCTATCAGTCAGCCGGTCGAAATCGAAATCGAGGGCCGGCTTGTCGTCGATGTCCACCAACAAATCTTCCGCCTGAACCCCGGCCTGGGCCGCGACGGACACCGGAGCAACCACTTCCACCGTAAGGCAGCTGTTCGGTGCCTTTGGTGGTTTGCCCAGAGTCAATTTGGCGGAGAAGACTCTGTCATTGATGAAGGCGCGAAGCATCGTTGCCTCCACGGCGCGGATTCCATCGGTATCGGAAAAGACTTGCGCAAGAGCGACATTTATGAATGGAGGCGCGACGATCCAATTCGCGGATAGTGCAGAGTAGGCATCACGCTCCGCGTGACGGAGCCCATCACGCGCAGCGTGATGCCTACTCTGGCGACGGCGGCCGCCCCGAAGAGCTTGTCATGCATTATTCCAACAGCACCGCCGCCCCGTACCCGTTCAGCGGCACGCTGTAGTAGTACACCTCCAACGTCAGCAGCGACAGCGACGTGAACATGAGGCGGCCGCCCGTTTTGGCGTAGGCATCGCCCAGCGGCGACCAACTCCCTTTCTGGTGGGAGTGGTTGGGATCCAGTCCCTGGTCCTGGACCTCGATCAACAGGTCCCGCGTTTTGGGATTCCAAGTCTCCCAGTTCTTCCCGCCGAAATGGTGCATTACCTGCGTGGCGTAGAACAGGAAGTAGATGTTGGGCGCTTCCTTCGAGACGAAGCTCTCCGGCGCCGCCAGCCGATCGACCCCCTTGGCCAACTCTGGACGGCGCGAGCTCCAGCCCAGGTATTCGCGGCAGAGAAACCCCGCGGCCGACGTGGACGATCCGTACGACGCGCTGTTGTAGCCATAACCCAGGCCGTTCGGGTCGGTGACTGCGTCCAGGAACCTACCCACCTGGACAAACGTCGCGTCGGGCACCTTCAAGTGGGCGTAGTACGCTGTCTTTAGTGCCGAGAACTGCCAACCCGTAACCGACAGGTCGCCCTTCGTGTTCGCTGCGTAGCCCCAGCTTCCATCCGTAAATTGGGCCCTAACGATGTAATTGACGGCAGCCTGGGCCGGCCCCTTGAGGCGCTTGTCCCCGCTCAGACCGTACGCCTCGCAAAGCGCGATGGTTGCCAGGCCGTTCTCATACGCGTTGTCGCTGAAGTTGCCTTTCTCCGGCGACTGCTTGCGGAGAAGATAGTCGAGGCCCTTGACAACGGTCGCGTTGTACTTGCTCCCCGTATGGATTTCACCGGCGCCCAGAAACGGCAGCAAGCCGAAGGCGGTCGCGGCAATGTCGTGCTTCTCTCCCACGTCGCCGCACTCGCACTTGCCATGCACGTGGAACGCGTCGGTGGCCCATGCGCCGTTCTTGGCCTGATGTTGGGACAGCCACTCCAGCCCGCGTTCCACCGCCTCTTCCGACTGCATATTGCCGCCGCCCTCGCGCAGCAGCAACACTCGATCCTCCACGTTCCGCCCGTAATAGCTTCCCGGTGCCAGCCGCGAGATGCGTGCGGCCGCGCGCTCTTGAATGTTCTTGATCCGATCCGCCAAGTGTTTCTTGGTCTCGCCCGTCGCCTTGGTTTCGGCGGGTTCATACCAGTAGAGCGCCCGCTCAAAGATGTTCATCTTGAACCGGTCGGCCTTGAGAATGCCCACGTCCCACCATTCGTCTCCCAGGGCGGCCTGCCCCTTGACCTCCGCCGGCTTGGCCAGGTCTTTCTTGGCGAGGTTCTTAAGCCCGTCGTCGCCGCCCTTCGCCAGCAGCGGCAACCCCTCATCCCAGCGGCGATGGAAAAAGCACAGGTGCTTGCCCACGACCAGGTTCGCGTCCGGGTCGTCGGGCGCTTCCTTGAGCTTGGTCTTGGCCGCCGTCACGGCCTGGTAATCCTTTTGAAATCCCTGAACTTCCGCCTTGCGGTCGGCGATCCGGGCGAGCATCTTGTCCTTCGGCTTGTTCTCTTCTTCCGGTTTCTTCTCGTCGTCCGGCTTGGGCTTGTCGTCGGGCTTGGGCTTGTCGTCGGGCTTGGGCTTGTCGTCGTCGGGATTGGGCTTGGTCGCGTCCGGCGTGGTCTTGCGCACGGCTTCCTCGGCGAAATTCACCAACCGTAAGGCGGCGTCATAATTGTCGTCGTCCAGCGCCGGCTTGACCTGGCCTAAGGCCGTCAGCCCCGCCGCCTTGACGACGGCGTCGTTGGGCGATTGGCTAAGCGCGGTCAGCGCCTTGATTTTCATCTCGTGGGCGTCGATCTGGAACCATTTGTCGATCTCGTTGATCGCCTCTATCGCCAGCCGTGGCCTTTGGGCCTCCAGCGCCAGGTCGCGCGCCTCGCGCAGCAACACGTACCAGCCCGGAACGTCGGAGCGGTCTTCTCGGCCCGGCTGCAAGAATTTGGCGGAGAGGGCCAGCTTAGCTGAAAGGGCCTGCTTTTCCTCGGGTTTCGTCTTGGCATAATCGTTCTTGTACTTCTCCTTTAATTCCTTTTCCGCCTTGGCCTGCGCCGCCTCATCAGGCACCGGGAGTTTGCCCGGTTTGGGTTTCACCTCGGGCGGCTTTTCCACGGGCGGCGGCGGTGGCGGCTTTATGTCTGGTGGCGGCGGCGATAGCGGCTTCTCTTTCTCGGTGGACTTGGGCGGCGGTGGCTCCGGCTTAGTCTCTTTCGACCGCGGCAGTTGCGCGACAGAATCACTCTTTGGCGGCGCTTCAACCGTCTTGGCTGGACGCGTCATGATGAACCCGACCACGCCGCCGACCGCCAGCAGGACAACGAAGCATGCCGCTCCACCCACCAGGAGCAGCATCCCGGTCCGGCTCTTCTCTTTGGGTTGCTCACGGTCTATCTCGTACGCCCGCTTCGTCGCTCCCCTTTTCTTCTTTCGATCCCGGACTGGACTCTCGTCGTCGTCCGACGCCTCGACCACCGTCTCTACTTCCACCGCTTCGTCCTCGGGCAAGGTCGCGTCGTATTCCGCGCGCTTGGCCGGATGAATGAGCGTGAGCTTGGCCTGTTTGATCTCCTTGAGGATTCGCGTACAGATTTCGCCGTGCGGCCCGTCTTCATGGGCCTTTACCTGGCCGGCCCGCTCTTCAGCCGCTTCCGCAATCGCACTCGGATCTCGCACTTCGCGGGATATGTCGAGCAATTCGTAGTAATTCGCCGGCCGCTGGTCTTTGGAAATGCCGAGCCACTTTTCGTATGGATCGAACATGATCGGTCCCCCTGAAGCGAGCGTCTGCAAGAAATGATCGTCCCGAAAGTATAACTCGCGCGGCCGCCACGTTCTATCTTTTAACGGGGAATATGCCGGAAATGACCTAACCCTGATGCAGGCGGCTCGCCTGCACGCCCAGACCGCCTCTTTCAGCAGGTGGATGGTCGTTTAGACTTGGCGCTCGAAGTTCCACTCATCCCTCACTTTCGCGGAGTCTGATTCTCATGCGTTGACAATGTAGCGCGCGAGCGCGGGAAGGGAAAGAGAAAAGGCCGGACCATCGATAGGGACGGCCCGGCACACTCCCCCTGTCGGGAGTCGCACCGGCCTAAGCCGGCGAATGCGTTACTGCTCGGTCAACACGAGGTTCGTTCCCCATGTCGAGTTCACGTCACTCCAAGTCGCCCCAAATGGGCTGGTCGCATCGACCTTGATCGTGAGCGCGCTGGAATCCAGGATAGTGACAACGCCGTTTATGCCTGATTTTAGAACTGTGTACTGGTTATTGCGGGTCGGAGCCTGGTTCTGGATATAGGTGTCGATGACCACGTTATTGTGCGTTGCGTCGTCGCCTATGGTGAGCGTGTGATTGGATTGAATAGTAATGCTGTCATTACTGCCCGAAGTAGAGCCGTCAATGCGGAACTCAAGAACGGTGGTGCCTTTAATGGCCCACGTTCCGTCTATCAGGAAAAGGTTCCCATAGGCATTGGTTGCGCACTGAACATAGCCAGCCGAAATGGTCCCATTGCCATCGAAGTATTGAGAGCTTGCGCCGTACATCAGTGTGCCGCCGGTCTGGGAATATCCCTGGTGCGCGGCCGTGCCGACGATCAGGTGGGCGCCGCCGTTGTTTGAACCTATCTGAATCGAGCCTGAATCCATCAGTAGGGAATAGGCGCTGGTTCCACTTCCCAGAATAGATAGGTAGCACGAGTCGTCAACAAACACTGTCCCGAAGTTGTCAACGGTGACGTTGACGCTCAGAACTTGAGCGTTGAAAGAGTGGATGACTTCTGTGCGGTCCATTTCGCCGTAGGCGAAAATCTGAGAATTTCCGGATATGTCAATGATTGATCCGTTGGCGTTCGCTTCATCGGCGTCGAGTTTCATGATCCCGTGCCCGCCTGCCGGGTTCACAGGGCACAAATAGATGTCGGCGCCGTTGGCAAGCACGAGGTTCTTGCCGGTGTCGAACGTGTCAACGTAGAGCATGTCGGCTGTCCCATCCTTGGTATAGTCGCCGCCGGCCAACGTGGAATTGTAGCCGATCCAGAAATGGGCCGAGTCGGAAATCCCTGCGTTCGTACTGATCGGTGCGACGGTCTTTCCGAGGTGAAGCGTTCCCCCACCGTCCAAAAAAATGTCGCCTTTGAAAAGCCCTGGGTTGTCTACCGAAACCGTGGTTGCATTCCAAACGGTGTTGCCACCGTGAAACTTAAGCTGCCCTCCGGTATGGACAAAGACTCCACCGTCGATCTTGATAGTCCCGGTCGGACCCGACGCCAGTACCGACTCATTGAAGTGCCCGAGGGCATCCTTTTTCTGGTTCGCCGCATCGTTGTGGACCTTCAGGATCACACCCGCGAGGATCTCAAGGCTCGGAACGTGGTTGATGTTTAGGAAGTCCATGTTCCCAATAGTCTCGTTGGCGTTGACCACGCATGGACCCTTATCAAGCGTTCCAAAGCCCACATAGTCTCCGACCTGAGGCAGCGTGACGGCCACGCCCAAGGTTTGCAGGTCGATCCAGTTGCCTGGATTCTCCCAGCTCGTGCCGACGTTGCCGAGGTGGGCATAGCCGGGCGTCCACGCCACCGCCGCGCCCTGCCATTCAAACTGATGCGTCACCGGGACGATCCGCTGTTCCATCGTCTCCAGGCACGGGCGCGCACGAAGCGCCGCTAAGCGGCGACGATCTCGCTCCCTCCTCTTCCGTTCGCGGCGGCTTTCGAGAAAGCGCAAAACATGCTTCTACATCGCAGACCTCCAAAAAAAAAAGGAACGAGCGAATATGGTTGCACGGCGCAACTCGATGGTGATAATCAAACTATTCACCAGGAGCCACGCCATGCTTCACGCCATTGCACTCGCTACGTTGACATTTGCTAGCACCTTTCCATCTGTCGCGCGGGCTGCCGAGAGGCACGCCGTTCTTGCCGAATGCGTCAACGAGCATGCCCAGGCCCAAGCGCGTCATGATAAGTTGCGGCAGCTTCGCGAGACCGCCGTAGGCGCGGAGGCCGCTGAACTCGACGCACGCATTAGCAGATCCGAAGAGGTTCTTCGCCTTCTGAGAGTCAGAATCGAGGTCATTCAAGAACAAATCAAGCCTAGACCCGCTGGCCGCTAGTCACAACACCATCCAGACACGTTGGTCCATGGTTTTACCCAACGGGAGCGCCGAAGGATGCCGTGGGCGGGACTCGAACCCGTATCTTGGTTCCGTAGACCATGGGAGGGTCGCATCGGGCTGACCTGCCCACGCCAGAACCCTCGGTAAGTTCGAAGAACTTGCAGGGGCCGCCAAAAACAACAATGCCGGGAACGCGATGGGCCGCGTGTCCCGGCATTGGGGTTTACTTCGCTGTCGATCGAACCGTCGACTAATACTTCGCCTTAATCAACTCCATATGATCGAACTTCTCGCCCAGCACCAGCCGGCTGCTGCAACCGAGCCACTCGTCGAGCAGCGTCGCGTACAGCTTGCGGAAGTCGGTGTGGTACTTGAGGTCGCCGTCGTCCAGGTCCTTCAGGCTGGGGTGCGCGCCGACGATGCCGCCCTTGACCTTCGGGCCTGCGACAAATAGGCACGAGCCGGAGCCGTGGTCGGTGCCCTTGCTGCCGTTCTCGTGAACGCGGCGGCCGAATTCGGAGAACGTCATCGCGATCACGCGCTTGTCGTCGCCCGTGGCCTTCAAGTTGGTGAACAGCAGGTTGATCGCGCTGGATACCTCGGTCAACAGTGCCTGATGCGCCTCGGCTTGGCCCGAGTGTGTGTCAAAGCCGTCGATGGCGACGTAGAAGACGCGCGTGCCGAAGTTCTTGGCGATGATCTTGGAGATCAGGCCCATCTTCTGGCCAAGGCCGTAGGAGGCCGCCTGCGCCTGTTGCGGATCGGTCGGATCCTCCGCGGGCTTCTTCTTGTCGTCCTTGAGAAGTTCCTGGAGCCGATCCAGCGTGCTCAGGGTTTGCACCTGGCGGCGCTGAACGAACTGGAGCAGGTCTTCGGAGTTATCCGGACCCGCCGGCTTCGAGAGGTCTTCCATCAGCTTGCGGCGGTCCTTTTGATCGGCGGGATCGCCCTTGCCCAGGTCGAGCCGATACGCCTTCGAGTCGGCGATGCTGACCACGCCGCCCGGCGCGCCTTGCAAGGCGAGCGGCAGACGATTGGGTCCGATCTGGATGACGGGCAGGCTGCCGCCCTTTTCGCCGAATTCCGACACGCTGCGGGCGATCCAGCCGGTGCCGACCTTGCGCTTGGGGTCGCCCGATTGCCACACGTCCATCGATTCGAAGTGCGAGCGGTCGGGGTTCGGGTAGCCGATGCCCTGGACGATGGCGAGCTGCCCTTCCTTCAAGAAAGGGTTGAAGCCAGTCAACGCCGGGTGAATGCCGATGTCGTCCGACACCTTGATGACCTTGTCCTTGGTGAAGCGGAGGGTCGGCCGGGCCTTGTGGTAGAGGTCGTCGTTGAATGGAATGACGGTGTTAAGGCCGTCGTTGCCGCCGGTCATTTCAATGACGACGAGGATGTTCTCCTTGGCGCCGGCCTCGGCGGCGAACGCGGTCCGGGCCAGGAACTGCGGCACCATCGAACTGAGGGCCAGCAGCGAGCTGCCCTGGAGGGTGCGAACGAGAAAATCGCGGCGGTTCAGCATGGAATGCCTCCAAAAGAAGCCTTCAGCGATCAGCTCTCAGCGATCCGCTTCCAGCTATTGTCACCGATCCTCGGTTTGAAAACATAAAAAATCTTCATGGCCCCGTTCGTAGTTCCGGATTTATCCGGTCCAGGCCGGATGAATCCGGAACTACCAACATCCAACTCTACGCCAACTGATACTGCGGCATCGTCATGATCAAGTGCGCGGCGGCACGAACCCGGGCGGCTTGGGACGCAAAGTCCCCCTTGGCCTCGCTCATGTACGCGACCAGTTTCGTGTGGGCTTCCGTGGGAATCGCGTCTTGCAAGAGTAGATCGACCAAGCGATTGACGATTTCCTCCGGCCCTTTGCATTTTTCATGGCGGATGAACTCGGCGACGTCGCACGCGGTGTCGGGTGGGTCGTCCGGTTCGGGCGGCTTCGCATCGTCTCCCTCTTTCTTTTCGTCCTCGGCACTTACCCCCCCGAGGATGTTGCCCCCGAACGAGTTGTCCGGCCATTGTCCGGAAGCGGCCATCTGCGCGAAATTGTGCCGGGCTAGCATGGTCGACGTATTCAGCCAAGCCTTGCCCCCGGGCCAGCCCTTGACGTTGGGTGGCGCGAGCACGGTCTGTCCCATTGCCTCCAGGATGCCGACGAGGGGACTCTCCGGGGGACGCCAGCTTTCCTTCTGCTTTAACGCCTCGGACACGCCGAACACGAACTCCACCGGGCTCTTGATGCGCTGGTGATACGCGTGCTCGGAGAAGAAATGCCGCGAAAGCAACATCGTTTTCACCAAGTCGCCGGTGTCATAGCTGCTCTTGCGATAGCGATCGGCCAGCGGCTCGATCAACGCGTCCGTCGGATCGGCGGTCTCGGAGATGAAGTAGCGATACATCTTTCCGATCAGAAACTTGGCGCAGCACTTCTGCTCGAGAAGGACGCTGATCACATCGCCGCCGTCGAGATTGCCTTCCAGCCCCAGCACCTTCTTCGGGCCAAAATCGTGCAGGTCTTTCATGAAGACGAAATCGATGCCGTTCTTGTCGACGTGCCAGCCGGTAAACGCGCGGGCGGCTTCTTGGACGTCCTTCTCGCTGTAGTTGCCGACGCCGAGGCTGAACAGTTCCATTACCTCGCGGGCATAGTTTTCATTCGGCTTGCCTTTGACGTTGCTGTTCGAGTCAAGATAGATCAACATCGCCGCGTCTTTGGCCGTGGCGCGGAGCATCGAGCCGAACTTCTTGAGGGCAAAGGCCCGCAACGTCCGGTTCTGGTTGAACATCGCAATGCCGTTTTGCACCTTGGCAATGCTGCTGACAAAGTGATTATGCCAGAAAAGGGTCATCTTCTCGCGGAGCGGGTGGCCATTTTTGAACAACAGCCGAATCCACCAACTCTGTAGTTGTTGCGGCCCAGCGTTCGGGTTCTTCATGGGGTCCACTACGTCCGCGCCGGATTTTTCCCATGCGCGGAATTCGCCGTCCGCGCTCCCATCGCCTCCCATCAAGTCGTTGACCGTCGCCTCCAGACCTTGCTCGACGGCGAAGCGCAGCTTTCGCAGCGGCGCGCCGAATGCGGCCCGGCGATATAAGTGCCCAGCCCACTTGAGGTTCCAAGGATCTTTGGGGGTGGGCTCCCAGGGGAGCCATGCGGTTTTTGGATCAACCGTGTCCAGCGAACTGCGCTCAGCCATGTTGAAGCCCCGCGTGAGTGTTGGTGGCGTGCAACCCAAACCTTCGACGACGGCGCGGATGCCGGCCTTCCATTTTTCCGGCGAATGTAAAAATGTCTCCTTCCCATCATGACGAAACGGGGAGAAATCT
>Ga0207095_10323_pt1 | contig 11546 bp, 6 predicted proteins | sample Alteio_BWMinHeat_88_FD_153529 | JGI IMG/M metagenome (GOLD analysis project Ga0207095, IMG submission 153529) | Enriched cells from forest soil in Barre Woods Harvard Forest LTER site, Petersham, Massachusetts, United States -... | ecosystem: Environmental > Terrestrial > Soil > Temperate forest >... | reverse complement strand
GAGAACATCCATTTGTCATTTGGGCACGATGGGTACATTGCCGAGGTGATGAAACCGTACTTGCGGGACGAGGCGCTCTACATGCTGCGCTTCCACTCATTTTATCCCTGGCATCGGCACGGCGCCTACGACTACCTGTGCAACGACAAGGACCGGGCGATGCTGGAGTGGGTGCTGAAGTTCAATCAGTACGACCTTTACTCGAAGGGCCATACCAAGCCCGATGTGAAACAGCTCAAGCCCTACTACGACGATCTGTTCGCGGAGTTCCTGCCAGAGAAGCTGGACTGGTAGGTTTCGCGATGGGTCTGCGGTCTCGCACCCATGCGACAGGAAGAAGTCGCAAGGATGGGGCACGGGGGTTTTTGGTCGGACACAAAAACGGCGGGAGTGGATGGGTCTCCACTCCCGCCGTTTTTTGTTCAGATCGAGACTTAGTTCACGGTCATGGTGAATGTCGTCGGAACTGTCGTGGCGGCCGCGTCGTTCCCGGTCGCCGTGACGGTAACGGTGTACGTGCCTGCGGTTGTGGCTGGGGCACCAACCTTCACCGTTCCGGTACCGGTTGCGGAGTTGAAGTTGCTGTCGCCGGAGTAGGAAGCCGACAGCGTCTGGGTTCCGATAGCAAGCTTGCCGGCGGGAACAACGATGGTGGCAGCACCGCTGGCCAAAGTGGTTGCAGAAGATTTGTAGGTTCCGCTGCTGAGGGTGACGGTGCCGGTCGCGGCGGATGTTCCTCCGGAAACGGAAACCGCAACGGAAAGCGTATCCGTGGTGGCAATGACTCCCTTGGCCGGAGACACGGTGACAGATGGAGTGGTTTTGCCTCCACCGCCGCCGCTGCTGCTGCCGCCACCACCGCAGCCGGCGATGGTAAAGCCGACGGCGAACACGAGGGCAATGAGGCTGAGGATCTTACGACCGCGCCTGGTGCCCAAAGGCAGGAAGAAGAACAGCAGCCCGAGGATAGTGGTCCCGCCGGCGGCTTTGAACCAGGCGATCCCGCTGCCCGAGGCGCGGACATAAGAGGGTATCGGAGTGGTGGCTATAGTGATCGTTCCCGTCTGTGGGGAGCCGTTGGTGATCGCGACCGTGCTGCCGGTAAATGTGGGCGCACTCACAGCCCCCGCAGGCGCTGCGGTGACCACGGCGGAGAGGGTGATGGTTCCGGTGTATCCACCCGCCGGGGTTACCGTGACGGTGGAGGCGTTGCCGGTGCTGGCTCCAGCGGTAAAGGACAAGGGGGTTGCAGACAGCGTGAACCCGGGAACGTTGACCGGAGCGGTATTGTTCGACGTGTTGTAGATGGCATCACCGCTGTAGTTCACGGTGAGGGTGTAGGTTCCGATGGCTAGAGTGTTGGCAGGAATAGTGATGGAATAGTTTCCGCCGGTGAGGGTCGCGGCAGCGGATGTAAAGCCTGCGGTTGTCACGGTGACCGTCCCGGTCGGCGCGGGGCCGCCACCGCTGACCGTACCGGTCACTACGAGGGGGGCAGTAGACGGATTCGAAGAAGGCGCAGTGATTGTCAGCGAGGATGAAACCTTGCTGACGGTGACGGAGGCAGTGCCGGTTCCGACTGAGTAAGTTCCATCTGTGGTGTCTCCGTTGTAGAGGACGGTGAGGGTATCGGTTCCGGCCTTGAGGGCTCCGGCCGGGATCGTCAAGGTTGCGTTTCCGGAGGCGTCAACGGCTTTCGCAGGCAGGGGCGCAACGTAACCGCCGCCGGAGATGGTGACATTTCCGCTTGGTGTGCCAAGGTTGGCGGGATCGGTGACGGCGACCCTCACTTGGAGAGGAGTGATCGTGTCGACGGTGTTAGAGGGGGTCGGAGTCACGGTGACTTTTACAGGCGAGTCGCCGGTGGCGGTGCCCCAGTAGGCGATCAACTGGTTTACATCGACGCTTCCCAGGCCGGTGGCAAGGTCATAGCCGATGGTGGTGTCGAATTGCGTCAAGAAGTAACTGCCTGCCCCGTTGAGTGCGCAGTCCGGAGAGCCGCTGGCGCAATACACAGAGTTGTTTCCGACCGTAATGTCATTAAAGATGAGGGGGGCGCCGGCGCCATTGTAGAGGTCGTAGAGCTGCTTGGCTGCTTGTCCGAGACGGCCGTTGTTGCTGCTTTGTTGGACGATGGCCAGGATGCCGGCAAAAGCGGGCGAAGCCGTAGAAGTTCCGCCGAAACCGAAGAAGTAGAACTGGCCATCAGACTGAATGGTGCAGTCGGCGGCTACGTTGACCGGAGGAGTGGCGGAGTTGGGACCGACGTCATCGGTGCAAACCAGCCAGGAAGCATTGTCGCCGCCTGCGCCCGACATCAGAGAAATGTCCGGAATGTCACGGACAGCGTCGCCGGGCACGCCGACGCCAGTCTGCCAAGCCGGCTTCCCGTACCCACTGGTGCAGGTTCCAATCGCGGCATCCGTGGATGTATTGGTGGAGCAGCTGCTCGAGCCTCCGCTTCCGGCATTGATGTTGGTCGCACCGGATGTTGGGTCAGTAAACGCGACATTTGAGTCGAGGGTTGTATCGGTGGTTGTGGAGTCGTTCCATGTCGACTCAGGAATGTATTTTTGAGCCGTCCGGTAGAGGGTAGTACCGGAATTAGCACTCGGATCGCTCACGTACGTGGTGAACGTGGACTGGTCGAGAAGGCCAATGAGATCGGTTCCACCCACGGCGATGTTGAAAGGCGTGGAAGCGTACCCGCTCACGGCGAATCCACTTGTTGCCGCGGTCTCGGTGCTGTTGTTATCGCAGCCGGCCGAACCATTGTCGCCTGTCGCCACCGTGACGGCGATGCCCTGGGTAGCCGCCTGCTGCCACCAGCCATTGATCAGGGCATTCTCGGGAGTGGTGAGGGACAATTCGCATTGACCGAAGCTGAGGCTGAAGATGTCGACAGAATTGTCGGCCAGCATCTGCTCGATGGCGATGTCAAGTGTGGAGGCGGTATAGAAATGGATCGTTGCTCCGGGCGCCAGGCCGCCGGCCAGTTCGGTGTCGATGTACGCTTCGTCGGTATCGGTGGTTGAGGTAGTGTTGTCGACGTTGGTGATGATGGGCGGGTTGGAGTCACCGAGGAACCGGTTGCGGTAGCTGACGACGGTGGATGCCTGGATGGCGGCGTCACCGCCGACGCCGATCGTTACGCCGCTGCCGGTGATGCTGGTGCCGCTGGTAAAGTTGGCGTTCAGGGTCGTATTGGGGGTGTCGTAGATGGTGGCGGCGTCCCCGGGAACGATGAAGAGCTGATAGGGGTCGGCGGTGGTGCCCGAGCCGGTGGTCAGTTCAGCTTTGGGCCGTCTGGATTGAGAGGGCTGAGCGGCTTTCAGCCGGTGGGTGGCCGGGTCGTACACGCCCAACTGATTGGCGGCATGCTGGGGCCGGGGCCGGATGGTATTGAGCCTTGCAACCCCCGACACGACACCAGCCAGCGCCGCAGGGATTTTGGGGTTGCTGTTATTGGAGAAAAACTGTTCGCCGTGGGCCTGGTAGGAATGAATGGAAGTATGGAACGCCTGCTCGATCTGAGCCACGCTTCCGGAAAAGGCGATATTGGTGCGGCCGGAGGAAACGCCATCCACGCGCAAGCGGCGCGATTGAAGCCAGGCCACAATGGCCGCAACATCGGAATCGGCGGGGCCGTAGAGCTTACCGAACTGCGCGGGCGCGAGCCATTTGTGGTAATTGGGCGAGGACTTGTCCTGGAGATCGGCTAGATATTTGTTCAGCGCGGCTTCCTGTGCGCTGGTTCGCGAAAGCATCAGGCGGACATGGGAAAGCTGGGTAGACGGCGAAGCGGCGCCCAAATCGAATTCTGCCCTTGCCCTGGACGACACATTTCCTGTCAACGTGACCAGCGAGGATTCATTGACGGGGGACGTAATGCGGGGGGCGATCTGCGTGCTTTGCCCGGTTGATATTGTCGGATAAACGAGCACACCGAGGACGGCGAGAAGCGAGAGGACGCGAAGGCAACGCATGTTTACTCTAAGACCTTTCTTCGGAAGACCGGACGGAGCTTTAAACCTGGCACTTCGAAATAAAGCAGCGTGGGGGCTTCAGGGAAACAGGGATTGTCTATGTGAGACCCGGAATTAGGGGAATGATAAACCCGGTACCCGTGCCCGGAGAAGGTTATCAAGCTACGACTTCTGTGCTACAGAACACGAGTGGCTTGACTTATGTGGTTGCACCCTGTGGAAGGAGCGATGGGTTGGAGGAGCCCCGGACGAGGCGTAGACCTGCCATTGAATAGGCCAGTGCAATAGACACTTTGTATTCCTTTCGAATATGATGCCTTTTCCGGCCGCTGCGAGACTGGTGTCAAACCGTGCGAGCATCGCTGTTTATTACGTGCTACAACGACACGCTTTATCCCGAGACGGGACGTGCCGTGGTGCGCCTGCTGGAGCGACTGGGCGTGGAAGTGGAATTCCGGTCCGCGCAAACCTGCTGCGGACAGATGCATGCCAACACCGGTTTTCGCAGCGAAGCCTATTCACAGGCCAAGCGCCTGGTACGTCTCTATCAGGATGCGGAGGCGGTGGTGATTCCTTCGTCGTCGTGCGTGGCGATGATTCGCGATCAGTATCCGGGGCTGTTCGAGGAGTTGGGGAATCAGGAGTTGCGAGACCAGTTTGCGGCGCTGCTGCCTCGTGTGTATGAGTTGAGTGAGTTCCTCATCGACGAGCTTGGCGTGGAGGATGTGGGCGCGTATTTTCCGCACCGCGTGACTTATCACGCCAGCTGTCACGGATTGCGAGCGCTGAGGCTGGGCGACCGGCCATTTCGGCTGCTGGCGAAGGTGCGCGGACTGGAACTGATAGCGCTGGAGAACCTCGATCGCTGTTGCGGGTTCGGCGGGACGTTCTCGATCAAGAACGCCGAAGTATCGTCGGCGATGCTTTCGACCAAATTGCTGGATGTGCAGAAGACGGGAGCCGAGTATTGCACGGCGCTCGATAACAGCTGCCTGATGCACCTGGGCGGGGCGCTGCACCGCCAGTTTGCAGCCATGAAGACCGTACACCTGGCGCAGATCCTGGCCAGCACGGAAGCCAATCCGATGGAAGAGACCACATGAGCCATCCCGCGAACGAAGGCCATCCGGTTCTGGACCCGGTGTTGGCGGCACCGTTTCCGCAGGCCGCGTTCACGGTGTTGCGCAACACGCAGTTGCGCAAAAACGTGGCCCACGCAACGGATGTCATCCAGGGAAAACGCAATCGGCTGGTCGCGGAGAAGACCGACTGGCAGGAACTGCGGTCGGCGGCGTCGGCGTTGCGCACGCATGTGCTGGAGAACCTGGGACACTATCTCGAACAGTTCGAAGAACGGTGCACGGCGGCGGGCGGAGTGGTGCACTGGGCGAAAGATGCGGCCGAGGCGCGGGCGATTTTTTTAGATATTCTCCGACAAGAACAGGCAAGTGACGTAATAAAGATCAAGACGATGACGTCGGCGGAGATCCAGTTGAACCCGGCGATCGAGGCGGCGGGCATCAAGGCCTTCGAAACGGACCTGGCTGAGATCATTCTGCAGCTGGGCGACGATGAGCCTTCGCACATCGTGGTTCCGGCGCTGCATGTGAATCGAACCCAGGTGCGCGAGATCTTTGCGCGGAAGATGAACCTTCCCGAGCTGAGCGACGATCCGAAAGAGTTGACCAACGCAGCACGGACCTTTCTGCGCGAGAAGTTTCTGCGCGTGCCCACGGCCATCAGCGGCGCGAACTTCCTGATTGCCGAGACAGGCTCGGTGGTGATCGTGGAGTCGGAAGGCAACGGGCGCATGTGCCTGACGCTGCCAAAGACGATGATTACGCTGGCCGGGATCGAGAAAGTGATTCCGCGCTTCCAGGATCTCGAGGTGATGCTGCAGGTACTGGCGCGGTCGGCTACCGGCGAGCGGATGAATCCTTATTCGTCTCTATGGACGGGCGTGACTCCGGGCGACGGGCCGCAGCGCTTTCACGTGGTGCTGCTGGATAACGGACGATCGGATATTCTGGCGCGGCGCGGGGAGCGGCAAACGCTGAAATGCATCCGCTGCGGCGCCTGCCAGAACACGTGCCCGGTGTATCGCCAGACCGGCGGGCATGCGTATGGGTCGCCGTATGCGGGGCCGATCGGGGCGATCCTGACGCCGCAACTGATGCACCTGGAGCATGCGCAGACACTGCCATATGCGTCATCGTTGTGCGGGGCGTGCTACGAGGTGTGCCCGGTCAAGATCAATATTCCCGAGGTGCTGATCGATCTGCGGGCCCAGGTGACGGACAAGGAGCGCGAGGAGGAGCGGCGGTTCTTCGATCCGATGTACCTGGGAATGCGGATCGCGAACTTCATTTTCGCGAGCGCGGGGCGATTCCGGCTCGCGCAGTGGATGGGGCGATTGGGGCTGCGGCTGTTCACGCGCAAAGACGGATGGATTCACAGTTTGCCGAGCCTGGGAGCGCGATGGACGATGACCCGCGATTTGCGTGGGCTGCCGGATGAGACGTTTCGCCGGTGGTGGGCAGCGCGCGACAGGAAGGACTAAGAAGATGGATCCCATTTCGCGGCAGGCCATTCTCGATCGCATCCGGAAAGCGACCGCAGGCGGAGCGCCGGATGTCGCGGGAAGCTACGCAGGGCTCGAGCGAAGTTATGTGCGTTCCGGGAAGCTGGGGGCGGACGATCGAATTGCGTTGATGATCGAGCGGCTGCGCGAATACGACGCGGAGGTGGTGGAAACTGCGCCGGATTCCCTTGCTGAGGCGATCCAGGAGCAGTTGGCGGCGAGCGGGCGGCGCAGATTCGTGGCTCCGGAGGGGTTGCCGGCGGAGTGGCTTGCAGAGGGATTTGAGTGGAAGATCGATCACGGCCTTTCGACGGCCGAGGTCGAGCAGGCGGAAGGCGTGGTGACGAATTCGTTCTGCGGGATTGCGGATTCAGGAACGATTGTGTTGCATCACTCGGCGGCAGAGGGGAGGCGGATCATCAGCCTGCTGCCGGACTGGCATCTGTGTGTGTTGCGCGCCAGCCAGGTGGTGGAGACGCTGCCGGAATATTTTGCGCGATGCTCGGAGGCGCCGGTGCTTGCGACGTATATCTCGGGGCCGAGCGCGACGGCGGATATCGAGATGACGCGGATCAAGGGTGTGCACGGGCCGCGGTTTCTGCATGTGGTGGTAGAGAGAGATGAGCCGAGGTAGTTAGAAAGGACAAACATGCTAGATCACGTCTTTCTAACGGTGAGCGATATGAAACGCTCGATCTCGTTTTACGAAGCGGCGCTGGCGCCTCTTGGTATCAGTGAGCGTTTCAACTTCGACGGCAAGAACGGGCCACCGGGCCACCCTGATCTCAAAGGCTTCGGTGCAAACGGTCGCTTGTTCCTCTGGCTTCGTGAGGGCATTGCAGACAGCCAAGCGGTACATGTCGGCTTCGTAGCCAACAACCGGGATCAGGTCGACGCAGCCTACGCAGCCGCAATTGCAGCGGGAGCCACCGACAACGGCGCACCTTCTGCCCGACTCTACTACGACCCGCGCTACTACGCTGCCAACGTGCTGGACCCTGATGGCTACAGCATCGAATTCGTATACAAAAGTTGGCAGCATTAAATAGGCCGGGCTCTCTGAGCCGTTGGTCGCCTACTCTTACCTATGCCACCTGTCGCCTGCCGCGAATCCCAAATTGCTTCGCAACTGGCGCAAACGCGGGAACGAGATGAAACCATGATTCAGAACTTCACAACAGGCACCCGCAGATCCTTCGTCGGTCGCTGATTCAGAGATACAAGGAGGACAGCGCTATTTTCCTCACTTAGTCCGGCGGGTTAGCCGACGGGCTGAACGCTTCCCTTTCCTACCAGTTCTTCGACGCGCTCGATCCAGCCACGGTCGGCGGCGACGCTCATCTCTTCGGGTTCTAGGATTACGGCGTATTCGCCTTTGCGTTCGAGATGGAGCATCACTTTGCCGGGGCCGGGAGCGGCCGCGGCGGCGCTCTTGAGAGCGGCGAGTATGTCGTCCGAGGCGCGATCGAGGTTGATGCGGATGCGAATGCCCGTCGGCAATTTCACCTGCACTTCTTCGAGGGACTGGACGCCGCTGATGGAAATCTTGGGCGCGGCCTCTTCTTCCTTCATGATGGTGCCGCGGATGATCACCGGGGCTTCGATCTTGAGCTGGTCGCAGAGGCGTTCGTAATCGCGCGCGAAGCAGATGAGGTCGATCTTGCCGCTGGCGTCTTCGAGCGAGGCTTGCGCGTAGAGCTTCTGGTCGCGCTTGCTCTTCTGTACGCGCAGGCCGTGAATGATTCCCGCTACCTGGATTTCATCACCGGGATCACTGTCTTTGCCCCAGCGCCGCTCGGCCGGCTTGCGCTCGATGGCTTCAGCGATAGGAATGACGGAGGGAAGATTGCGAATTTTTTCGGCGTACTTGTCGAGCGGATGGCCGGAGACGAAGAAGCCCAGCACTTCCTTTTCGTTGGCGAGGCGCTCGCTCTCTTCCCAATCGGAGACGCGCGGCAGATCGTCGCCTTTGTGGCCGTTGACGGGCACTTCATCGAAGAGGCCGAAGAGGCCTGTCTGGCCGAATTCGGCGTCCTTCTGTGCCTTCTGGGCGCGCTCCATGGCTTTGTTGACGGCGGCAAAGAGCGCGCCGCGGGTACCAAGCGAGTCGAGCGCACCGGCCTTGATGAGGGACTCGATCACGCGCGAATTCATTACGCGGAGGTCGACCTTCTCGCAGAATTCCCAGAAGCTTTTGAAGCGGCCGCCGACTTCATTGCGGGCCTTGATGATGGATTCGATGGCGTTGCCGCCGACGTTCTTGACCGCGGCCAAACCGAAGCGGATGGCATCGCCATGCGGAGTGAACTGCGCCCCGGAGACCTGGACGTCGGGCGGTTCGACAGGGATGCCCATCTCCTTGCACTCGCCGATGTACTTGACGACGTTTTCGGGTTTTGAGGTTTCCGAGGTCAGCAGCGCGGCCATGAATTCGACAGGGTAGTGAGTCTTGAGGTAGGCGGTATGGTATGCCACCAGCGCGTAGGCCGCGGAGTGCGATTTGTTGAATCCGTAGCCCGAGAACTTCGCCATCTGGTCGAATATTTCGCCAACGGGGGCACGCGGATGTCCAAGCGCCGCAGCGCCGCTCATAAACCGGTCGCGCTGTTCGGCCATCGCCTCCGCATTTTTCTTGCCCATTGCACGACGCAGCAGATCGGCTTCGCCCAGGCTGTAGCTCGCCAACACATTGGCAATGCGCATCACCTGCTCCTGGTAAACGATCACGCCTAACGAATCTTTCAGAATCCCTTCCAACTCCGGGAGCAGAAACTCGACCTTGCGCCGTCCCCACTTGCGCTCGATGAAGTCGTCGATCATGTCCATCGGGCCGGGACGATAGAGGGCGTTGAGGGCCGTCAATTCCTCCACCGTGTCCGGCTTATAGCGCCGCAAAATGTCGCGCATGCCACTCGACTCGAACTGAAACACGCCCGAGGTTAACGCGGTGTGAAAGACCCTTCTGAACGTCTCCGGATCGTCGAGCGGGACCATTTCGATATCCAGCTTCAGTTGGCGCGTCTGCTCGATAAGCTTGAGGCAATCGGTGATCACCGTAAGGGTCGCCAGGCCCAGGAAGTCCATCTTGAGCAGGCCCATCTTTTCGACCGACTTCATGTCGTAGGCGGTTACGATTTCGTCGTTCTTGGTCCGGTTCAGCGGGACCAACTCGGTGAGGGGGCGGGGCGCTATCACCACCGCGGACGCGTGCACACCTGCCCCGCGCACGAGGCCTTCCAGCTTCTTTGCCGTGTCGATCAATTCGCGAATCTGCTTGTCGTTCTCATAGACCTTGGCGAGTTCGGGCACTTCTTCGAGAGCCCGGTCGAGGGTCATGCCGACGGTGGCGGGCACCAGCTTGGCAATGCGGTCCACGTCGCCGTAGGGCATGTCCATAGCGCGGCCGCAGTCCTTGATCGACGCCTTGGCCGCCATGGTGTTGAAGGTGATGATCTGCGCCACCTGCTCGCGGCCATACTTGCGGGTCACATATTCGATGACTTCGCCACGCCGGTTCTGACAGAAGTCAACGTCGATATCGGGCATCGTGACCCGCTCGGGATTCAGGAACCGCTCGAAAAGCAGAACGTTCTGCATGGGATCGATGTTGGTGATCTCCATGGCGTACGCCACCAGCGACCCGGTCGCCGAGCCGCGCCCCGGGCCGACGGGGATTCCGTTGTCGCGCGCGTACTTGATGAAGTCCCAGACGATCAGGAAGTATCCTGAGTACTTCATCTGCTTGATGATGCCGATTTCGAAATTCAGCCGCGATTCGTATTCATGCAGCGGGGTGCGCAGGACTCCGCGCAATTCCAAATTCCGCACCGCCGTTTCCAGCCGCTTCTTCAGGCCCTCGCGGCACACCTGCTCGAAATAGCTGTCGATGGTGTGACCTTCAGGAACGGCGAATTCGGGAAAGGGATTATCGACGGGATGGAGCTTGAAGTGGCAGCGCTCGGCGATCTCTATGGTGCGGGAAAGCAGCGAGGGCGTGTCGGGAAACAGGCGGGCCATGTCGTCGCCGCTTTTGACGAAGAACTGGTCGGAATCGAACTTGAAGCGGTCGGCGTCGTGAATCTTGGCGTTGGTCTGGACGCAGAGCATGACGTCGTGGGCGTGGGAGTCTTCGCCACAGAGGTAGTGCGAGTCGTTGGTGGCGATCATGGGGATGCCGAGCTCGCGTTCCAGGCGAAGAAGATCGTTCTGGATCTTGCGTTCGGCTTCGAGGCCCTGGTCTTGAATTTCGAGATAGAAGTTGCCGCGGCCGAAGATGTCCTGGTATTCAAGGGCGACGGCTTTGGCCTTTTCGTAGCGGCCGGCGGTGAGTTCCTCGCAGAGTTCGCCGGAGAGACAGCCGGAAGAGCCGATCAGCCCCTTGGCGTGTTCGGCGAGGTAGCGCTTGCTGACTCGCGGCTTGCGATAGAAGCCGTGGAGCGAGGCCTCGGAGGTGATGCGGATGAGGTTGCGATAGCCTTCCTCGTTTTCGGCGAGGACCAGCAGGTGGTTGTAGTCGTCGCCCTGGGCAGGAGCGCGATGGTCCTCGTTCTTGCACACGTAGAGTTCGCACCCGAGGATCGGCTTGATTCCCTTCTCTTTGGCCGCGTTGAAGAAATGGACCGCTCCGTAGATGTTGCCGTGGTCGGTCATGGCGACGGACTTCTGTCCGAGCGCGGCGACGCGATCGACGAGCTTCTTGATGTCGCAGGCACCATCGAGGAGGGAGTATTCGGTGTGGAGGTGAAGGTGGGTGAACTCGGGCATGGCCTGAGTTAATTTTAGTCGCTGGATGGGGTGGCCGTAAGCGGTTGAAAAGGCTGATGAGTGGAGGAAAAGTGGGCAGAAATGCGGATCCTTTGACTAGCCCACGCTCGCTCCATCGACGAAGACCTGTCGCCGGGGACCCGCAGCCCGCGTATTCGTTCTCTCGCAAAAATGCGCCCGCTTTTGCAGTTTCTATCTACCGGTTTTGCCACAAT
>Ga0207095_10322_pt1 | contig 11630 bp, 14 predicted proteins | sample Alteio_BWMinHeat_88_FD_153529 | JGI IMG/M metagenome (GOLD analysis project Ga0207095, IMG submission 153529) | Enriched cells from forest soil in Barre Woods Harvard Forest LTER site, Petersham, Massachusetts, United States -... | ecosystem: Environmental > Terrestrial > Soil > Temperate forest >... | reverse complement strand
ACGCACCAGAGTTTTTCAGCAAGCTGTTAGGACGACTTGACGGCCTTGGCGAGCTGGAGCGGCTTTTCATAGCTTGCGACGGAATGGCCGTATCGGAGGAGCGGTCTTTCGAACAGATACCATGAGAGAAGGGCGACGAGCGTTGTGATCCCGAGCGCGAGACAGGTAATCATGACGTCCGAAATGTTTTTCATCTCATAACTTTGATGAAGTAAAAATTTTTGCGTGGCCGCCAGTATCGGTGCGTGGATGAGATACACGGCGTAGGAAATGGTTCCCGCCCAGCGAAGAAACTCGCTCCGCATCATGCGTCCCGCCCATCGTCCCGGATGGAGCACGGCGAAAAACAGAAAGGAGAGCCAGAAAAAGTCGATCCAGGTGTATCCGACGAGCGTCATGATCGTCGACGATTGCTGCCATCCCAGAATGAGCATCAGAAGGAGTCCCCCGCCAAAGATGCCCACGAGGCCATGCAGAAGTCCGGGACGTGAAACCAGGAATTCATGCGCGGCGGGACGCCGCACCAGCCATGCGCCTGCGACTCCGAGCATGAGCGCGTCCGCCTGGGACGGCATTAGCACGAAGCGCGGCACCCAGCCCGCGGGGTCGTGCAAATAGCAGAGCACGCGAAAGAGCGGCGCGCCGACGATGCTGATGCAAACGATCCAGATCAATTTTTTGTCGGGCACAAAGCGGATCAGCAATGGAAGCGTGAGATAAAATTGCTCCTCGACGGCAAGCGACCACGTGGTTCCCAGCGAACTGAGATCAAGTTGGTGGTGAATCCCGCTCCAGATGTTTTGGGTGAAAGTCGCGTAATAATACCAGGGCAGGGGCGGATGCGAGGCCAGGTCGCCGGAGAGATGAAAGATCCGCAGGGCCGCAAAAAATCCGAAGCAGGAGACGGCGTACGCCGGGATGATGCGGAAGAAGCGGCGAATGTAAAAAGGACCGAAAAAGGATTCGGATTTTTTCTGGTCCATCAGAATGCCACCGATGAGAAAGCCGGAGAGGACGAAAAAGAGATCGATGGAGCACCATCCCATTTGTCCCACGCGAAAAATGGGCGCGGGGAAGAGGATGGGGGAATGAGTGAAGAACGCGTGAAAGACGACGACGATGAGGATCGCGGTTCCGCGCAGGCCATCGAGTTCGGGGATGCGTTGGGACGAACGGAAGTTCAAAGGTCGCGTTGAAACTATCAGCCTTTGCGCGTTGTGACAGTGAAAAAGTTATTCCAGTTTCGTCCTGTCGAAAACTTTCCGGATTTCGGGCGGCATTTCCTCGAGCGAGTGGAATGTTTGCTCGTTGCCGGAAGCGTCGCGAAATTTGTAAACGCGATTCGTTTTCACGCTCATATTCACATGAACGCCGGGGATTTTTTCCAGCGATCCGAGCGCTTTTTCCACGGCTGCCAGATTGGCGTCTCCGGTCGACGTTTGGATTTTGGTGGAGAATGAAACTGACGGCATTCCTGTTTTGGAAAAGAGCGACGCCAGGCGTGACCAGAAACCCGCCTTGTGAGCGGCTGCTCCGCACATGATGCAATTCGGGCGGCCCTCCTGAAGTTCGGCTCCGCATTTCCAGCAATACATGGAGAGAATATTTTTAAGGTGAAACGTTCCGGCTTTGTTCATCCGCAAGGCGGATCTGCGTGATCAATTTGTGACCCTGGAAAAAGAGGGGGGAGAGCGGATGTTTTTGCGTCGCCAGCTCCTTCTCCGTGGCGTCGCCGCCATGCACGCCGGCGTCCGTGACGATGTAAAAACGGACCTGGCCCACTTGAGGGAGGGGAAACGTCCGGGTGCTTGGAAGGGAAATCAGGAATGGAAACGCGAGTTCAACGAGTTTGAGAGCCTCGCGACGGGGACTTTCGTGCTGGCCTGAACCGATGATGCCGCCTCCATTGCTGAAGTAGAGACTGGCGGTGCCATCCACCACTGCGGCGAGCGTGGCGACCGCCTGGGGATATGCCATTTCCATGATGGCGGCGAGGACCGGGGGAGGCTTGGCAAGTTCAAGCTGCTCTGTCGTCAGCGTCAGCGCGCGATGACGAAGCTGTTGATAAATCTCGGCTGGCTTGGAGGCCGTCATTCAATGACATCCTTTCGTCCATCAATGACAAAAAAACAAGTCAAAGCTATGCGTGAAAACAAAAAGGGCGCGACTTGAAGTCGCGCCCTTCCGTTCAATCCATCCGTGGCTTAATACGATCGCGCGTCCTGATAATATTTCGCAAAGGCCGCTTCTCCGTGCGAACCATAGGCCTCAACGAAGCCGTTTCGAAAGTCCCGATAATCCTCGTTCGAAACACGCAGCATGTTGTCGCGCAGGAACGCGACGAACTGGCCGCGGCTCACGACATCCTGGCGAAGGTCACGCGCCCAATCGTGTCCCATGTCGTAAAAACTCGCGCGAGCGGGTGTCTCGCACACTTCCGGCTGCCGCACCACCACCACGCGCTGCGGGAAAAAAACAGGGCCGTGACTGTAGTAGTAGGGATGCCGGTAGCCTTCGCGTCGATCATCGGAATGACGATAACGTCCGCCCGATCCGAAACGAAAGTCCACACTGATGCCGTCCGCCTTCGATTGCGGAACAAACGAAAGAAGACCCATTCCCAAACCAGCAAGAAGTAACGTTTTCATATTTTTTTTCCTTTAACCCGGCTGCGCCGGATTGATGTCTAAAGAGTGAAACAACCGGTTCTGTTGAAAGTTGCGCGGAATATACCGATCGGTATACAAAAGGCGGAAAGGCGGGTGGAGAGTTGGGTCATGCGGTCGATCAGCTGTTGCCGCGCGCTTCCTGGTAGGCCTTGGTGAAGGCGGCCTCTCCATTGACGCCATAGGCGGCGATGAATCCCCGGCGGAACTCATTGTAGTCGGCGGTGGAGGACTTGGTGATGTTGGCCTTGAGGAAGCTGACAAATTGGGCGCGGGAGACAATATCGTCCCTCAAATCCTTCGCCCAATCATGGCCGAGGCGATAGGAACTGGGTTCGGAATCGACGGGAGGAACGGTTGTGACGGAACGCGTTTCTTCGACGTAGGTGGGTGCATCGCGCACCACCACGACAGGAGCGCGTTCCACATACACGGGTCGGTAATAATAGGGATCGTAGTAGGAATAAACGTAGCGGGGGCCGCACCCATAATAATGGTGATGATAATAGGGATAGCCGAAACTAAAACCCACGCTCACACCGGCGTGCGCGCTGGGCGTCGCAAAGGCTAAAATACCCAAAAACACAAAGGCGATAAGGAGACACTTTTTCATCATGGGTTCGACGTTGGCTGGTTTGAATTTATTCAATTCAAATTTAACTCCGACAAAGTCGGCGTTCAAGAGTTCACCCGAAAAATCGAGGCGGGCGGGCAGGCGGAGCTTACTTGATGAGCGTGAAATTTCCGATGACCGGCAGCGGTTTGCATTCGCCCTTGGCGGCGTTGATGATCCCTATGATGGCCAATGCCAGAATCACCAGGGAGACGAGCGGCGAGATGAGGAGGGAGAAAAGACCGATGAAAGGGATGGATCCCAAAACACCCGAGACAATCATCAATCCCACGGCTGCAATAAAAAGAATGAGGCCTTGATTGGTATGGTACATCGCGAATTTGGAGTCGCGCGCCGCAAGCAGGGGAACGAGAAACAGGATCCCCAGGTAGGCCAGGATGCCCATCACCTTGTTTTTTTCCGCATCGGTGGGATCCACTCCTCCATCCGAAACGGGGGGCGGGAGGACGACCGTCCCGCTCAAGGTGGTTTGCACGGCCTGGGCAAATCCGGGAAGCGTGCTGGCGGCAACCCAGTCGACCATGCCTTCCTTCCAGATGCGGGTATCTGGGGGAAGTTTGCCTTCGGCGATGAAATTTTTCAGCTCGGCGACGTCGACCGGGCCCTGCTGTTTGCCGTCTTGTACGTAATACCAGTCGCTCATGGTTCTCCTTGTCCGGGAAAATGAAGCGGAGTTCAACATCAAAAATCCCGGGATTGAACGGCACGGCGAAGCGAAGCGATGACCGGCCTCCTCTGTCGGGTGACGCCTGCCCGCATGTGGTGTCCCGCATGTTGTGGTAATTTTCCGCATGACGGGCGTGATGCGCATCCTTTGGGCCGAGGACAATGAACATGATGTTCTTTTGTTCAAGAAAGCTCTTCGCTCATGGAATATTCCGATTGACCTGCATGTTTGCGCGGACGGCCACGAATGTCTTTCAAAGTTGAAGGAAGGCCTGACGCAGGATGAGCTTCCGCACTTGGTCCTTCTGGACGTCAACATTCCGAAACGCAACGGTTTTGAAGTATTGAAGGAGATCCGAAAAAATAAAGAGCTGAAGCACCTTCCTGTCATTATTTTCAGCGGCTCCCTCAACAAGGATGAATGGACCAAAGCCTATGGGCTCTGTGCGGATTGCTACATTCGAAAGCCGCAGGAATTCGCGGAATATAACAACGTGATCGACCAGATCAAAAAATATTGGATCGAGACGCAGCGAACGCCCAAATTTTTCCGTTTCTAGGCGATGAAGCGGAGGTCCTTCACGCGCCTAAAATGTGGAAATCATCCCCATGGAGATTAAGGATACCAGGCGGTAATCCACATCGGTCCGTGTCAGGCGATAACCAAATCGCATGGAGAGATATTCTGAAAATTTCACGGAAGGACTTAATTCCCATTTCCATTGCGATTGTTCCACATTTTCCAAAGGGAGATTGCTCCGCTGGTAATTCATGGAACTCACCACGTTCCAGGCAGCCGAAAATTGTTTTTGGATGTTGGCATAATATGCCGTGATCCTGCTCGGAGTGTCATCCTGCACGACGCTCGTCAACTGCGAGTCATAGCGTCCAATCGTCAGTATCGAGTCTTCCGTCAGATGAAATTCCAGCCCGCAATCGCTCGTCACGGTATCGGTGGAATTCCAAAGCGAATCCACCATCTCCTGATCCAGTTTCACAAAGGAACGCGTGATGGGTGTCAAATAGTGGGAGAACTCGAGGTACCGGCTTTCAACCTGTTGGGAATCCCACTCATTTTGCGATTGCTGGCTGGCACGTGACCAGTCGCCACTGAGGGTCATGCCCCCCCATTGCGAAGCGAATCGAAGGCCGGCACGCTGCTCGTGAAACGCCAGGGGGGGATCTCCAGCCCCTGCAGTCGACACATGACTTTGATTCACCGATTGCACGTACGGTGTGAATGTGAAGGAAGAATGGATTCGCACATCGCACGCGAGAATCGAACTCTGCGTCAACATCTTCTTGGCTTCATCATCAACCCAGTCGCCGCGATCAAAACGATTGATCGTTTTATAAAACAACGCATTTTCGATTTTCAATGTGCACCAATCCGCAATCGAATGCTCCAGTTGCAGTTTCACTCCATGGTCCATTTCTCGCGGAACATCGTCAAACTGGATCAAAGGTTGAGTGTAAGACGGCTCGATCATCTGATAGCTGAGTTGTGCTTCCAAATCGTTCTTTTGCGATATCGGTTTTTCGGGACGCTCCGACGGAATGAGCCGCCATTTTTTAGTCAAGACATCCCCGGAAATCTCCGCGGCGCCGAGGCGGGTGGCGTACACCCCCAGCAAGAGCACGGGGCATAGCCAGAAAACAAAAATGCGATGGCGCCTCATCATAAATTCCATGGATTTTCCAAGGGGGATTTGATCCTACCATCGCCTTCTCCAGCAGTCTATGTGCCATGCGTTGAAAAGCAGGCGCTCGGCAGTGAAATGAATTAACGATATCCATCAAAGTCTTTCATCTTTTTCTGGAAATAAGGCGTTATGAATGAGATTCACCGTCGCGGCAACTCGTCCCTATCGCTGGCGCCTCCTCAAATGGTGGATGCTGTGGATGGATCCGCGAGGCAATACCTGCCGCATTTCTTAGCAACCTGTCAAAAAAACGACATCCTTTGGCTTACCATGAGCGAAGCGTTGTTCCGGGTCGAATGGCACCCAACGCGGGGACTGAAGCCCTTTTTGCCGTAAAATCTCACCGCAGGAAATCGCAAAATCGATTCCGAAAAACTACACGAGCTTCTTTAATTCCCGGACAATCTTCGCAAAGCCTTCAATTTCTTCCGCCTGATTTTTCAAGCAGCTATTAAATACCTGAGCTCGAAACCGGATTGAATCTTTTCTGACATACAAAACTTCCTCCGCAGAACAGCCATTTTCAATCAATGCATTCAGTTCCTGCTGTGGCTTGTCCTTTGAAATGTCTTCGCTGGCAAAAAAGATTGAGAAATGTTTCCCGATAAGATCATCCTTCGGATATCCAAAAATCTGTTCTATCCCGTCATTGCAGGAAACGATCATTCCCTTGGGATCCAGGAACAAAATTCCAAAAATGTTGAATTTCTTGGATAGAAATCGAAGCCGCCTTTCATTTTCCTGCGACTGATGATGGGCCCGTTCGAGTTGCAGAGTCTTTTCATGAACGCGTATTTCCAATCGGTCATTCAAATCCTTCAGATGCGAGGACAGCCACCAAACCAGCAGGAGGACACCTGAGAAGGTGACGAAGACCAGCCGATCGGCGAAATGCTGGATCATAAAACTGTGGAAAGGCTCAAGAAAAAAATAAGAGGTGCAAAGAAGCGACAATACGATCGAAAAAAGACCCGCGCCGCTTCCTCCATACAAGCTGCTGACCACCACGGCTGCGATGAACAGCATCAAGTAAATCTGGTGAGCCATCGAAAACAAAAAGAGCGTCACCACCAGCGCCACCGTGACACACACGATGGAGAAACAATATCGCAGCAGCATTGACTCAAAGGGAACAATCATATCAGTCTCACATATCCCGTAAAATGGATCAGCCCTCCTGCGACAAGGTATTCACTCATGATGGGACAGGCGCGAAGAATGTTTTTTGTCTAGAGCAAGACCGAATCCTATTCCAGTAAAAAGCGGCATTCAATGCGACGAGCCATTTGATCAAGCGTTCATGAGCCAGGTTTCTTCTCAAGCTCCAAAGCCTATCCTGCAAGCCCCGCGCTCTGACGCGAGGCATTATGTTCTCGGTTTTGAGTGGGAAGATGTCGAGCTGCCTTCCGGCGACGACAACATCGCGGGTCGGCTTTTTCTCCCCCAATCCCAGGGTCGGGTTCCGGTTTTACTGATTGCGCACGAACTCTTCGGCTTCAAGGAAAGCTATGCTGAACTTGTCGAATTTTTATTAAAGAAGGGGATCGCAGTTTTGGCTCTGGACATGCATGGCCATGGTGAAAGTGGAGGTGAACGATTCTCCTTTAATCTTACGGAATGGATCGCCGACATCCGCGCCGCGATCGACTTTCTCGAAACCCACCTGCGCATCGACTCCAATCGGATCATCGGATTCGGAGTGTCCTCTGGAGGAACCGCGATCCTGGAGACGGCACTCTTCGACAACCGGATGAGGTCGATCATTGTCTTGGGCGTGACCGTCTGCAACCATTACGGGTTCTGGACCACGCTGGGCCTCCAGTTTTTAAGGGGTTTTTCAAAAATTTATCGTCGCTTCGCAAAACAAACACTTCGCATTTCCGCAGATCATGAACTGAAAACGATGATCTGTCTTTCAGACCCGGCTGCGAACGCGCGATGGCACGACACCCCCCTGGTTCGCGAGGCTTTCACTTCGATTCCCTTTCCCGGCACCGCCGATTCCGTTCTGGTCGACACTCTCGAGCGCGCGGGAGAGATCCGGATTCCGACCCTCATTCTGCATGGGGCGCAGGACACGATCGAACCGCCAAGCGTGGCCCAACTTTTGTACGACCGCCTGACGTGCGAAAAATCCTTGCAGCTCATTCCCGACATGGGCCATCTCGGCCATCTCGACCGCAATCGGGAAAAGATTTTTGAGCATGCCGTGGATTGGATTCAGACGAAGTCTGCGGATTCACGCATTTTAAAAACGCCTTATCTCTATTTGAAGCTGTATGGACGGGGATGTTTGTCTCGCGGAACCATTCAACCTGGCATGCAGCGCTTCTACAAAAATGAAGTGGGTTACATCGCCTATAAACTTTTCAAGCATCCGATCCTGGCGCCGCATGGGAAAAGAATCGTTCTTTCGGATCCCATTTGCGACCGGCGGCATTACGCCTTGATACTCCAAAGCTTTCTCAAAAAGCGCGCCTCGAAGGAGATTTCCACCATCTTTCTTCAGGCAAGCGAGGCATTCGCGGAAATCCTCGCCCAATACATTCCCGAAGTGAACCAGGGCGGCATCGAAACCGAAATTGATCTGAATGAGTTTACCCTGCACGGGAAGGAAAAGAGTCAGTTGCGGCACTGGCTTAATATTGCAAGCCGGGAAAAAGTGGAGGTTTTCGAGGAACCCATCGGATTGATGGACGTGACAAAAATTTTGCCGATTTCGGAGGAATGGCTCTCCAGAAAAGGTTATCGCGAACTTGATATCATGACCCGTCCCGTGATTTTTTTGCCCGAGGAAGGCGTGCGTTGGTTCTGGGCCAGACAGAATGGAGAATTGATTGCGCTGGCGACATTCGATGCCATGTATGAAAACAACACCATCGTCGGATATTATCAAAATGCCATGAGGACCTTAAAAAAAGCGCCTCATGGAACGACCGATCTGATTTGCGTCAAAGCCATGGAATGCTTCAAATCCGAAGGGATTCGCCGCCTGTCGCTCGGCATCTCACCTCTGTGTAACATTCATGACGATCACTATCCTCACAGCGAAACAGCAGCGTGGATCATGAAAAAAGTCTATCTCCACGGCAGCCGCCTTTACGGGTTCAAAGGCAATTCCTTTCACAAGAAAAAATACGCGGGCCTGGAAAAGAAAGTTTATTTTGGAAGCACCGAGGGAAACACCTTCGGAGAAATTCTTACCGTATTCAAAGCTTTGAGGTTGATATGAGGAATCAATCGCCACATTTGACAAGAATGGCGGCCCAAGTAGGCGGCAGTTGGAATCAAATTGTTGGCTGGTTGAAAGAGGTCATCGGTTTCTATAGGAGCCTAGGAAAAGCTCAAAAGAGCAACAAAATGCTTGCGTTCAGATAAATCCGACCGAAGGTAATGAATGACCATCAACTCCGTTGGTGCTTCTTCAGTCCCGTCTCAAGTCGACAATAAAGCGGTTCAAAAAACTCCTCCTCCACAGACCAATCCAGTCGAAGAAAAGAGCGAGAGTTCTTCTGAGCGCACTTCAGAAGCCAAGGGTGGCACCGTCGATACCTTGGCTTAATATCGAGGCATTGTATGCGCAACTCGCTCTCATCTCGGGAGTGGGGCATTAAGGCACTCGTGTTGCTAAATTAATTTAAGTAAATAATAAAAAATGAATATTATTTAAGTCTTTAGCATTTCTTGTCGATGACGTACTTATGATCAATTCCATCCCAAGCAACAGCGCGCCCGCTGTTCAGGAGTCGCAAAAACCTCAATCAAAAGATCAGGCCGCTAAACCGGCGCCTGCATCTCCTGAGGTTCATCAGCAAGTTTCTGCGCCTCCCGTCCAACAGTCTTCCCCTTCTCAAGATCAAGCCATGTATCAGCGTGCATTGCTCGATATCAAAAATGGGAACATCACTTCCGCTCAGTCGATCATGAGAGCATTGCAAGGTCAGGACCCGTCCCTTGCCCTCCGATTGAAGGCAGCGTTTCCGACATCCTAGGAAACGTAGAAAAGGACTTTTCGATAGCGGTTGTCTCGAAGAGTTCCTTCGAGCGGTCGCTTCATTAAGCGATGCGGTTAAGCCTGCGTGTCGATGATATTATTTTGAGGTCCTGCACGGAAGCTGGACGCAACTCTCTTCGTCACCTAGATTTGATGAATGCATCTTCGAATTTCCCATCAAATCTCAGTGGGCGTTTTTCTGCTCTCAGCTCTCATTCTTCCTGCCTGCGCGACATCCATTGAAAATCAGGGGTCGTACCGCATTGCCAAAAAAATCAAACTGGGCGGCGATGGCGGATGGGATCTTCTGGCGATCGACAGTGGAACGCATCACCTTTACGTTTCCCGAGCCACGCGCGTCATGGTAGTCGATGTCGACGAGGGCAAGCAGATCGCGGAAATTCCTGACACACCCGGCGTTCACGGTATTGCCCTGGCGCCTGAATTGGGAAAAGGCTTCATAACGTGCGGCAAAGTCGATTCCGTCAAAGTTTTCGACCTAAAGACAAACTCCATTCTGGCGACGATTCCAGTTGGAAAAGGTCCTGATGCGATTTTTTACGAACCACTCACCAGGCACGTGTTTGTATTTAATCATAAAGGCAAAAGCGTGAGCGTGATGGATGCGAACGCGAATCAAATCATCAAAACCATTGATCTTGGTGGGCAACCTGAAATAGGGGTTGCCGATGATCACGGCACGATCTTCGTCAATCTCGAAGACACAAGCGAAGTCGTGGTTCTTGATGGACATGATCTTATCGTGCGATCCCGCAGGCCACTCGCACCCGGCAAAGAGCCCACGGGCTTGGCCATCGACACCAAGAACCGACGCTTGTTTTCAGGATGCGCTAATCGTCTTATGGTCGTTACGGATGCCGACACAGGCAAAGTACTTGGCACTGCGCCCATCGATTCGGATGTAGATGGCGCAGCTTTCGATCCAGAGACGGGGTTGATCTTTTGTTCCAGTCGTGAGGGAACAGTAACGCTAATAAAGGAGACACCTCCACATTTTTCCGTGATCCAGACACTTCCGACTCAAAAGGGCTCCAAAACGATGGTGCTCGATGCAAAAACACACAATGCCTATCTTCCTGCCGCCGAGTTTGGAACAGCACCTGCCCCCACGCCTGAAAATCCTCACTCACGGCCTCCCGTATTACCGGGAACATTCCAAATCTTAGTGGCTGGACCAGAACCCTAAGTAGGGATCTGGCCGATGGAGCCGGGATGTTTACCTGCCCGTTGGGGTATAACCAAAAGGCACACAAGAATGAATACGGCGAGAGCCGCCGAAGCGAGTGGACGGCTCATATTAAGGCCCCCGTGGTCCACGGGCTTGTCGAGAAAATCGCCGACCGTGGCTCCGAGAGGTCTCGTAAGGATAAAGGCCGCCCAAAACAGCAGAACGTGTGAAATTTTCGTCCGGTAATAAAGAGCTGCAATGACCGCTAGAGCTGCGCCAAAGATAAGGGCGCCACGCACGTAGCCGAGGCCGCCGGTGTCGGCAATCCAATCGCCCAGCGCAGTGCCAAGAGTCTGCGAAAAGGTGATGGCCGCCCAGTAGAAGGCTTCTACTTTGGGGGTGCTCACAGTGTTCACTGAAATCGTTCCCTCGGACCAGTACCAAAGGCCGAGTACCGCCATGAGACAGATAAACAAAAGCGTCGAGCCACCTGTATAACCGAGACCGATCGATCGATCGGCAAGATCAGCCATGGTGGTTCCAAAGGTGGTGGAGGCAACAATGGTTGCCCAGTAAAGAAAGGGATGAAATTTCTTCGCCAGGATCTGGGCGATCACAAGGACAATAAGCAGGCCAAGAAAAAGGATGGTGCCGGCGAGATAACCCCAGTTGAGCGTCATGGTGACAGAATCACCGCCGGTTTCGCCCAGTGTCGTTGCGGCGATCTTGATGATCCAGAATGCGAGGGTGACTTCCGGAACCTTGCTGAAGGCTTCAT
>Ga0207095_10159_pt2 | contig 11674 bp, 13 predicted proteins | sample Alteio_BWMinHeat_88_FD_153529 | JGI IMG/M metagenome (GOLD analysis project Ga0207095, IMG submission 153529) | Enriched cells from forest soil in Barre Woods Harvard Forest LTER site, Petersham, Massachusetts, United States -... | ecosystem: Environmental > Terrestrial > Soil > Temperate forest >... | reverse complement strand
CGTCAGCCGAGTGCCGCGCGGTGGGGACGGCCCACATTATGGTTCATTGGCCGTCGCTTGCGCCGCATTCGAAGAGGGTGACAATGTTCTCGTGGCGCAGTCGGGCGGCGTGCCTCGCTTCACGCTTGAATCGCTCGAGGAGTGCCGGCTTGGCGGCCAACTCCGGCGGCAGAATCTTCAGAGCCACTTCGCGGCGCAGCTCCACGTCGCGCGCCTTGTAGACCGCTCCCATGCCGCCTGTGGCGATGTGGGAAATGACCTCATATTTGCCGATGCGGACGGGACGCCGGGCAGTAGGGGCAGACGGGTCCGATGGCATGTGTGACACCCGTTCTCCAAAGCACGATCGATAAACCGGCGCGAGTTGATCCTGCTATCGCGTCAACGACTGGAATAAATGCATTAAAGATTATATCTGGGTTGTCCGCGGGGCGTCAATGAACAGTACCGCCCAACCGGACGCTCCGGTGCTCTACGTGCGGCAAGGTCCTCGCGTTCGCTACAGGCGCTGCAACGGCCGTACCTACCTGGACGCCCGCTTCGTAGCATAGGAGTGCCGCGCATCCTCAGTTAAGGACTCGACGCGATGCCAAACCGCTACGATGCAATTATTGTCGGCGCGGGCCACAATGGGCTCGTGACTGCCTGTTATCTGGCCAAGGCCGGCTGGAAGGTGGTCGTGCTGGAACGACGCTATCTCGTGGGCGGGGCATGCGTCACCGAGGAAATCTTCCCCGGGTTCAAAGTCTCGACGGCCGCGTATGTCAACAGCCTCTTTCGCAAGGAAATTGTCCAGGATTTTAGACTTCACGACCACGGTTTCGAGGTGCTTGAGCGCAACCCGTCGTCATTCACGCCGTATCCTGACGGCCGCCACCTGTTGCTGGGGCCGGATGCCGACCTGAATCGCCGCGAGATCGGCAAGTTCAGCGCGCGTGACGCCGAGAACTATCCGCGCTATGAGACAATGCTCGAACGCGTGGCCGATGTCATCGAGCCGACTCTGACGCAAACGCCGCCCAACCTGATCCGGCCGGGACTCGGCGACCTGTGGAGTCTGTTTAAGCTCGGCAGAGTTGTTCGGGGCCTTGGGAGCGCGGCTGGCGAGGCGGTTGAGATCCTCACCGGCCCGGCGCGGACGATCCTCGACCGCTGGTTCGAGTCCGAAGAATTGAAATCGACGCTGGCCACGGACGCGGTCATCGGCGCCATGGCCGCCCCATCAATGCCGGGCACGGCCTACGTATTGATCCATCATGTCATGGGGGAAACAAACGGCCATCGCGGCGTGTGGGGTTACGTGCGTGGCGGCATGGGCGGCCTGACGCAGGCGCTGGCCAAGGCGGCTCTGGAGCTGGGTGCGGAGATCCGTTGCGACGCGGAAGTAGCGCGCATCCGCGCCAAGGAAGGCCGTGTGGCCGGTGTCGTGCTGGCCGACGGCGTCGCCTTGGACGCCCCCGTGGTTGCCAGCAATGCGGATGCGAACGTCACGTTCAATCGGCTACTCGAACCGGGCCACCTGCCCGACGATTTCGCGGCGGCGGTAAATCGCATCGGCTACGAAAGCGCCACGCTCAAGATCAACGTCGCCCTGAGCGAACTGCCCAACTTCAAGGCGTGCCCCGGAACCCAGCCTGGCCCGCACCACCGCGGCACGATTCATATCTGCCCAGACCTTGACACAATTGAACGCGGCTTCGACGACGCCAAGTACGGCCGGCCTTCCGAGATCCCAATCCTCGAATGCACCATTCCCTCGGTTGTCGATCCGACCGTTGCCCCGCCAGGGAAACACTTGATGTCGATGTTCATTCAGTACGCTCCCTACAAGCTGCGCGACGGCCACTGGGACAAAATCGGCAACGCGTTCGCGGACCGCTGTTTCGACCTACTCAACGATTACGCGCCAAACTTCAAGCAGTCGGTGATTGACCGGCAGGTGCTAACGCCGCTCGATCTGGAACGCACCTTCGGCCTAACGGGCGGCAACATTTTCCAAGGCGCCATGACCCCGCACCAACTGTTCTCACTCCGCCCGGTTCCGGGTTTCGCCGACTACCGGACGCCAATCCGCGGCCTATATCTCTGCGGGGCAGCCGCGCATCCCGGTGGCGGCGTGATGGGCGCAGCGGGAATGAATGCGGCACGCGTTATTCTCCAAAGGAAATGAGGGAATCGTCTGCCATGACGCCGGTACAGCATGGATTCCTCAGTACTTTTGAGTGACAATGGTTCGATGGGAATCGTCCCCCGTCGCGCAATCATCGCCTTGTTCGCCCATCGGATGCTCCAACCATGGAATTGAGCAAGGAACAACAAGATCTCCGCGAGCGTTTTGTCCTGAAACTCATCGAGACGACAATTCGGCTCAAAAAGGGATCACCTGATCCGGAAGTCACGCTGGATAGGTTGATCCAAGCCGCCGACTTGTTGAAGCAACACCTTCTGAAGGAGCGCGAAGAACTGCGCGAGGAACAGGATTGAGCAAGACAACCTACGAGCCCGCGGCGCAAGCAAGGGTTCCCTCACTCGCGCCACGGGCTCATCTCACGGCTTCGCGAATTCGCTATCGTCCACCTTGTCCTTCGATTTGATCTCACTGAATTCCATCGTGGCCTCCTTGCCGTCGAACTTGATCAATATCTTGCTCGGGTGCTTGACGCCGTCCATCTCCTTGTAGTCGGAATAGAAGAACTCCGCCGTAATCTCCTTGCCCTGCGGGTCAGTCTGGCGAATCTCGCATTTGACGGGCAGGCCGTCCTCCTTGTCGAAATAGACGCTGATGTCCTTCCAATCCTTGTGGGCGACGGAAACGCCCACCGCTGCTTTGTCGTTGACCTTCATTTCGCCGAGGTGCGAAAGTTTGAAGTCCTTTCCCTTGAATTCGGCCAGGAGCTGCGGCGCGCGCATCGCGTAGAGTCCGTTCTTGACCATGGGCAACTCCTCCTTCGCCTCGTCAACCGCCTCTTTGCGCTTGGCCCAACCTTTGTCGCCATTGATTATAAACGTCACTGCGAAGGTCCGACCGTCGCGCGTGGCCTCGGCGTCGATGTGATACTGGTTCAACCCTTGCCACGCTCCGTCCGTGGTGATGGCCAGGTCGTTGCCGCCTTCTGACGCCGTCATCTTCGCTTTCCACGTGCCGGCTTTGAACTTGGCGACCTTCGCCTCGCCGCCCACGGCCTTGAGCGCCTTGTCCACGACGGCCCTGGCCTCGTCTTTCACTTCGGCGCGCAGGACGCCCGAGCAAGCGAGGTGCAGACATGCCACGAGCGAACCACATACGAGAGAACGCATGACGGACCTCCCCAGAGGTGTTTTGAAGAGAAGCTGGAAGCGACTTAAATGGTGCGATGGGTGGTTGTACCGTAAAACGAAGCGCGAGCAAGGGAACCCTTGCTCGCGCTGCTTCCTCAATTCATGGCTTCGCGAATTCGCTCTCCTCCACCTTGTCCTTGGTCTTGATCTCGCTCACCTCCATGTTCGCTTCCTTGCCGTCAAACTTGATCAACATCTTGGTCGGGTGCTTGATGCCGTCCATCTCCTTGAATTCGGAGTAGAAGAATTCGACCGTGATTTCCTTGCCCTGCGGGTCGGTCAGGTGAACCTCGCACTTGACGGGCAGTCCGCTTTCCTTGTCAAAAAAGAGGCTGATGTCCTTGAAGTCCTTATGCGCAACGCTGACGCCCACCGCCGGCTTGTCGTTCACCTTGACTTCGCCCAGGTGCGAGAGCTTGAAGTCCTTGCCTTTGAAGTCGGGCAACAGTTGCGGGGCGCGCATCGCATAGAGACCGTTCTTGATCAGCGGCAGTTCGCCCTCCGGGGCCTCGCGCACGTTCTCGCCATGCTTCGCCCAGCCCTTGTCGCCGTTGATGACCATCATTGCGTTTTCAGTACGGCCATCAAACGTCGCCTCGGCGTTGATGCGATACTGGTTCAACCCTTGCCACGTTCCGTCCGCGACTATGGAGATGTCCTTGCCGCCTTCCAAAGCCGTCAATTTGGCTTTCCACGTCCCCGCCTTGAGCTTGGCGACTTTCGCCTCACCGCCCATGGCCTTGAGTGCCTTGTCCACGACGGCCTTGGCCTCTTCCTTTTCCTCGGCGCGCAGGGCGCCCAAGCAAGCGAGGTGCAGGCATACCACCAACGAACCACACACGAGAGAGCGCATGACGGACCTCCCCAGAGGGGTCTCAAGGATAGGAGCAAGAAAGCGCGGAAGAGCTGCGAAGGTCGTTTGTACCGCCGCCCGACCCACAAAGCAAAGACATTCGCGGGCACGACATGAGTGAAACGCCCGCCGGAGAGCCTCCATCCCGAAAAAGCGGCAAAACTTCCGAAGTCTCCATAGACTTCGGAAGTTTCGGCACTGCCAATTACTTCTTGTCGAGCTTCTCGACCAACTCCAGGATCTTCTTGCTGTCCTGATCCGCGACCACCTTGGAGTTGACATCGATGATCTTGCCGTCCTTGCCGATGACGAACGTCCAGCGGTTGATGGTCGCGCCGCGCTTCAGAGTGACTTCGTCGCCGCCAACCTTCACCTTCGATTCGCCTCCGACCTTGAACGGCACGCCGAAGGCTTTGGCCACCTTGCCGTCCTCGTCGGCGAGCAATGTGAATTCGAGCTTGTGCTCTCTCTTGAAAAGTTGATGGTTCTTCACCGAGTCGCCGCTGACGCCGATCACCTCGACGCCCTTGTCGGCCAGTTTCTTCGAATCGTCCCGGAAGGCGCAAGCCTGCTTGGTGCAGCCGCCGGTCAGGTCGCCGGGATAGAAGTAGATGACAATGATGCTTTTGCCGACGTGGTCGCTCAGCTTCCAGTCCTTGTCGGTATCGTCCTTAACAGTGAATTCCGGCGCCTTGTCGCCGGCTTTCAATTCCGTCTTCGGCTCGTCAGCGGCGCCAAGTCCGCTGAGGGCCAACAGGCCCATGCACAGAACCGCCGCCGATCCCAGTCGCAATGCTCGCATGGCATCCCCCTTTGGTTGGAAGGAATGTTCACCGCGTTGTGGGTTACCATTCCAATGGTGACGTGTTTCTTTCGTCACCATTGGAATGGTAACCCACAACCCTTATCGTCTGCCTCTGTGGTTCATACTCGATTACTTCTCTCCAGGCAGGTCAATCTGGGCGGCCTGGAAAATGTCCTTGTCGCCGTCGTCGTTCTGAATGAACGCGACAATCTTTAGGTGCTTCAAATCGAGCGGTCGTTCGTCCTCCGCGAATTTCGCGCCCTTGAAATTCGCCAGGTAGTCGTTCAGGTTCTTCTTCACATCGCCCAGCTCTACGCGGATGTCGTGCTTGGTCGATTTCTGCTTGAGCGCAATCCCCCCGACGCCGCCGGGGAACGCGCGGACTACGTGATGGTGCAACCGCTGGCCGTTGCTGCCGGGATAGCGTGCCATTTCCTCGACCAGCACTAGGCGCAGCTTGATGAAATCACCTGCCTTGCTGAGGTCGGACACTTCGACGTGGATATCGACCTTGCCGTCCTTGTTCTCAGCCGACAGTTTGATTTTGGCTTGGGCGCCGACTTCAATGGCGTCGCCCACCGACTTGACCAATTCGGTGTATCGATCCTTGCCGTCGCCCTTGCCGCCGCCGGCCTGGGGGCCCTCGGCGCCGTCAAGAAAATACGTGGGCGTGCCGCGAATCTTATAGAACTCCATGCGCTTGATGCTGTCTTCGTTGGTCAGCGCGTCGGGTCCGGGAATGTGCAGGTGGTACTGAAGGAAGACCACATCGGCGGGCTTGTAACTCTTGAGCATGGCGTCGAAGGCCACGTCCGCGGCGACGCACGACGGGCACTGCGCCCCGGTGAAGAGTTCCACCAACACCACGCGCTCGCCCTTTTCCTTACGCGTGAGCGCCTCGGTCTTGAACGGCACGGCGTCCTTCAGGAATTCCTGGTCCAGTTGGTCGTTCAACCCGGCGATCTTGGGAGTCAGCTCCTTCGCCTCGGCCGCCTTGCCGGCTTTCAGAAGGGCGGTCTTCAATGTGGACAGCACGGCCACCTGAAGCCCGGTGGGCGTGTTCTTATCCAGGGCCTTCTCGGCGTCGCGGGCCAGGTCCACCGCGACCGGCGCCAGCTTTTCCGACCCGGACAGATTCTTGGCGGCTTGCTGCTGCGCCGTGAGTTTCATTTCGGGACCATACGCCGCGGCCAGCTTCACGGTCTCCCCGGCTTGCTTGACGACTTCGTCCTTATCGACGCCGTTCTCAGCCATCGCTCCAAGCAACTCGAGCCCCGATAGATACGCCAGTGCCGGCTCCAGGTCCTTCGTGGCCAGGAACTCCTTCAGGGCAGTCTGCTTCTCCTTGGCATCGGGAGTGCCCATCGCCTTGCCGAATGCGTTCACGTTCGGGTTTTTGACGCTGGCTTTCTTCGGATCGAGCTCCTTGTCCTCGGTGCGTTCGAGGTGGGCCAATTGCCGTCCGCGAAAATCGACCGAACCCAGGAGTTTCTCCGGCTTGGCCTCGCCCTTGGGAACGTAGACCACCATCGGGAACGTGATTCCACCGCCCGACACCGTGATCTGAAGCGACTTTCCGCCGTCGGCCTTGATGGAATCAACCTTCGCGTCCTTGGCGAGCTGGTCTATGCCCGCCGACAGCACCTTTCCCTCCGTCTTGCCGTCAGCGCTTTTGATCTCCACCAGGAAGACGGTAATGTCCTGCCCGGGCAGCAGGAGCGTAACTTTCCAATTCCCCGCGAACGGGTTATCGGCCGCGCGCGCTATAGGCGCGCAACTCACAAAGATGAATGCCGCGAGGCCCAACGCCAGGCAGCAGGTGACGTGGCAGCGCATCATGAACTTCTCCTGATCAAATAGGAAGCCGGGCTGTAATTCGCTTGGCTTGGGGGAAGGAACGCCTCAAAACCGACGGCCGCAAAAAGATGCGAGAGAATGATAGCCTAGCGATTCTCGGGGAGGGGTGTTAGGAAAAAACCGACCTGCAACCAACATCCCACCACCCATCCCCGTTTAGCCGCGGTTCGCAGAACCGCGCTGGCGGCCAACACTACGCTGAGGATCAAAAGAAGCGCGCGAGGTGCATTCCCGTTTCTGCGTGCCGCGTTCCCTTTCCGCCGGAGGGAGTGAAGACCGCCACTGCGCTGTGGTCTCGCCTCGCGCACGCGCTGAGGAGGAGGGAGCACACTGAGAACTGAAAGGATTCTCGCGCAGCGCCTGCGTCACACATCCGCCAAGGAGACCACGAGGCGCTTGCCCACGGCCTCGGCGTAGCGCACCAGCGTCTCCACGGTGGGGTTCGCCCGCTGCCCGGTTTCGAGCTTCGAGAGCGCCGAGCGGTCCATGCCGGTGAGTTCCGTCAAGTCGGACAGGCTCAGGCCCTTCGCTTCGCGCGCGGCTTTCAGTTGCAGGAGCAACTCGCCGAGCTGGTCGAGCGTCGCCATCCGCTCGTGGTGGCGGGCGATCAAGTCGGGCAGTTCCGCGGCCACCTGCTCGCGAATCGCCGTGTAATTGGCGGCCTCTTCAGGCGTAAGCCGCCGATTGCGGATGATCCGTTTCATGGTCGCTGCCTCCTTGGAACGTCGTACGCCGTTACCGGGTAGACGGTGTCGGCGTCAATTTCATCGTAGACCACCATCAGGTGCCGGCCCGTGCTGGTGTCGCCGAATACCACCGGCCGGCCGGAGGAACGGCTGATGTCCGCGTCCGTCGCGTTCTGGAACACCTCTTCGACTTCTTCCTTTGCAACGCCGTGGTCGGCACAATGCTGCACGTTGCCATCGGGGTCGTCATCCAGGTCCCAAATGATCGAATCGAATGGCACGATAGCCGCTCTCCTTCCCTGTGGAATTATAATACCAAGGCCCGGCACTTAGTGTCAACCACGCCGGCAAGAGTGAAGACGGCCGCTCCTCCCGGTCCTGTCTCTCGCACCTTGCGAGTAAGCCGAGGGCAAATTGAAAGAGTGTCCCGGATTCCTTGACAAGTTATCGCACTACCAAAATCGACGCTTGCGAGGACCTCCGCGGCGTTGTAGAGTCAACGCACTGCCGGAGCCTGTGTTACGGCCCTCGTATAGGTCTCCGACGGTACACGGTCGCTTGCCTGCCTTCAAGAAGGCCCTAGGTCCGAAATCAGGAGTAAGAGCGTGGAAGCCAAGGAATATCTCAATCTGCTCAAGAATGGCAAGGAAATCCTTCGCCTTGTTCATTACACGGGGGACGCTCCCGATGGTCGCGGTAGAGCCCTGATCATTAATGAGCAACACCAGATTGCTGTGATGCTCGAAGACTGCCATTTCTCAGTGACAGGCGTTGGGCCAGGCCACCTCGTCAAGTACGCGCGTCATCCAGAGGGAGGCGACGATGCAGACGGCAGAATCGTCGGAACGCCAGCCATGATTCGCTGATAAGGGCAAGATGGCCAAAAGAGCAACGCAGTGACCGATCCTTCGATTTCAAGTCCCGAGCACTTGTCGGATTTCGACATGGTCGAGACCGGGGGTGGCTTTCGTTGTTTCATTGGATCAGACACGGGTTATCTTGTTTCGCAATCGAAGGAACACGGAGCCTGCTTCATGGTGTGGCAAACACACGAGCAAGCATTGGCTATGCTCCGGCCTGACGAAGGCGACCCTACCAACTCGGTTCGCAGAATCACTATGGGTGAATTCAATGCGCGGTTGGAGGTCCTTCGCGACGGTGGGGTGAAGTTCATTATTATCAACAAGAGCCTGGACGGAAGCGGGCGGATTGTGCCGATCAACGAAATGATCGACCTGTACCAACAATCCATTGCAAAGTTCAATGCCATTCGTCCGGGCTTAGATGAGTTTGTCCGTCTACTCGACGGAAAAAGATCCGTTGGATTGCCCGTTGAATCACAGGACTTGTACCTACCAATCGACTGTGGCAAGTGTGGTTCGTTCTTCTCAGTTTACGAAACTGAATACCGGCGCTGGCGTAGCGGGGAAATGGCCGAGATGCTCTGTCCTCACTGCTTGTCTCTCTTCAAGGAAGGAAGGTGGGGAAGAGTCGCATGTAGCACGTGCGGAACGCTATCTCGAAACATGCCTCTTTCAGCATCCAAACACTTTGCCGGAACTTGGCTCTGTGATGGGTGCCACGGTCAGATCGCCGAAAAAGAGATACAAGCCGCCTTAGGTGGTGCCAGAAATGCGTCGACTCCGAAGGCAGGTCGCTCAGGTTGTCTTCTGCTGATTTGTTTTGCCCTCGCAGCGGCCATTCCGACCTTTTTTTGCCTATTATCCTGTTGACACTCGGTCTCCCGACCGGGCCAACCGCCTCGAGCGTCAGGCCTCCCATTCCTCGGCTAATCCCCCTGATGAAATCCCTCACCCTCTACCAGCCCTGGCCGTCCCTCATCATCCAACGCCTTCAACCACCACGAAACCCACTCCAGGCAAACGCAGTTCCGTGGCCGCATCGCCATCCACGGCGGCCACCAGCCGCTGACGGAACCTCTGAGAATTGGAACCGATCGCGCCATGCAGTAGGGCTCCCGCTACTCACGAAAGCGGTACCTGTCATCGTTGTTCTCTCCCACGCCCCACCCGCTCGATTCAGGAGCTCGTCTTAGCACAGAACCTCGGATCCATCTCGCCCGTCGGCTTCGGCAGCTTGGAGGGAACCGGACGACGATGGTTCTCGATCTCCTGGCAAACCGATTCAATCGACCCAGGCAACTTTTTGAGGACAGCCGTGTAGTCGTGGCTCGTCCCCCGCTTCAGCGTGGGGTGAGCGATCATTTTGTTCAAGATCCAACACGGGGACAGCTCGGTCCTGGCATCCCCGTAGGCGACGCGCAACTGCTCCACCGACGTATGGCGAAATCCTGGCAGCAGCTCACTGAGCTGAATGTCGTCGCCCTTACCAGAATCCCTGGACAACAGCATGTCTACGAGGATTCGCGCGTGCAGGCACGCGCTCTCGACCACCGCGTTGCGCACGAGCTGGCTATACTGCTTAGATTCCTCGTTGCCCAGAAGTCCGCACAGTCCGAAGAGCATCTTGGCCTCATACGCGACGATGTCCCACGGGTCCGTCCCTGAGCCTCTTGGAATAGACATTCGTAGTTCCTCCGCGTCCCGCATCTAGATCGTAATTGAACAGACCTGAATACCACCGCAGACTCTGAGGCGTCGGTCCGCGTGGTTGGGCAGTCTACGATGTCGCTCACGCACATCAAGCGTGCGGCTGCTCGGCTTTGAACGGCCCTGCAATTCCGATTGTAATACCCGAATTCACGCCGATCCATTCGCCGCAACCACCATGCCGCCCCCCTCACCTCGCCCGCTCCCCAAACACCCCACCTCCGAAAAAATCCTCCCCCAACGTCTCCCGCAGAATCTCTCGGTCCTTCTCTTCCTGCTCCACGAACACATACATCGGATCTTTCTTCCACTGCTCCATCCGCTCCGCCAGCCAGTACCGGAACGGCGCATTGCGCCGCCCGGCCCCATCGCGCTGGATCAGGCCACGGCTTACGCCGCGTTCGAGCCAGTGCCAGACCGAAACGGCATCCGGGCGTGGATAGTCCGGCGGCCACTGTTCGAGGATTTCTCTGCGCTTCAACTTCCGCATGGCATCTTCCAGCACGATCCGCAGTATCGCCCAGTTCTGTGTGAACGCGTCCTCCTGGAAATCGCCCAGGGTCCGATAATCGCGTCCGTCGGCGGTCCATTCACAGACCTGGCGGCGCGGCGTTTCGCGGAATCGGGACGCCGCGCGCAGCCGGCGACGCCGATCGTCGTCGTCGCCACGCTGGTACCAATCCATTTCCAGCAGAATGTCAACCGTGGCCGGCAACACTCCGCTCCCGCGACCCACCTGGCCCGCCGCGCTCTGTTTCCGCCGTGGATGATGCACGATCAGTACACTCGCGCCTTTCTCGGTCAGCCGTTGCAACGGGGACAAGGTGGCCAGCATGCTCGCGGCACTGTTCTCGTTCCCACCCGGCATGAACGAGGCCAGCGAGTCGATCACTACCAGATCAAGGCCCTCCTCGTCGTGCAGGCGGACCAGAAAATCGATGAGCGCCTGCCATTCCTGGAGCACCGGTTGCCCACGGAACGGCCGGCACAACAACCCGAAATGATTCCCGATGTCGCATTGCTGAACGCGCAGGTGCCACAGCTCAGGACTCTCATCCGAAATAACAGCGGCCTTGCCTTGCCGCACCGCTTGGCCGGCCAGTTCTCCCCCCGCCGCCATGCGGCTCAGCAACAGCGCGACGAGCGTCGTCTTCCCCAGTTTCCATTGACCGGTGAACATTGTCATGCAGCCGGGGGCCAAGTACCCCTTCCATAGCCAGTCGGTCCGCGTTTCCGTGGCCGCGATCCGCAGGCTTTCCCCGCGCAAAAGATGAAACGACAACACCGGCTTGGGGTTGGACGTGGCGTTGTGTAAGGGATCCGATTCGAGAGGGAGGGCGTCTGGGCACATGGGCGGCCTCAAGGGTTGTGGGCGCCATTGTCACTCATTGTCCGGCGACCGTTGTGTGGGGTTCAACGCAAACAATCCAATTCCACCTCCGTACCTAGAAAGCGTATCATATACAAATAGCCACTATTTGTCAAGCCCAATTTGCTTGCCCTTCGGCGTCAATGAATGACTCTTCCCAAATACTCTCTTCGTCCTTCACGGTTCACTCCGTACGATGGTGGGCTGTAACCCATC
>Ga0207095_10321_pt1 | contig 11765 bp, 6 predicted proteins | sample Alteio_BWMinHeat_88_FD_153529 | JGI IMG/M metagenome (GOLD analysis project Ga0207095, IMG submission 153529) | Enriched cells from forest soil in Barre Woods Harvard Forest LTER site, Petersham, Massachusetts, United States -... | ecosystem: Environmental > Terrestrial > Soil > Temperate forest >... | reverse complement strand
TCGAGGGCGAGACGGGAAGCAAGATCGTATTTCTTCTGCCTGAAGGCACTCACGTCAAGAAGTGCGACGTGGTGGCGCGCTTTGACGCCGAGAAAATGCGCCGCACCGTGGCCGAACAGGACATCAAGTTCAAGACGGCGGACGCCAAGGCCAAGGCTGCCAAGGAAGAACTCGACGTGCAAAAAAATAAGGGCGAAGGCGAGATCTCCAAGGCTGAGCTAGCCTTGACGCTGGCGGACCTCGATCGCGAAAAATACCTCGATGGCGACTACAAGGTCGAGGTGGACGATAAGAAGGGCGCGATCAACCTGGCCGAACGCGAGTTGAAGGAAGCGGAAGAGAAGCTGGAGGGTTACCGGACCTTCGTGAAGAAGGGCTTCGGCACCCCCGAGCAGTTGAGCCAAAAAGAGCTCGAGGTGGCCCGGGCGAAGAACAATCTGGAGCGCGACCGCGCCAAACTCGTGGTGCTGGAGAAGTTCACCCGCCGCCGCCAGGAGGCGGAGTTGACCGCCAAGGCTGCCGACGCCAAGCGCGATCTGGAGCGAACCCGCGGCAGTTCACGCGCCAACATTACCAAAGCGGAAGGCGATCTCGACGCCGCCCTGGCCGTCGCCACTCTGGAGAAGGAGCAGCTCGACCGCGCCCGCAAACAGCTCGAGCATGCGGAACTCAAAGCGCCGGAGGACGGCGTCGTTGTCTATGCGCAATTGCGGCCCTGGGACAACAGCACGCGCATTCAACTCGGCGGCGTCGTCAGCTACCAGCAGCCCATTTTCCATCTGCCGGAAATGGAGCACATGCAAGTCAAAGTGAAAATCCACGAAGCGCGGATCAAGAAGATCCAAACGGGCCAAAAGGTCGAGATTCGCGTGGAGGCGTTCGCCGGACTGGTGCTGCACGGAACCGTAACGGCCGTGGCGCCGCTCGCCAGCACCGATGTGCCGTGGATGTCGGGCGGCGTCAAGGAGTACGAAACCATCGTGAAGATCGACGACTTGCCCACGGGCGCAGGGCTCAAGCCGGGCTTCTCGGCCGCGGTGAGCATTAACGTGATTCGTTTGCCCAACGTGCTGGCTGTGCCGGTTCAAGCCGTGACCCAGCGCGGCGGCAAGCACTTCGCGTACGTCTCCACGACTCACGGCGTCGAGCGGCGCGAGGTCACGGTCGGCGAAAATAACGAAAAGTTCGTCGAGGTGCGCGAAGGGCTGGATGAAGGCGAGTCGGTTGTCCTGGACGCCCGAGCTCGCTCCGCGGCCGAAGCGCAGGCCGGCGAGGCAGAAGAGAAAACGCCGGAACAACCACAGCCGCCCACGCCCTCTGGCCCAGACCGCCGTTGAGACTCCGGGGGTTGACAGGTGAGTACCGCGTACCGAGCGGGGCCTCGCATAGGCCTGTCCGGCAGACGGGACCTACCCGAAACCCGGACAGTTGCGGGCCGGTCGGATGGGTTTCCAATCCGTCCCGAAAGCCATGGTCGGATTGGAAATCCGCCTAATGGGGCAGTGATTACGCTGTTCTGATTCACCTTCTTATTGCTCTTGCGTCATCGGCCATGCTTTACGGCCATCTGTTCTATTTGGTTCGCCTCAGCGTGCGCAATCTCTTTGTGCACCGCCTGCGGTCCAGTCTTACGGTGCTCGGCATCGTATTCGGCGTGGCGTCGGTGATCGTCATGCTGGCGGTCGGCGAAGCGGCGCGCTTCGAAGCCGTCGAGCAGATACGGCAGTTGGGCGCCACGAACATTATCATCCGCAGCGTCAAGCCGTCCGACGAGAGTAGGGATCAAACCGGCGACGATATTCTCACCTATGGCCTTACGCGCGACGATATGGATCGTCTCGCCGCCACGCTCCCTCCCGTTCGATCCGTTACGCCGCTGCGCGACTTCCGCCACGATGTCCGCCGCTTCGACCGAAAACTCGAGGCGCGTGTGGTGGCGGTCATGCCGGAATACCCGAAGATGAACGGTCTGAAGATCGCCCACGGACGTTTTCTCAGCGAGCTGGAAAACGAGCGCTTTGAAAACGTGGCGGTCCTGGGCGCGGACACCGCCGAGATCCTCTTCCCCATGGATGACCCCATCGGACAAACCATCTCCATCGCGGACAAGAACGGTTTCCTCGTCTTCCGCGTCGTCGGCGTGACCGAACGCCGGGCATCCTCCGGCAACGTCGGCTCCAGCCTTTCGGGTCAGGACTACAACCGCGATGTCTACATCCCGTTCGATACGGATCGGGTTCGCTTCGGATCCGTGTTGATGTCATTCAAGGACGGCAACTTCAAGGCCGAAAGGCTTGAGGTCAGCCAAATAACGATCCAGGTGGATCGCATGGAGAACGTTCGGCGAACCGCGGATCTGATTCAGGGAACGCTCGAACAGTTTCACCTGCGCAAAGATTTCGAGATCATTGTGCCGCTGGACCTGTTGGAACGAGCGGAGAGGACACAGCAGATCTTCACGCTGGTGCTGGGGTCGATCGCATCCATCTCCTTGGTCGTGGGCGGCATTGGCATCATGAACATCATGCTGGCGACGGTCACCGAGCGCACCAGCGAGATAGGCATTCGCATGGCTGTTGGCGCCCGGAGCCGGGACATCGCTCAACAGTTCCTCATCGAGACCATGACGCTTTCCAGCGTGGGCGGTCTTCTCGGCGTCGCCTTGGGCATTGGATTGTCATTGGTCGCTGCCCACAATATCTTCTTCACCGTCCCGACCATCCTCCGGCTGTGGTCGATCCTTCTGGCCTTTGCCGTGTCCGTGGCGGTTGGACTGATTTTCGGCACGTATCCCGCCTTGCGCGCGTCCCGCCTGGATCCCATCGAGGCCATCCGACACGCGTAGCCTTGCACTTTTCTTGGACCAGCTCTTACAAGTGGCGAGCCGGGAGCGTCAGCGCGTCGCGAGTCAGCGACTGGAGAAAGCCCAAGTAAGAGCCATGTTCTGCAACAGACTCGCGCGAACTTCCTGGTCCAAGATTGCTCAGCAAGCCTGCATGGCCGTGGTGCGGCGTCCCAGTTTTTTGCCCGCCCTCTTTTCTTGAGCTACCTTTTATCAACCCCTCACGCGGTGGATGATCGGAACCCCGAATTCGGCAGGGGTCCCACTTCTTCCGCCCATGCCATCCTCTTCATACACGGTTCTTCGGAGGTTCTTCGTATGGCGCGTGCGAAATCGACCGCTGGCTGGATTGTCGTTCTTGTTCTCTGCTGCGGATGCGGCAAGTCGGGCTTCGGGGAATACAAGGAGTTCAAATGTGAGGGCGGACGTTTCAAGGTCCTTATGCCGGGCACGCCCAAGGAGGAAAAGCTGAGCGCGGCCGGCATCCCCTTGAAGACCTTCCGCGTGGAGAGTTGGGAAAAAGCCTGCGCGGTGGCCTACGCCGACATTCCGGACGAAATCCTCCGCTATGGCGCGACCTCGGCCAAGCTCGATGCCGCCGTGGACGGCATGGTGAGCAGTGTCAACGGCAAGCTCATTCGCTCCTACGACATCCAGTTGGCGGGAAAGTACCCCGGACGTGAAGTGAAGGCCCAACTCCCCAACAATGCGGGCATCGTCGTGGCGCGCATCTACCTTGTGAGACAACGATTCTACGAGCTTCTGGTGACAGGGCCTCAATCCTGGGCGACCTCCGCCGACGCCAACAAATTCCTGGATTCATTTGTCCTTATCGATTAGAAGTGGACGTGTGGGACCCAGTATTCGGCGGCGTAGCCGCGAGCTTGTCGCGCCCGTTATGAACACGCGAAAACACGTTCACGAAATCGCGCTGCCGGCCGATCCGCAGCGCGTATTCTCTTTGCTTGTTACGCCCAGCGCCATCCGCCAATGGTGGAGCGCTGCCCGAGCCGTAGTCCTCGCCCAGGAGAACGGCGTCTGGGCGGCCGCCTGGGGCGCGAACGAAGACCAACCCGAATACATCACCGCCTGCCGCATTCAAACCTACGACCCGCCGCATCGTATTGTGCTTACGGACTATCACTTTTTCGCGAAGGACGGACCCCTGCCGTTCACGGCCAACTTCGTCACGGAGTTCACCGTTGAACCGGCCACTGGCGGCTGCGTTCTGCGCGTCACCCAAGACGGCTTCCCCCTCGAACCAAGTGCCGACGCGTTCTACGCCGGCTGTGAAGTTGGCTGGCGGAACACCTTCGAGGGCATCCAGAGATACTTGACGGAGTAACCGCAAACCAGGAAATCGACGGCAGTCATGTCCGCGTCGCCACCATGAACAACTGCTTCGCCCCGTATTGGAACAGCTCCTGATTCATGGATGAATACGCCTTCAAATCGCTGAACCCCGCCTCCTCCAGCAGTCGGCGAAACTCGCGAAAGGTATACAGCCGCGTCGACGTCTTCTTTGTCTCCGCCTTGCCGTCGCGAATGAACGTGTACTCCACCTCCACCCGGCCGCTTGCGGCATCGTAGCGCCGATCGGGTAGGAAGTAGATATCGCCCAGCTTCATCCAGGCGCGTTCTTGCAAGGACGGCATGACGGTTTCCAGCAGCGACCCGGTGTTGATCAGGAACCGCGCGCCCGGTTTCAGCGAACGCGCAACGGCTTTCAGAAACTCCGCGTTGCCCTCGTCCGTGAGATAGCCGAAGCTGTTGCCGAGGGAGAACGCGCCGTCAAATTCACGTTCCCACGGCAAATCGCGCATCTCGCGCTCTTCCCACCGTATCGACAGCCCGCTCGCGTTCGCGCGGCCTCGCGCGTGCTCCAAAAAAATCGGTGAGATGTCCACGCCCGTCATCGCGTAGCCGCGCGCGGCCAGGTCCAGGGAATGCCGGCCGCCGCCGCACGGTATGTCAAGCAGCTTCGCCGGCGGCGGAACTGCAAGCACCTTCTGTACGAAGTCGGCCTCACTCCGTGTCGCCTCCTCGGGCATCGCTTGCAGCCACATATCCACCGCCAACCCGGTGAAGAACGTCCGCCACCAATCGGAAGGTGCATTCACGTCCAATTCCTTTGAATGAGAGCGTGGTCCGGGATCGCCTAAGGACACGAGACAGAATGACCGGGTTCGCGCGCCAAATCCACGATATTCGGGCTACCTCGGGATTCACGGGCGCGGCTACCGCCTGTTCCCACGGGAGGTGAAGTGTTATCTTTATGTGCGTCCATTGAATTGCGACCAACGAGGTATCCCATGGCGGGCGCATTTGCTACCTCCTTGATTTTCTTTGCGCTCTTGATCGCCGAGATCATGCTCGGCCTGTTTGTAATTACCTATGCTTGCCACAATTTCCTCACGGTGATGCAGGACACCGCCGCCGGCAACGACGACGTGAATTGGCCTGACGAACCTCTCCAAGATTGGCTGCCGCGCGGCGCTTACCTCATTGGCTTGATCGCCGTGATCCTCGCGCCCGTCGGTTTCTTGCGAGTGGTGTTGAAGTCCCGCGGCGTCACGGACGACCTTACGCTTCCGTTGCTCGCCACCGGTGTGGTCCTTTTCTGGCTGGCGTTTCCGGTCTGCCTCTTGTCGTCGCTAAGCGGCAGTTCGCGCCTCTTCATTTTGCGGTCGAAGGTCCTGGTTCAGTTGCTTCGCATTCCGGGCGCAATGCTGATCTTGTACCTCGTCAGCGCGGTCCTTTTCGCCGCCTTCCTCGGCCTGGCCTACCTGACCTTCTTGAATGCGTCGTTCCTCCTGGTGCCGGTCACGGCGGTGGCGGCGACCGTTGTGCTAATGACTTACGCCCGCTTGCTGGGCCGCATCGCCTGGCTCTTGAACGAGGTCCAACTGGTTCGCCGCAAGCCGCGCGAAAAAATGGAACCGATGCCCGCCGTCCGAAGCGAGGTCCTCGATCCCTGGGCCGCCCCCGAAAAGAAACGCAAACGCAAGAAACGCAAGGCGGGAAAGTCGCCGCCCATCAACCTACAGGTCGAGGGCTACGCCTTTGCCGATGAACCCCTCGCCTCCCCGCCAAGCGAAGTCCCCCTCGACGGCAGCCCGGCCATCGGCGAAGAACCCTTTGCCGTTCAACACCCGCCGGATGTACCGCCCACCGAAGGAAACGAACAACCCCGCCGTTTCACCGACTCCTCGGAGTTCCAGCTGGCCATCCCGTCCAAGCTCCCGCAGCCCCCGGAGCATCCCCTGTTCAGTGGCGTTTACAGCTTTCCGTGGTACGCATCAAGCCGTAGGGCGCTGGCCTTCCTGTCGATCGGATTTCTCCTCATGGGCCTCCTGGCGGTGGCGCTCATCCTCATCGGCCTTCCCGATTCGTGAGCCGCCGCCCTTCCGAAAAGATCGGTTTGCCTTTCCCCGTGCTTTCTCATTACAGTGGGAAGACTTAAATTGTTAGGTGAACGCACTCGTCTCGCTTTTTCGGTGTGGGTTACGATTCCAATCGTGACGTGTGCGTTCCTAGCGTCACGATTGGAATCGTAACCCACCTTCCGATTTTCCGCTCCTCCACGGAATGTGGCCGTTGGCCCGGCGTCACATAGGTGAACGAGGCCTGGCCACTTCCCGTGGCGATGCTCCAACGCCTTTCTCTTCTGGAACGTCGTAGGTAGTGCAGGAGATCGACTATGTTCGGGTTCACCTTCCCGAAGCAGTCCCGCATCACCGCGACCGCCGTGCCTACTCTCGGTTTTCTCCTTGTCACCCTTGTCTCCCTTTCCGCCCAGCAAGCGACGCCTGAAAAGCCCGGCGCCTCATCTCATCCCACCGAGAGCGAAGAATCGCTGGTCTTTGACCAGAAATCCGTCACGCTCGTCGGCAACTCCGGCGAGGTCTGGCAGCTCGCGCTGTCCCCGGACGGCAAGACCCTCGCCGCTGCCACCGGCGGCGTCGGCGACAAACCCGGCGACCTGCGCTTGTGGAATGTCGTCACCGGCAAGGAACACGGTTCCGTCAAGGAGCACGCGCCCATTCGCTGCGTCGCCTACTCCCGCGATGGCAAGCTTCTGGCGACTGGAGAGCTCGACCACAGCGCCAAGCTGCGCGACCCTGCAACCGGAAAAGTGCTCCGCGTCTTGACCGGCCATGCCGCGGCGGTCAGCGGTGTTGTCTTCACCGCGGACGGCAAAACCCTTGTCACCGCCAGCCTTGACAAGTCCCTCAAGCTCTGGGACGTCGACAGCGGCAAGGAAAAAAACACGCTCACGGGCCATGGCGATTCGATCCTCGGCGTCGCCCTCTCTCACGATGGCAAAACCCTGGCCACCGCGAGCAAAGACGGCAAGGCAATCCTCTGGGACCTCGAAACCGCGAAGGTAAAGCACACCCTCAAGGGCCACGCCAACAACGTCGAGGCGGTCGCCTTTTCTCCTGACGACAAACTCGTGGCCTCCGCCAGCGGGGACGCCACAATTCGCCTTTGGGACGTGGACATGGGCGCCGAAAAGAATGTCCTCCGCGGACATAACGGCCCCGTTTACAGCGCCGCTTTCTCCCCCGACGGCAAGCTGCTCGCCAGCACCGGTAACGACATGACCGTCCGCCTCTGGGATGTCGAGAACGCCGCGGAAACCGCACTCTTGCAGGGCCACAAGTCTCAAATCAATAGCGCCGTCTTTCTCGACGACGGCAAGATCCTCGCCACCGGCAGCTTCGACAAGACCATCAAGCTCTGGGAAGTCTCCAGCGCCAAGGAAAAACAAACGCTCGAGGCGGCGGAGTACCACCCCGACAACGTCGAACAGGTCATGGCCCTCGCCTACTCCGATGACGGCAAGACGCTCGCCACCGCCTGCGACGATAAGACGATCAAGGTCCGCGACCTCGCCACCGGCGCGGTGAAAACCATCCTCAAGGGCCACGACGACGTGGTCTCCGGCATCGCCTTCTCGCCCGGCGGCAAAACCCTTGCGTCCGCAAGCTACGACAAAACCGTGCGCCTCTGGGACCTGGAAACCGGTCTGGTGAAGCATGTCTTCAAGGGCCACACCAACTGGGTCTATTGCGTTGCCTTTTCCCCCAACGGAAAACTTCTTGCTTCCGGCGGCTATGACAAGACGGTGCGCTTCTGGAACACGGACGATGGCAAGGACGTGAAGGTCCTGACCGGCCACACCGCCAGTATTCGCGCCCTTGCCTTTACGTGCGACGGCAAAATCCTCGCCTCCGCCGGCGGCGACCGCAACATCCGCCTTTGGAACGTCGAAACATTCGAGGAAAAACACCGGCTCAAAGGGCACACCGGCGCCATCCGCGGCCTGGCCTTCGATCCCGACGGTAAAACGCTCGCCTCCTCCAGCGAGGACCATAGCGTTATCTTCTGGGACATGGCCACTGCCAAGGAGAAGAACAAACTCCAGGACCATGGCGATTCCGTTCTCGCCGTCGCCTATTCTCCCAACGGCAAAACGCTGGTTACCACTTGCCAGGACCGCCAGGTCCGCGTCTGGGACCCGTACAGCCTGAGCATGCAGTCCTTGCTTCGCGGCCATGCCGACGGCGTGGTCGCCATTGCGTTCGCGCCGAACGGCAAGCAATTCGCCACCACCGGCCTTGATCAAAGCGTCCGGCTGTGGAACGTCGCGGGCGCGTCCGTTTCCACACGCGTCGTGGTCCACGGGCATAAGGAACCGCCGTGGTTCGCGCTCTACTCTCCCGATGGCAAATCCATCGCCACCGGCGCCAAAGGTAACGAGATTCGCCTGCGCGACTCCGCCATCGGCCAAATTCCCGTGGTGCTGAAGGGACATACCAGCGCCGTCTTTGGTGTCGCCGTTTCTCCCGACAACAAGACGCTCGCCACCGCTTGCGACGACAAGTCCATCCGGCTCTGGGACTTGGCCACCGGTGAGCTCAAGGCCACGCTTGCCGGCCATTCTTTCCGCGTCTGGAGCGTCGCCTTCTCGCCCGATGGGAATACACTGGCGTCCGGAGCCGGTGAACTCGGCAACGCGGACATCCCGGGCGAACTTAAGCTCTGGGAGCTGAAAGCTCTCAAGGAAAAGGCGAATCTCAGGGAACACTCATCCGCCGTGCTTTGCGTCACGTTCTCTCATGACGGGAAACTCTTCGCCTCGTCAAGCCGCGATGGCGCAGCCAAAATCTGGAACTCCGAGACTTTGAAAGTCGTTCACACGCTGAATGACGATAACAACTTGATTCGTTGCGTCGCGTTCGCCCCTAACGACAAAACACTCGCCACGGCCGGTGCCGGTTCCAATGGCGCCGTGAAAGTCTGGGATGCCGAGACCGGCAAGCAGACCGGCAGTATTCCCACGGGTCAAGCCGGCGCGTCTGGCCTCGCCTTTTCTCCCGACGGGAAGACCCTGGCGTTGACAGTGCGGCCGCGCAACATGACACCGATGCCAGGCGCTCAGGCGGAATCGAGTGGCGAGATTAAGCTCTGGGACATCTCTACCAACAAGGAAAAAACCACGCTGCGAGGTCCACAGGGCCGCGTTCTTGCGGTCGCCTTCTCCCCCGACGGCAAGACGCTGGCCTCCGTAGGCGGCACTTCCAATCAATTCGGCGAGGTTGCCTTGTGGGACGTCGCCGCCGGCCAAATGCTGGAAACCCTCGAAGGCCACCATGATCCGGTCGAGTGCGTCGCCTTCTCGCCCGACGGCAAAACGCTCATCACCGGCGGCGGCGCCAACAACTCATCGGGCCAGCTCAAGGTCTGGCTAGCGCCCGACAGCGCCCGCTCGCTTGTATTGGCTGGCCACACCGGCGCGGTCAGTTGCGCCGCCTACAGTCCCGATGGCAAGACTCTCGCCACCGGCAGTCACGACAAGACCGTGAAACTCTGGGACACCGTGACCGGCAAAGAACGCGCCACGTTCAAAGACTTCGCCAAGCCACTGCGCTGCCTCGCCTTTTCACCGAACGGCAAAACGCTGGCCGCGACATGTGCGAATGAGAACACCGTGAAACTCCTCGGCCTCGCGGGCGACACCGTCCTCACGCCATCAAGCCTGGACAGCGCCGACATCACCTCCATCGCTTTCTCGCCCGATGGCAAGCTGCTCGCCGCCTCGGCCGGCGGCGACGATCAACCCAATGGCGCCGTCCGTATCTGGGACCTCGCCACCGGCAAGGAAAAGACCGTCCAGCGCAATGTCGATTTGCCCCAGCCCATCTGGTGCGTAGCTTTCTCGCCCGACGGCAAAACGCTGGCCACAACCACTGGCTCGGAAGTGAAGCTCCTCAACGCCACAACCCTCGAACCGCGCGCCACGCTGACCCACAGTGCCGAGGTCCGGCAGATCATCTTCTCGCGCGACGGTTCCCTGCTCGCCACCGGCCTAGCCGACGGAGCCATCCGCCTATTCGACCCGGAAACCGGTCGCGAACGAGCCGGACTCGCCGGTCAAGCTTCGATGATTTCCTCGCTCTCGTTCGCCACCGACGGTAAAATGCTGACCGCATCGGCCAAATCCGGCCCGGCCCGCGTTTGGCAACTGCCGGCGCTGCCGCCAGGAAAACTTCCGAAGTCTCCAAAGACTTCGGATGTTTCACACTAGGAGATTCATGCCATGACCTGTTCGCGGTTAACGACGCTGGCCTGCGGCATCCTGCTCCTGGTCGCTCCGCTCACTTTCGCGGCCCCGCCGGAAGCCAAGCCCGATCCCGACGCGCTGAAACTCGCTGCCAGGATCGACCAGCTAGTCGATTCCGGCCTCAAGGATGCGGGAGTCGAACCGGCCCCGCTCGCCGACGACGCCGAGTTCCTGCGCCGCGTCTATCTTGACGTCGCCGGCCGCGTGCCGGCAGTGTCCGAGGCCCGCGCTTTCCTCACCAACAAGGACCCGGACAAACGCCGCAAACTGGTCGACAAACTCCTCCAGAGCCCCGCTTACTCCGCCAATTTCGCGAACGTCTGGCGCGCCCTCCTCTTGCCGGAGGCGTCCACCAGCTTTCAGGTCCGCTTCCAGGTTCCGCGCATGGAAGCCTGGCTCCGCCAACAATTCACTGAGAACGTCGGATATGACAAAATGGTGCGCGAACTCCTCACGACGTCCGTCACCGATCGCCGCCGCGCCTTCGATCCCTACGGCCAGGCCAGTGAGTTGAACCCCTCCGTCTTCTACCTTGCCAAGGAGGTCAAACCTGAAAACCTTGCCGCCAGTACGGCCAAACTTTTCCTCGGCACGAAACTCGAATGCGCCCAGTGCCACGACCATCCCTTCGCCAAGTGGTCGCGGAATCAGTTCTGGGAATACGCCGCGTTCTTCGCAGGCTTCGAAGCCAAAAACCAAGACGGATTCGTGTTTGGCCTGCGCGAAGTCAACGACCGACGTGAGATCGCCGTCTCGGGCGGCAACCAGGTCGTGCAAGCGGGCTTCCTTGATGGCACCGAACCGCAATGGAAATACAAAGTCAGCCCCCGCGTCACCCTGGCCGATTGGGTCACCAAAAAGGACAACCCGTACTTCGCCAAAGCCGCCGCCAACCGGATGTGGGGCCATTTCTTCGGCTTCGGCATCGTCGAACCCATCGACGACCTCGGCGACGACAACAACAAGCCGAGCCATCCCGAACTGCTTGAGGATTTGGCCAAGGAATTCGCCGATCGCGATTTCGACATGAAATTCCTGATCCGCGCCATCGTCAACAGCAAGGCGTATCAGCGAACCAGCGCGGTGACCAGCGCCAGCCCCGTCGAGTCGCGTCTCTTCGCCACCATGCCGGTCAAGGGTCTGACCGGCGAACAACTGTTCGACAGCCTGTCCCTGGCCACCGGCTACCGCGAGGATCGCCGGGAGCGCGATCCTTTCGATTTCGACAATTCGTCGCTGCGAAATCAATTCCTCGGCAAGTTCGCCCCCTCCGACAAGCGCACCGAGACGCAG
>Ga0207095_10319_pt1 | contig 11793 bp, 16 predicted proteins | sample Alteio_BWMinHeat_88_FD_153529 | JGI IMG/M metagenome (GOLD analysis project Ga0207095, IMG submission 153529) | Enriched cells from forest soil in Barre Woods Harvard Forest LTER site, Petersham, Massachusetts, United States -... | ecosystem: Environmental > Terrestrial > Soil > Temperate forest >... | reverse complement strand
TTCGAGGAGACACACTCCGCAGTTGTAGTCACACTCCTTCCGGTGTTTAACCGCATGATCGAGTTGCTGGTTCACAATTTGTGGCGAGACTCGGAGAACATCCCGAAGCACGCTCTTTGCCGTTGACCTGAATGCATCAGTACTGCTGACCTCACTAGTCAGCCCCATCCCTATCAAGGCCCGAATGATATTTTTGCGCGCGATCGGCTTCTCTGGAGACCAAGGAGCCGGGAAGAGGTACCGTCCCCCACCCGTGGTTTGCCGAAGGTCTAGAAGAATGCGAACGGCTTGCGTGGAAAGGGGAACATAGTGAAATCGCCAGCCGCCTTGAGCCTTGGCGGCGGTTGGATATCTATAACGCCACATCGCGTCATCCCAATTGAAGTCCTTCCATTCTGCATGGCATAATTCGCCGAGCCGCACGAGGAGCAGTACCGACAGTTGAAGGGCCGCACGGGTGACTGGTGGAACCGAACACTGACCGATCGTCGCTACGCGCGTCGTGAACTGGGCGGACGTCAACACGATCGGACTCTTTCCACGAATACGCGGGGACAACGCGTCGCGGACAACAATTGCCGGGTTCCATTCGCACATCCCCGCGACAATTCCTTCCGTGAATACCTCGGCACAGAAGGTACACACCTTGTGGGCCTGCTCCTTTCCGTGACGCTTCTCAATCGAAAGCAGCGCTGGCAGGAGCTGTTGCGATGTGATTGTGGGTAGTTCACATCCACCAATGAGCGGGAAGATGCCTTCCTCTAACAACCTCAACAACTCATTCCTATGCTGCAGCCCAACATCAAGCGACTTCTTCTTTTCCATGAGCAATCGTGCTCTACTTTCGAAATCATCCTTTTTCTGCTCCAATGTACGAGCCATGTATCCTCTCCATTAATGACCATGCTGAACCCAGCAGCCCATGCCGCTGAAGCAATGGCGTTAACTAACCCCTTTTCTGGTTCCGTTACTTTCGAGCAGGTGGTGGATTTGTATTTCTCTGTCCCATGTAGCCGGTAGACATTCTCGCCTGGTCGGTATTCCCCTCGATCATGGACGGGATGATCGCACAACAAACGCGTCAACTTCCCTTCAATACTCCCTTCCTACGCAGTCGCTATCGCGTCAAGCAAGGCCGAATACCTCATTTCCCATATAGGCTTACCGCTCACTTACTGCGAGACCTACTCGGTCGCTTACTGGGTGGGCCTATGGCTATGGCGTGTCACTTACTAGGTGAACCCATCGTTGACATCGGCGGCCCGTCGCTCTGCCGTTTTTCGCCGACGCAGAGAGATCCGATTCCCCGCATTTTCTAAGCTCGGTTGCTCCGTTTCAGAATCACGTCAGGAGCGCGCCGGATTAAGTAGTTACCTAACGACCCACAAAGTTGATCCATCATGCTCACATCCACGCGACTGCGTTGGAACCACCATGCGTTGTTCGACCTGGCCAACCCAGATCTAGACTGCGATCGGAGGCCAAGACCACATTGCTGGCGTCTGACGCCCACTGATCGACATGACTCTCTCCACGCCCGATAGAGTCGCGACAAGTGGGGCATGACATGGACTGAGGAGCAGAGACAATGCCGACAATCATCCGCTTGCCTGAGGTCATTCGCCTAACCGGCAAGAGCTCGAGCTCGATCTACTCAGATATTGAAATGGGCCGATTCTCACGGTCCGTGAGTCTTGGTACGCGGAGCAAGGGTTGGATCAAGAATGAGGTCACGCTCTGGATACTGAAGAAAATGCGAGAAAGAGACCGGCTATTTGGAAGACAATTCTCTCTTCTCCCGATGCGTCCCGATCAAGCCGATTCGCTCAGCATCATCCGCCTGCCAAAAGTGATTCTTCGAACTGGCAAGAGTCGGAGCACGATCTACTCAGATATTCAGAAAGGCCGGTTCCCAAGGCCTGTGCGTCTTGGTGCGCGTAGCGCAGGCTGGATTGAAAATGAGGTCGCTCTCTGGATTCTTGGGAGAATTCGAGAGAGAGAGCGGTCACCTATCGGACGAATCCATTCTCTCCCGATCGGGTCCGATCAACGAGATCCGACGATCCACGTTTCCCGCGATGCTCATCCTCGTAAATAGTGAGTCTGCCTTCCCGACACTCGATCGAAGAGGATTGAGGTTCTTTAACACGTTGCCCCGGAAATGCATCCATATCAATAAGTCAGCTCGCGTTATAGATGTTGCATCCGGAAATCGTACCTGTCTGAGGCAAGCACCAGATGAACACACGCAAAGGAGAAACGAATGAAGATCTACCTAAAACGCGGAACACGGGATCTCGAACGAATTATCGCGCTAGCGCAAAGCTGGCAACTGACTCGTCTCGGAGGAGACTTCACGAAAGATATCACCCCCACGAATCTAATCGACCCTTCTGGAATAAATGATCTAGTAATCGTTTCGACATCCGTACCGTCCCGACTTTCAGATCGCGAGCAAACTATATTCTTCGGCACATTGAGCAGATTAATTGACGAATTCTTGCTCGGCTCTCAAGTAGCGGAAGCTTGGAGAGGCACGGCGAAAGAACGAGACCGCTTTAAGGATGTACGGGATTTTGAGGCCACATGCAAGACGGCTAGACAACTGGAAGGAGCTGTCGCCGGCGACACACTTGTCGAGATCGATGATAAGAGGCGCAAGTCTGCTGCCAGGTCCGCTGCACATCTTGTCTTCTCGGAGGTCTTGAACAGGCCACTCGAATTGCGCGATTGTGAGAACGACCGCTGCCAGAGAAGATTTATCTTCCGTGGCAGGGGAAAGCGTTTCCACAGTGCCAGATGCGGGGGTCTGTATAACGCCAGACTGGCAAGGAGATGGGATAAGCTACGACATATTCACAACTTCCACCGTATCGGGATTGCAATCGGTGCAGTAGCGGCATGGATGCTGAACCAGAAAGGTAGCTGGAAGCTCGCAGTACTCGTCGCCTGGTCTGTAGCTGAGGGACGAAAGGACCTCAGGACTAGGCTCACAGGCTATTTGTCGCGGCGGTCTCATCGAGTCCCGAAAGAGATAGGATGCAGACTTCTAGGGAAGATTATCGACGCCGCGTTAAACCAGAGCAATCGCGCTTTGACGCAGGCGTTGATCGAAGAGTGCGGGGGCGGTTCGGCAGACGACATGAAATACATTAAGGCGCTGCTTCTTAGTCTTTTCCGATTGGTGCTCGAAGTGGAAGCGATTCAGACCCCTTCCAACACAGCAGATGAAGGAGATCGAGTGGACCAAATGATGGCTCTTTCCAAGAAACTGACAAAGTAGCGGCCAGGCAAGTTGAGCGAGGTGTCTGAAGCGAATGCTGCTTACCTTCACCAACTGGGCAACTGCACAAAAGGCAGGCCGGAACGTGGACTGGAAGTCCTCTTCGGACTCAAAAAGCTACTGGGCTATTCAAGTCGTTGCGGTGAATCTGAAGATCCACCGCAACTAGGTTGTATCCTATCTTCTTGCAATTTGCCGTTCAATCCAGTCCTGCACCTCGCCTTCAATCCAAGCCACCGCCCTTTTCCCGATAGGAATCGGCTGCGGAAATGAACCGTCGGCTATCTTTGCATAGACTGAACTTCGTGACAGGCCGGTTATTTCTTTGACATCGGGTAGTCTAACGAGTTTCTTCATTGGATTCACCTCATGGTTGGGTCTTGTGTTGATTAGGGCGCTGGCCGGGCTACTCTTATCGTGTGGGTTTATGAGTGAGTAGTTAAGCAGTCTCCAGCGCGCGTTATGAGGCTCTGATTGCCTCCTGGAAAGTACAGATCGTAAGTCATTTATGGTGGCGAGTATGGAACGTCCATCATCGGGAGAGGTTTAGCCTGTGAGGGGGATTGGCGGATTTCAGCAGTCAGTGAACATTCCCGGATCGAGCACCGGCCTGGAAGGCCGTTGCTCGATCATCTGCAGATCCACTATCGGGGACCACAAGTCAATACTTCAGCGGAGATGTTGCAATCTTGATTGCGGCGAGCGTCGATGGATGACGGTATGATCCGTTGAAGTTCCACTACAAACTCTCGTGATTACGCAGCATCGGTCATCTGGTTCCTCCCTGTTGTGGTGCCGGACTGGTGGTCCGTCCATCTACATAAAACCGGACAAGACGGCGGTGTCGTTGCCGTGATGCGGCGCTTTGGGGGAGATACTTTCAGGACGCTCTGGCCAAGACCTGTATAGCGTCCCGCCACCAGGTTGGAAGTATCTTTTCGTTCCTGGATACGAAACTCTCGAAGTGCGAGTCCAGAACGAAAGTGACTGCGGAATCCGTGTCTGAGCGGACAGCGCGCCCAATCATCTGAACCAACGCCCACGCCGTCTGCAGTTCATACCATGACCTGTCCATCGTGCATCTTTTGCGCGTGTATGGATCCAGCCGTGGATATGGTACCTTGCATACGATCTGAAAGCGAGCCAGGTCGCCTTTCAGGTCTACACCCTCAACCATTGAAGGGCTGACCAGCACGGACGCTCCATTACTTACGCAATGACGCCGAATGGCATTCTCACGGCTTCGTGGATCCTTACCGTGGGTAACTATGCGGTTTCCGAATCTGACTGCAAGGTGAGAGGAGACCCGTTCGTTGATGGAGTAGGAGTGAGTGTGAATAATTCCCTTACAGTTGCCGAAATGGGCGACAATTCGCTCCATTTCCATGCACAGTTCTGGGATTGCATTGTCCATCGTCTTGCGTGCCATGTTTCCGATGGGCCTATAGAAAATGGGGCGGTTACGCACTGGGAATTCGGACGGAGCGGAAAACGTCAGTGCCGAATCAGGGATACCTAGAGTGCGCCGGAAGGTCGGGAGGTCGAATATTGTGGCGCTCTGGATCACAACATGCTTTGCGCGTGCGAACATTTGGCGGGCTAGAACGGTCACCGCAAGCGGTCTTACCTTTAAGGTGTCCTCATCCGTCCAGGCGATCCATTGTCCTCGATCGTCCAAGTCCAAGTACTCTGCCACGCGCTCGGCGAGATCTTCCCACCTGCGCTGAATAGTCGAGTGACGGCGGAGTGTCGCCTGCGTTCGCAGGGCGGGCAGGAGCACGCTGCCGAGCCAGTCGACGATCCGTGCTTCATCGTGCGTCCCAAAACGTTGCGGCGCGTCGACGCCAGCCGCCCAGCAGGTTTGAGGCCTAATTCTGAATCCCGCCATCCCGAGCAAGATTCTTTCGAGGTTATGTCCTTCGTCAAGAATCAACACCTGCCGCTCCGGCAATTGGCGCGCTTTCAAAAAGTACGCATAGTTGGTCACGCCCACGCGGGAATCGAAAAATTCTGCCCGCGCGTCTTCATAGGTACCGACAGGCTTCGCCCTATAATGCTTCCTGCCTTTCAGGGAAGCCAAGCCCACATTCCTAAAGTGGTTCGTCATCTGTACGGCGAGATTGTTGTAGGGAGTGAGAATGTAAGCGCCGGGTTCAAAATCCTGACCTTCCAGAGTGGCAGCATAACGTGCGGTGGAAAGTGCCAGCGCGGACTTGCCGGCGCCTGTCGGCACCTCGATGATTGCGAATCGATTGCCTTCTTTAAACATCCGCCCGATGACCTCGAGCGCCGCCACTTGTGCGGGGCGCGCGAGACTATATGGAAACAGGGAAAGCAATTCGTGTAATTGTTGACTATTGTTGCGGTCCATTCAAGATTTCCTTTCAAACGCGAAGGGCCCACGGCAACTCGTGGTAGGAGAACCGTGGGCGCTGCCGGATTATTAGTGAAGGAACAAATTGCTCTCAATCGAAGTCGAGAGCCACGGGATTCGAAGTTGTTTTTAGGCTGGCTTCTTCGTGTGTCCGAGGTGATACGACCCTGGATGAACGGCGCACTCATAGACCTCGAGCGAAAGGTCTCGGACCAGTAGCCGGAAAGTCTCAGCCATTTCACGGCTTGGCCAAGACCGCTTTTTCCGACCCCGCGATTTGCATCTCGAGCATCGACCCAACGACCGATCCAGCAAGTCGGCGACGCGCAGAGCGCGTTCTCTTTTCTCGAGTGTAAGTGCGGCTGGTGGTGGAATCGCCGGATACATCCTGGCGTATCCCAAAGCAAGTCCTACATTGCGAACGATTCGGCGTCCTTTACTTCGCGCCTCCCGCCGAAGCTCGGGACTAAGAGTCAAGTACTGAACTGACAGTTCCTTAACGTCCCGTTTGTACCCGAGACCGGTGATGGCAGGCCGGATGCCGATCGCGCCGAGATAGCAGGCGAGGCGACGAGCCTCACCCTTAGCGCTCATCACGACCTCGGCTACTCGTAACCCCATTTCCGTTCACCTCTCTCCTCTGGAGCCATTGAGGAGTGCGCAATACAGGGGCGTTCGGATCATCAAACGTTACGGGAGGCCCGTAGACAAACCACGAGGGAGGAATCAATACCGCGGAACCTTCCCAATGCAACTTAATCCCGGGAAAGCGGCTGCCAAGAAAGCGGACTTGCCGCTCAGAATGACTGAATGCAAAGAAGCGGGAGGTCCGATGACGAAAGCGCAGGGTTTCTTGCCAGCCCCATTCGCCTCCGCATAGACATTGAAGGGAGTGGTATGCTTCCTCAAGGTTGACCTCGAGAATGAGAAGCCCCCGTCCGGTTGCGAAGGCCCAGTTGCACCGTTCATGTGCGGACAGCGCAAGGGACAAAATGTCGCTCGTGGGAGGAGCCGTCATTGAACTTTTGATCGACGCGGAGGTTGAATGAGCCAGAATTGGCGCCACGCGCCAACCCAATTCGCAGACGCGGAGGATCGAGTCAGGGATGTCACAGATGCTGGCTCGAGTGAAAGATGAACTGGGGGTTGCCGTCGGGGTGGAATTCTGTAGGTTAGCGAGAAATGTTTCGGCGTTGATCATGCATTGCCTCCAATAGAATCGGCCGCGATTTCAGGCGAAATCGCGGCCGACAGATGGTCAGTTGAGGTTGAAGATTCCTAATGATGATGGCGATCGTCTCTTACCGTGAATCGCCTTGCTTTTAGGGATCCAGGAGAATGTCTCTAAGTATTCAGAGAATCCACGAAGTTGATCGCGATCTCCTGCCGGAGGGCAACGTTACTAACGTCCGGGTCGAAAGCGCATCGCACATGAGCCAACAAAGTCTCTGTGGAGGACCGTCTTGCTTCGGCGATCATTAGCTCGCCTCGAAAGGGGCGCTGCGGTTGACTATCACGGTGAAGCGGCCGTCAAACGTTAAGGCCCAGACCTGCTCATCATTCATTGTGGTTTGACTCCTGAGTACAATTGGGTGTTTCCATGTCATGGAGGGATGGCGTAATCCGACTCCTGTGAGAAGGAGCCAGGCCGACTTATCCGCATTCATGAAAAAGGAGGTTCGTGTTGCTGGTTGGTTTTGGGTTGACGTTTGAGCACGAAGGAAGAACATTTTGTAACGAAGGGAGATCAGACAACTACGAATGCGTCAGACACACCGCTCCTTCGACGCATCGCTAGAGGCGGGTAGGTCCGTGAAAATTCAAGCAAGTGAGTCGTACAGAGCACCACGCGCCCAAACAACGTTCGTCCTCGCCGATTGTTGAATCGTTCTTGGTGCTTGAGCGTTTCGCCGGATGGACAACGTGTATCAATATTGGCACTTCTGCGTATAACACACGTCTAGCCCGCCCAAGCCTGCCCGCCTAACGCTCACAGTTAGGGTGGACATTGTCCCTTTGCAGGCGAAGCATAGCTCTCTTTTGAAAGAGCTCTTTGGAAGCCGCGACTGAACGTGTTGTCAGGAGCATCTTGGTCGATGATCATCCCTGGAGTTGTGCGTGCGCAGCGATGCTCGCCCATTCGGAATATCTCGGGATCGACACATTCATCGGCTTTTGTCAGAGCATCTTGTCAAATGGTTATATGCTTCACGATTGGCCGGAAGCACTGCGCACGCGCAGCAGTAGTTTGTCGGCGCCCAACGCGCCGACGATTCTAATCAGAGCAATTATGGAGGGCATGACATGGCCACGTTCAGCGCGCGACAGATAAGTGCGCTGAATTCCGGTAATAGAGGCCAGAGCAGCCTGCGTCATGCCGCGTCGGGATCGCAATCTGCGAATAACTGCGCCCAACTTCACTTCGCAGAGTGATCACACCCAACGAATGGTAGCAGCGGAGGCAGGCGCCATCTCCGCGTTCGAATTGGGTCAAATGACAGACGAGACAAACGATGGTATCGCGAGACGTGGAAACGTGCAAGAGGTTCTCCTCAACAAGCCACTCCAACGGCCTCTCGTGTATCGAGAAGATGCGAGGTGCGGGAGAGATCTGGAGTGATTGAGAAACAAGATGGGATGCAAGAAGACGAAGCAAGGCTGAGCGAGTAATAGGTATTATTTGTAAGTATCCACCGGCAGAGCCGGTGGCTCTACGTTGCTGGCCCCTCAGGGAGCCTGATCACAACCGTTGAAAGCAAAAGCAAGAACAAAAGCACAAAGCAAGTCGTCTTCGTGCTTGCGACGGTATCGACAGAAATCGAGCAAAAGGCCGACTTCCGTAGTTGTTAAACTGTTACTGCCACCCCGGCAGAGCCGAGGGAGGCCCTCGATGCACTCAGACTTGATGCTTACGAAAACATCGTCAAGTTGCTCAATCGCGAAATCAGTGAGGCTCAGGAGGCTTGCGAGCAATGACCCGCATCTGCGACATGTGCTTGTGCAGCAGGCAATCACACCTTTTTCTCAACGCGGAACCATAGCGCACATGGGAATTTCTCCAACAGATACCGCCGGGTTTCGCCGAGTACCTTGCGATGAGCCAGCGGGTTCGCCGCGATCTTGTCGATCCCATCCTCAATGCGGTCGAGGGATTCCAGGCCGAGCCCGTCCCGAGCAGCCTCGTAATACGCAGAGGGTTCCCGAATATCGCGCCTAGCGGCAGCGGTTAGAACAACCTTCACTTCGGGGTCGGGAATGAGCGCCGGATATCGCGAAGCGCCTGCTTCGCATCGACGGCCGTCTTTTCGTCTTGATCAAATGAAGCCGTGCGCTCAAGGAGAATACGCTTGGTTTCCTCGTCAATTTCGGGATCCGGACGTGCTGGTGTGGCGCTCATATCGGTTATGCTAAGCCGCATTTCGTTTCCTGACAATTGTTGCTTTTACTGTCTCCCAACTGCTGGATTTGCAGGAATATACTCCAATACCTCGACAATTTCATATTCAACTTTTGCCTTCTCGCCTATCGTTTGCCGCTCCCGCAAACGCACCTTCAGCCGGTCACCGAGGTAGAACCGTATAATGCCGTTCGAATATTGCCGCAAAAATCCCTCATCAGTAATTTTGGCCTTTACCAACCGCTTGGTCCCCGTAATGGTGAATGACCACGTACCCGTCGTCTGTCCATAGCTGCCCGATTTCGGGCTCAGAAACTTTACCGTCGTATCTTCGAGAACTTCCGGCGGACGCAGTTGCAGCTCGGGGCTGCTATACGCTCGAATGGCCTTCACATCCTCGCTCTGCACCTTCACGCTCGTCTCGATTCCTGCTCCCTTGAGGTACGTCGTAATGCCATCGACACTTTTCCGTTCCGCCGGCGCGTAAATGTTGACGGTCATGTTTTTGATCACAGGATTGTTGTAAAGCGTATGCACGGTCGAGTTCACCGGGATCACCGAATTGTCTCCCGCATGGTATTCGTACTGATCAGGCCCTCTCTTTTCCACCTTCTCCGGCTTTCCATTTTTCAAACGCCGAAGCAATCCGATAAGGCTCGCCGTCTTTTCCTTCACATCCTTCACGAACCCGAGCGCCTCAAGCGTATTCTTCGCGTGCTTCACCAGATCTGGATGCGCCATCAAGAACAGAACGCCGGGATTGTTGTGGACGTATAGCGCTACGTCCATGATGAAAGACCCATGCTCGAACGGTTTGACCTTCAAAACCAGCTGGCTGTCATCCTGGTTGATTACTCGATACGCCTCGCGCACCACCGTTCCGAACGAATCCAGAACGCGCGCGAGCTCGAACATATCAACATCGTTCGGTTCGCCTTCGATCTTATAAATCAAATCAAGGGCTTCGGATTCTGTGCTTGATCCACTTTCTGCCGAGGTTTCCATCTCGGCCCAAATTCTAACATATCCCCTTTGCAGCCAATCAGTTGCAGCCTATACTGCGCCTCCTTCGCACATCTTTGGTAACATCATGCGCCGCGCCGCCAATGAAATCACCCAACGCCGCGATCCGATCCAGGAACTCGCGGACCGGTTCATTGAACAATTCGAACTCGGCATCAAGCCATGGATAAAGCCTTGGGACCCCGCCAAATGCGAACGGCCCGCAAAGCCCGTTCAACATGGCCACCGGCCATCGCTACTCCGGAATAAATGTCCTCATCCTCGGCATGCACCCGGTTGCCTACATTTCCGACGATCCGCGCTTCTGCACTTATCTGCAGGCCCAGGATCATGCCCACCGGATGTTGGGGCGGAGCGGTGTGGATACGGCGATTTGCGGTAATCCGTTATCGCTCTTCCTGTAACGCCTTGTGATTTCAGGTTTTAGCTTGTAAGTGCCAGCATGGCAGAGAGTTACCGTTGGATCCGTGCTTGCACCTGCATGCACCAAATTGCACCAAAGCCGGAAATACGTGGTCAAAAAAAGCGACGAGGATTTTTGTGCAGCTCAGTGCAACGTGGGTTCCAAGTGGGTTCGAACCTCGTGGGTGGAGAGCTCGCGAGCCTCCAGAGTTCATGGATCCAAGCAGGGCAAGCTGGCTGAACGATCAACCCCTCGCGCATTTCACACTCTGCTCGGGTCCCTGCGCCGGAGAGAGTGGGTGGTTTACTCCAAGCCCCCGTTCGGCGGACCCGAGCATGTGCTGAAGTACCTGGCCCGCTACACGCATCGGGTGGCGATCTCCAACGGAAGACTCCTCAGTCTCGAAAACGGCCAGGTGCGCTTTCGCTGGCGCGACTCCCGTCATGGTAACCGCAGAAGCGTCATGACGCTCGACGCGGTCGAGTTCATCCGCCGCTTCCTGCTCCATGTGCTGCCCGCCGGTTTCGTCAAGATCCGCCACTTCGGACTGCTTGCCAACCGCAACCGCCGACAGGCGCTGGCCCTGTGCAGGCTTCATCTCCGCGCCTCGGCTGTAGATCTCCGCACGATGCTATCCGCACAGCAGAAGTCTGCACTCAACCGATCCTGTCCCCAGTGCAAATGCGGCACCTTGCACGTCGTCGCACACGATCCGGCCCCCCAACTGATTGGCCTGGGCACAGCGCTTCACTGCGCAACCTTCGATTCTTCTTGAGCATGACGATGCCGACCCCTATGCCAACCCGGCTCCGCATCGCGACGGACTCTCACCCCGCCCTCGCTCCCCTATGTCTGGATTCGGCTCCGCACAGTTCGCCACAGCCATCCAGCCGGTCGGTCAACTGCGCAGGCGCGGCACGAACCGTGCCCGTCACGGCTCACTGTGCATCCCCTCGTGCCTGGTTAGCCGTCTCAGCTCTCCGAAGGCGGCATTCAATCCCCATACATCCACCGCGCTAGCGGCTTACTGCAAATCGCCGTATCCACACCGCTCCGCACCAATGTCCAGGCGAACGGAATTCTCTTCACGCGGAGCGATGTCGATACGGCACTAGAGATTTACCACTCATCGAGTTTGGACGAGTGCACAGTAGTTACTTATCGCAGACGGGCGTTGGAGTGGGCCCGGCAAGGGAGTTCATAGATCCCAGCTTGGGGAGAGAAATAAGCAAGCCACAAACCGCGACTGCAAGTCCGTCCTAAGCTTCGGGATGCGTGTAAGGCGCTCGATATTCCTGGCGCAACAGCGCATT
>Ga0207095_10318_pt1 | contig 11806 bp, 11 predicted proteins | sample Alteio_BWMinHeat_88_FD_153529 | JGI IMG/M metagenome (GOLD analysis project Ga0207095, IMG submission 153529) | Enriched cells from forest soil in Barre Woods Harvard Forest LTER site, Petersham, Massachusetts, United States -... | ecosystem: Environmental > Terrestrial > Soil > Temperate forest >... | reverse complement strand
AAGTCCTACGGCCCCACTCCGAACGGTGGAGTCATCGCGCTCAAAGTTGCGGAAAAGAACGGCATTCCGGAACTGGAGCCGGCCTGGATGTCACGTGACATGATCACCGCGGAGCCGCCGGTGATTGTCAACGGCTTGGTATTTGTCCTGGCAGGCGGTGAGTTTACAGGACAAGCCAACGACGCGATAGGCGGTCTCTTTAGTGCCCAGGAGCGCATCCAGCGATCCGTCCCGGCAAAGCTCTATGTCCTCGACGGGGCCACGGGAAAGGAACTCTATTCCAGCGGGGAGCAGATCACCTCTTTCCTGCACCAGGCAGGGCTTTCCGTTGCCGGCAATAAGGTGATCTTCGGAACATTTGACGGAACGATCTATTGCTTCGGGCTGAGGTAAACGTAAAGATGAGAACCTTCAGATGGCTCGTCAGCCTGACCTGCGCCGCCACCTTGCTCTGGTCCGCGACATCGGTTGCTCAGTCGGACGACAAGGGGGACTGGAGCGTCACTGGTGCCGATCCTGCGCAAAGCGGATGGCAGAAATCCGAGTCGCAGCTCGCCCCGGAGAACGCCGGTGCGAAGGTGAAGTTCCTCTGGAAAATCAAACTTGGACAGCCCTCCAAAGATACTCGCGACTTTAGCGAGCCGCTTCTCGCCGGCCGCCTCATCAATGCCCAGGGGTTCAAGGATTTTGTGTACTGGAGTTCCGCGGACACGCTCTACGCGGTGGACTCGGAACTGGGCACCCTGATCTGGAAGAAGCAGTTCCCAACGAAAACTCCCCTTCCCCGCCTCCGGATGCGACATCTCCAGGTTGAGTTTGTTCATTGAGCCGCCGCAGGTCATCAATTTTCACGCCCGACGCCGTGGACCGAATGCACCGAAACCAGTCGAACAACCCGCGACTCAGGCGAATGAGCGCAGGCTTGGCGTTGCGCCTGGCGGAGGGTACTTCGGCCTGAAAGGCATCTACGTTTTGACAGCGGATGGCATGCTTCACGAGCAGGTGATGAACACGGGAGCTGATTTCGCGCTTCCAGTGCAGTTTCTGCCGACGGCGAATAGCCGCCCGTATGGCATGAACATTCTGGGGAAAGAAGTCTATTCCGCAACCGGCCGTGGTTGCGGAGGCGTGGCGAACGGCATTTGGTCAATCGACATGGCTTCGCCCGATTACCACGTGACCAACCTTTCCACGCCTGGTTCGCGTCCACTCGCACTTACCGGGCCCGCGCTCTCTCCCGACGGCACCGCCTTTTTTGTCACTGGAGGCGGGACTTCCGATCCGGCCGCCGGAGTGAACCCCGGCAGCGTAATTGCGCTCTCCAAGGATCTCAAGGTGCAGGACTGGTACACCCCTGCCGGAGGGATGGGCACTTATGAGAGTGTTTCTCTGGTGACCTTTGAACATAAGGATAAGCAGATGGTTGTGGCTCCAGGAAAAGACGGAAGCATCGCGCTCCTGGATGCCGCCTCCCTGGGAGGCCCCGATCACCATACACCTCTCTTCGAGACCGCCTCTGTTGCAAGACCGGGAGCAAAGCACTCATGGGATGGCTTCGCCAGTTGGCAGGACAAGGATGGCACTGCGTGGGTGTTCGCATCCGTTTCAGTGGAAGTGATTTCGACTGACTCCTCGCTGCAACGGAACGGCCCAACCCCTCATGGAGCCATTGTTGCCTTCAAAGTAGACGACACCGCACAACTGGCGCTGCGTCCAGTCTGGATTTCGCGGGATATGGTGAATCCCGCTCCGCCCCGTATCGCCAATGGTGTGGTGATCGCCCTTTCCGGAGGAGATGTTTCAACCCACGCTACACTCTACGTGCTGAATGCATCCACGGGCGAAGAATTGTACTTCAGCAAGAACGAGATCCCTACGTCTGCCGAGCTCTCAGGAGTTTCAGTAGGTGATGGCCACGCGTTCTTTACCGACCGCGACAACGTCCTCTATTCTTTCGGGATTGGACTGGAGCACTGATGAAATTCGCGGTGGATGGGAAGAGCCCATCGGGCGCGGCAAAGGCAAAGTGGCCGGAAGAATGAGTTTTACTCGCAGTAAGACGATTGGTTGGAAGGAAAGCAAATGATCCATCGCGCGGATGTTCAGAATGCCGTCAACGAATTTGAAGGAGTTCTCAGGCTGGAGCCATCGTGGGTGCCTCGTTCCTTCATGATTCCCGGGCGCAGGTTGAAGCTGCACCCCGATGACCTCTACTCCTTCGGAGCCCACCGAGGAGGTATCAACGAGCGTTGGTTCTCTTCGACCACGAAAGCCTCGAACGGCCCCGCGACCACGGCGGACGAAGGCCTCAGCTACGTTCATCCCAGTGCGGGAGCGAAATTCCTCCTCAAGGATGCCGTTGACTGTGCCGGCGACCTGGTGCTTGGGTCCGATGTGATGGAGCGCGAAGGTGGCTGGAGCCTGCTTTGCAAATTCTTCGATAACATGGGGCCTATTCCGCACCACATGCACCAGAGTGATGAGTTCGCCAAGTTGGTGGGACATAAAGGCAAGCCGGAAGCATATTACTTCCCTCCGCAATATAACCTCCTCAGCAATAACTTCCCCCACACTTACATGGGTCTGGAGCCCGGGACGACAAAGGAAGATATCTTTCGCTGTCTTGAGCGCTGGAATCAGGGGGACAACGGAATCCTCTTCCATTCCCGCGCTTACCGGCTCGAGCCGGGGAGCGGATGGCAAGTCGATCCCGGGATCCTCCACGCGCCCGGCTCCCTCGTAACCTATGAGCCCCAGGTGAACAGCGATGTGTTCGCGATGTTCCAGTCGGAGGTCGAGGGGCGCATCGTCGATTGGAGCCTCCTGACCAAAGACGTTCTGCCAGAGTTCCATCACGATCTCGACTACGTGATCAGCATGCTCGACTGGGAAGCCAATGTGAATCCCGAGTTTGCCAAAAGCAACAAGAGGCATCCGGTGCCCGTTCGTGCTGTAGCGGAGATGGAGGAGGCGGGCTACCGTGAGAGGTGGATCACATATGGTGGCCCTTACTACTCCGCAAAGGAACTCACCATCCTGCCGCGCCGCACCGTGACGATCAAAGACACGGCCGCGTACGGCTTGATCCTGACGCAGGGGTATGGCAGCTTTGGCAAGGTGCCGGTTTCAACGCCTTCGATGATTCGATTTGGCGAGCTCACACAAGATGAGCTTTTCGTCACAGCCGCAGCGGCCAAAGAAGGCATACAGATCGTGAACCCGAGCTCCACAGATCCTCTGGTCTTGCTGAAGCATTTCGGCCCGGGCAATCCGGAGGCTGAGTCCCTGCGTAGGGACCGATAGAAGGGAGAATCGCCATTCCTATCTCTAGTCACAAGTCTCCCGCGCTCCACAACGCAATGTGGCCGGGTCTCGTGGGAAAGGGAACTGGCTCCGAGCCTGCGATCGATCTCGACGCCATGCTTAGCCTCACGGCGGCAGCACACGTCGATGGGACAAAGTTCGACGGTGTCGACCTGTTCCTGTCGCTGCCCCATACCGACATTGATTCGACAGACGACGACTTACGGCGCCTCGCCGACAAACTGGCCGCGCTCAATCTTGTTGCCGGATCTCTGGTTGCACCCGTGTGGCCGCCTGTTGGCGGTGGATCCGCCATGGGGTCAGCCGAGGAACGTGGGCGTTTCCTCGTTCAGGTTCGCAAGGCCTGCGCCATTGGCCAAAAGCTTAGACAGCTTGGCATTCGCAAGTATGGCGTTGTGCGGATTGATTCCGCTGCGAGCCCTGCCGCGTGGGCTGAAAATCCGGGCGAGAATACTCGCCGAATCGCAGAGACGTTTCGCGAAGCATGCGCCATTGCCGAAGGCTACGGTGAAAAACTCGCTGCCGAGGGAGAAATCTGTTGGGGCGGAATGCACGGCTGGAAACACATGGTGGAACTCCTGGAACTTGTCGATCGCCCCGGCACACTGGGCTTCCAGGCGGACATGGCGCACACCATGCTCTATACGCTGGGCTATAACTCACCTGAAAGTCGGCTGCTCCCCGAGGATTTTGATTGGTCTGATCCGGCTGTCCTAACTGACGCTCTGCGGCAGGTGACCAATGCATTGCGTCCCTGGACGATTGATTTCCACGTCGCGCAGAACGACGGAACGGTGAAGGGGTCAGGTTCTCACGACAAGACGGGTCGGCATTGCCCGCCTGACGACCCCAACGGCAAGATGGATATCGTGCAGGCCGCCGGGTTATGGATGCGGGATGAGAAAGGCGCTCCGACGCGAGCTTTCGAACACATCTGCTGGGACGGCTGCATGTTTCCCAACTCGATGATGACTTCGCCCGATATCTGGGTGAAGATTCTGGCAACCATGATCCAGGTGCGCGATGCGCACGGCTGGAACTAAAGCGCGGAGAGATTCGCTGTGTCGAAAGCAAGAGAACTGAATATTGGGGTGGTCGGTTACGGATTCATGGGCCGTACGCACTCCAACGCATTCCTCCAGGCCCCGCGCTTTTTCGATCTGGCATATCGCCCGGTACTGAAGGCGGTTTGTGCCCGCAATCCTGGCCGCGTTAAGAGCTTTGCGGAAAACTGGGGATATCAATCAGTCGAGGCAGACTGGAGGGAACTAGTTGCGCGGCCCGACATCGACCTCATCGACATTGCTAGCCCAAACGACACTCACGCAGATATCGCGATGGCAGCCGCGCACGCCGGCAAGATGGTCCTTTGTGAAAAGCCTCTGGGGCGAACTGCAGAGGAAGCGGGGGAAATGGTGAAGGCGGTTGAGTCGGCCGGCGTGCCCAATATGGTCTGGTACAACTACCGTCGCGTTCCCGCCATGATGTTGCTGAAGCAACTGCTGGATGAGAATCGCTTCGGCCGCATCTTTCACTATCGCTCCCAATTCCTGCAGGATTGGACCATTTCGCGAGAGCTTCCGCAGGGCGGCGAAGGCTTATGGCGATTGGATAGCGCGATCGCCGGAAGCGGCGTGACCGGCGACCTGCTTGCCCACAATATCGACATGGCGCTTTGGCTGAATGGACCGATCGTCGAGGTTTCCGCGATGATCGAGACCTTTATCAAGGAGCGGAAGCATAACCTCACCGGGCATGTTGAACCGGTGAAGATCGATGATGCCAGCGCGTTTCTTTGCCGATTCGCAAACGGCTCCACGGCGCTCTTTGAAGCCACCCGTTATGCTCGCGGGCACAAGGCGCACTTCACAGTGGAAATCAACGGTGAGCGTGCCTCGGCCGCGTGGGACCTTCACGATCTGCACCGGCTCGATTATTTTGACCACCGCGACGAGGGACACCTGCGAGGGTGGAAAAGCATCCACATCACCGATGGAGACCATCCATACATGAAAAACTGGTGGGTTCCGGGACTCCAAATCGGCTACGAGCACACATTCATACACCAATGCGCCGATTTCCTTCTTGCCCTCAACGAGAGTCGCGCAGCTGCCCCAACCTTTCGGGATGGATTGGCGACCGATTATGTAACGGACGCGGTGTTGAAATCCGCGAGAACAAGACAGTGGGAGAAGATAGCCGTGCCTTGACCGCCAGCCTCGCCGCAGTGCCACTGAGCAAGGAGAACAATGGAACTCAAGTCGTGCAGCGTGAATAGTGGTGCCAACCGAACACTCTTCGTGGCGTTTCTATTCTCTCTGACCTTATTCAATTCGCTTTGTGCCGCCCAGGACGCTGCACCCCAAAAGACTCCTCCACACCATCCTCCTCAAGCCTTCCATTTTGTCCAGCCCGAACCAATCAACTTCGATGATCATGACGGCTGGGTCCAAATCTTTGATGGGAAGACACTCGACGGTTGGGATGGTCGCCCGGATATCTGGCATGTCGAGGATGGGGCGATCGTTGGAGAATCAAGCCCCGAGCATCCGTCGGGCACAACGAACATCATCTGGAAGGGCGGTGAACCCGCCAACTTCGAATTGAAGCTGGAGATGAAACTCGAGGGCAGCGGCGCAAATGGCGGAGTGCAGTATCGCAGCGTTCGGGTTCCTCCCAAGGTTGATCCCTTGCCTGCGGATATGCCCCTGGAGCAGCGCAAGCGCCTGCAGATGGCACACGGTCTTGTCCTTAAGAACGCCGAGTGGAACGTCTCCGGCTATCAGGCCGACTTTGATTTCGCCAACAAATACACGGGGCAGCTCTACGAGCAGGACTCTCCGCGCGGCATCATCGCCTGGCGCAGCCAGGTCGTCGCGACCGAGCCGGGCAAAAAGCCAACTCTGCTTGCCACCCTTGGCAGTTCCGACGATCTGAAATCCGCAATCAAGCCGGGAGAGTGGAACCAGGTGGAGATTATCGCGGATGGCAACACGCTGACCCACATCATCAACGGGCGCATCATGTCTGTCCTCGTCGATACGGACCCGCAGTTCAGCCGCGCAAAAGGCATCATCGCGTTTGAAATTGAAGGTCCGGGCAAGGTCAAAATCTCGCACCGTAACATCTGGTTGAAAACACTTCCGTAAGATCAGTCGGTGCAGGCGAAGTGGTCCCTTTCGTCCTTTGCAGGCCGCGATCACGACCGCAATCAGTTTCAAGAGCCGCCGGCCGACCCTGCTAGAAAACGAGATTCTTCGTGTGACTGTTGTCCATGGAGGAGGTCACATTGCCAAAGTGTTCTGCCAGCAAGATTGCGGAAGCTATCCCCGAATCTGTCGACTGGCCTGAGATTTGAGAGAGCCGGCTTCATCCAGCCTATACCGATAAATTCTAAAAAACGAGGCTATCCTTCTTAGCGTCGATTTTTTTCGTATCCACATTCGGGACACGCTTTATGTCATCAATCGACTTAAAATCCCCGACCTTGTCCCGATAGGCAACAATGGCCTTTGCATCATCGATGCTGATTCCAAGAATATTCGCGAACTGCTGATCCGTGGCCTTGTTCACGAAGATCTTGGGGATAGCAGACGGGGGAAAGTTAGCCGTCAGGTAGTCCGCGATATCAGTAAAATCCTCGTCTGAGCCCACTGCGCCCAGGCGGACCATCTTGGTAATAGTGTTCTCCCAACCCGACCTCTTCTGCCCATAGGCCAGGACAATTGTTGGGGAATGGCATTTTCCGCAGATGCGCAGTGTAGTATCTCTTCCGTCGCCTGGTGGAAACTCTGGATGAGCCACCGGATGATCGCCTGCACTGGCCTGCCCAGCAGAGGCGGATGCGATGGTTAGGTTCCCGACCGCAAGGCCACCGACACCAACGCAAAGGAGTGTCGATAGGTATAAGCCGTGATAGGAGAATCCTCTTCGCTGATCCCGTTTCAATCTCATCGCCATTAGAAGGAAAACAACACTTGACCGGCCTCGTGGGAAAAGCAACGCAGGTTGCTGAGCATATCTGCCATCCCCGCCCGGCGTCGCCTACGATCAACGACCCGATCGCGATCGCAAGCCCATTTGTGAAGCTTCAATACCAAAAAACAAAGAGTCTGCGAGAATTATACTCAGGTTTTCGAGACAGCAGAACCAAATGCATCTGAACGAATCCTGGCAGCATTTAACGACCGGCTTGAGTGCTCCGCGAGTGACCGCGACCGAGCTCGGCGCCTCAGCGGGCGCGATTACGAGTTCAATTCACTCAGCTTCTTACCAACCGCGCCGGGGCCGAAATTGATATGAGCGTCCTTAATCGAAAGTCCGACTACTTCGATACGTTTCAGGTCCCGTGTTCCGATCCCCGCTTCTTCCGCGAGACACAGCGAGTTGTCGCCTCGAATGAACGGAGAGGTGCCGCGCTCCGCATACGGATCGTACCCCATCACTGCCATCCCCGACAGCGTCCACGCAGACAGCGTTGCGGCCGGCAATGATCACGCCCGGTGTCATCTTTTCCAGGCCGGGAAGCCATGGACCTTCCCCTCCCCGCACCGTCTCGACGCCATCCACGATCGCGATATCAACCGGCCGAATACCGTTTTGATCAACCAGAATGCGCGGAACCCGATAGCCCGGATCACGCGGCGAATCAGGATGCAACTCGGCATCGACTCCCGAGGGCGCAGGCGTGGTTCCGTCGTGCAGCACTTGTCCGCGCTCTTTCGTCGGGCGCTCGTTCCCGCTAGGTCCGCAGTCTCCGCCGTAGAGCGAGCAGGGGGTGTTGCCGAAGTTGTTCTTCATCGTCATGGTCACGCCCGCAATCCAATGGTTCTTCAGCTTGGCCATCGATGCGTACACGTCGCACTGATAGAACGCGGGGTTCAAGTGGTATGCCGGATAGGCGTACCCGCCCCAGGGCACCTTCATGCGCACATATTGCTTGTAGTTGCCCAGGTTCTGCACGTTTTCCCAAACCACCGGCACGCCCATGTTGTTAATCGCGTTTACGTCGAGGCCGTAGCGTGCCCACAACGAGAGATCCTGATCGGCCGGAAAGAAGCTTTCAATCATGCGAACGCGCCGCGCCCCCGCCTTGGCAAATAGCTGCACCGTCGCCGCCACCGACTGCGGATCCGTCCGGTAAGGAAGGTCGGGCGTCAGCGGAAAGTTCTTCGGATTCCCGGTAAGATTTAGCTTGAGCGCAACGGTCTTTCCGCGCACCAACTTTTCGATCCCGCCGATCTGATCGAACGCGCTAGAGAGTTGCTGCCCAAACTGGGCGTAATCGCGGCAACGCGCGATCGCAACCCGGCTCGCTGGAGCCGCGGCCTTCATCAGCTTCGGCATGCAAAGTGCCGCAAGCGTCGCACCACCCGTGGTGGCCAGCATCTCTCGTCTGTTCATGTTTTCCGCCTCCTCAACGCTATGCTACCTCGGATATGATCGATTGCGCGTGGCTTATTTGATATCCAGACGATCATTTGGAAAGCTGCTCGCCGCAGCCTCGCTCTCCACGGCTTTCGCGGACGAGCGCCACATGTTCCTCTCCTTGAACAGCGTCCTGTTGCAAGGTCGTGTTCACTGGCCGGACTTCGCGCGCCTGGCCGCGAAGATTGGCTTTCCCGGAACCGACATTATGCTGCAACCGGCCATGCAAGCCGGCGTCAAAGCGATAAACGAACTACTTGCCGCCCTTAAGATCAGGCCGGCCGTCATCGATTTTCCGGTCGAATTCCGGAAAGACGAGGCAACCTTCAAGGCCTCGCTCGCCCAGCTCGACGCAGCCGCCCAGTTCGCCGCCGCTATCCACTGCCCGCGCATGATCACCTACATCATGCCGTCGAGCGATACGCCAAAAGACGAACTGCGCCAAACCTATAAGCAGCGGTTTACAGAAAGTGCCGGCATTTTGGCGCGTTCCAATATCCGCCTCGGCCTCGAGTTTCTAGGTCCGCTCGAACTGCGCAAAGCGCACAAATACGAATTCATTTGGCGCATGAATGATATGCTCGCATTCGCCAGGGAATGTGGTCCCAACGTCGGACTGCTGCTCGATTCCTGGCACTGGCACCACGCAGGAGCCACTCCGGAGGACATCATTGCCGCCGGCCGCGATCGCATCGTGCACGTCCATTTCAATGACTCGCCGAACTTGCCTCCAGAGCAGATCCACGATAATCAGCGTCTGCTACCCGGCGAAGGTGTCATCAACTTGACCGCCTTCTTGCAGGCGCTCCAGAGCATCCACTACAACGATGCGCTAAGCGTGGAGGTCTTCGGGAGAACGAAAGACATGACACCGGAAGCAGCCGCGAAAGCCGGCCTCGATAGCTCACTTGCTGTTTTTCGTAAGGCCGGAATTTCCGAAGGCTGAAGGGGCCAACAACGAAGCGTCAACAAGGGGATCCAGCGAGGTGGTCGAAGGGTTTTAACCCCATTGGTTGGAGTTGCACCCGAAAGTTCACTTTCCATGCATGGTGCTCCCTCAGAAAAGCCCGGTGTCCACGGTATGACTCGAGGGTATCCGGGCATTACTTGATGTGCCAGGAGTATATATTGCAGTGTCTCTGATTGAACTGTGATGGCGGAAAAAGAGAGACGCCAAAGGCCAAGATTTGAAATCGCCGCGGGCTTGCCATTGCCCCTCGTGATTGTTCCGGTTGATGAAATCCGAAATGGCAAGCCGGACCCGGAAGACTTCCTCCACGCTGCTGCACATTTGAGCGTAGCGCCGGAAGAGTGTATCGTCTTCGGAGACACCCGCCCGGGTATTGACGCAGGGCTGAATGCTGCCATGCTGGTTGTGAGTCTACTAACGACATTTTCATCTGAGCAGTTGCGACACAGGCCTCGAACCGTCGACTCCAGAACTCCAAGGTGTCTTAAGGTGAGTGTGCGTTCGTGTCCGTTGAGGCCGGACTGGACGCGGGATTCTCCTCGATCAGCCGGAAACTCTTACGCTGATTCTCGCGCTGCAGTGACTCGCGATGCAGTTGCGCTAGCCGTTTGGAAAGGGCGTCGAGTTCTTCAGTTTGTCCGCTGTGCTTCAATGAAATGAGCAGATGATATGTGGCGGCCTCATCAGAGGGGTCGTAGCGCAACGCCTCGTGACACTCATCAATTGCCCGGGAGTACTGCCCGGAATGCATGTAGATGCTGGCCAGTAGATCATGGACCGGTACATAATCCGGCTTCTCCCTCGCGGCTGTCAGTGCTGCTCGCTTCGCTTCTCTGAAGGCTTCACTCTCCACATCAGGAGATTGATTCATCAATGACTGCGAGAGGAAGTAGTTCAGAAGAGGATCATCCGGGTGAGACTTCAATTGCAACCGGACTCTGGCCAGAGCTTGCTCGGGATCATTCCTTTGAACTTCGGTCAGGTCGAGTGCATAGGACCCCAGGCTTTGAAATGACGCTAGCTTTTCCACTTTGCCGAAGTCGGCTTCGGCCTGTTTAAATTGGGCAAGTTCGACATATAAGAGGCCGCGCGAAAGATAGAGCGAAGGATCGTTAGGAATATACTTGAGGCCGACGTTCATCATATCGATGCCCACCTGGAACGAATCGTGCTCCAGGCAAAGAGAAGCGAATGCGGCATAGTAGTCGGGAGTTTTTGGGCTCAGGACAATCGCTTGTCGCAATAGTGCTACCGCCCTCGGCGTATCTTTTGATGCTTCATATGCCTGCGAGGCAAGGCTCAGGATGTCGGGGTCCTTTTGATCGTCACTAAGTAAAGGCTCGAGAGTTTTGATAGCGTTCTCATATTGTTTGGCCCAAACCTGAACCACGGCAAGATCGTACTTTGGGTAGGAGCGATCGGGTAGTAAGGACGCGAGCTGCTCGAAAACGGGAACGGCTCTATCAAACTGCTTGGTTTCGACGAGACAGTACCCGAATGCCTCAAGCGACCCTGGATGCGTATTGATCGCATCTGCGGCTAACTGGAAATGCTCGTTGGCGGCGGTACAGTTGCCGCTTCTTCTCTCGAGTGTAGCCAGCATCTCGTGCGCAGTCAGGTCGTGCGGGTCCGCTTGAAGGATTCTCTCAAGCAGTTGGATAGCGCGCTTGTCGCCCGACTGAAAAAGAATCTGGACCTCGCCTTTAAGTGCCGGCGTGTAACTCGGAGACAAGTGGAGCGCTTTGTCGAACGAAGTGAGTGCTCGGCTTCTGTCGCCCTTGAGAGAGAGTGCGATGCCCTGAAGCGTCCAAAGCCGGTAATCGGACGATGTCTTTTCGAGATCGGCGCCTGTGAGGGCCAGCGCCTGATCATATTGCCTTGACCGGATCAGCGACTGGATCTCGGCAATCGCTGAGCCTTGCGACGACCCCGCGCTTGCATTCTGTGCACCGTAGCTGACAGCCTGCAGACCCACCAATGCTAAGCCGGCAATCATGGCTCGTCGAAAATGCAAACTCTCCTCCAGCCCATCCGATTATAGAACTGCATTTGCTTTCAATTGTGAGGCTCGGAGGTCCGAGGAAT
>Ga0207095_10317_pt1 | contig 11815 bp, 7 predicted proteins | sample Alteio_BWMinHeat_88_FD_153529 | JGI IMG/M metagenome (GOLD analysis project Ga0207095, IMG submission 153529) | Enriched cells from forest soil in Barre Woods Harvard Forest LTER site, Petersham, Massachusetts, United States -... | ecosystem: Environmental > Terrestrial > Soil > Temperate forest >... | reverse complement strand
GATCGGTTTCTAAATCGCTCGCCATCATAATCACGTGACTGCCGCGCGCCAACTCGAATGCCTCGCGCATGGCGCCACCAAGAAAAGGCAGCGACTGCCTATGCACGACAACAAGCTCGGGCATGCCCGAAACAAGATCGCTTATTACCTTCATGCTCTCGGGCTTTGTGTGATCGCAAACGACGATGAGAAGTTCACAGATATCTGCTTTTACATCTGCCAGAATAATATCGACGGTTTTGCTCAAGGAAATCGTTTCGTCCATCACGGGAAGAATAATGGTGGCCGATTCAAAGCTGGCGGTTGCAGGGCAATCGAACATCCGTTCCTCAGTTGGTGCCTTACTGACGGTAGCAGGTAGATACTTCCAAAGGGTCAGAGAGCCCATCCCGAGAAGACTGCCAAGATACAGCGTTGACAGACGAAATACGAATACTATGGGAACTGCCTTCGCGGGCGAGACGCCGGCACGTGCCAGCAGAAGGATCATCACAATCTCAAAACCGCCAAGCCCCCCCGGTAGCATGGACAGCGCCCCTGCGGTCATCGACAAGCCGTATATCGAATAAGCGGCGCGCAGCGTCAAATGGGCAGCGAAGTCGCTGGAAAGGACAAAGAAGGCCGTCCCTTCGCAAATCCAAGCAGTCAACGCCAATGCCAGTCCAAGAAACAAAGGTGCGGGACTCACTAACGCGATCACAGCGCTATGGATCTGTTGAAGCCTCACCGCCAGCGCTCGTCCCAGTTCAAGACGACCCAACGCATCCAACATTGCCCGGACGAGGCGGGGATTGAGTAGCGTCACAGTGGCCAGACCTACGATAAGCGCCGCTATGTAGAAATAGAAATGCGTTTGGATAAAAAGCGTAAAGCCAAGGCTCGCAATCGCAAGGATTGCGATCAGATCACCCAACCGTTCCACAACTAGAACACCCGTGCTTTGCATCACGGCTACATTAAAGCGGCGGCGCAGCAACATAGATTTCACTATTTCGCCAACTTTTCCGGGCGTCGCCGTGAGGGCAAAACTTGCGAAAAATGCCACAATATTTGGTGTAATAGGTACATGCCAACCAAGCCGATGCGCGAAATACAACCACCGGCAGGCGCGTATGACCATGCCGACCAGTACGAGACTGACAACGATGAACAAATGGCGAGGCCATGACAATGCGGAGGGGGTTGTTGTGACGCCACCGGTTTCAACCCACAATGTCACCGCGACGTAGGCACAGAGAAAGGCAACCAAAATGAGCGTCGCTCGCCAAATCCCTAGCTGCAGCTTCGACTCAAGAAAATTATTCATCTTAGCCCGATCCCCGGCACACTACGAATTAAGCTGTTTGCGAATGGAAAAAGCTGCGCGATGCCCAAACAAAAAATTGCTGCTAAGGCGAGTGCAGCGGGGAGGTATTTTAGGTCCAGCGCCCAGAATTCGATCACTATATCAAACCACATAGTATGATTTACTAACGTGATAAGTTGCTTAAATGCCAATATGTGGTCGTTCGTTTGATTACGCGAATGTCGGGCAAATCATTCGGTTTCATTTTACGCCGGGTAGCATAACACTGTCGGCGAGTGGAACGCTATCTATCACCTCGCTAGCCCGGTCGGACCAGCCGGCGTTCTTCTTCACGCTGGCAATATGGTCCGCACCGCGGTCCGCGACATCTATTTGATCATCGATTATTGTTTGAAGACGAATGCCCGGCTTCTCGATGTTTCGACAAGCGAGTTTTATGGCGGCGGCGTCGACGGCTACTGCATCGAGACAACTCCAAAAATTGTGCCTGCGAAGACTACGGTTCTACTGGAACATGCCATAGCTAAGCTGGCTGCCGAAACAGCCATCATGAACCACTGCGTGGTCAGTGGATTATCAACAACAATCGCCAGACCATTTAACGTTGCGGGCCCGCTTCAATCGCCCAAAGGCGCATTTGTACTGCCCCGTTTTGTCCAGTAGGTTCACTCCGGAAAGCCTTTAACTATATTTGGCGATGGATCCGCGCCCCTCACTCCCGCCTCGGGATCGGCCACGGGTAGCCCCGGACCCCTAGGCCATTCGCCGGTTTTTGGCAGTGCGGAACTTACAGGCAGTCCAAATTTTTCGTGGAAGTCTGTTCTGACAAAGCGGCCCTTAGGCAGCTTTTCAAATGGGAAATCGTCAGAATACGCACTGTTTCGCTGTCGCGTGCCGAATTAGCAAACCGATGCCTTCAGCCTCTCGGCCAGCCGCTCGCGGGTATCTTCCAATCGCCGCGCTCGCTGTCGCATCCCTTTCGTCCGCGGCTCGGGAGTACCTTGGGAGTACGTTCTATCCTGTTTTGGGTGCGCTCGGCCTGTGTTCGCCTCGTTGCGCCAGCGAATTCGGAGGAAATACGCCGATTTTGCTCGAAGGCACGTTGCCAAGGTTAGGGTCGACGGTTCGAATCCATTCGACCGCTCCAATTTTCTAATTAAGATCAAGTAGTTGATTGACACCGCGGGACCAGGAAGGTCTGGCAGTATCCCCAGTCGTAGCAGGCAAAGGCTGCAGATCGTGACGCGCCTCATTCTCGCAGTATCCGGTCCGCTGACGACAGGACGCACGGAACACAGGCGTAGCGACTAGTTGGGCTCGCTTACCGGCTACCAGCAGACCGTTTGTCTGGATTAGTGGTGCTTGAACGCCGAATGGTGCGAGCGGGCGAAGGACGGTGTGTCTCGCCTTCTCACGATATGGAAGAATGGCGAAAGTATTGCAACAATTGGCATGATCAGAGGTACAAGAAGCAGTGTAAGCGCTGTGTCGGTAGCCGACCTGGCCCGTGCGCCCGTTGCAAAATTGCCAGTTCCAGTGAGCATGGATCCGACGTTAGCGGCCAAAGGTTAAGCATTGATGAGCGGATTCGAATATGGCGCGGGGATCAACATGGCCTTGGTTAATCGCGGACGGCCAGGTGACGCCCCGAGCCGAAAATGGCATAGGTTGGCGGAAATCCATGCAAGTTTTGCAGCCTTCGAAAATGGCATCTTCGCAAAAAGCGCCTGAAGCCGAAAGTTCGCCGTCCGGCTCCGCTGAGAGGTTGGGTTGGCCTGCGCTCGCCGAGACCGTGTCTTTCGCTTTTTTGATCGTCACGCTTGCCTGGGCGCCGTTCCCGCTGGGCAGCGATCGCCCATGGTCCTGGACATTGTTGACATTTCTGGTCGTGATTTCCTGGCTGTTTTGGCTGGCATCTGTCTGGCAGAGCCCCGCAAGCGCAGCGCGATCGGTTCGACGCATTGCGGGACCGCTGTTTCTTGCTTCACTCGCCCTGTTTTGGGGTGCGATGCAGTGCCTGCCCTGCATGCCGAAAGCCTGGCTCAACCCGGTCTGGAGTATCGCGGCAGACGGATTGGACAAGCCGCTGAACGCCACGATTTCGCTGAATGGCTGGAGCACGGTGACCGAACTGATGAAGCTCGTCACTTATATGATGGCCGGGTGGCTCGCCTATGTGTTTTGCGAGCGGCCGGGACGCGCCAAGCGCCTGCTGGATGCGCTCATCGCTATTGGAGCATGCTACGCGACATATGCGCTTGTGATGGCGATGCTGGGGATTGCGCAAATCCAAGTATTTTATACGACAACCGCGAGCGGCAGCAGCCCCATCGCCGCGCCATTCATGACGCATGCAAGTTTTGCAAGCTTCTTGGGAATGATCACGCTGTGCACCTGTGTCAGGCTGTTTGCGCTCGGCACCGGAAATATCGTCAGTGTTCGTGGGCCGAGGCAATTGTTTCTGACTACGTTGAAATTCGGTTTTGGCCGTGGCACGCCTTTGTTGGTAGCTGGGCTGGTGCTGTTTTCCATGCTGGTTGCAGCTGCCTCCCGGGCCGGCTTCCTGGCTGTGCTTGTCGGCATAATGACGCTTCTCGTTTTCGCAAGCGTAATGGAACCCAGGCGCACAATCAGCAAATGGGCATTTGCTGGTATTGCAGTTTCCGCCCTCATCGCGGTTTTTCTATTTCAAGTGAATGGCGACACACTGGAAAGTGGGTTCAATGACCTGATCAGGGGCGATGCCACGCTGGATCTTCGCGGCGTGTTGTGGAGTGCGGCAACGCACATGGTAGCCGACGCGCCGTTGCCGGGCCTGGGCCTGGGCAGTTTCGAAAATGCCTATCCGCTCTATGCCGACCATGTGTATCCATTCAACATGGATAAGGTCCATAATGACTATCTGGAATTGGCTGCCGGCTTGGGCCTTGCCGCAGCGCTCGCATGGTTGAGCGCTCTTCTCTGGCTCGGCATACAGTGCGGACGTGGCATCATTCTGCGCCGCCGCAATCGCATGTACTCCCTAATCGCGGTGGCGGCGACGGTGTCGGTAGCGGTTCATTCGGTGTTCGACTTCACCCTGCAGATACCGGCGGTTGCGCTGACCTATGTGGCAATTCTGGGCATGGGCGTTGCGCAGTCTTTCTCCACGCGCGCGTAACATAAAGTGCCTGATCCTGCACAGTGGCTTTTTGACCCTAAGCCTTCACGACATGCGGGCCGGCAAATCCGTTGCGGGCCATGACGTTTCGCGTATCGACGATCAATTTCGCGTGATCGAACAACTGACGATAGTCGATCACATCATGATCGGTTGAGATCAGTACGGCGTCAAAGTCAGAGATCTTCCCGGCGTCTATTGCCAAAGATGGCCGTCCCGTGAATCCGGCATGCTCCCTGGTCGGCGGTATCTGATCGAGATAGGGATCGTGGTATTCGACGCGCGCACCGCGCGCTTCAAGAACCTCCATCAACTTGAAACTGGGACTTTCGCGGATGTCGGGCACGTTCTTTTTGTAAGCGAGGCCGATTATCAAGATGCGTGCCGAACTCAGCGGGACATGCAACTTTTTGTCCAGCGCTTCCGCAAGGACGTCGATCACATACCGCGGCATCGAGATATTGATCTCGCCGGCCAATTCGATGAACCGCGTCGGCAAATCGAGTTCACGCGCTTTCCAGGTGAGATAAAAGGGATCGATCGGAATGCAATGCCCGCCCAGGCCCGGACCCGGATAAAAAGGCATGTAGCCAAACGGTTTTGTCTTGGCCGCTTCGACAACCTCCCAGATATCGATGCCCATTGCCCCATAAATAATCTTGAGCTCGTTAACGAGAGCAATGTTCACGGCCCGGAAAATATTCTCCGTGATTTTCACAGCTTCGGCGACGTCTGGCGTGGAGACTGGAACAACCTTCCGCAAAAAACGGCCATAAAACAGTTCGACAAGGGCTGACGCTTGTGGCCCATCGCCGGCGACAACTTTTGGAATCGTAATGGTTTCGAATGCGATATTGCCGGGATCTTCGCGCTCGGGTGAAAAGCCGACAAAAAAATCCTGGCCTGCAATCAGGCCGCCGGATTCCAGAATCGGTTTGACAACCTGGCGGGTGGTGCCGGGATAGGTCGTCGATTCCAGCACAATCAACTGGCCTGGCCGCAGATGTTTGGCGATCACCTGTGTCGTCGACTCGATATAGGATAAGTCCGGCTCGCGATACCGTGTGAGGGGCGTGGGCACGCAAATCACGATGACATCGCAGCTGGGCAGTTGCGAAAATTCGTCCGTGGCGTGAAAGCGCTTGCTCGTAACGAGCTTCTTCAACTCTTCGCCTGATGTTGCAGCAATATACGATGTCCCAGCGTTCAGAAGCGGCGGCTTGGAGGGGTCGGAATCAAAGCCTATTGTCACGAACGCCGCGCGGGCGACGGCCACGGCCAGCGGCAGGCCGACATACCCCAGTCCGATTACGCCGACAGTCGCCGTGCCGTTAGTCAGGGCCTGATGCAGGCCTTCAAAGGCAGTTTGTCGCATGGCCATTGAAATGATCCGTTCGAGTTCAGAATCTTTTAGTGGATTAAGTTAAAGAAAAGTACCGCGACTGTCATACCTGCCGAGCCGAATTGGCCGCTGGCGCGACTCCAGCCTGCGGGGCGATGATGGGATTGGAGTTTGCCATGCGATCCCTGTACACCGCAGACGAGAACGGCCGTGCGTTACGCGCTCTGAGTGTGTTTAACGGCAAGCACACGATGCGCGGCGCGCAATTTCTCGACACTCAGTACCAGGAGATAGATCGCGCCGCAAATGACCAGGCCCACAAGCCCTGCGGGCTCGTTGAAGATCGCGATGGTGCCTGGGACCGCCAGCAAAAGTAAGTAAATCAGCACTGCTTTTTTGTCGCCGACCAGGCGTACCAGCACATGATGAATGTGACTGCGATCAGCGGAGAATGGTGAGCGATTGTGCAGCGCACGCCAGATAAAGAGACGCAGGCAGTCCAGCACCGGCAGCCAGAACCAGTAAACCGGCACTTCTGCATGAAACCTACCCCCTGAGCGGCGGTAGAGCGCGATCGTACTCAGCCCGATAAACAGTGAAAGTGCATAGCTGCCCACACTGCCGGAAAACAATTTCCCACGCAGATTGAAAATCAATGCCACAGTGGTCGAAGACAGCAAAACCAGGAAAGGTGTGCGTTCGCTGGGCGCATACACAAGGATAAAGCTGCACCAGACAAATATGGAGCCCAGGAATTGGCCGTTGATGCCATCTGCCAGATTGGCGGCATTAACGAAGCCAATCACAATAAGAATTGTCGCCAGTGTTGCGACAGGATCCAGAAAAATCTCCAATTTCGGGAAATTCAACCGTAACGTATGTAGTACGAAGGCGGGCTCCAGGATGCTGGCAATGGCGATGATCGCCGCCAGCACGCCAAGACGCCTGCCTACCGGAAGTCCGATTCGATCGTCGATGACGCCCAACAGGGCGGTGGCCGCCATGGCGCCGACCGCGATTCCTAATGTGCGTTGAGCCTGCACACAGGCAATGTAGGCAACCGCCAACAGCGTGGCTGGCACTATGATGGCGAGACCTCCGATCAATGGCGTGGGAATAGCGTGCAGTTTGCGCATGCCGTCGGGGCGATCAATCAGCCCGTTATACGCACTCAACGTGCGGGCATTGAGGCAAATTAAGCTGGTTAGAACTGCTCCCAGAAGGCAGCCCGCAACTGTGAAAAGGTACATAGCCAACCCGCCCCGGGTGCATGATTCACCTATAGGACAAAATTTATGCTCGATGATCAGAGCAAGCAAGTCGCGGGGCGGGTGTTGGTTAAAAGCGCTATTTGTGACCCTAAATACTCAATTTGTAACAGACGGCCTTCCGGGAACCTTGTTAACGAAAAGTTCCATAGCAGGGTCGGACGGAATCGCTTATCCGCATGTCTGGGTCCTTAGAACGTAGTATCGCAGGTGCGTTCTACCATACCTTGTGGGTATTGGAACTCTCTCCGCTGCATATCGCCCCTTTGCAAGGGATAGATAGTGAGTTCGCTCCTTCGGCTATCACAGCAAGCTCTATTGGCTTTCTTGGTATTGCTAAAGGCATTTGTCAGCTCCCGGTGCACCCGCTAACCCTTCTCGGTACCGCGTCCACAAATCCTGCAGTTTTCCATATTAACCCCAAAGAAAAAGATACATTCACACAAGCTAGGGATAGCGGCAATCAGGGCATCACAAACCAAAAAGGCTCGCCAACTTTCGCTAATGAACAAATCTTCTATCGGTTCACAGTATTGGGTGGAGCCGTTGGGTCCGCTTAGGCCACCCCACCATACGCGCAAGACCGTAAGATCTGCGGACATCGGCAAATCGCGTTACGTCAATTTGTTTAGTTTTCCCGAAATCCGGATGGACTTGAAATCAAATCGTACAAGATTTTTCTTTCTTCCCGTTCTAAGATAAACAACAGCCACATTATTGATACAGCGATGCCGCCTGCGACGACTACCGCGGTTGCCGTGTACCAGGTTACGGTCGCAATGTTTACCCACGCTATTATTGCAAAAACAGTAAGGGTGAGGAAAAACGCAGCCAATGTTGCAATAGATACCTTTCGGTCTCCACTTTTCAGGCAAGCCGCCGCCCAAATCACAAACATCGGAATGCACGCCCCTGACGCCTGCGCGATCAAATAGCCAACCAAGCCGTATCTCGGAATAAAAGCTATTGCGACAGCAATGAATGTGATGGCATCGAGCGAATTAAGAGCAAAAATCGACAACTGACGTCGAGAAGCGAGCAACCAGTTACTTACGACGTTTCGTAAGCAATAGGCTGTTGCCGTGATTAATGCGATGTAACCAACGTGCTGAGCGGCACCATAGCTGTGGCCAAATCCCAGACCTATTACGAATCGCCACAATGCTCCTAGGACCATGCTTGCAACTAGCACAACAATCCAAACGACTCTCAAATTGGTGAAAACCAATCGTTGTGAATCGAGTGTGCGGTCATCGGCATGCGCGCGAGAAAAAATGGAAATCATTGGGCCATTCAACGCATTCGGTAGAAAAGAAATTATCGCGGTAATCGTAACGATTACTCGCAGATCGCCCAGCATTGAAACTCCATGCATGCGGACCATCAGGCCTTGTGCGAAATAGTCGGAAGGAATTTGAAGAAGACCGGCCAGATAAAATGGTAGCCCGACAGTTAGAATCTGCTTCAGCAAATGGCCATGTAGACGAGGACGAAGTTTTAAACCTAAAGCGGCAGAAACTCGCGAAAGCGACATGCCGAGCACAATTACTGTCACGGCTTGCCCAAGGACTGCCCCCCAAGCAGCGCCAATTGCACCCCCTACGATAGCGCCCAACACCAGCAAAACCGTTGTTATCGGCGCCATTAGCAGCGTCACTCGGACATAAGCGCGGAATGCATGCAGACCTGCAAACGCAACATATGTATACTGCGCAATTGCTTGGCCCAGAAAAAGAAAAGCTGCGACTCGTACAAAGTCTACAAGCGTTGGAGTATTGAATAAGCCTGAAGCAATAGTGTGTGCAAACAATAGGCAGGCGCCGCATCCAACGCACCCGATCAACAAGAACAAAGTCAGCGCTGCCCCGAGCAGCTCGTTGATCTGTTTTGTCGCCTTTGCAGGATCCATGCTCGCCGTAAGCACGTGCACGCCAAAATCCGCCCCTAGACGAAAAAATCCATAAAATGAACTGGCAGTCGTATTTGTGACGGAATAATTGCCAAGGCTCGTCGGCCCCAGCGTGCGGGCCAATATGACCGTCGCGACAATGCCTGACAAACGCTGGATAGTTGATTGCACAACCATCCAAACCGAATTTGCGAGATATCGCCTGCTTTGGTTCAAGATCGTGTCCGCTGAGATGCATGGCAGAAGTGAATCACCTGCCAATTCGAACAAGCTTTGTGGTGATGTTTTAGCGCAAAACTACGCCTCGACGGAAACTGTCAAACTCGGCCGAAGCGTCTGAGTATGATGGGATAGGACCGCTTCCCTGAAGGTCCAATTTTTTCCGGTCGCAAGGCGAGCCATTGCGCAATTGCCGAGAAAAACAAGGATTGAAATATTCCCGCAAAGGCCGGACCAACTTCGCCAGGAATGACGGCGAGCGTGGAGGTAACCGAAAGATACATGATCCATCCGCCTGCCCCCAGAGGTGTGAGCCCTTGGTACAACAGCCGCATGAAGACACCGAAAAGAAAAAAGCCGACTAAGCAGGCAAAGGGTCCTCCGATGAAATAAAAATAGGAGATCGGGCCCATTCCCACCGAATTTCTCATCCCGATTGCGTCGTCCAACACCGTTTGAGCAAACCAGAGTCCAAACTGATAGATAGGTTTTCCAGACCATAGCGCTCTTGGTATGAACCACACAAAAGGCGCAGCTAGGAGCGAGCCCAAAAAACTCGGAGCATTCGGTCCAAGGCCGTCCCTCGTAGCGGCGTAATGGATGCCTGTACCGGTTACACTAACAAGCTCAAATCGGTTCACGAATTGAGTTGCCGTGCTATAAGCACCAGAGCTGCTGTCTGAGTGGTCCTGGCTGGCAGCGTCCACTACCGTCCCTGCTATCGCCGAAAGGCTCGTCGAGTCGAAATTTGCATTCTGGTTTCGCAATACCCTGAAAGGTTCGACGACAGCATAAGCCATGAATATAAGTGCTATGCTGATAAGAACCCATTCTTTTGGAATTCGACGATGCACGATATAGTAAGCGACGGTCACAATTAGCCCGGGCATTACTACCGCACCTTTGAAACCCGTAAGGAAGCCCGTTGTCACTTGAAGAGCGAATATACTCAGCATCAACGGATAAAGAAGAGTATGCCGCCGCTTCCCCAACCCGCCCCTAAAAGTTGATACTGCGATTAAGAAGAGGCACAGGCCCATCATATCGGCGGCACTCGCAAGTAGCTGGCGGTATTGAGCCTGGCCAAATAGTGCATCATAATTCGATGAATAGCCAAAAACCCCAAGGCGGATTTCCGTCAACGTCGCAAGCAGGGACACGATCCCCATCAAAATCAACACCGGCATATTCGGACTAATGCGGTGTCTGATGAAGCCCATACGCCCCAGTTCAGCGCGCACAAATTCTGCGCCAGAGCGGGCTAACATGCTGCGATAACCAAACCATAAAGCGATCGCGCATCCAATCACCAGGTACATTACGAGATTGATCAATTCTGCGGGCTCGGTAACGCCAGACCAAGCTGCCAGCCTCACACAAAAATCGTCTGTTAGCTGTATCGCCAAAATTGGCGCGGCATAAGATAAGAAAAAATGCAGCATGGACGCGAGAACGGGAGGTGACAAAAGGGCGATAGCGCCCCCGCGCCGCAGCTCCCGGCGGATTTCCCACACCAGATAGAGCGTAAGCACAATAGCTAGTCCGATAGACAATCGGATCCCGGGCCAGAGAGGCGCACCCCAGGCAAGGATGATTATTGCACCAGATATAGATAAACATAAGAGCAGCCCACTCGCTGCGTCTATGACGGGCACCTTTGCCTTAATAAATGAGCTCGATCGCCATTTCGTTGTCGTCATAGGAGAAGACTACTTGGCAAAATATTCCCCTCTATCTGATTGAGCCGAGGCGATCTACCTGGGACATGTCTACAGATGGGCATCGCTGCGATTAACACTCAAGCCTACGGTACGGTATTTAAATTTCAAGGACCGAAATCTCACACAGCGTGCCCTGGTAGTAAACATTTAGCTCAACGAAGCCGATGCTCCCTTTTGCACTTTTCAGGCATCCTATGCGGTCCCGCTGTTTTCAAGGCACGTGCCAGCGCAGCAATAGTGCGGACCATTAGATTTTGCTGGCGGTTCAAAACAACCCTGGTCAAACCCAAACTTCTGTTTTGGGTGCCTTTAAGAAGGGCCCGCAAAGCAGCACGGCGTTCCACTCGACAATAGACGCGGCTTAATTGCGCCAGAAACGAGCTCATGCGGAGGGCGTCATCGGCGAAATATGAAACCCCATGAGCCAAGAATATGCGACGCATGATGTCTAGGACTTCAAATTCGCGGTCAATAAGAAAATGTCCGCGCCTTTCCCGCTCGCGAAAATGAAAAAGGACTTCCCGAAGATAAACGAAATCAAAACGCAGCAGGAGGCGAAACCAGAGGTCGCCATCAGAATAAATGCCATAGCTGGGATCATATCGTGGTCCTACAGCATTCAACGCCGAACGCCTTACCATGGAGCAGGCATGGAAAGGAGAAGCAAAATTGTTATTGGAGAGCAATATATTTGCCCCTCTCTCGAGCCCTGAGTTCAACTCAGGCCAGTCCTCGAGATGAGGCCGTAAATTCGAACAACCATCCTCCGCAACCGTTGCTGCACCTTGGAGCACAAGACCCGCTCGCGGGTTCGCGTCCAACGCCGCGACCGACAACTCGAGCAAGCGAGGGTCAAAAATATCGTGATCGTGCAAAATGATAAAATACTC
>Ga0207095_10316_pt1 | contig 11848 bp, 14 predicted proteins | sample Alteio_BWMinHeat_88_FD_153529 | JGI IMG/M metagenome (GOLD analysis project Ga0207095, IMG submission 153529) | Enriched cells from forest soil in Barre Woods Harvard Forest LTER site, Petersham, Massachusetts, United States -... | ecosystem: Environmental > Terrestrial > Soil > Temperate forest >... | reverse complement strand
ATGATAAGGGGTCGTGATCAGGATGTCAATTATTGATGCAACAAAAGACATTGTGGTACGTGCAAGGACAAAGGCTGCCGAAACCTATGGAAAGTCGCAAAAGTTAGATGCATTTCTCGAGGGCCTTCGAGAACTTGGGGACTTATATCAAGCAGGTGAACTTCCACCAGCGTTTGATGCAGTGATAAGAAAGTTTGGGCAGTTGAGTGAACTGATTGGTGGTTCGGTTGGCCGAGATGCCTCACTGGCGCAAGAACTTCTCTTGAAGGGTGAAACCGAGCCAGTTAGACGGGCAGTCCTTGATGGAAACCACATTGCTTTGTGCGAGGCATTTTTCGCAGACGGTCCGCATACGATCATCGGCGTCGTTGCATCAGCGAGCATTCAAGAGCGTATGAGGGATGTCTTTACAGGCTTCAAGGGCTAATTAATTTGATTGCAAACTGGGACCACGTCCCAATCTGAAATAGCTTGAGGTGTAATGATGAAAATGGAACTACCTCCTTTAACAGTACATCATAGGAATGGTTTTGCCACAGAATACAATAACAAAATAGTAAGGGGCTCTCTACCATTACAATCCCGAAAGGCTGGGGTAATTGAGTACGAACAAAATTCCGCTCCATGGTTGCCTGATAGTGTAATCATTCGAGGAAACAACGGGGATGAAGAGCATATTCCGGAGGTATGGATTGAATCAACACTGAGAAATTTTCTTATGGTGAGAAATGCGTATAGAACACTTTATCAAGGAATTGTCTCGAACGGGGAGACCCATATAGCACAATTCCATCAAGAGGGAGCTTTGATAGATAACTGGGTATTAAGCTATACTGTCACATCCCGGGGTGAAGTGAAAAATGCAGAATTGCAATTCAGAGAGTGCACCATAGTAACCGAACGAGTCAAGCTTCGAGGCTCCATTGATTCGACTGGTCACGAAGTCTTTTTGAAAGGGCGTAATTTCTATGGGAATCCGATTCCAATTAAAAGCAGACTTCTTGTAAGTCTTAAGTACATCAATCGTCGTGCTTACGAAATGAATGGAAGATAAATGAGGAACGCCTATTCTTACTCCAGAGTAAAGAGCCCACTTCGTTAGGAAACCAAATGCACGCTAGCGGAACAGACACGCACACCAAACCAGCGAAACAATCCAATACTCCGCTATTAATATTAACAAAGATGAGATAGGCCATGACGATAATTGCCGATCGAGCATTAAATCATGATTTACTCTGGGTTATTGGCAGCGTTTGGTGTGTGTTTGCGAACTTGACTGAAAGTGCACGCGCTTTACTCTAAGCGGATTTGCGATAGCTGTCTAGTGGATTTGCAAAAGCCACGATGACATAAGGATCTGAAATTGGTGGCTGTTTAAGGCGGCTTGTGGATTGATTGGCTTCATTTTCCAGTTTTTTCACTCGTTCATTCAGCTCGCCAATGCCTCTGTTGAGACTTTGAATGCCCTTTTTTACACCGTTTAATTTTCTAGAAGCCAAATGGAGTTCTTTATTATCCGCTTGTAGCTGCCTTTCATCTCGCTGTAAAAGTTTATTCGTTTTCTGAATGAGATTGAAGGCTTGCTTTTGAGCCGCTTCGTGACGATGCTCCGCCCAAGCGGCAAGAAGAGGTTCAGCGATGAAAGCGGCGGCTCCAAGCGTTGCTCCGCCAAAGACAAACGGGGCAGTGTGCAACATCATTTGAGCTAAAGTATGACCTGCTTGCCATCCTTCGATTCCACCGAGAGCGGCCATGATGGCCATGGAGGTGGCGCCTCCCACGACTCTTAGGGGGGTGAGCTTTGTTTGAAGTCTTCCCAAAAACGAAGGGGACTGAGAATCCAAAAATTCTGAAATCTGACTTTCTTCCTGAGTAAGGAAAGTAACCGCAGATTCCGCAACTGGCTTCACTGCTTGTTTTTCGGCTGCAAGCCAAGCTCGAGGATTGAAGTTAACCAAGTTTATCATTCTCGGCGTCATGGCCACCCCTCGCTTCGAGTAACAATTTCGCTTAATGTTTTTATTGTATCACCTTAAGCCCAAATGTCAAGCGATTTTGTAAGATGGGACACGTCCCTTTAAAATTAAGACATTGCGTTTGAAATGAGACCCCGGCCTTCTCCTCGTGTTCCACTTGTTTACAATTTATTCATTGACTTACTCTAATGGTTATGATAGCATTTTGGTATTCTGTCAAAGAGGAGCTAGTACATTATGATAGGGAAAACGAGACTTTCATCAGTTTATCTTGCGGTTTTGGCTTTGGGAGTTTCCATCCCAGGATGCGGCACCGCAAGGTCAAATGAGCAGGGACAAACGGAAACTTCTCGACCAGAGCTTACCCCCAAGCAGCAAGCTCTGTGGAAGGAGCAAGACGATCGAGTCAAGGCTGAAAATGCCGAACGGCGTAGTAAATACTGGCAAGACTACAGGGAAGATGCTTCGAGAGATTGGACAGAGCGCGATTTCGTTGTTAATGCGGAAGAAAGTGACGGGTTACGGATGCTTGAGGAGCACATTGGCTTGGAGAAAGAGTTATGGCATAACCATGAGCGGGTTAGAATAATTCTGAAGGGACAAGAAGACACCCCTCTTAACGAACTTCATGTAGAAGAGAGAACTTCGAGAGGAGATTGGTTGGTTGCGACTGTCATTACTTTAAGAACCTCGGAAGACTATAGGAATCAAAACCACGCTTCTTGTCAGATAACTTTTAGCCGTCCTAGCCAAAGCACATCGGCCAGCCATTCGGTTCGACGTGTAGTCCTGAAGACTCAATATATCAGAGAATATGATGGAGGTGCGTTGATTCCGAGTTCCTGGAAAAAAACGGTTTACGTTCTCCATGCTGAAAATGATTTGGTCATGGGGTCGGACATAAAGCCCGGTACCATTTTAGATCACCGCATCACCGAGTACAAAAGCATTGGAGGCCGGAAATGAACACAATCATGGCCCTGCTTGAACCGGGTACCGCTGTCATGACAGCAAGCGGTAGAAATCCGTTCGTAACATCCACAATAGCTCGTCGCTGTGTCACAGAGTCGGATGAGGATGAATCTAAGCCGTTACTTATCCTCTTTGATTTTCGAACTGGAAGCGTTTTGCAGCAGCCACGTTATGCGGATTCTCATTCCCGGGGGGTGCCTCAGTTAAGTCCGGCCGAGCTGCTTGAAATTAAGAGATTCGGGTTTTCAAGTACACGAAATGTGATTGATAGCCCTAGCCGGGAGTCACGATTTTTCGAATTAGGACATGGGACAGTTCGGTACGAACCAGATTGCTTCACCGGCAATGATTCCAAGGTTGTGCTTCAACATGAGGGGGGCTCTGAAACGGAATTGCGCTTTATCAAGGTAGCAAACACCTACCCACGCCCTCCAAGAATCAAACTAACGAGAGACCCGGGTCCTGCTACAGGTATTTTTGAAGACGGATACTCGTGCCGGTATTCGAGTATTCAACAGATTAACATGGGGACCAGATCTTCGCAGATGACTCAGTATCTTGGTGGATTCAATCGTTTGGAATACGAGATCACGGGAGATGGGAAAGTTGCCAATGGACGATTCGTTATTGATAACAGCGAGTTGACCACGTGCCCTGGATCGACCATACCGCTTGAGGGGAGTTTGAGCTCTGATGGGGAACTGGTGACTTTGCGCGGGGAAGGTCCTCGCGGCTGTGCAAGAGGAGCACAGGATACAACTTATCTTTTTGAAAGTCGACCAATCATTGCCGCAAAATATTTTGTCGATCTGGCGAAATGTTCATGAAACAGCAATATTTTTCTATTGATTTGGGCCTGACAAAGGGGTAAAATAAGGGAAACACCATTTTGTGGAACGGAACCTTGCGATTCATCCCGAAAAAATGAACGCCAATCCTGGATCAGGAGGAACTTAACAATGGAGGTAATAACTGGCAGTCGTTTTCGATCAGACTCACTGACAATTGAGGTGCTTAATCGTGACCCAAATGTGTCGAGCAAAGTAAGAACAGGGTCGCTTCCTTTACAGGGATCAGGGGCTAATTTAGTCTATGAGCAAAACTCCCTGCCCTGCCTCGGGGACAGCGTGGCGATCGACGCAAGAGACGGCACCACACATAATTTTCCAAGACTGAGAGTTGAGCCTACCGAAATAGAATTCGTGAGAGGCACAATACCCAGACCACAGGAAAGTTTTATTACAGTGAGAAACGAATCGGGAAGTGTTTACCAAGAAATCTTTTCGAATGGGCAGACCAATGTTGCCGCGTCTTCTGATAATATTTTTTTTGGGCATAACCTCGTGAGATACACCGTCACGCCGCATGGTAAAATCGAAAATGCAGAGTTTTGTTTTTCCGCGGATGAGCGGGTAGCGCTTCAGGGATGCATTGATTCCACAGGAAAAGGGGTAGACTTGAAGGGGGATCGTCCGGATGGGATGAATGTCGCGATTATTCACACGCCTCCTGTCAGTCTTCAGTTCATCAATCGTGCGGCGCTTGAGAAGGCTCATGCTCAACCAAACGCGTTAGACTCATAACAAAGGAATTGTTAACAATTTGTTAATGGACAGAATTCTCTATTTTTGCTAACCTGTGATATCAGTTCAATTTGATACAATATTACGCGAAAGCGAGGCAAGGCAAGCATGAGGGAAATCAGAGCCGTTGGTACATTGCAAAAAAGCCTTAGTAGGTTTAGCGAACTGCAGTCAAGTGGCAAAGGGACAGTTCCTGCGGGGCAGTGTGAACGATTGATTAGCAGCGTGAATTTTCACATGGAACGGGTTGCAAACGAAGCCCCCGATCTTGCCTTGGTGGTCGTAAGTACGATGAGTGCTCTCTTGGCAGCAAATCAAAATCATACCAGTAAACTTGATCAAGGTCACTCTGGCATTCAAAATAGACACGCCCTAGCAGTAGATTATGAACGGTTGACCGGAGCTTTTCTTGATCAAGTGAGTTCGTTACTCGCATCAGCGACTTCGGGTAGCCATGTAGGAGTAGCGGGAGCGCGAATCGCTGCAGCGGTTCAGAAAAATCAACCCCTGGTGACACTCGATGCGAAAACCGGATACGAGGGCATTGAAGACGAGCAGGGTTGCTAATCTGATGGAGATTACTTTTTTATGATTCGTCCAATGTCGAGTCCTTTAGCAAAGATAGCTTCTGCCACACTGAGACAGGCAAGCGAAGCGTCACAATTCTTTCATGGAGACGAAGCGCAGATTAGATTGAATGAGGTTTATGAATGTGGGCTGATATCACTCGGACATGAACTTGCTAGACTCGCCAAGGCTCCAAACCCAGAGGGATGGGCACTTAGACTGCATGGCAATCGCGGAACCGATGAAGAAGGGTCCCCAGTGAATCTGAAGGAAGCGAATGAGTTATACGCAGGCTTGTTCGACTGGATTGTTCAAGCATCGGCCCCATCGCATGATAGCTCAGGAGATACCCCAGGACCCCCGAGCTTGGAGACGATTTTGGCCAAAGGCAATTTTACAGGCGGTTTTTGATCAATCATTTGAAAAATGGGTAAAATGGCATAAGAATACGCACAAGGAGGATTGCAAAATGACACAAGCCCCACGTCTTGAAGAAAACCCAACGGCGGTTCAGGTGATTGAGCGTCCAAACGAATCAAGCAAACCATCGTCTTTCGCGTTAAGAAGTGCTCGCTTGGAACTTTTAGCCGATTCTGAAGCTATGGTCGATGGGAATGTTGTCCTTTGTGAAAAGGATGGCGCCGAGTTTTTACTGGTAGGGGTCAAGGGAACGATTCTCGATAAGGAATCAAAGGCATCAATTAAATTAAGACAAAATCGCTTTGAACAAGAAATCTTTACTGATGGGCAAGTGAAGGTAGAGCAATTCTTCCCCTTTAGTCCAAATCTCCGTGGAAGGTTCATGTTTCATCACAAGTTAAGTTACACGATTAACGTAGAGGGTAAGATCGAAGATGCGACCTATTTCATTGATGGTCCGGGGCATGCAGAGAATTATCGCAAACACGTTATACCCCTTCATGGAAGCATCAGCAGCGACGGCAAATTGGTGCATTTGGTAGGAAATCGCTCAGATGGCACCCTGATTGTCCGTGAGAGCACGCTTCTTGTCAGCACCAAGTACACGAACAACTAGTTTGTGGAAAAAGTTGAGAGGATATTGGCCTCTGTTGCTCCAACTATTTTCTCTGTTGTGTGTGAAATGCAACATATTTTCTGAAGAGGTGTAAAATATGCTTAAGGCGATGTCATCTACGATCATGCAGATTCCACAAGTTGTATCAGAGGTAAAGAACTGTGGAAAGCTCGTTTGGGGTTGTGGGGTTCCAGTTGAGTCTCGACCTGAGGAAAGTCAACGACGCCGCGATCTTCTGGGTGTTTTTATGGAAGGACTTGTCGAACTTTCTCCCATTGTCCAATCTGACGAATTCTGTCAAGCGCTTCGAGACAATGGCCTTGAGCACAAGTTAGATTCATTGCAGAGACAAGACAAGCGAGCTTCGGTTTATCACTCCGAACTTTCTGCAAAGTACCCGTCAGCCTTTTCAACCCCACTTCGTGATCACATGGACTTTTTTGACCTAGCCCTCCAGGCTTTCCATGCTCTCCCACGGGAAGTCATTCGAGACCTTGCGGGGTCAGATTTCGACATGGCTACACTACTGCCAGCCACTCAAAAATCGGCGGAGCCGAACTCCAAGGAAATTACTCTGCCCGGCAGTCCAAAGTTTCTTGCTCAGCAGTGGGAGAATCAGGATGGAAGCCCAGGTGGCTGGGTGCACACTCAGGCAGTTCGTAACATAGAAAAAAGTGTTATTATTTCAGGAGATTCCATTGTGGGCAATTGCACCGAAATCTGCAGAGGTTCTGAAATTAGCGAAGCCGTGATTGGCCCAGGTGTCAAGATCGGGCACTCTGTTATCATCAAAAAAGCAAGAATAGGTTCGAATTCTTCTATCGGTTCGGGAACCCAGGTTTACGCGAACCTCGGGCCGAATGTGAAAATTGATTCCAACACCCCCCCGTTCATTATTCGCCAAGAAGTGCCTGAAGGGGTCCAAGTAAGCAAGGGGAATGCAGCTCGATTTGCGTGAATTTAGGTAGCCCCCTTCAATCCAAAAATAGATCGATCCGATCGACAGGAGTTTCAGCAGATCGGCGCCAATCCAACTCATAATTTAGTTTTGGGAGCCTTTGATTTCTTCCTAGTAAACCTTTAGCATCAACTTGCACTTTATGGGGGACAGGATGCAGATCAATCCGAGTGGGATTAAGCTTAATCCGCTTGCCAAAATTGTAAAGCAAACGCTTGATCAAATTGAAGCAATGCGGAATAATGGTGGGCCGGCTGCAGCGGTTACCGAGCGTGAGGTGGAGGCCTATAGAAAAGGGTTTGAACTCACGCGAAGAGTTTTGAGCAAGGCGGACCTCCCTCATCCTCCGAAGGTAGCTCCAGCATGGATCGCTGCACATGGCAAGATTGGCGCCACTAAGGATCCCGAAGTGATTTCAAAAATCTATGAAGGTTTTTTTGGAATGGCTAAGGTCGAGTTACTGATTCTTCAAGGGGACATTACGGCTAAGTCCGTAGGAGGGCCCGTGGGTCATGCACTTGGAAATGGGAAAATGACACTGGCCCTTGAGATTGCGGCGCGAAATGGAGCGGATCAAACCGGGAAGAGAGTTGGCCCCTATGATTATGACAGTAAAGAACCACTTCACTTTCATCAAAATCCAGACGGAACGAATGGGGGCTTGGTCGCGGAATCCGCTGACGTTCATCCTGCAGCTTATATAGCTCCTGGTTCTTATGTTGGGAGCAACACTGTGATCGGGCCGGATGTTGTCGTGGAGGAAAATTGCTGGATTGCTTCTGGCGTAAGGCTCATGGGAAGAGTCAAGCTGGATGGAGGTTGCACCGTTGGGAATGGGGCAACCATCCGTGAGGCCACAATCCGTGCCTTCTCCAAGATTGGATCTCGTGTCAATATAGGTTTCGTGAAAGTGTCTTGTCAGGAGCCCAAACGGGTATATCTCGGTGAAAGATGTTCGATCGGTTATCGATCGACTATCGGATCTGGCTCCACCCTTCGCAAGGGTACGGAAGTGGGCATTCACGTCAATTTGGGAGAAGGAGTGCGGTTGGGAGAAGGTTCGATGATACAAGACCATGCCAGAGTAAAGGATTTCTCAAAATTCGGCGATGGGGCCAAAATTGTTCATCATGCGAAGATTGGCGGAGACGTGCTAGCAGGCTCTAATGTGTGGGTGATGTATCGAGCCCAGATAGGGGATGGTTCACAACTTGGTTCAGGAACCAAAATTGAGAGCTGTGCAATTTTGGGGGCCGAGGTGCGGACAGGGTTGGGAACCACCATTCAGCCCGATGCGAAGATTGGCCTTGCGACGAAACTGGGAGATCATGTGTGGGTTGGCTCAACCGCTGATCTTGGTTCGAATAATACGGTAGGGAATAACGTAACGATATTCCAGAATGTAGTTATGGGAATCGGAAATCGTATTGAATCGCGAGTCACCTTTGGGAAAAACGCAACGCTGGAAGACGGAATCGTCGTTCATGAAGGAGTTACAGTTGCCGAAGATGTGACGATCCATACAGGAACAATTGTTGGGAAAGAAGCCGATATTCGCCATCACTCAACACTTGGACAAGGAAGCACCATTGGGGTTGGTGCAACGATTCTCAATAATGCTACATTGTTCGGTCGCGTGGATGTTGGGATTAATGCAACGGTCGGAAGTGGTGCGATACTTCATGAGGAAGCTGGAGTGTTAAACGGCGCTGTTCTTCCTGATCATACGGTTGTGGGGCCGTTCGATGTTTTTACTCTGGTCCCTAAGCCCCCCCAGGATGCCCTGTCCGCACGTTATGCCTCCGCGAACTAACTTTGGAGAAACTTTTACAAAATGTTAATATACCGTGTCCGAAACCCCCTGGTTGTTTCCACCGCAAACTGCTACAATCGAAACAATATTTTCTGTGAGGTGAAGCATGCCGATTAGCGAAATCCCAGGGATTATCAGAGAAACGAGACGAACGGTTCGTGATTTTGAAAGAGGGGATACCGGATGGGCTACCGACTTGATCCAAGAGAATCAAACTGAATCGAGGAGGGCTTCTGTCGCACTCGCGAGAGCAGAGACTCGATTGCAGAGGGCGCAGAATGATTTAAGATTGGAAGGGCGTGTTGCCGCAAGGCAGAGTGAGGTAGCCGTAGCTCGTGCTCGGTTAATGGAAATCCCAACACCTAAGAAGTTGTTAGACAATTCAATTCGAGATCGAGTGGAGGGAGCTCTTGATCGGATCGGTCAAGAATTTATTCCCTATCGCACTTCTGGTGTGATGAGTTCTTTTGGAATTCGCGCGGGGATTGATCTTCTTGAGCAAAAAGTGAGAACTTTGGACATGGAACAATTGGCATTGGGAGATCCGGCACCACTTCCGTGGCTCTTCCAGTATTTTAAGGAAATCTCCCCTCTGGCTTACAATTTGGCCTACATCATTCAAGGTTTGGAAACAGGTTCGCTTAGCCAAATGGTTTGGCATGAAAATCCCGATGGGAGTCGACAGGGATTAGTTCATCGAGATCTCGACCTCAGAGGACAAGAGATTTCGGTAGGTCCTGGGGCATTGGTTTTTGACCGAGCCCTGCTCGATCCAAGAACAACCATCGGTGCTGGTTGCTGGGTCGGCGCAAATGCAGTGGCAAAAAATGTCAACTTGAAGGAAAGTGTCCATGTGGGGCCCCATGCTTTTCTTCAGAATTGCACGGTAGAGCCCGGTGTGTGGATCGGGCAATCTGCTCATGTTAATGGGGGTGGGATTCATCAAGTGGTCCCCCAAGGGCATTGGGTTCCAGAAAACAGTTGGTTTGGACACCGAGCGAACTATATTGAACAGGGGAGAATTTTCTGAGAAGTCAACCAAAAACATTTTTCTTCTTGTTATTTTTCTTGGCGTCATTGTGTGAGTTAGGGCTTGGAAGCAAGCCTTTTCATGATCAAGAAATCAGCCTGTCCGCGAGGAAAGGCCTTTTGTTAGGGCTTGTGGCTTCAGATTACCACAGACAAGAAAAGAAAAAGCACAACTTAAGAGCTGGGCTTTACGCCGTGGCAAAAGCCGCTTACCGGTACATCGGCACCCCTTATCTGTGGGCTGGGACCGGGAACGGGGGCTTTGATTGTTCTGGTCTTGTCTATCACATTTTCCATCAACTTCATGTGGGGATTCCTCGCATGGCAGATGCCCAATTTGATGTGGGAATTCCTGTGACACGAAATCATCTTGCTGCTGGGGATTTGGTTTTCTTCTCCACGTATGCCCCAGGGGTTTCTCATGTAGGCATTTATGTTGGGGGTGGAGAATTCATCCATGCTTCGCCCACGTACGGGGTTTCGATTGCTCGACTTTCCAATCCCTATTTCTTGAATCGATATGTGGGAGCAAGGAGGATCATTCCCCATGGAACGAACCATTGAAGCGCAAAAAGCGGTGGTGCGCTTTCATCGAAATGGGGTTGTCGTGATGGAGGACGTTCTTGGAACACTTCACGTTCTCGAACCCCACGAAACCCTTCGCGATATCGCCAAGTACATTTGGCGTGAAGATTCGCTAAAACCCCTTCGCATTGAAGGGGAAGAATCGTCGTTTAAGGACCACAAAGAAGTAAAGTTCGTTAAGCTTGCTGGTGAAAAAAGCGATCGATTGCGCTCTGTTCATCTAGAAGAAGACCCGTATTTCCAAGATTAGACGCTGGGAATGGGTCTAACTCCGTTCAAGATTATTCCTGATTTTCTCCTCCGATTGCTTAAAGAAGTGGGCCAAATCGCAGACCAGAAAGGCCTGACTGTTTTCGTTGTGGGGGGATTTGTGCGCGATCTTTTGTTGGGTGTCAGCAATCTGGATCTCGATTTGGTGGTTGAAGGGGACGGCATTGCTTTTGCACGTGTGTTGGCAAAAGCCATGCATGGGAAAGTGCGAATTCATGAAGAATTTGGGACGGCCACGGTCATCGCGTCCGGAGAACGCAAAATGGATATCGCCAGTGCTCGAAAAGAGCGTTATGTTCATCCGGGAGCCCTTCCCAAAGTAACCGGCGCTTCCATTAAAGAAGATCTTTTTCGACGTGATTTTTCTTTCAATGCGATGGCCATTAAACTTAACCCGAGTGATTTTGGGGAACTACTCGATGTTGTTGGGGGAGAGAGAGATTTGCAACAAGGAGTGGTCCGCGTCCTTCACGATTTAAGCTTTATAGATGATCCAACTCGAAGTTTTCGGGCCATTCGGTTTGAGCAACGGTATCATTTTCGAATGGAAAGTCAAACCGAGAAGCTCTTGAAGCAAGCCATTCGTTCAGGTGAAATAGGAAATCTCTCCATGGATCGTATCAGTGCCGAACTCACGCTGATCCTGGCTGAAGCCAACCCCTTTCCTCCGATCAAGCGGATGAGCAATTTACATATGCTTCCCTTGATTCATCCTGCACTAAAACTTTCAAACAAGTCAGTGGCAGCCCTCGAGGAAATTCCTGAAGTACTCCTGCAGTTCCAAGAGATGTTCCAACAAGGGGAAGTCGAGCCATGGCTTGTTTATGCGGCAGGAATGCTGAGTACCCTCAAACCAGACGACGCAAAAAACACACTTCAAAAAATCAAGTGGTCAGGTAAAGAGAAAGAAAAACTTCGCTTCTTAATGCTTGAGTGGGAAGAAACCTTGCAAGGCCTAAGCCGATCCATGGCGATGAATCCAAGTGAAGTTGTGGAATCATTAGGGCCGATTTCGTTCGAGGGGATTCTTTTTCTTTACGCGTCCACCCACAACAC
>Ga0207095_10315_pt1 | contig 11911 bp, 6 predicted proteins | sample Alteio_BWMinHeat_88_FD_153529 | JGI IMG/M metagenome (GOLD analysis project Ga0207095, IMG submission 153529) | Enriched cells from forest soil in Barre Woods Harvard Forest LTER site, Petersham, Massachusetts, United States -... | ecosystem: Environmental > Terrestrial > Soil > Temperate forest >... | reverse complement strand
GTGAAAGCCAACCAGGGCAACGAGGATCTGGAGACGGGTGATGCGCAAAAGGCATTGGGCATGTATCGCGAAGCCATCACCAAGGATCCGAACAATGCCAAAACCTACTACAACCTCGCTCTCGCCGAAGATCGGGTGGGCGACATCGAAGCGGAACGCCAGGCTCTCGAAAAGGCGGAGCAATTAGATGCCAGCCTTGCACTCGTCCATAACCAGTTGGGCCTGCTCGATCTCAAGGCCAATCGCACCTCTGACGCGGAGAGGGAGCTCAAGACAGCCATTCAGCTCGACCCGCAGTATGCAGAGGCCCAAAGCAACCTGGGAGTTCTATACGGACAGCTCGATCGCACGCAGGAAGCCGAACAGTTGTTTCGCCAGGCCACGGAGAACAATCCCGAATACGGCCAGGCCTTCGCAAATCTGGGCATCATTCTCGCCAGCCAGTCCCGATTCGCCGACGCGGGGCAGGCGTTAGGCAATGCCGCACGGCTGCAGCCTGCGAATCCGGCGACGTTGAGCGCCTATGCGATGGTGCTCGTGCGCCTCAATCGAAGCAGCGAGGCCATGCCGCTGTTCCACAAAGTAGTCGAGCTCGATCCGAAATCTCCCGGCGCACACTTGAACCTCGGGATCGCAATGGCTGATCAGTTCGATCTGAACGGCGCCCTCGCGGAGTTCACCCAGGCCGTGCAGTTGGACGACAACAATGCCCAGGCCCATTACAACCGTGGCCGCGCTCTGCTCGACCTGCGGCGCAGCGCCGACGCCAAGCCGGACCTGGATGCCGCCACACGGCTCGAACCCACTTTGGCAGACGCATGGTATTTGCTGGGCCTCATTGCGCGCCAGTCTGGAGATACGGAACAGGCAATCGCAGCATTCAGGAAGTCGCTTTCGGTCAATCCGGACAGTCCTGAAACGCTCTTCATGCTCGGCCAGGAGCTGCAGCGCAAAGGAGACACACAGAGCGCAAGGCAGGTTTGGGAGAAGGCGATCGAGATTCGTCCCCAGTACAGCCAGGTAATTTATAACCTGTCGCGCTTGCTAGCCAAAAGCGATCCCGAGCGGTCAAGGCAACTGCAAGCTCGTTTTGAAAAGATTCAATCAGATCAACACATCATGGACCGTGCTCAGTCGCTAGGCAACTTCGCCGTGACCTCGGCTGACGCTCATGACTGGCCGCAGGCGATCGCGCAACTGAAGGAAGCGATCGAAGTATGCGGTGACTGCAGCGCGCGGTCGCAGCTCCACAAAGACCTCGGGCTGATCTACTGCCACTCGGGCTCCTTCAGCGATGGTCGCGCCGAGTTGCTCGAAGCCCAGAAACTTGCGCCCGGCGATCAGGATGTGGAGAAGGCACTGCGGCTTCTCGACGCGGCGCAAAAAGCTCAATGAGGTGCCGCCGCGGAGCGCATGCGGCTCGCACTCGGGCCAATGTGCCGGCATGGGGTCGATGATTACTGCTGCTCAGATTCTGTTTGCGGAGATCCCATGATTAAAGCCTGGTCGCGTTCAAGAGAGCTTCGACGGAGATCCTGAGAGCGCGCCAAAGCCTTTTGTGCGAGCTCGGCTTCGCCGGTCTTTCGATACGCCAAATACAACTGATAATGGACATTACCGTAATGATCCAACGGCGCAGCCTTCTCAAGTCTTGGGATCGCATCGGCATACTGTCCCATGCGCACATATGCTGTCCCTAACAATCCGCTGGCTTCATTCAGATTGGGTTGCAGTTGCAGCGCGCGCACTAGAAAGGGCACTGCTTTTTCGCTTTGGTTGCCAAGGACATACATGCGACCCAGCAAATAGAGCGCCTTGGTGCGCGAAGGATCGATCGCCACGGCTTTCTCTAACTCACTCTGTGCGTCGTCAGAGCGATTATCGAGGTAGAATTCTCCAAGCGCTTCGTGAAGTTCAGCCTCATCCGGACGCAAATGAAGGGCCGCCTCATATTCGTTGATCGCGTCGTCACGATCCTGGCGAAGGGCGAAGCCCTCGGCACGCAGCTGGTGAGTTCGCCAGGAGTCGGGGAACGATTCCTGGAGTTGCGCGTAGGATGCTGCCGCCAAGGCCTGGTAAGTCCGCTCCAGCCAATAGCTGGCCTCGGAATTTGCATTCTCGGGACCGCGTACTTGCGCCAACGTGTCAGCCGCGCGTTCGTATTGCTGCAAGGTAAAGTAGGTCTTCCCGAGAAGGAGATGGCCCGAGTAAGTCATGGGCTTTGCTGCTTGAAGCGAGGCTATGCAGCGGGAATAGAGATGGAGGTTGCAGAAATCCGGGTGTCCCTGCGCAGAAGCATGAGACGTTTGTTGCAGTTTCGATAGATCGCTTTGGAAGGACTGGAATTCCCGCGCTGAACGATCGTTATCGTTCATTGAGGCGTACAGGCCGGCCAACAGAAAATGTTTGGCCGGCCCTTCGGGTTGATCCCCCAGGCGCGCTGTGCTCGCCTGTGCAGTCTCATTGGTGAGTCCGACTAAGCGGAATTCGGGGTGCGCCGTCAGGAATTCGGAAGAGTTTTGCCAGACTGCATTTACTGAGGAAAGGGCCTCGGACGCCTGACCCTTGGCTAATTGAAGATTTGCCAGGCCAAGCCAGGCCTGCTCGTATCGCGAATCGAGCTGGAGTTCGCGGCGAAATTCTGCTTCTGCGTCGTCGAATTTTCCGGCATGCAGAAAGGTTTCGCCGAGCAGTGAATGCAAGCCGGACTGGCGAGGGTCCATGGCGAGGGCCTTTTTGTATTCCAGGGCAGCATCGTCCCAACGGGCGCGTTCAAACAGCAGATCGCCAAGGAATCGATGGCCCCACGGGGAGTCCGGATACAGACGAGCGCCCCGATAGGCCAGTCGTGCTGCCATATCCAGGTATTGGTGTCCAATTTTGAACAAGGCCTCGGCCTTGTCGGGATCGAGCTCCGCGACTTTGCGGTACTGTTCGGCCGCGCCCTGGAAATTGTTCTGAGTCAAGTCGTACAGAGACATGGCATCATGCGCATCAAGGTTTGAAGGGTCGAGTTCCAATGCATGGCGAAGATAGGGAGCGGCTTTTTCCGGTGAGCCGAGCTTGAGGTAGTCCATCCCCACAATGACGTTGAGGCCGGCCAGGTTTGGTCGTTCGCGGAGAGCATGGGCCAGATCGCGCGCGGCGGCATCATAGTCAAGAAGGCTTTGGTAGGCAAGGCCCAGGTTGACCTCGGCCTCGACCAGGCTTGGGTCCAGGGCGAGAACCTTCTTGAATTCTTCGACCGCGCGAGGAAAATCGCCCTGCCTGAGTGCCGCCTGGCCGGTGCGAAAAGCTGTCTCGATGTCCTGCTCAGTCGATTGGCCTGTCGCCTGGCCGGTTGCCGTGCGGGGCATCAGCAGCCAAAGCGTAAGCAAAGAGAGCGCGACAACTTTGATGGGAGAATGTCCTCGCCGATCAAGCCAGCGAACAACATGACCAGGAGGAAATCGAAGAGGAAAGAAAGGCAGTCGCGGATCCTTGGTAGGCATCATTGAGTGCGGGGAGACGAATACTAGAAGATTACCAACTAAGTGTGGTGCGTCGGAAGCTCGTGAAAAGCAATCCTTCGACTCCGATCGCCATAGCGACCTGCGCTCACAATGACAGCCGCAATTATGCTGGAGGACCCAAAACGCTGTGTCCGGGCGGGCCTGCGCCCGCCGGACACAGATGGTATGCCATCAGAACGTGACTCGCCCCGCAAATTGAATGACGCGCGGCAGATTGTATTGGCCGCTCACCTGGCCTATGGTGCCACCCCAGCCAGCCGGCGGATTGAACTGCGTTCGGTTGAACAGGTTGAAGAATTCACCCCGGAACTCGAAGCCAAAACGTTCTCCCGGCCCAAACTTCGTGTTCTTGAAGGCGGCGAAGTCAAAGTTCTTTTGTCCGTCGGAGCGAATGTTGGGCTCGGTACGCGAATCGGTTCCATAGCCATAGTAATCGGAGGCGCCAGCAGTAAATACTGAAGTGTCGTACCACTTCAAGATTTTCTGGGACCTGGAACCGCCTGTCAGGTGAGAATAGGCAGTTCTTGTCGGCCGGGCGCAGCCGGCGTTGGGAAGGCCGGAGTTGCTCAGCGCACCCGGGCAGCCGCCGACGATGATCGGGTAACCGCTCTGGAAGGTGATGATGGTATTGACGCCCCACCCGCCGATCAACTTGTCCGTCAGTCCATTTACGCTATTGGCATACTTCTTACCGTGCCCAAAGGGCAGATCCAGAATGCTGCCGATGACCAGCCGCTGCGGGACATCGAACCCATCCAGGCTGCGCTCGCCGCGGAGGTTATAGGCGTTGGCGTCTCCCCAGCCCGGGGAGGCGGCCTCAAGCCAGTTGATCTCCGAGTTGGTATTGGAGATGAGCTTGGCGATGGAGTAGCTGACAAGCACTTGGGCGCCCCCGCCAAACCGCTGCTGTATCTTCAGTTGCATCGAGTTATAGCTCGAATCGCGATTATCCGGCTCGGCCATCCCGATGTCATCGAACTGCGGATAGGGCAACAGGAACTGGGCTGCCTTCACTTTCGCATTTGTCCCGACGCCCCCGGATTGTACCGGCCCCGTGCAGCCCGCACAGGCTCCGGCGAACGGATTGGGGACTTGAGCCGTCAGTTTTGTCACGTCCGCAGCACTTTGGGGCAGATATTGCGGTAGCATCTGATCGAGATCCTGATTGTGCATGGGCAAATGCGTGCCTTTGGATCCGGCATAGGCGATGTCCACAAGCAGGTTCTGGAAGAATTGGCGCTGAATGTCCAGATTCCACTGCTGAACATAGGGAGCGACGTTGTTGTTGGTGGACGCTGAATTTCCATTCCCCTGGACATCAATCAACGCCTGTTTTCTGCCGAAGGGCGGAGTGATTCCGCCTACAGAAGCCGGGAACGGGTTGGAGAAGGGGAACTGCGGCGTGACTCCGTCGGACAAGTAAGTCAGCCAGGGGGTGTTGAAGGAGTTGATAAACAGGTTATGAGGCGCATCATCCCAGCGCACGTCCACCGGCAGATAGAACATCCCGTAGCCTGTCCGGACCACGGTATTCGGGTCGAATTGGTACGAAATCCCAATGCGCGGACTCACGTGGTTCCAGTAGGGAAAAGCGGAGCGGCTTGAATGACGGCCTGAGGATACCAGGTCATATCCACCCTTCAGGCTGGGAAAGGCGGTGGACACGGCATTACTCAACGCTAACAGTGGGCTGGTTTCCTTGGTATTTACAACGACAATGCGATTGAAGCGTTCGGTCCAATCTCCCTGCAGGTCGACGCGGGCGCCAAGATTGAGGGTGATCTTCCTGGTCAGGTTCCAGGTGTCGCCGGCATAAATCGCCGTGTAAAGGTTTTGATCGGCTGTCTTGGCCGGCTCGGTGACGCCGCCGCTATCCCCGTAGCCGAGAAGGAACGAGGCAATGCCGTTCCCGCCCGCCGATGCCTGCGAACCGATGTTGCCAAGAGCAGTGTTGTTCGGGTTGGCCGCGGTCGTTTTGTCGTTGAACTGGAACAGGCCGGCGGGATCGTTGCTCTGGTAATAGTTGTTGCGCAGGATGCGGTATTCGAATCCGACCTTCAGAGTATGCTTGCCGAAGATCTCAGAGAACGACGGGTCGAAGCTGTAGGTGTCGTCAAATGCTCCGATGCCGCTGCCTGTGCCCTGTGCGCACCAGCCGCCACCCCAGCGGCTGTCGCCTGATGCGGCGGATAGGCACACCTGCGGGATATGGGTATAGGTCATTTCAGGGGTTAGCGCCTTCCAGTTCGCACCAAACGGCGTCAAGTCGATGCCTTCGCTGAGAGGTACGCGCAGATAAACGTAGCGCGTGTAGCCGAAATGCAAGTCCAGGATCGACTTGGTTGAAAGCTGGATCGTGTCACCCAGGGAAACCTGGTTTGCCGTGGTGGTTTCGGTGCAGCGGTCCGTGCAGATCTGGCCAAAAGGTGCATCGGGAAGCGAGAGGATATGCGAATAGGTGTATCGTGCGAAAAAACCTCTGCTTCTGACTCAGGCTCCAGTCGATGCGTCCATTGTACTGATTTACGTCGCCGCCGGAGCTGTAACTGTCGGCGAAATTGCCGTTCGCATTGGGGGTAATGTTCGGTTTCGGGAAGAAAGTGTTGATCATATACTGCGCGGTGGGGTCGATCCGGTTCGGGGGAATGACATTGGGCGTGCCGTTGTATGAGAACTGCTGGCGGCAAGGGCCGGCGTTATCCCCGGTGCAATTCGCGCTGGTCTTCGGATCGTAGATGTTGAATACCGCGCCCTTGGGGTTCGTTCCACTTTGGGAAAAGTCCCCGTTACGCTCTGCATCGGTAGGAACCCATGTCTGGAACGGGTTCCCCTTGCGCAGCCGAAAGCTTTCCCAGGCGCCGTAGAAGAACAACTTGTCGCGAACAATCGGCCCTCCGGCGTTGGCTCCAAATTGGTTTTGAGTAAACGGGGGACGCGCGACGCCATTGTGATTATCGAAGTAGTCATTCGCGTTCAGCACTTTGTTGCGAATGAATTCGTAGAACGAACCATGGAACTGGTTGGTCCCCGATTTTGTCGTAAGGTTGATGACTCCGCCGGCAAACCGGCCGTATTCCGGCCCCAGGTTGTTGGTCTGGACCTTGAATTCCTGGATGGCATCCTGCGTCGGAATCACCGTGACCACGTTCAGGTAGGCGCCATTCGTCGGCACACCGTCAATCAGAATCTGGCTCTGACCGGCCATGCCTCCGCCGATTTGAAAATCTCCAAGGGCGAAAGGATTGGCGCCCACGGGGCTGCCCGTCGAGGAGTTCCCGGCCGAAGGCTGGCCCTGGGGAACCACGCCGGGCACGAGTTGCGTCAAGGCAATCGGGTTGCGGCCGTTGAGAGGCAAATCGGTGACGGTTCGTTGTTCGATGACTTGCCCCAGGGAGTTCGTTTCCGGCTGGAGTAAAGGCGCCTGACCGGTTACCTCAACCGTCTCGGTGGCCGCACCTACCGCCATGGAAATATCGATCTTGAGACCGCTTTCGATCTCTACAACGATCGGTTCACGGACGAAATTCTTAAATCCACTCTTTTCCGCCTGAATTTTGTAGCGGCCCGGCGAGACATTCGGAAATGAATAGCTGCCGGATGAATCAGTTGTAGTCTGGTTCTTCACGTTGGTGTCGAGGTTGGTTAACGCCACTGTGGCTTGGCCGATTGCCGCGCCGGAACTGTCCGAGACATTTCCGGAAATCTTTCCGTACACGTTCTGGCCAAACAAAGCTGCAGGAGTGACCGCCCAGAGGAGAACAGTCACTAGGGGAATTCCCGCCCTCCGAATGTTCATTCGTTTCCTCCCGTCTTGCCTCCAATTTGAAAGAGACTGTACCCTGATATCGTTACCAAACGTTGGACAGAGTTTATAAGTGTGATGCATGAGCGTTGTCAAGGAAAGAATCGCTAAATCGCTATAGTAATAGGCCTTTTGAGATCAGCAGGTTCGTGGCCGCGACCAGCAGAATCCGAACTTGCGTGTTTGATTTCAAGATCCAAAGCAATATCTTCGCGACCCGCAGCTCGTTGCTCACCGGGCGCAGGAAATCAGCCCAGTGCTTCGGCTCGAGCTGAGGCGTGGCTGAACCTCGTGCCGATTAAATTTCGGACGCCAGCAAGGCCTGCCTATTTGCGGAGCGCACTCGGAACGCCCTTTTTTATGTTTTGGACCAGCCCCGGCTGGCGATGGGCCCGGCCCCCTCCTTGAGGGTAACCAGTTGATTCGCCGGAAATTGCTTGAAAGTTTCACGGAGCCCGCTGGGCCAATAGACGTCAATGTCGGCGGTACTCGATGTCCCCAGACCGAAATGCAAACGTGGGTCGTTGCAGGAGAAGTAGCTGGATTGGCTCAACACCGCTTGCGCCTGGGTCTTATTTCCGTAATGGACGAGAACTCTGGCTCCAATGGCACTACGGTTGGATTTCACGCCCTCCAATTTCACCTTGATCCAATGATTCGTCGTGCCGGTGAGATCATTGCGCAGCAGCGAAGGAGGTTCGTTCAGATTGACGATCAGCACGTCGATATCCCCGTCGTTGTCGAAGTCTCCAAAAGCGCATCCCCGGCTACAGTGGGCCGCCGCCACGCCCGGTCCCGCCTCCTCGATGAGTTCTTCAAAGATGCCGCCGCCCAGGTTCCGAAAGACGGCGCGCGGCGTTTTGTTCGGATATTGAGGCAGAGTTCGTTCCACTTCAGGGTAAACATGGCCTGTAACCATGAAAATGTCTGGAAGACCATCGTTGTCCAGATCAACGATTCCTGCTCCCCAACAGATGTATCGGGTTTCGACCCCAATGCGAGACGCTCGCGTGGCGTCATCGAAATTTCCCTTTCCATCGTTGTGGTAAAGAATGCTCGCGTCGTCAAGGAAATGCGTCTTAAAAAGATCAAGATGTCCGTCCAGATCGTAGTCCCCGACGCCGACTCCCATGCCTGCTTGCTCCATGCCATCTTCGCTCAGACCTACGCCTCGCAGCACTCCTTCTTCGCGAAATGTCCCATCGCGGTTATTCATGAACAGGAGACTCGGAGTGGAATCGGACGCGACGTAGATATCCTGCCAGCCATCCTCATCGAAATCGGCCGCGACGACGGTAAGGCCATAGGTAGCTGGAGCCTGAGGAATGCGTGCTTCCCTGGTTACCTCGGTGAATGTTCCATTGCCATTATTTCGATATAGGGAATGCTTGCCCGTTTTCAGCCCGCGAGGTCCGCACTCGACGGGGATCCCTTTCCAGCGGCAATAGGGGTTCTCGCCGGGAATGCCTGCGGTTTCAAAGCTGAAGCCCACGTAATTCGAAACGAAGAGGTCCAGGTGTCCGTCACGGTTATAGTCCAGAAAGCTGCAGCCGGCGCCATACCTCAGCTGGTCGCTCCAGAGCCCCGCTTCTTTGGTTACGTCAGTGAACGTTCCGTTGCCGTTGTTGCGATAAAGGATATTCTGCCCGTACGTGGTGCAGAATAGATCGTCAAAACCGTCGTTATTGTAGTCTCCGACGCAGACGCCGCAGGCCCACCCAAGGGAGTGCAAACCAGCTTTTTCTGTGACGTCGATGAACGTGCCGTCCCGGTTGTTTTTGTAGAGTCGATTCGTGGTGCCTTCGGGAGTTCCTCGAAGGCGCGTACCGGACAGCACAAACAAATCCATCCACCCATCGTTGTCGTAATCGATGAATGCGCATCCGCATCCCGTTGACTCGATGATGTACTTTTTTGTCTCCTCGTCGCCATAAATCACGCGCGCACGCAAGCCCGCGCTTGCGGCAACATCGACGAAATGGGCGTTGAAGGGACGCCCGGAGGGCGCACCTCTCGGCATGGGCTTTACGGTGTGACCTCCCATGCCCTGCTGCCCTATCAATCGATTCGCGGGCACGGAGAGAGCTGCCCCTGCTCCGAGTCGGACAAATCTACGACGGCTGAAATTCATGGGTGCACGGGTCCTGAGCGTTTCACTTTCATAAGTCGTTGATGTTAGCACGGCGTCAATTGTGGTGAAACCTTCATTTCGCGCAGTGAACTGCATGATTTCTTTCGTGAGAAGGCGATATATGTGGATGAGCGGCCTGCTTATCAGTTGGGGTTGACCGACGAATGCACCTCCAGTTCAGACAGTCTCGTGTGTTCACTTTCGAGATGCACTGGCCGGAGGCGAACAGAAAGTCATTCCTTTCATATGGACTAAATACAGAATATTCAAGCCCGACATTCGTCCGGCAATTTGGCCAGGTGCGTGCAACATGGCTTTTAGGCCGACACCATCAATCGCTAATGGTGGGGGCCTAGGGTTACTCACTTCCACTGCGAGGTGATCCGTGAAAGCAGCCTTCCCCGCACTTCTCATGCTGATCCATTGCATCCCCTTGATGGGTCAAAACGGTTCCGCCGATGCGTTTGCACATGCCCTCAACCTGATCCAAAAGGGTCAGTCGGCGAGTGCCATCGAGATCCTTCGACCGCTCGCCGATCGGGAAACGCAACCATCCCTGGAGCGCGCCAGGATACAAACCATGCTGGGCTTTGCGTACAAACAAGGCGGACAATTTGCCCTTGCCCGCCAGTGTTATGAAAGAGCACTCACTAACATCGGCAACACTGCAGCGTCAGATCCTGATCGCGCAACAATCCTCGACTATTTTGCCAGCCTGGAAACTGATACTGGAAACATAAGTTCGGCCGAGAACCTCTTTCTGCAGGCTCTCGAAATTGATAAGCGGCTCATGGACCACGAACGTCTGACCGCGCTCTACACTCACCTTGCAGGACTCGAGATTGAAAAGCGGCTATTCAGGGAGGCCCGGCGCCACTTGGATCTGGCCATGCGTGAACAACAACAGGCCGGCACGTCCAAAACGGAGCTACTCGCCGATCTCTACGTTACTAAGGGTTGGCTGGCCAACGTGAACAACCATCACCATGAAGCCGTGAATGACTATTCACAAGCTCTCGCAGCTTGCGAAAGGAGCTACGGGGAAGATCATCCCCTGGTAGGCTGGTCTTATCTGCTTCTTGGGAAAGCTCGGGGCGAGAGTGGCGACTTGAGCGGAGGCCTTGATGCGATGGGCAAGGGGCTCTCGATTCTGAAGAACTCGGTCGGGATAAATGACGTGAGATATTTGATCGGCGAAATGGCCTATTCGAACTTGCTCGACCGCACCGGACGGCACGAGGAAGCGCAACGGCTATCTGCCGAAGCCGAGCAGAACCTTCCCGAGACACTCAAGACCCATTGTCGCGACTGTTCAACGAGTGTCTGGTCCCTTCGATTTCACTAAACCCGTTAGCAGATGCAACACCGTGCATTTTGCTCTTCGCCGGCCAATAGACCGGAATCCCGCTCATTCCCGACCCGCTGGTATACGTTCTCCGGTTGGGCCACATTCAGCGGGCGTAGAATGACCTCGTTCAGCACGCCGAATACAACGATGTTGGCGCCGATTCCAAGCGCCAGAGTGAGAATAGCTACCGTGGTGAAACCGGGAGAATTGGAGAGCCGGCGGGGGTGTACCGCACATCCTGCAGCGCATCGCTCCAGTATTCCTTGAGACGCTTGCGGCGTTCGATACCACCGCCTATGCGTTCCCCTTCGCTCTGCAGAGCGCGGAGGTTTCCGAATTGGCGCTCGGCTTCTTTGCGCGCGTTATCCTCCGTCCATCCCTGCGCGATGAGATCTTGAATTTTGGCTTCGACATGGAAGCGAAGCTCGTCGTTGACATCCGACGAGACGTCAGGCCCGAGAAGGCGGTCATAGCGGCGCCACATGCGATTGGGTTTCATCCGATCTCCTCCGCGAGCGGAAGATTTGGTTCGGTCGTGCCAAGCACCTTGGACACCGCCGCCGCGTAGGCCTGCCACGTCGAGGTTTCCTGCTGCAACTGGCGGCGTCCCTTTACCGTCAGCCGGTAGAATTTGGCTTTGCGGTTGTTCTCCGAGAGCCCCCACTCCGATTGCAGCAAACCTTTGCTTTCGAGCCGCCAAAGTGCGGGGTACAGCGTGCCCTCTTCGAGCAATAGGACGTCATCGCTCGAACGGCGGATAAAACTGGTGATCGCATAGCCATGGAGCGGTCCCCAGCCGAGAGCCTTCAAAATGAGGACGTCAAGTGTTCCGCGAAAAAACTCCAGCCTGGCAGTGTCCATCTCGCCCCCTGTGATTACAAGGGGTATACTCCCATATCTCCCCTTGAAATGCAAGGGGGGAGATCCGAGAGACCTCAACTGTTTCGACTCCAATTGCCCGCGGCAACTTTGCTCAACTTGACGGCTCCTTGAAAAATTCCGACCAAAAAAAAAGAGAATCAGGGGGCTGCCGAAATTTTCCGTCGGTCGTCCCATTCCCATGAAGCGGCGATACCTAGTGATTTTGGCGGTCGGTAACACGCTGGCTCTCGCCTCGC
>Ga0207095_10314_pt1 | contig 11990 bp, 14 predicted proteins | sample Alteio_BWMinHeat_88_FD_153529 | JGI IMG/M metagenome (GOLD analysis project Ga0207095, IMG submission 153529) | Enriched cells from forest soil in Barre Woods Harvard Forest LTER site, Petersham, Massachusetts, United States -... | ecosystem: Environmental > Terrestrial > Soil > Temperate forest >... | reverse complement strand
CAGCACCAGCAACAGGCTTTGAAGGCAGCGACAAACAACCTCGATTCGACGACTCTGGAGCGAATCCCGGAAGAGGAGTTGGTGCATGACCTGGCTGGCAAGTACAAGTTGGAAATGCCGGTACTGCAGGACGAGAATGCCTCCACCACCCATCGGGAAGTGGACGTTGATGTCAGTCAGGATCCAATGCGAATGTTCTTTGATCGTAGTGAACCGTTTTATGTGAAAGGCACCGAGATAACGATTTCAGTTCCATTCAAGGGCGATCCCGACTTGTTTCAAGTACGTCCAAGCACATTCAACATGAATCCGCCTCGCGGCGATGTCCATGACGACGAGATACAGCTGATATACACGCGAACTGACAACAACGCTGCTGCAGTTAAATCGGAGTACGAGAGGACGTTGGGTGACATTAAGCAGCACCTTGGCTGGCTAGAGGCGTCTGTCAATGACTTCAATTGCAAGATCGGTCAGCAAGTGCAGGCGCTGATTACACAACGCAAGCAGCAGGTTGCGGCGAGTGCGGGCATGGTCGCAGCGTTAGGGCTTCCAATCAAGCAAAAGGGTGTCACTGCACCCCAAGTGCCCCTTGCCACCAAGGCCCTGGTTAAGAGCATTGGCAGCCCAAAAAAATGGGATGTCTTCATATCGCACGCGAGCGAAGACAAAGATGCCATTGCGCGTCCCCTTGCGCTTGCCCTGCGAAAAAGAGGAGTCTCGGTATGGTATGACGAGTTTTCGCTCAAAGTAGGAGATAGCCTAAGAGGTTCTATTGACTATGGCTTAGCGAATTCCCAGTATGGGATCGTTATCTTGAGCAAGAACTTTTTCGCAAAGCACTGGCCCGTCCAAGAACTCAATGGTTTGGCGAGCAAGGAAGTCAAGGGCAAGAAGGTAATCCTGCCTATCTGGCATCAAATAACATTCGATGAAGTGGTTGAATTCTCCCCTACCTTAGCCGACAAGCTTGCGGCAAAATCGGACGCTGGTGTCGATGCGCTCGTCGAACAAATCATCGGTGCGCTTGAGAAGGACTGAATCAAAGCAGATTGTGCGCGCCTGATTCCGAACGTTTCCCAAACTTTAGCCTGCCGTTCCAAGCGCGTTGCGGGATCGAGCGCCAGGAATTCCAGGTATTCAACGCGAACGCGTTCTAAGCCCTCGCGATCGTTCTTAACCGCGTCCGGGAACCAGGGCTTCAGCCAGCGAGGCGTCACGACTGCGTGGCAAAGATCACAGAGTGTAATGAGGTTGTCGAGCGTGTCCGGCCCGCCCTTCGCGCGCGGAATGATGTGGTGGGCATTGAGCACGGTATGCGGATCGCCTTCGCGGTCGCCGCAGACTTGGCATTGATAGCAATCACGCTTCTTTGTCTGGCGCGACAGCCGTCTCCACTCCGCGCTTGAGTAGTAGTTCATGGGTTAGGCGACGAGACTGTAACCAGGATCGAACTCCGGCACGCCTGCGTGGCGACCGGCAATCCAGCGGAGCACGTACACCATCTGCGGGTCGGTCAGCCCGTGCGACAGCGCGTTGGGAATGACTTCAAGGAGCGAGTGCGCCCCGAGGTCCTTGTAATAATCAATGTCAGGTTCCACGCGAATGCATTTGACGCCGCCGATGGTCTTCACGGTGTTTTCGTGGAACGTTAGTTGGACGTTCGCCTCGCCGAACTGGATCTGCTTGTAGCTGCTTGTGGCATCCCCGTGGAAGATTCCCGGCGATGGCTCCGGCGCAAACTCCCCTTGCGCCCAGGCGGTCTTTACTTGGCTCACGATCTCGGCGTCGGCAAAGCCGAAGAAGCGGTCTTGCGCCAGCGACGCCTCCCATTCGATTTGTTTGAAGTAATCAAGCGGAGTCAGGTTCGGCAGATGGATGGCGGACATCGCCGCTGTCAGATTCAGGAGGGAGGCAAGCGCCGGCTCTCGGTCCTGCCGCAGTTCCTCATAGTGCGCCTTGGCGGCGCTTTCATCGCCTTCGCAATTCAGGAAATCCGCGAAGCGTTTGTATCCTGACTTGAGTTGGTTCCAAGTCGGGAACTGGTACTTGGCATCTTTCGCCACCAGCATGAGGTCAACGGCGGCGGGACGGTCCGGGGAGACTTTAACGGGAAAGTATCCGGCATCCCGATAGCCGTCTGCGGTCACAAGGACGGTGTAATTGTCTTTGAAGTTGTCCGCGAACGGCACATTGAACTGGATGCTGGATTTCTTGAAGTACCGGTTGACGAGCTGGGTCTGCGACCCATCGGAAATGCGGACGAGGAGATTCGTGCCGTCCGCGAGGGGCTGGCGACTGCCGTCAAATACCCGCAGAAGAATCGAGGCTTGGTCCTCTTGTAAAGCGGGCGCGGTCTTAGCCGACGCCTTCTTCTTTGTAAGCATCGAGAGCCTCACTTTCAAAAGCGGAAGGACGTGCGATCCGTCCTTCCGCGCTCCTGCGTTTACGCTGTCTTCAGGTTTTTGGCGAGAGGATTCGGTCCCAGAATCTGGAGCGCGACCTCATGCTTCCCTGCCCAGTTGAACAACCACTCCGCATCGGGCATTTTGAGGTGAATGCAGCCGTGCGATTCGGTATCCGGATCACCGGCGTGGAACGCGCAGCCGGAGCCGCCCGCGAAAAAAAGCGCAAACGGCATAGCGGCGCCCTTGCCGGACTTGTCCTTGTATTTCGAACTGTAGTGCATGCGCTGGCGGAGCACCGGATCGAGCTTGCCGTCCGGAATGAGCGGCGTCAGGTGCCCGGCGCGCCCGGTTGAGAAGTCGGTGATAGTGCGCACCACCGCGCCGTTTTCGCTGATGGTGATTTCGTGTTTCGGGAGCGACACGACGATGGAGCGCGTCTCCGGCGTCGCACCGGTCCCGCCTGCTGGAGCGTTGGTTGTTGCCTCTGTCACTGGAATTCCTCCTTGCTTTTGGCCTACTTTTCAACCCGACCTCGTCTTTATGCCGGGATGTCGTATTGGTTCCCGCCAATTTGGACCGTGACCATCTTTAAACGATCCCGCACTTTCAAAGTGGTGGTGAAGTCCGGCTCAAAGAAATCCTTCATGATGACGGGGCGCGGAGCGCCTAATAGATATTCCTTAGGCAATCCGACCACTTGAGCCGGGAATTCAAGCTGGGGGTTGGTGACCTGCTGGATCACTACCGGAATCTCGGTCACGCCCATGCTCCGCAGCGCGTAGACGCGATGGAAACCGTTGTTCAGAACAACACGATTTTGCCATTGAAGAACATTGATCGGAGCGCTTCCGTATCCGATGAATGAAATGACGGCGGCGGCAGGTAGGCCACCCGCCATTGCGTGTTCCAAATCCTCGTTGGTGAGCTGCTTTACGAAAGCTCCCAAGAAGCGAATGTCAGAATTAGGTGAACTGAAAACATGCGTGTTCGGCGCTACCTCTAGGTGCTGGATCGCCTCCATTTCGCGTTTCGGCGAGGCACAGATGTCCAGGAGCTGATCCAAAGTGGGGTTCTTCGGAAATTTTGCCGTCAGGCTTGCAACGTAATCGAGATTCACCGTGCGTTGCGCGGCAACAAGCTTGTCAATCTCGACCAAGCCGAAATGAACCGGCAAAACAGAAAAGCTCTTGCGAAAGAGGTTGTCGGCTCCAAAAGACTCTAGTTTCGCCTGGTGCTCGGCGGGAATTTCGGTCACTCGAATGCCGTCGGCGATACCAGCTTCGCGCTGGGTGACCTCGGCAACGCGAGGCTGCACGCTAAGCCATGCTCTGAATATTTCGGGCAACCGCGCTACCTCTTCGCTGATGGTCTGCGTGCGCACGTATTGCAGCACTTCGGCTTGCGTGGCGAACGCAAAAAGGTATTGCTGTCGGAAAAAGTGCGTTCCAATCTGAACGGGAGACGTTGCAGGAAGCGAATCTGGAATGCTCTTTTCGACTGATTCGCTCGCCAGTACCGCTTCTTCAATTGCCATTGCTCACCTCAATTCCAAGTTCCTACTCCGGCTTGATGTCGTCTCCAATAGCGGCCCCAAGAATGCCGCCGAGGAGACAGCCCCACGGCCCGCCTAGAACTCCGCCGCCAACCGCGAGAGCAGTGCCCCAACCCCAGCGATTGTTACTGCGAATCTCCTCCTTCTTTTTCTTGGACAGAGGCGCTTTCGTCTGGCCGTTCCAGCCCCGCGCAGTGCGGGTCGTAAATACTCCCTTTTCGCGGTTGCATGAAATGTGCGCGGCATACAGGTTGCACAGGCGGTCGCTGCCGCCCTTGCAGCGGGCGTTGGAGTGTTCTACTTCCCACGCTCCTTTCCGACCGTATTGCGCGTAGTTGCTGAAGCAGAGCTTCTTGCCGCAGAGATGGCAGTGCCCGTCCGTGCGATCAAAGATCCATTCGAGTTGGTCGTCGGCATATGGCATCGGCTATCTCCTGCACTCAGGTAAAGCCAAAAGATTGTCGGTCCAAACTTGATCGGCAATGGTCTGTACGTACCGGGTTCCGTGGACGTTCTCGCGGGGGCGAACGTAAGCCTTATTGCCGCGAGTATCTACGACGTATGCAATTCCCTGCCTGTTTTTGAGCCAGTCGTAGATTTCTAGCCGCGTCGAGACGTCTCTCTTGCCGGTTTCTTCGTTGGTCCAGCCCAGGTTCTCAATCGCGTGGTGCGGATCGGCATGCCAACCGCCGGACTTGTTGATGCAGGTGATTCTGATGGCCATCGTTCTTGCCTTGCCGAACCTCCGATCCTTTCCGGAACTTCGGGTACGTAGTGTGAAAAGGCTATTGCGAGTTCCCGGATTTGTCAATGATAATGAGCCTATATTATAATTGTGTTTGTAATCTTATACAATTGTTGAATCTGATTGACACTCTCTAGAATTGCATATAATTTTGGCAGTGCTGCGAAGCCAGATATATTCCGAGTTCGGTAGGCTGGTCGCGGAGCGGCGCAAGCGATCGCGCATGACGCAGGCGGCTTTCGCAAAATCCCTAGAGTTGTCCCGGGCCTCGGTCGCAAACATTGAACGCGGTACGCAGGCTGTTCAGCTGCATGTGATCTTCAAGATCGCCGCAGTCCTCAATGTGGAAGTCCAAGAACTCATTCCTGCCATAGACCTAGGCATAACGAACGTAGGCGTAACGATCCAAGTCAAAGATTGGCTTAAACGCATTGATGCTGATGCCGTGCCCGTCACAAGCACTTCGAACGCTCGCTAGAGGTGGACATGATTGAAGAGAAGATAAGAAAACTCCTGCGCAAGAACCAAGTGATGAAACCCCCCGTCCCCGTTGACCTCATCGCAAAAAGCGTAGGCATTGGCATTCGCGAAGCTCCTACTGGCACGAACATCTCCGGCGCCTTGGTTCGCTCAAAGGGAACCGTATTCATCGCAGTCAACAACGCGCATCATCCGAATCGGCGCAGATTCACCATTGCCCACGAACTCGCTCACTACCACCTCAACCACGCCGGAACCGACTACCATGTTGACGGCGATTTCACCATTAATTTGCGCGATCAAACCTCAGCAGAAGCGACGAACGTAGACGAGATCCAGGCCAATGCGTTTGCCGCCGAGCTACTCATGCCCAAGGATTTCTTGCTGCGTGATCTAACCGACCTCCTGCCCTTGGATGACGAAAAGGTTCGAAAGCTTGCGCGGAAATATCAAGTCAGCGAGCAAGCCATGCGGATACGTCTCGTCAACATGGGATTCCTATCCCCTGACTAGCATCCTTGTTCCCAAAAACAAAAAAAGACCATCGTTGATGGTCTTTAACGGGCTTTCGAGTTGGCCCTCACTTCTTTCTTGCCTTGAGAGATTTACGTTTTCGTTTCATCCACGTCGGCCGATGGCTCTGGCGCCGGAGCCACTGACTGATTTCATCCTCCCAAAAACGGATGTTCGACAGGATGCGCACGTGCGGAATTGTTCCGGCTGCCACGTAGCAATAAATCGTCTTCTTGTCGATGCCGGTGAGCGCTTCGATGTCGCCCGCATTCAGCAGCCTTCCGCCGAGTCTCTGTACCGCTGATGAGACTTCCCGTGCTTTCATGGATTGGAACTCTTCTCGTCCGATCGTGCGTTGCATATAGAGGGCTTTGAGATGCCGCCGGTCCGCGTACGATAGGTTTTTGTCGCGGTTGAAGACTGCGAACATGCGCTGAGCGCTTCGCAGCATGGATTTGGCTTTGACAGTTTGGGTGGGCACTGATTTCTCCTCAGGGTCTAGAGTGGCCTACCACGCTTGTGGTGATCGGCCCCGGCCAGTCTCCAAGGAGGATTGGGAAGGAACCCCTCATCAAAGCATACTGGCAGAATTTGTCAACTTTCGCGACAACTTCTGCGGTCCCACACCGGCACTCATCCCTTCCCTTTTCAGGAAAACACCGCTAGTCTGAAGAGGTATCCCTCCTTAATTCATGATTCCCGAACAAGTACCAGAACCCCCAACATCTCCAGTCAATTCAACAGCACAGGGTCGGATTATTTCCGCGCGGCCGCAACGGCGATTTTTGGGAGTTCTAATCTTGCTTTGTCTTGTACTGGCCGCATCCTTGGGAGTAGTAATTGTTCGCTCGCCGTATTTTGATTCATCTTTAAATACGTACCCTGTGGATAATATTCCGTTCTTTGGCAATTTCGACCCTATACAGGGCTTTGTTTTGTCTCTTGTGTTGTTTGGCGGCTTGGGCCTTCTGTTCTTTTTGATGCGGGAAATAATCCTCTGGTACTGGCGCATCAACGACTTCTATGAATTGTTCAATAAACAGCTTGGGGTATTCGTAAAACTTGAGAAAGACTTGGAAAGCATGGAAGGCCATTTGCTCGATATGAGCGAACATTCAGGAACTCGCGATTTAAGCAAAAAACAACAACCTCTCAACGCGCCTGAAGCAGCGAAGTAATCGGAAAAGTTCCCGCATCGTCTCAGACCGTCAGCAAAACAGTCCCGCTCTCTCCCATAGCGGAACACTCCCCGCATCCATCTAGTGATCCAAACAAGTCTCACCCGAGCCTTGTTTTCATTTCCCCTGGCGCTATGATCGAAAGCATGGCCGATCTGCTTTCCCAAGACGAAATCAAAGAAATCCGCGAACGAGTATTGCGCGCTATCGCACCGCTGAAGCCAGCTGAGCGTGGGCGCAAATACGTTTTTGGCGACATCCGGACAGACGGGGGCCGGGAACTGCCGCCCTATTATCTCGTCTATTTCCTGCTCGTCGAGCTGTTGGCCTGGGGACGAACCTCTAGGTCTCCTGGGAGCGTTTATCGCGGCCGGCGTTGGAAACGTGGTTGGTGGTCTTTGGCCTCTTGAAGATGAGGCTGCCAGACTCTTTGCTTGGGACTTTTATGGAGGCTTGGCAGGGACCGATCTAGCGGGAGCCTACCGTCGAGCTGCAATGTCTGCAATCCGCGGACGAAGACCACTTGCAGATTGGGCAGGTATTCAATTCGTCGGGCCGGGCCGATCGACGCTATAGAGTGTTGGAAAATCACGAGTTGGGCCTTATTGCACTGTTACCTGGTGGCCTCTGCGTTGGAAGCAGCGGCTCGTGCGGCAGGAGCAGTCGTGGCGGTTTTCGCTGTTTGCGGGTCTGTTTGATCGGTTGTCGCCTTTCCATGGACCTTCTCAACCCATTCCTGAAACGACTTGGAATAGAACTCTTTCTGCTCGTTGAATAATTTCCAAGGCCTGCGACCCTCTCTGAAGAAATCTTCGGCAAATTTGTCCCATGATTCCATGTATTCCTTATCTGTTCTTCTCCGATCAGACGAGAAGATCATTTTAGAGATAATTCGTCTCCGCCCACCGAAAAAGCCCAGGTGTCTGTGAAAATCAAACACAGCTTCAAACATATTGAAGAATGCATACATCAATGAATCCTCTTGTAGCTCACGATAGTTCTTCGTTTTGTCGAGTAGGTCGTTCAGTGCCCTTTCCGCACCCGCTTCCGTCTCGAGCATTTTGCCAAATACAGTCCACAAATATGGGCGTTCAATCAGTCGGGTATCAATGTCCATCAACATTCGGATGTGATCCTGCCTGGCGGTCCTGCGGGTTGACCAGTGGTTGAAATTTAGAACGATCAATCCGACAATTAGCGCCATCAGTGCCGTTATCACCGACGGAAGGACTTGCCAGAATCTGTCCCAAAATCCGAAATGTTGCTGTTGTTGTTCCTTCTGAGATTGAAGCTGTTGTTTCTGTATATCAAGTTGTTGTTGCTGTAGATCGAGCCATCGTTGCTGTACTTGAAGCTGCTGTTTCTGAACGTCTTGCTGTTGCTGTAGTGGTGGTCTGCTGCCCTTCGTTCCTTGCATCGAGCGTGGGGGCTGTCGCGTAGGGGACGGCCCTGCGCCTTTAGATTGCTGGCCCAAACAGGGCGAGCAAATGGCTAGAAAGAGCAGCACGCAGCGGACGATAGTTCTGAATTCAGACGACATCACAGACCTCAGTGGAGAGGGCAGCGGCGGCACGAATCGATGTTGTCAGTCATGATGATCCTTCGGTTCGTAGATCTCCCTACTTCTTCCTCTTCAAATACCCCACATACTTATCGGGTCTTGTCGTATCGAGCACCACCCCAACCATCTCCCAGCCTTGCGCACCGAGCGTATTTGCCTGCTGCCCTAGGTCGCTTGCAGTGGTTGAGGTGATTACTTGGTATTCCCACTGCACTCCGCCAACGGAAGGTTGCGGGGGAACGGGTTGCGGCGGCGTAGGCTGCGGACCCGCACCCGGATTGAAATTGATGGCGAGAATCGGATGTATTTCGAGGTTATTCGGCGCTCGTCCCGTCTGCTTGTGCGCCCGATCAAAGAATTCCACGCCGATGATTTCGACAGGGATACCGCCAGCGTCATTCCATTGGCCGTTCGAAACCGGATTGGGAAACTTGCTTTCGAGCGCCGCGCGCGCCGTCCGAATGTTTAGCGTCGCGTTTTGGTCGAGAAACGGGCTTGTCGTTCCGAAGCTTCCCGAACGCCCGGACAGGCAATTCGGATCGGGCATCTCCGCCACAAAACTGTGCCCCGTCACAGCAATACCCGCGGTTTCATCAGAATATTGTTCCGTGTCGTCCGTCATGACAAGGTGATAGTCGTTGTCGTCGGTAGCCTTGCAGCATTCATGTTTCCACTTCACCAGCCGTGCGTTCACGCGATAGAGATGCTGTTCGTCCGGCACAACGCGCGTTGTGTCGTCGCTGGGAATAGAAGGCTCCTGGATCTGAAGGAGTTGCGCTACGGTCATCGGCGTGATCGTGGAGAAACCTATCTGCTGCGCCCCGGCGTCAGTGCCATCTTTCACACCCCAGCGCTCTTTGCCCCCGCACTGCTGGGAACTCAGAAGACTTGTGGACGAGACGAGAACAACAAAAAGAGCAAGACGCAGAACGCGCATGGGCGACCCTCCGCTGGAGCAGATGTTCGAGGCCGAGGAGATGTGGCACGGAATCCTAGCGACCATTTAGGGAATGTCAAGAAATTTATTGCCGTTACAAAAACGGAACAAACACCTGTGGAGAAGAAGTATCCAGTCGACAGGGTGCAGACTGAAAACACAACGACTTATCATCCTGTTGTTACGAAAATGAAATATTCGCCAAGTCGGGAGGCTTCATTGAGCGACCTTTACCGTTACGAAAATCGTACAAAAACGGGAAATTATTGACTCTCCTCCTCCTGAAGAGCACAATTCCGCCGCAGAATTAACAACAGGCCTATTTTGTGATTGCACTCAGAAAGCCGAGTCGCCCTAGGTGTGGGCGGCTAAGTGGAGGTTGAGATGAAACTGTGTTCACGCTTCGGACTCGGTGCATCGCTAGTGCTCTCCTCGCTGTTGTCCTTGTCACAAACAAGTCAAGTTAAGCCGGAGTATTGCTCTTATCTCACCTCCGGTGGCGGATTTGAGAAATTCGATTCCTTTCCCGGAATCATCGCGTGGATTGCTGTGGAAAATAACAGGCCAATAGCTGAAGCCCTCTGGAAGAGTCCTCCGGATGAACTAAGAAAAGATTTCAAGACACTGGAGAAGAGGATAAAAACAGCAAGTCAAAATGCGAATTGGAACAACAATACTGCTGAACGAGAAAAGCTGCGAGACCTGAAGAGTGATCTCGTACTCCGATTCAGTATGCTGCGGCGTCGCGACCTGGCGAAAGACGAAGATATTGACGATACGCTCTCAATTGTTGCGAGCGAGCCGTCAGTGATCGCCTGTCTTCAGAGCACTGTCACCATTCATAATGCGGCTCCCCGGTTGGTAGATACAGCCTTCAAAGCCGCCGGTACGAGATTTACACCCGTCCAAGATAATGGCTTGGTTCTGGGGCTATTGGAAGCACAGCCGCTTAAGGACGAAGAAGAAGTGGAGCCGGGTCAAAGGCTGACGATCGAGCGTCGATTCGTCCCATTGACGAACCTACCTATCGCGAGTAGCGAATATGGAATCGAGATGGTGCTTCAACCGAACAATCTTTCGCCAGATTTTCTTGCTATAACGCCTTTACAGAAACAGAGCTTCCAAACCATCATCCAGAATGGTCAAGCGAGCCAGGTACGCTGGGGGTTCGAAATGTCTCCGGGTGAAAAATTCAAGCCAACGACAGTGACGCTAGCAGCTTACCTATATAAAGCTGAATATGACGCCAAAGGGCAACGTTATTGGTCCTCCGCTTTGACTGAAGTCTCGGTTCCTTTCAATCGCGTTAGCTTGAAAAGGTCTCCCTCGCCTAGCTTGATCGATCATCTCAAGAAACTCAAAGATGTAGGAGAATCATTGTTTGGTAAAGTGGGCATTTTTCCAGTGCTCTACATCGGTTGGCGGAGAGCTCGAAAGTTGTGGATACGACGAGGGAAGGGCACTCCACCTCCACCGACTCCTGCCACAACTCCCGCAGAGAGGGGAGAAGGTGCAGTCGTTACAGGATGACTTCTGGAATCTAGTGATCGCGTTTCGGGCTTCTGCTGAAGTTCATCAGGTCCGGGTGCTCTTCTTGGCGGCCCGGGGAGAAGCCTTCTCAATCCCATCCAATCCCCGTACTACCTCATACATAGGCGTAGAGAACAACCGGCAAATCCTCAATAAAGTCCGCAACGTGATGGGTTTCCCCGCCTCGATCTTCTGCCAATAACGCACGGAGAAACCCAAAGAAAGCATGTCTTCCTGGCTATACCCGCGCTTACGCCGCAACTCGCGGATGCGCCCTCCCAACCTCTTGAAAAATTCCGCCTCGCTCTGCACAGAGCGTTTCTATGTGCCGCGTACCTAAAACACCACGTCCTAAATAGGACGTGGTACAATCTGGCCGCTCCCCTCATCTTTGCCCCACAAGAAAAATTCGGGGGTCTCGTCCCAAAGGTGTCTGACCTGGACTCCCCTATCGAGCAAGCGTTGTTCAAACATCTTCTGCTCTTTATCCAGAACGTCAATCAATTCTTGATACGTCTTGGGCTTCGGGAAAAAGTGATGAAGCTTGAAGTATTGTTTGATCTCGGAAGATTTCATTAATTGCTTGAAATCCTTGTTGCGCAACTCACTTACCTGTGTAATCGCAGCGGGAGGGCCGCATACCAAGAGTCGGACTCGAATTCCCTTCGACACGGCTGCCTCTAATGCTTGTCCGAACTCGTCATGCGCAGCCGGATCTGAGACGCTTCCGTAATCGCAGCACTCGTGCAGGAGCCACAAGTCCTGGCATTCAAGGGCCTTAATGGATGCGGTTATAGCTCGCAAGTGCTCAGGGAATGGACCGTGCACCTGCAAGGACGTGGAGCCACGTATGTCGTCCAGCTTTAAGGCTTGACTGGTGCTGGACCAATGAGCGATTGCGCCGCTAAGCATCGGGCCAATAGCAACGATGATGGAAGCCCATGTCGAAACATGACGTCTGAGCATGAGCGACGCAGTTGCGAAGCCCACGATGTTAATCAGCAAGTACATGGCCGTACCCACAAACCTCTTGTACTTCACGAGAACCACCTCGCTTTCGTTTTTTTGGTTTGGGCAGTGCTTGAT
>Ga0207095_10313_pt1 | contig 11994 bp, 9 predicted proteins | sample Alteio_BWMinHeat_88_FD_153529 | JGI IMG/M metagenome (GOLD analysis project Ga0207095, IMG submission 153529) | Enriched cells from forest soil in Barre Woods Harvard Forest LTER site, Petersham, Massachusetts, United States -... | ecosystem: Environmental > Terrestrial > Soil > Temperate forest >... | reverse complement strand
CGGCGACACACCTGATGGACTCCGCATCAACCTCGATTGCGGGGCAACTCACTTCCAGCCTTTGCAGCAAGCGGTCCTTCGCGAAAAAGCAAACTTAGGGATTGCGTTCGATGGGGATGGCGATCGGGTCATCTTTGTCAACAGCAAGGGGGAAGTTTTCAACGGGGATTGCATTTTGGCCGCGCTTGCGTTCCACTGGAAGGAAAAGGGGATCTTGCAAGGCCCGGTGGTCACGACGGTGATGGCTAACTTTGGACTCGAGCAAGCGCTTCAATCGCGACAAATTGCGATGGTTCGCACCCCTGTAGGGGATCGTTATGTGCTTGAAGAAATGCTTCGTTTAAACGCCAATCTTGGAGGTGAGCAGTCAGGGCACATCATTCTCCTTGACCACGGCGTAACGGGGGACGGGTGTTTAACCGCATTGCAAATTTTGAAAGTGCTTGTTGAATCTGGAAAGACATTGGATGACTTGAGTACGTTAGTTCAGGAATTTCCCCAATTGCTCGTGAACATTCCAGTTCAAAACAAGAAACGAATGCAGCAAGACAAGGAAATTCGGAAAGCGATTCAATTAGAAGAAATGAAGCTCAAGGGTCGTGGAAGAATTTTGGTGCGCCCCTCAGGAACAGAGCCCCTGGTTCGAGTGATGGCTGAAGGACCTGATGCCAAAGAACTTGAGGAAGTGGTGGCACGTGTTGCAAAGACCATTGAAATGAGGCTGCGGTAATGTGTGGCATTGTCGGATACTTGGGTGAAAAGGAAGCGGTTCCACTCTTACTCGAGGGATTGAAACGACTCGAGTATCGTGGTTATGATTCTTCGGGTGTCGCAATCCTGAATGGGAAAAGCATTGCCCGAACAAAATGTGCGGGTAAAATTGCTTCCCTCGAACAAGCCTTGGCTCAACAACCACTCCATGGTTCAGTGGGGATTGGCCACACACGTTGGGCTACGCACGGACGCCCGAATGATGATAACGCACACCCGCATACCGATTGCCACCATCGAATCGCTGTGGTGCACAATGGCATCTTTGAAAATTATCTCGAGATAAAAGAACGGCTCCTGAAAGAAGGTCACCAATTCCGAACGGATACTGATACAGAGATCATTCCTCACTTGATCGAAAGCTATTATAAAGGAAACCTGGAAGAAGCCGTGATGAAAGCCTTAAAAGAGGTCCGGGGTTCATACGCGCTTGGCGTGGTTTGCCAAGATGAGCGAAATAAAATTATTGCGGCTCGCATGGGAAGCCCTTTGGTCATTGGAATCGGAAAAAACGAAACTTTTATTGCTAGCGATATTCCCGCGTTCCTCTCCCACACCCGCGAAGCACTCCTCGTTGAAGATGGGGAGATTGCGGTGATTACCCCCGAAGGGGTGCAGCTCTTCGGTGAAGATGGGAAAAAGGTAGACCGCGCAAGTTTCCAAGTGCTTTGGGATGCAGCCATGGCTGAAAAAGGTGGCTACAAACATTTCATGTTGAAAGAAATTCAAGAACAACCCAAGGTGGTTTCTGAAACGCTTGCGGGCCGACTTCGGGAAAACAGCATTGAACTGGATGTGGAAATGCCAAAAAAGTTTGGTCGTGTTGTCTTCACGGCTGCAGGAACCGCTTATCATGCGGGAATGGTCGGCAAATATCTTTTTGAAACATTAGCCAAGATTCCCGCTGAGGTAGAGCTCTCCAGTGAGTTTCGCTACCGAGAACTTTGCATGTCAAAGGACACCCTGGTGATTGCGATCAGCCAGTCTGGAGAAACAGCCGACACCTTAGCTGCTGCTCGAGAGGCTAAACAACGAGGACATGATGTGATTGCCATCACTAATGGGATGGGAAGTTCGCTTGCCCGTGAGGTCCCCTCGTTTTTCACGAGAGCTGGCATTGAAATTGGAGTGGCTGCAACGAAGACTTTTCTCGCGCAGCTAACCGCCATCACGCTGCTCGCCCTTAAGACTGCAGAAGATCGAAAAACATTGTCTCCAGCCGAATTCAAAAAGATCGTCTCTGAATTCCACCGGATTCCAGAACTCGTGGAGCTTGCACTGAAACGAGAAAATGAAATCCGCCAATGTGCTAAACTCTTTGGACAACGAAAAGACTTCCTTTATTTAGGACGCCATATTCACTATCCAATCGCACTTGAAGGGGCATTGAAACTCAAAGAAATCTCGTACATTCATGCCGAGGGTTACGCCGGGGGAGAAATGAAACATGGACCAATTGCCTTGATTGATGAAGAGGTTCCCGTGGTCGCACTGGCCCTGGAAAGTCCTGTGTACGAAAAGCTCCTGTCGAACATTCAAGAGGTGAGAGCGCGGGATGCCACGATCTTGGCGGTGGCTGAAAGCGGGAATGAACAAATCAAAAAATATGCGGATCATGTTTTTTATGTGCCAAAAACGCACTGGCTTTTGTCCCCCATCTTGGGGGTTCTCCCCCTTCAGCTTCTGGCGTACTACATTGCCGATCGAAAAGGATGTGACGTGGATCAACCCCGTAATCTAGCGAAGAGTGTGACCGTCGAATGAGTGGATCGATGCGACATCCCAAAAAGATTGCTATCCTCGGTGTTGGAAAAATCGGAGGGACTCTGGTTAGCGGATTGTTAAAAAATAAGACTTTCCATCCAAACCAAATCATTGGTAGCACGCGAAGCACGGATCACAACAAAGAAGTCGGGAAGCGCTTCGGAATCAAGACTTTCTCAAACAATGCCGAAATGGTCAGGCACGCGGATGTCGTAATCTTGGCCATCAAGCCTCAAAGCATCCGGGGAGTCCTCGAAGAAATCAAGGATGAAGTAACCCCTCATCATCTCTTGATTACCCTTGCGGCTGCAACCAGCACCGGCTTAGTGGAGGAACAGCTCGACGGGGAAATCCCGGTCATCCGGGCCATGCCGAATACCGCTTGTCTTATCAATGAGGGGATGACGGTCCTCTGCCCTGGCCAATACGCAGGAAAACAACACCTTGAAATCGCGCGAGAAATTTTCTCATCGGTTGGTCGAGTGGAGATCTTACACCAAGAAGAATTGATGGATGCCGTAACGGCTTTGTCAGGAAGTGGACCTGCGTATGCGTATATCATTATAGAGTCGCTTGCTGAAGGTGGAGTGAAGGTGGGTCTCCCACGCGAGTTGGCTACAACGTTAGCGGCTCAATCGATCCTGGGTGGAGCGAAGATGGTGCTTGAGACCGGGGAACATCCAGCCAAGCTAAAAGACTCGGTGACAACTCCAGCCGGCGTGACCATGGATGGGATCATGGAACTTGAAGCTGGTGGCATCCGCGTGACACTCATCAAAGCCGTAGCCAAAGCCACGGAGAAGTCCAAAGAAATCTCGCACTAGCCCCTTCTGAAAAGATGTCATCCAGATTGAATGTACCTTGGTCGTCGGTACCCGACTCCGAGAATGTCCAGGGTCCCACGGCTTGCAAAAAAACTGGTGAGTTGGGACCCCAGACATTCCCGTCGTCATCCACCGACCAAGGGGCATCCAAGAGGAATGATCTTCTCATAAGAGGCATTGAATGCTGAATGGTAAACTGGCTGAGATTGCAGCCGCCAGCTTTGGGAACCGAAGGGGAATGGGTATACCCGAGGAGCGGAATTAAAATCGGCGGAATATATCCTACCTCTCCGCCGATTTTACCTCGCAGCTGGACCGGAGGTCCAGCGAGAATGAGCGACGAGGGCTATATCCATTCCCCGAAGGTTCCTGAAGCTGGCGAGCAAGACCGGATCCGAACACACACCAGTTCAAGTGCGTCCTGATGTTCTAGGAAGTTTGGGTGATCCAAGTTTTGCCGAACCGTGAAGCGGTTTCAGCGAGTTGGTTCGCATGATTGGCATCGCGAGCGATCGCGAAAAACGCGGAACCGCTCCCGGACATCTGTGCAGCAAGGGCCCCGTGGCTCAAGAGTTCTTGCTTCAGTTTCGGCAGTTCAGAATAAATCGGGAACAAGGCGTCCTCGAAGTCGTTCGTGAGGCAATCAAAAATGCGATCAAATTTTCGTTCCTTAAGCAAGCTTACCAATTTTTCAGTTTTTTCTCCAGAAGAATACTTGGAAATTTTGCTATAAGCCAACGCCGTCGAAATCGAAAACGATGGTTTAACAATCACAAGCGGGAGAGTTGGAAGTGCTGGGAGAGACTCTAGCATTTCCCCTTTCCCTGTGGCAAGAGCCGTTCCACCCTGCAAAAGAAAGGGGACATCAGCGCCAAGAGATGTCGCCAGCTCGAGAAGTTTTTCTAAGGGGATGCTGAATTTTCGACCCAGCTCAAGCAACACGGCAGCCGCATTGCTGCTTCCCCCTCCTAACCCAGCTCCCATTGGAATCTCTTTCTCCAGCGCAACTTTCAACTTGAGTGGAAAGCCGAGATGCTTTTCTAAAACCCGAATCGCTTTGATGATGAGATTGCTCTCGTCATTGGGGACTTCAGAATTGTTGCAAGACAATGAAACGTGGTCTGTGTCCCAATCAAACGTCAGTTTATCCGAAAGCTCGATGGCCTGAAAAACGGTGGAAATATTGTGAAAGCCATCGGGTCGGCATCCGAGAATCTCGAGCGTCAGGTTAATCTTTGCCCGTGAGATGGCCAACGTGGTCACCCCTGACTCGATCACTTACTCGAGTGGCTTTGTGGTTTTCTCAAGGACAATCTTCGACTCTTCTACTTTTTCTTTGTCCGCCACCAGGCTCTTCAAACTTTCGAATTCCTTCGGGCTAAAGGTGGTTTTAGCTAACGTGAAGGTCGATTGAAAAACCAGCTTCCCTTTTGAAGCCGTGAAGCTGGCTTGATAAGAGCCAAGCGTGGTGAGAATTTTCGCTCCTTTTGGAAGCGTTCGGATTCGATACCCCTTGGGGATGACGAGTTCGAGTCTTTTCACTTCATCGACCGTATTCCCGAGGACAAACGGATATTCTCGAGGTCCTGTTTGGTCCAAAATCGACCTAAGATAATTCAAGACATTAACCGGCATGGAGAAGAAAGTCAAATCCCCCGCCACCGTGGCATAATTCTTGGCTTCAAACTTTATGCCAACCATCATGGGAGAATTCAAGTCATCAACCGAGCTCATGGTGATCGCTTCCACGTGTGGCTCATTGGCCACCTGTGCGGCTAAGGAGGCAACCACTTGCTGCCTTTCCGGATCAGCCATGTTTCGAAGCACAGAGCGCATTCCCAATCCATCGGCTCCATCGGCCTTAAGTTCCAAAGTTTCTTGCAACCCACCGTCACCCAGAAGCTTGGCTTCAATTCTCATTTCACGAAGATTGGCTGATGGCAAATAAACGGGTGTTTCAACAAATTCGTTGGTCTCGAGGAGAATGGCTTTCCTCCCCTGATCTTCAGGTGGGAGATATCCAAAGGAACAATTTTCCGCGAAGGGATCCATCCAAAGGGCCTTCCCACCGTTGTCCACCTTCACAATGAGACGGTTAAAAGCCAATGGACTCGGAAAGTTCTCTGCCACCGTTCCATTTCCAGAAGTAGAAATCAAGGCCAACTGGGGCTGCACTCCCACTTTCTTTAGCAAGGCCCCCAACAAAGCGGCCTTATCTCGGCTGTCCCCCACCCCTTGTTTCAAAATTTGATCATAATCCAGCGGATGCGGAATCTTTCCTAAATCCCCAACAATCGGGGGAACACTTCGAATCGCTTGGGTTACAAAACCATAAATCGCCTTCAGCTTTTGATCGGCAGTGGTCGCATGCTTCAAAATGTCTTGCAAGGGTTTCTCAAGGTCTCCGCGGTTAGCGGGAGCCAGGTACTGCGTTTGGACAGCGTCCACGACTTGGTTCCAGCTCTTAATGGTTGACAGCTCCAGTCGAGGGATCACGTCCACAGCCGGTGGCATCGAGAATTCCGGTGAGTAGGGAGGAAGTTTTTCAATCGCCCAAGTTCGAACGATAGTATCCCCTTGATGCGTAATCTCTGGAGGAGGAAAAGTACCGTGAAAAATCTGGACCCTGGCTTGTTTCCCTTCTTTTTTCCATGAGCTGAACGCGTTCCTTGACTATGGGAATGGGATCCATTTCTTGCAGGAAAATTTCTTGCCAATACTCTCCCGCTATCCAAGAGTCTTCTGTCTTGACGGTGGTGTATTCCAGAGTGGAGCCTGGCTGGACATCATTCAAGGGGAGTGCCACCACTTTGAAGTTCGCGAAGGCTGGAATCTTGTCAAAAGGGGCGAATTCTTTCGCGTCGGTCGAAGGGACAATCCGGCTCTTTCCATCCGGCCCAGTAATCTTCACGTCCCCAATCGTGGTTTTCTCACTGGGCAACGAATACGGAAATTCCAAGGTGGAAAAGCGCTGAACGGCAGCGGGAGAAAGAAGTTTTACAATGCGATGCTTAGTAACAACCAAGGTTCCAGCCGTGGCATCAATGTTGTCTTCAACCAGCTCGAAAATGGCTTGAAAAGGTGAACTCGAAGCAGTGTCCGTGGACGGCTTCTCAAGAGGACTCTTCGCCAAAGGCTCCGAGATTGCTTGAAAATTGATCATCAAGAAAAACAAAAAGAGAATCGAGAAATGAAGGGCTTTTGATCTCACGGTTGTTGTCTCCTTTCACCTAGAGCGCCTCGCGGCACCGCACGCGCAACGCTAAAAACGAGGCGCTCTTGCGGCGTTCGCTCATTCTCCGACTGTTTCGCTGTCTTTGCTCGTCCTTACAGTCCGGGAATTTCGCTCACTGACATTAAGACTTGGCTTTTTCGACGCGGTCTAGCCTTATCCTCCGGGAGGTAACTGGAGTCGTGTTTCGAAAGGGGTGTTGGCATGAGGAAAGCTTTGGCGAAAGCGGTTGTCGTTTTATCGAGCGGACTCGATTCGGCTGTCAACTTAGCCTGGGGATCGAGAACGTTTGACTTGGTGTCAGCCGTCACTTTTGATTATGGCCAACGTGCCCGAAAACAAGAAATCAAGGGGGCAAAAGCGTTGTCAAAGCATTACCACACCCCGCATCATGTCATCCCACTCCCACATCTGGCAGAGTGGACGGGAACTTCTCTCGTGAAAACGGCCAAAGCGCTTCCGCACCATTCGATCAAGACTCTTGATGACAAAAAAAAAGCAACCCGTTCAGCTCGAGCCGTTTGGGTTCCAAACCGAAACGGGATTTTCATCAACATGGCAGGAGCACTGGCTGAAAGCCTTGGGGCTCGCATCTTGATTGTTGGGTTTAACGAAGAAGAAGGGGTCACGTTTCCTGACAACAGTGCACCCTTCGTGAACGCGATCAACCAGAGTCTGTCTTACTCGACCCTGAATCAGGTCGAAGTCCGTTGCAGGACATTGACCATGAACAAGAAAGAAATTGTTCGCCTCGGAATTGAACTGAAGCTTCCTTTCCATTTGATTTGGTCGTGTTATGAGGGGAACAAAACGATGTGCGGAACTTGCGAATCTTGTCTTCGCCTGAAAAGGGCAGCGGAACGAGTTGCTCCGGCGCTCCTGGAGGTTTTTTCCTTTGCAAATTAAGTATTCAAAGAAGAAACTTGCGTATACCGGGAAAGAACTTCGTTCACTCTTTCTCTTTCATCGATTTGCCCTTCAAGGAAATGCCTTAGTGGCTTTCCCGGGTCCGTGCAAAGTTTCACTGAAGGACATGGTGGATCAAGCGGACGTGAAAGCAAAAGCCCCCATTTTCAGTCGATCCATGCTACATTTTCTTGGAGAGTTTTTTGATCTTGATCTTGAAAAAACCATTTTGCGTCAACGGCTCTTGATGGCTTGCATGCTCGATTCTTTAAAAGAGAAAGCGCCGGAGGTTCAGTGGGTGCGTCTGGGTGATGATCTCTTTGTCGGAAACAAGAAAGCCTCGGTTTCCATCGCCACCTTAAGCCCTGTCTCCACCTTGATTCATGCGGGAATTAACATTGTAACCACCGGAACCCCAGTGCCAACTTTCGGGTTAAATGAAGCAAAAATCGATCCGGAAGAACTCGCCAAGGATGTCCTCCGGCGATTCAAGCACGAGATCGATGAGATTGGCCTCGCTCGTTGCAAGGTTAGAAGCGTACCTTAGACGAGTTGCCTGATTAAAACCGATGGAAAGCAATGGACACGTCATGGAGATCTTCAGCGCCATCCAAGGAGAAGGACCTTGGGTCGGAATCCGTCAGATTTTTTTGCGCCTTTATCGCTGTAACCTTCGCTGCTCTTGGTGCGACACACCAGAATCGTTTGAGTTAACCGGAAAAGGGAAAGTTGAAACCCCTCCCGGAAGTCGCCAATTTCAAGAATTCGAAAACCCAATTTCTCCGCAGGCAACCGTGCAACTTCTTCTACCATTTCTTTCGTCCTCGCATCACAGCATCAGTTTGACTGGAGGAGAACCGCTTCTGCAAAGGGAGTTTTTAGTTGAACTCCTTCCCCTTTTAAAACAACGGAAGGAAAAGATTTTCTTGGAAACGGGTGGAAGCCTTCCTGAACTGCTAGAACCCGTCCTCGATCAAATCGATTTTATTTCGATGGACTTGAAACTTCCATCTTCTGCCCACGAGCGCCCGCTGTGGGACAAACATGAACAGTTCCTAAAACTCGCTTCCAAGAAAGAATCGTATGTGAAAATTGTCTTGACGAAGGCTACACTGAAAGAAGACATTCTGCAGGCCTTATCGCTTGTGAAAAAGATTGCTCTCTCAATACCGGTCATTCTTCAGCCGGTTACCCCAGTTAACGGAGATTTGGCTCCCACAGAAACCCAAATGCTCGAATGGCATTCCCTGGCCTTAAGTGAGCTTCCTCAGGTGCGCGTAATCCCCCAAGTTCACAAGCTCATCGGCCAGAAATGAATCGCTACGCTTGAAACAGGGCGATCCGTTTCTTGATCTGGTCGTGCTTTTCCCGAAGCGTTTTCTCTTTTTCCTTCGTTTTTTCAACCACTTCCGGCTTAGCTTTTCCAATGAATGATTGATCCTGCAACAGTTTCCCCACACTTTGCAGATCAAGGGTGACCTTTTCTACCTCTGCTTTCAATCGATCAACCTCGGTTTGAATATCGACAAGTCCCTCTAAGGAAAGATAGATTGTACCATTTCCCGTCATAAAGGAAAGGGCCTTAACGGGTGCGGCTGACTGTTTTTCCTCTTGCACGTCTATCTCGGAAGGTTGGGTCAAAAAGCTTAACTCAGATTCGATGGCCTTAAACACTGAAGTCTCATTCGCTCGTATGACAAGGTGAACACGATCCTTTGGTTTTAAACCCAATTCAGCTTTTAGATTTCGAATCCCACGCACAACGTCCATGAGAGTCTCCATCTTTGGATTCACTTTTTCCAAGGGCTCATGGATGGGCAAGGGCCAGTTTTCTTCAAGAAGTAACAAAGCATTGTCGCTTAAGTTTTGCCAGATTTCTTCGGTCAAGAATGGCATAAACGGATGAAACAGTCTGAGGGAATTCGACAAAACAAAAAGCAAAATCTTTTGGACAATTCCTTTCCGCTTCTCGTCATTCAGCCCAAGCTTGCTTAACTCCAAATACCAATCACAGAAGTCATCCCAAAAAAATTCATAAAGGAATGCGGCCGCATTTGAAAACTCGTATTGGTCCAATGCTTTTGTCACTTTCTCGATCGTAGTCGATAGCCGTGACAAAATCCAATGATCATAAAATTTCAATAAAACCTGGTCTCTTTTTATGAAGGCGTGATCGGATTTCTCTTTTTTCAATTCCAAAGAGAGATTCGAAAGGACAAACCGCGCGGCATTCCAAATCTTGTTGGCGAAGTTTCGAGCCGATTCGATTTTCTCTTCATTGAAACGAACATCTTGCCCCTGCGCCATCAAGATGATCCCAAAACGAGTAGCATCGGCTCCATACTTGGTGATGAGATCCAAAGGATCGACCCCTGTCCCTTTTGATTTGGACATTCGCCGCCCCTCACGATCCAGGATGGTCGGATGAATGTAAACATGTCTGAACGGAACTTCTTTCTTGAACTCAAGCCCGAACATCATCATTCGAGCCACCCACAAGAAAATAATATCGCGTCCGGTGCTTAAAACTGACGTCGGATAAAAGTATTTCAAGTCCTCGGTTTCATCTGGCCATCCCATCACGCTGAGGGGCCATAGCCCCGAAGAAAACCAGGTGTCGAGCACATCGGGATCTTGAACAAAACCCTGACCTTGGCAATCTGGGCAGCTTTTCGGGGCCTCATACCCGACGATTGGCTTTGCATCAGCCATGATGGCAATCCCATGGGTCGATTCGATGAGGCTGTTTTGGTTGCAGCGGCGACAATACCAAGCTGGGATTCGATGGCCCCACCAAAGTTGGCGGGAAATGCACCACTCACGAATGTTTTCCATCCAATCAAAATAGATCTTCGAATAGCGTTCAGGGTGAAAGGTCACTCCCCCCTCTCTCACCGCACGAATCGCCGGTTCGGCAAGTCCTTTCATTCGCGCGAACCATTGAACGCTCAAGTACGGTTCAATGATGTCTCCACTTCGCGCACACCGTCCCGGATTAGAAGGCCAGGGTTCTTCTTTGATGAGATATCCTTTCTCTTTGAGATCAGCCACGATTTGTTTCCGGCACTCGAAACGATCCAATCCTTGGTATTTCATTAAGAATTCTTTATTCTTCGAAGAAATGGTTTCATCAATCAGGATTTCAGCGAGATCGATCTTTCCTGTGGGACTGATCACCGTAATGGGAGACAATTGATGCCGCTTGCCAACTTCAAAATCGTTCGGATCATGCGCTGGAGTAATTTTGACGGCACCAGAGCCAACGGAAGGATCTGCCCACTCATCCGCGATAATCGAAAGTCGCCTTCCGACCAGAGGCAAAATCACATGTTTACCAACAAGTTTTTTGTAGCGTGGATCGTTTGGGTTGACCGCTACGGCTACATCTCCCAGAAGGGTTTCAGGCCTTACCGTGGCCACCGTAATTCCCTCATCTGGCGAACTTTCCAACGGATAGCGAATGTGATACAAGGTTCCTGGGGCTTCGTTTTCGGGATGCTCGACTTCTAAGTCAGACAAAGCGGTCTGACACTTCGGACACCAGTTGACAATGTATCGATCCCGATGGATGATCCCTTTTTGGTAAAGCCTGACAAAGGCTTCCATCACCGCGCGGGAACGCTTTTCATCCATGGTGAATGAATAGCGGCTCCAGTCGCAGCTTACCCCGAGCTTCTTGAGCTGCCCATCAATGATCCCACCGTATTGTTCCTTCCACTTCCAAACCGCTTCAACAAACTTCTCCCTTCCCAAATCAAACCGCGATTTCCCCTCTTTTCGAAGTTCGCGCTCAACCACCACTTGGGTGGCAATTCCGGCGTGATCGGTCCCTGGAAACCAACACGTCTCATGACCCGACATCCGCTTCCAACGGTTGAGGATGTCTTGGATGGTGTTGTTGAGCGCGTGTCCCATGTGGAGACTTCCGGTAACGTTGGGAGGGGGAATCACCATCGAGAACGCCGGTTTTTGTGGATCAATCTTTCCGCGAAAGCGATCTTGCTCAAGCCAAATCTTAGACCATTTTAGTTCAACGTCTTCTGGCTTAAAAAGGGGAGCCATTTCTTGCATGGCTCATTATTTCAATTTCGAGAGAGAATTACCTCGGTGGACATTTCGATTCATAATATTGAGGAAAGCCTGAACGACGCGGGGATTAAATTGCTTGCCTGTTTCGGCTTCGAACATTTTCAAAGCTTCTTCTTTCGACAACCCTTTGTGATAGGGTCGATTCGCGGTCATGGCGTCAAAGGTATCCGCGATGGAGATGATTTGTGCCCCTAAAGGAATTTGCTCCCCCTTAAGGCGATCCGGATACCCACTTCCATCCCAATGCTCATGATGCGAACGAATTAATGGGATGATCTCATGGACCAGTGAAATCCCTTCCAACATTTCCGCACCCTTGTTCGGATGCTGCTGCATGATCTCCATTTCTTCGGGAGTTAACGTGCCAGGCTTCACCAACACCGCATCAGGAATAGCGATTTTCCCAAC
>Ga0207095_10311_pt1 | contig 12137 bp, 9 predicted proteins | sample Alteio_BWMinHeat_88_FD_153529 | JGI IMG/M metagenome (GOLD analysis project Ga0207095, IMG submission 153529) | Enriched cells from forest soil in Barre Woods Harvard Forest LTER site, Petersham, Massachusetts, United States -... | ecosystem: Environmental > Terrestrial > Soil > Temperate forest >... | reverse complement strand
AGCCGCGCTACCGCCTGGTACTCGGCAGCAATTGCACGCCGCTGCACTCGCATCGGTTCCTGAGCCAATTCGCCGACACCTTGGTTCACTTTGACGGACTGGTGCTATCGCATGAAATCGGGGTCCGTAAGCCGCGCGCGCGGTTCTATGAAGAGTGCGTCCGCCGGGCTGGCTGCCGGCCCGATGAGTGCGTCTTTATCGACGACCTCCCCGCCAACGTCGCCGGCGCCGCGGCCTATGGGGTGCGCGGCATCGTCTATCGCCATCCCGACGATCTCTCTGCCAAATTGCGCGACTTCGGCGTTCTCGTTTAGCCGCGAGCCTCCGGCGAGCGCGTACCCAACGTGAGGACTTCCATGGACATCCTCAAACAAGCCGACCCCGAATTATGGGAAGCCATCGCCGGCGAGCGCCGCCGCCAACAGCAGGGCCTCGAGATGATCGCCTCCGAGAACTACACCAGCCCGGCGGTCATGGCCGCCCAGGGGTCCGTGCTAACCAACAAATACGCCGAAGGCTACCCGGGCCGGCGCTACTACGGCGGGTGCGAGTTTGTCGATGTCGCCGAACGTCTCGCCATCGACCGCCTGCTGAAACTCTTTCAGGCCGAGAATGCCAACGTTCAACCGCATTCGGGCGCGCAAGCGAACACGGCCGTTTACCTCGCCTGCCTTGAGCCCGGCGACACCATCCTTGGCATGGACCTCGCCCACGGCGGCCATCTCACGCACGGCATGCGCCTGAATATCTCCGGCAAACTCTACAAGATCGTACATTACGGCGTCCGCAAGGACGACGAACGCATCGACTTCGACCAGATCGCCAAGACCGCGCGCGAACACAAGCCAAAGTTGGTCATCGCCGGCGCCAGCGCCTATCCGCGCGCCCTCGACTTCGCCGCCTTCGCCGAAATTTGCAAAGACGTGGGCGCGCTCCTGATGGTGGACATGGCACACATCGCCGGACTCGTCGCCGCCGACCAGCACGCCAGCCCGGTCCCGTTTGCCGACTTCGTCACCTCAACCACGCACAAGACGCTTCGCGGCCCCCGTGGCGGCTTTATACTCTGCAAACCGCCGTGGGCGCAGAAGATCAATTCGGCCGTCTTTCCCGGCATTCAAGGAGGGCCGCTCATGCACGTCATCGCCGCCAAGGCCGTCGCGTTCGGCGAAGCGCTGCAATCTTCGTTCAAGGCCTACGCCGCCCAGATCGTCGCGAATGCAAAAACCCTTGCTACCGTTCTCGCCGCGCGCGGCTTTCGCCTGGTCTCCGGCGGCACCGACACCCACCTTCTCTTGGTCGACGTGGCCGCGCGCGGCGTAACCGGCAAGACGGCGGAAGCCGCTCTCGACGCCGCCGGCATCACGGTGAACAAGAATATGATCCCGTTCGACACGCGCGCCCCCCTCGACCCCTCCGGCATCCGCATCGGCACACCCGCGTTGACGACGCGCGGTCTAAAAGAACTGGAAATGAAGCAAGTGGGAACTTGGATCGCCGACGCGCTTGCCGCTCCCGACGACGAGAATGTTCGGCAACGCATCCACGGTCAAGTGCGCGAACTCTGCGCTCAGTTCCCCGCACCAACGACCGAAACATGAAGATCTACTGCGGGGTCACGCGTGCGCTCACTCGCTCCCGAACGAGCTGCGCCAATAGATCCTCCGCCTCCCCGCGCGTTAATCCGGACGCCAGCCGCAACGGTAATTGATCAAGCGCCTTCTCTGCTTCTTCAGCGGAGATTCCCTGCCGCGCACGGAGCAGCGTCACCATCCACCCACGCGTTGGCAGCGGGATAGCGTCGACCTCCACGCCTCGGTCGCGCGCCGGTGGTTCGCGCCGAATCAATCGTTGCAGGTCCGGTAGCGCGACGATCCCAATGAGCCTGTCGCCACTCGCCAGCCGAGCGTTGAACGCTTGCCCGGAACCGGACCCGCCCTGCGACAAAATCGCCACCGGCAACACGCCGTAGTCGACCGCCACGACGCGCGCCGGCTGGCCAGCGAATACCGTGTCTTTCTCGCCGATCAGCAAGTCGATGACAGCCAGCACCCGGCCTTCGAGCGGAAAGATGCTCAGGATGCGGTCGCCGAACACTGCGGCCACAAACGCCGGTGCGGCCAACGCGGCAATCGACAGCGCCAGGCGCACATTCGCCGCCTCGCGAAGCGTCTTAGCCAGATCGGCGTCGGCCAGCCTCAGCACGACGCGTTGCTGCTCGTTCTTCTCACGCACGAGCAACGCGATTTCCAAGTTGATGAGGTCCTCGCTGGTCACCGCAATCACCGCGCGCGCGGTGTCGGCATGGGCTTGACGCAGCACTTCGGCCACCTTGGCGTCGCCGATGATCACCGCGACGCCCAGTCGCCGCGCCGTCGCCACGAACCGGCCGTCGTTGGCGCGCTCAATGGCCACCACGCGCTCGCCGGCCGCCAAGAGTTCTTCGACAACGCGGAAGCCCACGCTCCCTAGACCGCAAACGACGACATGCCCGCCGTCCGGAATCCGCCGGATCTCTAGCGCGCCCCCCAGCCGCATCCGCAGGAGATAACTGGTCACGATGGCCGTCAGCCCCGCCATCAAGCATTGCCCGAAGATGCGAAGGATTCCCGCGAAGACTTTTTGCCAGGGCTCGACCAGATGTTCCTCGTGCATGTCCGACCCGGTGGCCAGGATGCTGACCGCCCGGAAGAACGCTTCGGCGAAGCCGTACCTTCCCACGCTCACCTCGAACACAATGGTGCTGAACGCGACCACGACAAGGAGAATCCCGGCGCCGATCTTCACGCGCGTGTCCATCTCTCCCACGGTGCGCCGCAGCAGTCGCCCCTGTCGGCGTAGCCAGCCCGCCCACCGAACATGCGGAGCAGCATCCTGGGCGTGCTCGGCCAACAGCGGCGCCAAGCCGCGCGGTTCGCCGCACAATACCAGCCGGTCGCCGGCTGCCAGCCGCGCTTCGGGATCGACGTCGTTCAACCATCGGCCCGCCGGAAGGTGGGCGACTACCTGAGCCTGGACGCTGGCCGCCGTATCCCGCACTGTACGGCCCACCAGCGGCGATCCGGGGTCCACGGTCGCTTGGCCCACTTGCCGCCGTCCATCCGTCAGGCCGTCGATGCGGAATGTTCCCAGCGCCTGCCCGGTCGACGCCGTCAGAGCGAAGAGGGGCGCGGTCAGCGTCGAAGTGCTCAGCGCGTACACATTGTGTACTGCTTTGCCCAGGCGCGAAATGAGGTCCTGGTTGAACATCCGCATCACGATGCGGATTTCCGGATAGAGATGGCGGATGGTAAGTGCCGTGGAGATGTTGACCAGGTCGTCGCTGGTGAGGATGATTACGCCGCGCGCGTGTTCGAAGCCGGCCTGGGCCAGCACGTCCGGCCGCCGGCAATCGCCGCGAATCAGCCGTGTTCCCTCTAGCCGCGGATCGCTTTCCTGGCACTGGGTATCGATAACGACGACCGGCAACCCGGCGGTTCGCAAGAACTCCAGCACCTTGCCGCCGATGCGCCCCAGACCACAGAGGATGATCGGTTGGTTCATGGTGTCCTCTGTCCCTAGGTTATTCGTTCATCATCCGTTGTCCCTTGATGAAAGATAGTAGAGAATGAAGGAAAAGAGGCGTCGCGGCTCAAATTGGTTTTATTTCCCGGCCGGCAAACCATGGACCTAGATGCGAAAGTCTGTTACTGCTTTCACGTATCGCGGCGAAAGCTGGTCAACTTCGTTCGCCAAACTCGCCCGAAGGTGCCCAGTCAGCTGGCTGACTGCGGCGGCGCGGGCACCGGCTGCGGTTGGTGCATTCCCTTCCTGAAGCAGATGCACCAGCAGGCGGTGCAAGGCGGGACGATCGAGCTCGAGCAAATCACGCCGGAGGAATACGAGCGCCGCCGCGCCGCCTACGTCCGCGCCGGCAATGGCACTCCGCCTCCCGGCGCCACGCCCTTGCCGGACGTACCAAATCACTAGTGCATCGTCAGAGTTGAAATGCTGGGTTGGAGGTCCGGCTTCAGCCGGTCTCTACCGGCTGAAGCCGGAACTCCAACCACTCAATCTTTGATTGACGAAGCACGGGGCGCTCACTTCCCCGCCTGTCGTTCGGCGGCATCCAATGCACAGGCCTCGGCGAACGCGTAACGCGTTCGCCGAGGCCTGCGAAGATACCGCATCGATTATCTACTTCTCACTCGGCGGCGCCGGCGGCTCCGTGAAATCGATCAGCACCGGCTTGCCCGTGTAGATCGGAAACGATCGTTTCGCCTCGACCGTCTTGCCCTTCGCGTCCGTCCACCGCGCCCGAACTTCGTAGTAGTACTTCCGGCCTTCTTCCAGGGGCGGCGACACGTACTCCTGCGCCGCTTTCTCCTGCACCGACTTCACCCCCTCGATCCACACGTCCGCCTTGTCCACGGGAAGCTGGATCGTCATGTACGCCCGGTCGGCCGCCGGGGCCGCCGGCGCGGCTGGTCCGTTCGACGAGGTCGCGTAGATCACGTTGCTGCCACGGTAGTAGGGGACGTCGTCGTAGGAGTAGTACGACGGGCCGTAGATGCCGTAGAATCCCGGATAATAGCCGAGGCCCACGCCAATAAAGACATTGCCGTTGTGATGATGATAGTACCCCGAGGAGTACCCGCCATGATAGTTTCCTGCGCCGGCATGGTAATATCCGCCTCCGCCGTGTCCGCCGCCGCCGTGTCCTCCGCCTCCACCTCCGTGCCCGCCTCCTCCGCCTCCGTGACCGCCGCCGCCAGGACCGGCAACGCCGGCGCCGGGCAGGAATAGCAGAACCGATGCCGCAAGCCCCAGCACTCCCGCAAGGACGAACCTGTTACGAATCATGATGCCACCCTCCTCGAGGTGTTCCCTAGTTCCGGCGCATCGCAGCTTTGGACGCGCCGAGAAGCGTCTCTACGCTATTCTATCGCCGCGCTCGGCGCATATCCAAATGAATCTGGTTTCCTCGGGTGCTAAGAGGATTGCCGCGTTGAGGAAATGCACAACGCCTCCGGGACATGTTCGTCGCGGAGGCGTTCCTATTTCTGTGCACCATACCGGCCCGTGCGGGGGGAATCCGGGTGCCTAAACCAACCGCTGCAACTCCAGTGGATTCAACCGCCGCCGGAATCGGACTCCGGCCCGGAACCGACCGTTCTCCGCCGGCAGCAACCAGATTACCTCGGCGGGAACCTTGATCGTGTCGTCCGGACCGCTGCTGGCGAGCACCACTTCCACTTCCTGCCCTTCCTTCATCGCGGATTTGAGCATCAACCCGGCGCCGTCCAACGATACGTCGAGCAACGCCTCCGCCAGGTTCGCGCTCCAACCCAGCGTGTTCTCTGTGCACTCGATTCGCGCCAATTCGCCCGGATTGACCCGCGGCACTAAACGCCGGTCAATGTTCGCTGCGTGCCCGTTGCTCACGGGCGAAGCCGTGTCCTGCTTCCCCAGCGACGGGCGCGACAGCGGCTGTTGCGGCTTTTGATCCAATACCTCGCGCACCTTGCGGGCCAGAATGTCGAACGTAAAGGGCTTGAGCAAGCACTCCACCTCGCCCGTCAACACCCCATTGCGCACGAGCGCGCTTTCGGTGAACCCTGAGACGAAAAGTAGCTTCATCTCAGGTCGCAACGGCATGAGCCGCTCCGCGAGGGCGCTACCGCTCAGCTTCGGCATCACCACGTCGGTGAGCAACAAATGGATCGGCCCCGCGTGATTCGCGCTCATGGTCAGGGCCTCCAGGCCGTCGCGCGCTTCCAACACTTCATATCCGTTATCCTGAAGCACCTGGCGCGACAGGGCGCGCACCCCCTCCTCGTCCTCGACGAGCAACACGGTTTCCGTCCCGCTTGGGATGTCCAGATGCACCGTCGCATCGGCCGACGATTGCGTGCGGCCCCCGGTGCCCGGCAGGTACACTTTGAACGCCGACCCCTGGCCCGGAATGCTCAACACGTCAATGTGGCCGCCGCTCTGCTTGACGATGCCGTACACCGTCGCCAGACCCAAGCCGGTCCCCTTGCCGACTTCCTTGGTTGTGAAAAACGGCTCGAAGATGCGCGCCAATACTTCCTCGGTCATTCCGCAACCCGTGTCCTTGACCGCCAGCTCGACGTATGGGCCGGGACGCACCTCGGCGTGATCGCGTGTGTAAGGCTCGTCCAAATCGACGTTGCTGGTCATGATCGTCAGCTTGCCGCCCTGCGGCATGGCGTCGCGCGCATTCACGGCCAGGTTCATCAGGATCTGTTCCATCTGGCCGGGATCGGCCTTGACCGGATGCAAATTGGGGTCCAGCGCCGTGATCAGTTCGATGTCCTCGCCGATCAACCGCAAGAGGAGCTTGTCGAGGTTGGTCACGAGGCTATTGAGATTCAGAATGCAGGGCATGAGCATTTGCTTGCGGCTGAACGCGAGCAACTGCCGCGTCAGCGATGCCGCGCGCTCGCCCGCCTTCTTGATCTCCTGGACGTAGCCGTGCCTCTTGTCGTCCCCCGTCAGTCCGCCCAACAGCACGTCGCTGCAGCCAATGATGACGCACAAGAGGTTATTGAAGTCATGGGCGACGCCGCCGGCGAGTTGGCCAACCGCCTGCATTTTCTGGGCTTGGTGAAACTGCTCTTCGAGCCGCAGCCGTTCGCTGACATCGCGGGCGATCGTGGACAAGAACTCCACCGCTCCCGTCAGCGACTTGTGCGCCAGAATAACCTGCGATACCGGGATCTCGCGGCCGCTTTTGCCCACCAGAGTCGTTTCCCCGCTCCACACCCCTCGCCGAATTGCCGTGGGCACCCGCTCCTTGAAGAAGCGCTTCCGTTCCTTTTCCGCGTGGAAGTCGGCGATGGTCTTCGTCGCCACGATCTCGTCCGCGCCCAGACCCAGAAAATCCCGCCCCGCCCGATTCACGTACAACAGACGCTGATCGGCCCCGGCCATCGCCACTACGTCCGTTGTGGCTTCCAGAATGGCGACGAGACGAGCCTGCGCCTCCTCGGCCTGCCGGCGCTCGATGGTGCTGGCCAAAACGTTGGCGACGGCCTGAAGAAAGTGCACGTCGTCGTCGGTGAATTTGCGCGGCTGGCTGGAAAACGCGCCCAGGACGCCGTAGGGCCGTTGCTTCCCATGGATGATCGCGGTCACGCTGCTCACAACCTTGTGATCGTGCAGGAGTTTCGACCCGCGGAAACGTGTTTCCGTCGGCAGGTGTTCCACCACCACCGGTTCACCCACGAACAGGCAGTAGCTGGCTTCGGACTCGGTCACGTCGTCGACCAGCGGCGGCGCCCCGTTCGCCGTCCGCCAGCCCGCTCCGGCCCGTGGCCGAAACGCCTTGCCGTCGGCCAGGGCCTCCGAAACCTTGCAAAACTGAACGTCCAGGGTCGTCGTCACCAGGCCCGCCGCCTCGCTCATGAATGCGTCCAGGCCGATGCCGGACAGCGCTTTCTGCCCGAGTTCCGCTATGGCCGCCTGCTGTTGCGCCCGCGATTTGAGCTCCACCATCGTTTGCTTGCGATCGGTGACATCGACCACGATGCCGATGGTCCCCGTGGTCCTTTTGTCTGCGTTGCGCAGCGGCTCGACCCGCACCTGAAACGTCCGGTCCCGCCATGTCATTTCGTAGCTCAGCGATTCGCCCCGCAGCGCCCTCTGGTGAGCGGCGATCGGCGTCGATTCCGGATTGTCGCGCTCCAGATAGTCCGCCATGCTCATCCCGATCACTTCGCTCGGCTGCAACTTCATGGATGCCAACCCGCCGCCGGCCGAGGAGGTGATGTTCAAGTCCCGGTCCGTCGTCCACAGAATGGCCGGCATTTGGTCGACCACGAGCTTCAAGTGCGCTTCCTTGGTGCGTAAGCTCTCCTCCGTTTGTTTCCGCTCCGAGATGTCCCACAGGACCAGCGTGGCGAGACGGGCTTGGGCCGATCGCGCCGGCTTCACGCATATCTCCAGCGTGATTTCCTCGCTGCCCTTGCGCCGGCCTGGATACTCTGACCGGACCGGCGCTTCCGGCGCGGAGAATCCGGCAACGCTCTTTTCCCCGGGCCGCCTCGCCAATTCCGGCACGCGCTGCGGTAGGAGCAGGCTCAACGGCTGGCCGAGCAACTCACCTGCCTCATAGCCGAACACCTTTTCCGCTTGTGGATTCGCGGAAACGATTCGGCTGTCGCTGTCCAGGATCAACACGCCTTCGGGAACGAGATCGAGAATGTCCCGCGACTGGGCCTCCGCCGCCTCGGCTTGTCGTGCCCGCTTGACGAGAATAACGCTGACGCTAAACACCAGCGCCAACGTAATGGCAACGATACTCGCCGCGACCAGGAACGGCGACGCAGGCCCGATGGCCGGAAACGCCGCCGTAGGACCCACCGCGCCCAGTGAAGCCAACACGCCTAGCCCGCCGAACGCCGCGCCCACCGCCCCGCTGATCAGCCAGCCCACGGACGCATGCGAAACACCGCGTCCCACGTTCCGTGCACTGGATCTGACGGGTTCGCCCGATTGCATGAAAGCCGGAGAAATGGTTATGGTCTCCGCAAGGGAAGGGACAGGTAGGCAGGAGGCTGCCGGGGGGAGTGAGCCAGACAACTATAGTACATTCTGGAATGAGGCGAGGCCTGAAATGTATGCGTGACGCTTTAACGCTGCGAGCGCATCGGCGCACGCCGTATTGCTCACGCCAATCCTTACCGAAACTCATGCTCCGCCGCCGGAAACGTCCCTGCCCGAACGTCCTGACAATAGCCGGCCACCGCTTTCGCAATCGCCTGTCCTACGTCGGCGTAGCGCTTCACGAACTTCGGGCGCAATTCGTCGAACAAACCCAGAATGTCATGGGTCACGAGCACTTGCCCGTCGCACCCCGCGCCGGCCCCAATGCCGATCGTCGGAATTCGCATTAAGGACGTGATCTTCCTCGCCAGTTCGGCCGGAACGCACTCAAGCACCAACGCGAACGCTCCCGCCTGCTCGACCGCCTGGGCGTCCTCCATGAGTTCCGCCTCGTCGCGCTGCACGCGGAAGCCGCCGAGCCGGTGCACCGACTGCGGCGTCAGCCCGATATGGCCCATGACTGGAATATCGGCCCCCACCACCGCCTCAATCGCCGGCGCCGTGCGCACGCCGCCTTCCAGCTTCACCGCCTGCGCGCTACCTTCCTTGACCAGCCTGCCGGCGTTCTCCAGCGCCTGCTGGGCACTGACCTGAAAGCTCATGAAGGGCATGTCACTGATGAGAAGAGCGCGCCGCACCCCCCGCGCCGCCAGCCGAGTATGGTAGATCATCTCCTCCAACGTCACGGCCAGGCAGTTGGTCCCGCCCTGCACGACCATCCCCACCGAATCGCCCACCAGCACCGCGTCCACGCCGGCTGCGTCCAACAGCCGCGCCATCGTGTAGTCATACGCCGTCAACACCGCCAGCCGCTTGCCGTGCGCCTTGGCTGCGAGGAAGTCCGGAACGGTCACCGGCCGCGCGTTGTTCGACGAACCGGAGGGCAGGGCAGGGGTGGCCGTCATGACTGAACTCCGCATCGAATCGACCCACGTAGCTTGATCGCCAAACGCCTGATCCAACCGACACGTCCGCCGGCTAATAGCTGATAGCTGTAAGCTGACAGCTTTTGGATTGCCAACAATCTGCAATCGAAGATTCGCCGATCGGTCATCTGCCGTTCACCAGAAAGCAAGTCATCCTGGGATCGAATCCCGCCTCACCAACTCCAGAAACCGCTGATACGGCGCATCCCAGCTCTGCGGCCCGCGCGGTGTAAAGGTGCTCACCTCGAACGACCGCCGCGCCACTTCCCGCGCCTCCGTCAGTGAACCCAACGCACCCAGCCCCACCGCTTGCATCAGCACATTGCCGATGGCCGTCGCCTCCACCGGCCCCGCCAACACTTGCCGGTTGCACGCATCCGCAGTCAGCTGGCACAGTAGCTCGTTTTGACAGCCACCGCCAACCACATGAATGACATCCAGCCGCCGTCCGATCATCTCTTCCAGCTTCTCCAGAACCCACCGATATCGCAAGGCCAGGCTTTCCAGCGCACACCGGATCACCGCGCCCGGCTCGGTCGGCGCCGGCTGTCCCGTCTTGCGGCAATAGTCCGCCAGCGCGACCGGCATGCTCGGCGGTAGGATGAACGACGCATGGTCCGGATTGACAATGCTGACAAACGCCGGCGCCCCTTCCGCCAGCCGGGTCAACTCGTCATACCCATAGTTCTTGCCCGCGCGCTCCCAGATCCTCCGGCATTCCTGCACCAGCCAGAGCCCGGCGATGTTCTTCAGAAAGCGGATGGTCCCACCTACACCCCCTTCGTTCGTAAAGTTGTAAGCCTCCGCCTTGTCACTGATCAGCGGCGCGCCCAACTCCGCGCCCATCAGCGACCACGTTCCCGAGCTGATGTACGCCCACGACGTCCCCGTCGCCGGCACCGCCGCAATCGCCGAGCCGGTGTCGTGTGTCGCCGGCGCGATCACGGGGATCGGCGTCGCGCCCGTCTCCTCCGCCACCGACGCCCGCAACGGCCCAAGCACCGTCCCCGGTTGCACCAGCGACCCAAGAATGTTCACGGGCAACCCGAACGCCTTCACCAGGCCGTATGCCCAGCCTTTGACCGTCGGGTCATACATCTGGCTCGTCGTCGCGTTGGTTAATTCGTTAGCCTTGATGCCGGTTAGAAAGTAGTGGAACAGATCGGGCATCAGCAGCATCGTCTCGGCCTTGTCGAGCAACGGCGAGCGATCGCGCTGGAGGGCGAGCAGTTGAAACAGCGTATTGAACCGCATGAATTGCAGGCCGGTCTGCCGGAAGATCTCTTTCCGCGGCACGACCTTGAACGCCTCATCCATGATCCCCTCGGTGTGGGGATCGCGGTAATGGCGCGGGTTGCCCAACATTGTGCCGTTGCGGCCAAGCAACGCGAAATCCACACCCCAGGTATCCACGCCGACGCTGTCCAGCGGTCCCTGCTCGCCGGCACACTTGCGCAGGCCGGTCAGCATCTCACTGTGCAGATGCAGCGCGTCCCAGTGCATCGTGTCCAGCGTCCGCACCGGCCCGTTCCCGAAGCGATGCACGACTTCAAGCCGCAGCTTCTGCCCGTCGAACAGGCCGACAATCCCCCGGCCGCTCTCGGCCCCGAGATCGAACGCGAGGAGTTTCTTCGTGGCGGACATTGGAGAGGTTCATCCAGTTGCTGCTTTGTAACCTGCGGCTATCGTAGAGCAAACGACAGCTTCAGGAAAGAACCCCTCACTGGCTTGCCGTTTCGCGCGCGTGTGCAACGCTTCCCGGAGAATTCATCATGAAAAACCCCGAATGTGCTCACATCCTCTACGATGCCCTCTGCCCGTTTTGTCTCAAGTCAGTCGCCGTCTTGAAGCACCTCGACTGGCTCGGTCGTCTTCACTACCTCGACGCTCGCGACCCCGCCAACCTGCCGGCGTCCGATGTGCCTCTTGATTCCGACCGTCTGCTGGAAGAAATGCACCTCGTGACGCCCGATGGTAAGCACGTCTACCACGGCTTCGCCGCATTCCGCTGGCTGACCTGGCGTCTCCCGTTGCTGTGGCCGATCGCACCGTTCCTCTACATCCCCGGCGTCCCGGCACTCGGTCAAAAGGCATACCTCTGCGTCGCCCGCAACCGTTACAGCCTCGTTCCCTGCCAGGGCGGCGTGTGCATGCTGCCTCCCCGAAAACAGTGAACCCCGTCAGCTGAACCCAAAAACTCTGCCGCACCTTTCGAGTGTGTCACTCATTGTCCTCGAAAGTCCCTTTTATGCACTCACGCGATAGATTTACTCCATATTGACCTTGACAAACGCCACCCCACTTGAATAAAATGCCGCTAAGCCGATGTTACGGCCGCTTCATCAGGAGGTTCGCCCCATGCATGCTCTCACGCCCTCCCTTCGCGAAAAGCAGTCCGCGCCGTACCCCGGATACCTTTCGTGGACAGTGAACGTCTTTGAATGCCAATGGCGCAGCCCCCGCCGTTACGAATCGGTGATAACGGTAGCTTCTCAAGGCGAGCCGGGAGCGTCAGCGACCGGAGGCCGCCTCCACGGATGGCGCGACCCGCCGTAAGGAAACGGTGATAACGGTAACTCCCCTCGGCGCGCCGGAAGCGTC
>Ga0207095_10310_pt1 | contig 12148 bp, 9 predicted proteins | sample Alteio_BWMinHeat_88_FD_153529 | JGI IMG/M metagenome (GOLD analysis project Ga0207095, IMG submission 153529) | Enriched cells from forest soil in Barre Woods Harvard Forest LTER site, Petersham, Massachusetts, United States -... | ecosystem: Environmental > Terrestrial > Soil > Temperate forest >... | reverse complement strand
GAATTGTCGAAACTGATACCCTTGAAATATGAAATTTGGAGTGCTGGTTTTTCCAGGGTCCAATTGCGATCACGATACTTATCACGTGATCGCCGAAATCGCCCACCAGCCGGTTACGTTTCTCTGGCACGACTCGGAAGACCTGCAGGGTGTCGATGCGGTCCTGGTGCCGGGTGGGTTTGCGTATGGCGACTACCTCCGCACCGGAGCGATCGCCCGATTCTCGCCCGTCATGCAGTCCGTGCAAAAGTTTGCGGCGGGTGGGGGCCTGGTGCTGGGCATCTGCAACGGCTTCCAGATCCTGACCGAAGCGGGGCTGCTGCCCGGCGCCCTGATGCGCAACGCAGGCCTCAAATACATCTGCAAACAGGTTCATCTCCGCGTCGAAACCACCAACAGCCCTTTTACCAACCAGCTGGCGAACGGTAAAGTGCTGCAGATACCCATCGGGCACATGGAAGGCAATTATTTCTGCACCGCTGAAGACCTGCGGCAGCTGGAAGCCGAGGATCGCATCGCGTTCCGATACGCGACTCCGGCCGGGGAGATCAGCGCCGCGGCCAATCCCAACGGCTCCCTGGGCAACATTGCGGGAATTCTGAACGAGGGCAGAAACGTTCTCGGCATGATGCCGCACCCCGATCGATCCAGCGAGAAATTGCTGGGCTCTTCCGACGGATGGAAGATCTTCGCTTCCATGGTGGAAGCTTTAGCAACGCGATAGCGACGCCCTGGTTCCTGGCTGTAGACGAGACTCAATGATCGATATCCATCATCATCTGATTTACGGGGTAGACGACGGTTCTCCGGATCTAGAAACCTCTATCCAACTGGCGCACGAGGCTGCCGATGAGGGTGTCACGGATATCATCTGCACCCCCCATGCGAACGATACATATCCCTACAATCTCGAATTGATCCAACCCCGTCTGGAAGAGCTGCGGCAGCGCCTGGAAGGAGTGGTCCGTCTGGGATTGGGATGCGACTTCCATCTCAACGCGGGGAACATCCTGGACGCGCTGGCGAATCCGCTGCGCTACTCGATCAACGGAAAGGGCTACCTGCTGATCGAGTTCCCCGAGATGCTGATTCCGGATGTCCTCATGGACGCCCTGAGCCGCTTGCAGATGGCCGGTTACACGCTCATTGTCACCCACCCGGAGAGAAATTTCGTCGTGCAGAAGCACCCCGAGCTGGTAGCCAGGTGGCTGCAGACGGGATGCCTGATTCAGGTGACCTCGGCCTCGCTGTACGGACGCTTCGGCAAAGCCGCCCAGACCCTGTCGAATCTGTTGCTCAATCGCAATTGGATCCACTTCATGGCGACCGATGCGCATCACCCCCGAGTGGCGCCCGGCCCACCTGAAAAAGGGATACGACTACGTCGCTACCGTGGCCGGCGAGGAGACCGCAAAACGGCTCTATGTCACCAATCCCCTTGCTGCCATTACCGGAACCGCCTGGCCGGAACAGCCTGAGGCGCAGGGTGTCTGGGATGACGACCCCTACGACCGCGGACGCTTGTCGAAAGCGGGGCGATCGAAGAAAGCCGACAACGGCAAACCTGGAGTCGGGCTCCCGAAGCGCGGGCTGTGGGACCGCCTTTGGGGCAGGTAGATTCCGCCCGGGTCGGGTCATCGAGCGTGATCTCTCTACAGCCCCAAACCGCCGTCAACGGTGAGAATCTGGCCAGTAATAAATCGGGGACACGTGGCAAAAAACCGCACAGCCTCGGCCACCTCTTCGGGCGTCCCATTGCGAAGCATGGGCGTCCTGGCTGCGAAGCGGGAAGCCGGCCCGGCGGGATCGTTCTCCAACTCGATCCAGCCAGGCGCCACGCAGTTCACGCTCACTTCGGGAGCGAAGGCCTTCGCCATGGCTTGGGTGAGCATATGCAACGCGGCTTTGGAAGCACAGTAGTGCGCATGCGTGGCCCAGGCCTGGGTTCCACCCAGCGAACCCATGTTGATGATCCTGCCCTGCGACCGGCGGAGATGATCCAGGGCCTCGCGCGCAACGAGGAACGGCCCGCGGACATTGGTTTCAAACACGGCATCCCACTGGGCGACGGTCATGCGGTCCAGTGATGCGGTTTCAAAGATGGCGGCATTGTTAACCAGGATGTCCAGCCCCTGATGAAAGTCCACAGCGGCCTGTACCGCTGTCCGCACCGACGCCTCGGAGCGAACATCGCATTCGATGGATTGCGCCCGTCGTCCCAGAGATTCGATCTCCCTGGTTGTGCTTCCAGCCTCATCAAATGATGTCCTGAAGGTGATTGTGACATCCGCACCTGCGCGCGCCAGGCCCAGCGCGATCGCACGGCCGATCCGCTTCGCGCCGCCCGTAACCAGAGCGGATCTGCCGGAGAGTTCCTGGTCGGAATTCATACCTTGAGTCAGGGCGTAAACCGCGGATCCTTTGACTGCGTCCGTCGTGGCGCGCTCGCCCCGGATGACAGCGTTCTTCGGGTGGGATGGATCCAGTCCCACCAATGCGGGGGTCTAGAACGAGGGTCCGGACTGTGTTAGTTCGACGGTGGCGGGGCCGGCTTGTCGGACGGCTTGCTTTCGTCCTTGGGTTTGTCCTTGTCCTGATTCTGGGTGTCGGCGGGGTGATTCTTGTAGACCGAGTATTGCTCACCGGGCCGCTTCATGCGCACTTCGATCGCTAACGTCGGCTTGTCCACTTTGTAGTCCTGCCCGTAGGTCTGGAAACCCTTGGCGATGATCTGGAGCCGAACCGTGTCCCCGATGGGCAGCACGTCGATGACGGCTTTGCCGTCCTCATTGGACTTCAGCTCCATATTGCCTTTGTCCTTTTCGCCCTCCATCGGGTGGAAGATGACGGCGGCATTCTCGATGGGCTTGCCATCCACGTCGCGGAGGATGGTCACGTCGATCCGCGCGGTCGGAGGAGCGGACTTGTACTTGCGGCCGCGCTTTTGGGTGTCCTGGGCATGGGCGCCGAAGGCTCCGGCGACCAGCCCGGCAAGAACCAGCCCCACGGCAAAACGGCTGAAGAAACTACGAAGCATGGCACCCATTGTAATTGTTTTAACCGGCCAAATTGAAGGGCGAGGCGACGGACGGGACGCAAGACCACGCATGAGCCAAATATTTCATTAATTATGAGTGAAACATACTCATATTCGAACGGTGCCCACTTGACAAGTGGGAGGCCGCTTTCCTATTGTTAGCAATTGGAAGGCGCGAGTGCTAGCGCACTCCCGGCGGAACTGCTGAAAGCCGGCTCCGTAGTTCGCAACGGCGAGATCATTTGCTTGGGGGTGAGACCCTTCGCTGTTCTGAACCGCAATCCACACTCTCGGGCAGCATATTTCTTTTCAAAATTCATCAACCCCGCGGGCGGGTCTCAACCCCGAACCGCGCGCGAAGGAGAAGCAAAGAAATGGCAGCAACATCCGTAACGACCACCTTCACCCCGCTCCACGATCGTATCCTCGTCCGCCGTGTCGAAGAGGGCGAAACAGTTCGTGGGGGAATCATCATCCCCGACAGCGCCAAGGAGAAGCCGCAGGAAGGCGAAGTGGTCTCCGTGGGCAAGGGCAAGTCAAATGACGAAGGCAAGGTCTTCCCTCTCGATGTGAAGGCAGGCGACCGCGTGCTCTTCGGCAAATACTCCGGCACCGAGATCAAGATCGACGGCGAAGAGTACCTGATCATGCGCGAGGAAGAAGTCCTCGGCATTCTGAAGAAGTAGTCGCGCGAGCGCGAGTTCACAGTTTTCAGTTCTCAGCAAGAACCAAGAGCATGGCACTGCTGGGATGACGAGATTGAAAACTGACGACTGACAACTGATCACTGACAACTGTTTTTGAGGAGATTTTAGGCAATGGCAAAGCAGATTCTGCACGGTGAGGATTCCCGTCAAGCAATCCTGCGGGGCGTGAACGTGCTCGCAGATGCGGTGAAGGCGACGCTCGGGCCCAAGGGCCGCAACGTCGTAATCGAGAAGAAGTTTGGTTCGCCCACCATCACCAAGGACGGCGTGACGGTGGCCAAGGAAATCGATCTGAAGGACCCGTTGGAAAACGTGGGCGCACAGCTTGTGCGCGAAGTGGCTTCGAAGACTTCGGATGTGGCCGGCGATGGCACGACGACGGCGACTGTCCTGGCCCAGGCCATCTTCCGCGAAGGCGTGAAGACGGTAGCCGCCGGCGCCAATCCGACCGCGTTGAAGCGCGGCATCGACAAGGCTGTAGTCGCGATCATCGGCACCCGCGACAAGGACGGCAAGTGGACCGAGGGCGGTGCCCTTGGCGCGCTCTCCAAGCCCGTGGACGAGGGTTCTGTTGCCCAGGTGGGCGCGATCTCGGCCAATGGCGACCAGGAGATCGGCGACATCATTGCCCATGCAGTGAAGGTTGTGGGCAAGGACGGCGTGATCACGATCGAGGAGTCGAAGACCATGCACACCGGCCTCGAGACGGTCGACGGAATGCAGTTTGACCGCGGCTACCTGAGCCCCTATTTCGTCACCGACGCAGAGCGGCTGGAAGTCGTGTTGGAAGATCCCTATGTCCTGATCTACGAAAAGAAGATCAGCGCGATGAAGGATCTGCTGCCGCTGCTGGAGCAGGTTGCGCGCGGCGGCAAGCCGCTCTTGATCATCGCTGAGGACGTGGAAGGCGAAGCGCTGGCAACCCTGGTGGTCAACAAGCTGCGCGGCACGCTGAACGTGGCTGCTGTGAAGGCTCCCGGCTTCGGCGATCGCCGCAAGGCCATCCTGGGCGACATCGCGATCCTGACCGGCGGCAAGGCGATCACCGAGGATCTCGGCATCAAGCTCGAGGGCGTCAAGCTCGAGGACCTGGGCCGTGCCAAGCGCATCACCATCGACAAGGACAACACCACCATCGTTGACGGCGCCGGAAAGGCGGGCGACATCGACGGCCGTGTGAAGGAGATCCGGTCGCAAATCGAGAAGACCACCTCCGACTATGACAAGGAAAAGCTGCAGGAGCGGCTGGCCAAGCTGGTGGGCGGTGTGGCCATCATCAAGGTGGGCGCGGCAACTGAGACCGAGCTGAAGGAGAAGAAGGCTCGCGTCGAGGATGCACTGCATGCCACCCGCGCAGCGGTCGAGGAAGGCATCGTCCCCGGCGGCGGCGTGGCCCTGGTTCGCGCTATGCCCGCGGTGCAGAAACTGATCAAGACGCTCGAAGGCGACGAGAAGATCGGCGCCCAGATCGTGCTCCGCGCGCTCGAAGAGCCGTTGCGCCAGATCGTCGCCAATGCCGGCGAAGAGGGCGCAGTGGTCGTGGCCAAGGTTGCCGAATCCAAGGATCCGCACTTCGGCTACAACGCACTCACCGGCACCTTCGAAGACCTGGTGAAAGCCGGCGTCATCGATCCTACCAAGGTTGCCAGAACAGCCTTGCAGAACGCGGCGTCGATTGCAGCTCTGCTGCTCACCACTGAAGCTTTGGTCGTCGAGATTCCGGAGCAGAAGGCAGCTCCGGCCGGCGGCCACGGCGGCGGCGGCATGGACGGCATGTACTAGGACTTACAGTCCAGTCGTACCGCGCCTTCGGCGCAAAAACAAAAAGCCTCCAGCTTCGGCTGGGGGCTTTTTCTTTGCGCGCCTGCGTCAGCTTGCATCAGACCCAAGGTCTACAACGAGAGGCCGGTCATAGAGTGCCATCTCCTCAGGTGCGGGTGGCTGAAATGACTCAAACCATCGCAGCAGAGCTTCTCGCGCTATGGGCGGATGCTCCATGCCGCGACGTTCAATCCTCTCGAAAAGGACATCAGGCGGTGCAGCGAGATAGTGCAACTCAACGGCCGCGCCAAGCTCTCGGGCTCCGAGTCGCAAGGCATCCCGCTCGGATCTCCCCCAGGTACCCCATTCGATGATCACCGTAAGACCGAGCACGAGCAGTTGCTGCGCGAGTTTCCATTGCAGCGCCTCGATCTTCCCTCGCCGATCCTCGTCATAGTAATCCAGGGCAAGAGCGTCCATCCATTCGTCAGGGGCAAAACGAATGGCGCGGAGCCTCTTTTCAAGCGCCCGGCCAAGAGTCGTTTTGCCGGAACCAGGCAATCCGCACAGGATGATTAACCTTGCTCCGGCAGCGGATATCTCCATAGGCAGATTATCCCCGACCGTTGTTGTCGATCGCGACAAATCGCCGCTGATCCCTTGCGATTCTGGGAGAGTTCGCTTTCCGACTGCGCAATCCTCCCCTGTATAAATCCGATTGGCGGCCTCGTTCGTTCCTAATAAAGTGACAGCTCCCCAGGTCGTGGTCACGGGCCCGCTCACGGCCTGGAATCTGGCGCCGCTACGCACGGGAGGAGGATCGCGGCTTTACAGTTTGCGAAGGCATCTTCGATGGGACGAGTTGGGCCGGTTCCATGGGCTCCGGTCAGGCATAGCACACAGGGAAGCGTGCTCCGATGCCGGCCGACTGACCTGGCGCGTCATGCGCTGTTCCGGCCCATTTGTTGTGCTTCAATACCTTTGCTACAATCGCAACGACTTTCGCGGCTTCGCTGAGAATCGACAACCCACCGGACCTTCTCGAGTCGACACAGACAGGCCGAAGGCTGACCGTGTATTTTGAGGCCCCCTTTATCGATGACTGAACATCCCGAAAATCCGATAAAGGGCTCCGAGCGTTCATTCGACCGGCCTCCGTTCCCACCCGGTCCGGCCCGCTTCGCCTCGGCTCACGACGAGCTGCTGGTGGATCGCGTGCGCGCCCGGGATCAAAAGGCGATGACCGATCTCTTCGACCGATACGGAAGCATGGTGTACTCGGTTGCGCTGCGCGTTCTGAAGGACACAGGTCAGGCGGAAGATGTGATGCAGGATGTCTTCTTTCACCTCTGGGAAAATCCCCGTGCGTTTGTCCCCAGCCGAGGATCGCTGGGCGCGTGGCTGCTGGTGGTGGCGCGCAATCGGGCGATCGACACGCTGCGGCGCAGGAGGCCGTCCGATCCGGTGGAGGACGTCGTGCTTCCGGCGAAGACGAATCTGGCCTCGGAAGCCGAGTGCAGCGTCATGATGGAAAAAGTTCGAGTGGTGATCGACGGGCTGCCGTCCGATCAGCAAAGGTCGTTGCAATTGGCATTTTTTGAAGGGCTCTCTCATTCCGAGATCGCGGCGCAGACCGGCGATCCACTGGGCACCATAAAAACACGGATCAGGAGTGCACTCATCAGCGTACGAAAGGCAATTCAGGCATGACGAACAACAGACACATTTCGCAGGAGGACTTGGCACTTCACGCCATGCAGGCCCTCTCGAGCGAGGAGTCTGCCTTGGTGCGTCTGCATGTGTCGGAGTGCGCAGAGTGCCGGAAGGAATTGGCCGAAGTCTCAGGTGATCTCGCCGTTGTAGCGATGAGCGTAGAGCAGCACGCGGTTCCGGAGGGCGCGCGGCAGCGATTCATCGATCGCATCACGACTGTACATCCCGCATCTGAACAGGCCGTCCGGGCGCCGGTGGTTCCAATCGTTCGCGAGAAAAGAGCGCCGCGGCCCGCATCTTGGATCCCGTGGGCTGCCGTCGCAGCGATGCTGATCGTCTCCGTCGCGCTGGGGGTAACAATCTTTGTTCTGAACCAGCAGTTACAGACCGAGGATGCACTCTTGCGAAAGGAAGAAAGGCTCATCCAGGCGCGGAACGCCGAGAACCTGAAAGCCCGGGCGGTGCTCGATGTGCTGACGGCGCCAAGCGCGCAGCGGGTGTTGTTGACCACGGGTAAAACACCGCCGGCGCCATCGGCGCGCGCAGTGTACTTGCCTTCGCGCGGCGCGCTCGTTCTGCAGGCGAGCAACATGCAGCCCCTGCCCGAGAACAAGACCTACGAGCTTTGGGTGATTCCTACGAGCGGCGCTCCGGTGCCGGCGGGCCTTTTCCGTCCGGACTCCACGGGGAGCGCGAGCGTAGTTCTCCCGGCGATTCCCCGCGGCGTCCAAGCCAAGGCCTTCGGAATTACGATCGAAAACGCAGGCGGCTCGAGCACACCCACGGCGCCGATCATTCTGTCCGGAGCCGCGCCTGCGGCGGGAGAGTGATGAGCAGAAGGGCGTCTTTCGGCAAGACTCCCTTCTGCAGATCAGTTTGGATCGGGATCAGAACGTCACATGCAGGCCCATAGTGAATGCTCTTGCGCCGCCAATGGTACCTGTAACAGAGCCAAAGTTGGCAGCATTGTTGGGGCAGTAGGTTTGTCCCGTAACGTAGAGATTGGGTGTGCAGTAGGATTGTCCGTTGGAGAGCTTAGGAGACAGCATCGTCGACTTCCCCGAACCGGTCGCGAAGGGGACCTGATCCAGGTTGGCCAATGCGGTCTTTTGATCCGTCGGATCGTTCGACGTCACAACCTGGCCGTACCCGAGGTAGCTGCGGAATGCGCTGCAATTGTTCTGGCCTCCGTAAGCACTGATCGCCGTAGCCGAGCATCCGTTGTTTTGCCGAATCTGCGCCTGATTCTGCGGAATGTCAAGGCTGGTTGTGTTGGTCAGGTTGAAGGCGTTGAGCTCATACTGAAGCCTGATCTTTTCCGTGATTTTGAAACCTTTGCGCAGGGAAAGATCAAGACGCTTTTGAGGATCCTGCCGGAAGATGTTGCGCTGACCCACATTGAACGCTGTCTGGTAGACATCCATTGGATCATCGCCGGTTGATACGGGAATGCCGTTGGTGCCCGGCGCCAGGTAGGTGATCGCAATCTGACTCGGATCGACGTACGGGATGTAGTTGCCGCCGGCATCGCGAGTCGCACCCTTGTTCCCGGTGAGCGCCCTGTTCGGATGCGTCGGATCCTTGATGCCCAATACCGGGTTCATCAACGTCGGAAAATTGCCGAAGTTGATGCTTCCCACTGCGCCGTAGAACTCGTACAGCGACCATGGCTCTCCGCTTTGCCATATCCCGATTCCGGTGAAATGCCAGTCATTGGCAAAATACGAAGCAAACGAGCCTTCCTGGGCTGTATTCGGAATTTCGACCTGGAAGTTTGCGCTGAACACGTGGGTGCGGTCAAAGTCGGAGGAAGCCCAGGAGTCGCGAAGGTGGTTCGGATTATCGCCGGTGAAGAAGAGGCCGATGTCGCTCTGTTCGTCAAGGGCATGGCTCCAGGTGTAGCTGGCGCCAAGCTGGAAGTGATGCGAGAGCCGCTTCTCTACGTGGGCTCCCAAGGAATCGTAAGCCGAGATGCCTACCGTCTTGAAATCCGCAGCATTGGGGCTGAATCCCACATACGGCGTTCTGAAGTCGGTATTGCCGGCGTCGAAGGTGTTCCAGGGCTCAACCGAGATCGGGCAATAATCGTACCCGCAGTCTGACGAGTTCTGATTCAAGACATCCATGCCATAAGACGCTGTTTCACCCCAGATCGGATTGGACGGCGTCGCAATGCCCGGCTCATTGATTGGAATCGGGATCACGGAATGACGACCGCGATTGCCCGTATATCCCAGGGAAAACGCCAGAGTATTCGTCGGCTGCCATTGCACATTCAAGGTGTAATTGATCGTGTATGGCAGCACGTTGTTTTTGTCGTAAATGCCAAAGTTGAGCGGTGTAGTGCAGAGGAAGTAACCTTCCTGGCTCTGCCAGCCACTGCAGTTCTTCCCAAATTGGCTGTAATACCCCGAAGGCGTTCCAGTCATCTGGTTCAACTGAGCTTGCAAGGCTGCCTCGATCACACCGGGATTCGAACTTGGCGGCGTGTAGATGCCGCCGTTTGCGGGAGTGCTGAAAGCCAGATTCCCCATGGGATTTGCCAGGGTAAGTCCTGAATTGGAGTCGGTATTTCCGGTAGCAACGCTCACAAAAGGCGAGGATTCAGTCACGCCAAAGGGACCGCCGATCGAACCCCCCGCAGGCTGCGAGAGATAGCTGAAGAGTTCTCCGCGGTCGTAGTACAAACCCGCGCCGCCGCTGATCACCACGGTGCCATGATTCGCCTTGGGAGACAACGCGAATCCGATACGCGGGGAGATGCCCCATTGGCGTCCGTCCAGTGTAGAGGCTGAAACACCCCTCGTCGGGTTCTGCTTGTTATTTCCAGCGATGACGATTCCGGAATTGACAACGTTGAATCCGGTGGTCGTCGTACCCGTAACATCGTACAAAGCCGGATTAAAGTTCAGCATGTCGCCATACTTTTCCGTCATCCCGCCGTGATAGTCATAACGAACACCAGCGGTGATGCTGAGGTTGCTCATAGCCTGCCACTTGTCTTGCACATAGCCGCTGACCTCATTGGTCCGATAGTATCGATTCGCATTGTTGCGGCCGGTGGTGGGATCGATACTCTGAAGAACGCTCGAGCTACGCACCACACCCTGCAGAAAATTATCAAATCCGTTGACCACAACCTGGGCGTGACCGGTGCGGTTGTTGGTGATGTTCAGTTGCGTGTAGCTGTATCCACCGCCGGCGACAATCGTGTGTTTGCCCGCCGTGAAGATCACGTTGGTTGAAGGGTTCACGCGGTTCTGATAGTAACCCATATTCACGAACGCGCCGGGCACTCCAGCGGGGCCGATGTAGGCGGTCGGCGAGTACTGGTCGAAATAGCCGAAGTTATTGACCTGCAAACCGGGCATAACATTTGCAGTCAGGTTATCCGGCTGCGCTGCTGAGACACCCAGGTTGCCGCCGGCAAACGTCTGCCTATAGAAGCTGAAAGAGCCCATCCGGACAAATCCGAGACGCTGCTCCCAATTCAGCCTCGGGCCAATGGTGATCGTGTTCCCCAGCGAAAAGACCTGCGCACCATTGTGCTGCGTAACCGGGAACCCGGCCGTGTCGGAGTAGCCGAAGGGACGAGACACCGGCGCGTTCTGATAGTAGTACTTGCCCGAGACGCGGTCATTCGGGGTTACCGCGTAGTCGAGCGAAATGGTGGCCAGATCAGAACTCAATCGCGAGGTTCCAATCAGATAAACGTTCGGCACGCCAAATTCATAGGGCGCGCTTGATTGGGCTGAAGGAATCAAGAGCTGGCCGTTCGGCAGTTTGGTATTCATCAGCGTCGCGGCCACCGGATCGATCGTAACGGTGCCGGTGCCGCCCCATGAAAGATCGGCAGCCTCCAGGCCAGCAGCGCTCCGGTCATCGGTTAAGCCGCTGGGAACGGTCAACTCTGAGAGTCCCGTGGCGTTGTCTTCGTTCACACTGCGTTGGTAAGCGCCGAAGAGGAAAAGCTTGTCTCTCTTGATAGGACCACCAGCTGTGATTCCCGAAGTCCAGCGACGAAGCCACGGGTTGACCAGCGATTTCGGAAATACGCCAATGCCGTTCTGGGTCAGCCGATAGGCCTGATTAAAGAAGAAGGGCGAGGCATTCATCAAATTGTTGGCGTACGTGCCATAGAGCTGGCCATGCCAGTCATTCGTGCCTGTATTGGTGTTGACGTCAATCTGCGCACCGCTTGTGGCGCCCTGTTGCGCGTCATACATCGACGCGTTCACGCGAAGCTCCTGCATGAACTCTGGAGGAGGAGAAGGCAGGCTGTTGCCGTTCGATCCGTAGACCGAAGTGCCCACCGAAAAGGATCCGCCTACCGTCGGTGCACTTCCGATGTTGAAGTTGTACCGCTGCGAAGAGGAGCCGCTCGAACTCTTGCCATTGAACAGGTTGGTCGAATCGACACCATTCACCTGGAACGTATTTGAAGTGTCGCGCTGCCCATTTGCCCATATCGGCTGATTGCCAAGGCCCGCATTCGAATCGAGGTTCGACAGCAGCTCCGCGTTCACTCCCGGCGAAAGCACCGCCACCTGGGTGAAGCTCCCTGTCGCCAGGGGTGTCAGGTCGATCTGCGCGCTATCAAGCGTGTAACCGTTCGTCGCGTCCGTCGCATTGAGAAGGGGCGTTGCGGTCACCTCAACGGATTCCGAAGCCTGCCCGATCTTGAGCGTCGCATTGACCGTACTCGCTCGCGCTTCCTGAACGGTGATTCCTTTCAGCTCTGTGGTCTGGAACCCCGGCAGGCTTACCTTTAGAACGTAGGTTCCAATCGGCAAGTTGAAGAGCTGGAAGAACCCGGTGTTCTGTGTCGTGGTTGTCTGGGTAACGTTAATTGCCGAGTTGGTGGCAGACACCGTTGCCCCGGAAACGGCCGCGCCCGATGGATCAACCACCGTGCCATTCAAAGAGCCGA
>Ga0207095_10309_pt1 | contig 12178 bp, 1 predicted proteins | sample Alteio_BWMinHeat_88_FD_153529 | JGI IMG/M metagenome (GOLD analysis project Ga0207095, IMG submission 153529) | Enriched cells from forest soil in Barre Woods Harvard Forest LTER site, Petersham, Massachusetts, United States -... | ecosystem: Environmental > Terrestrial > Soil > Temperate forest >... | reverse complement strand
CGACGGAGATCATCTCTATGGCGTCATTCGCGGCTCGGGAATGAATCAGGATGGAGCGACTAATGGCATCACGGCACCCAGCATGCGTTCGCAGGAACGTTTGATAAGCGAAGTTTACGATCGCTTTGACATTGATGCCGACATGGTCCAGCTTGTCGAAGCTCATGGAACGGGAACGCGGCTAGGCGATCCCATCGAATGGGAGGCCCTCACTCGTGCTTTCAATCGACATACCGAACGGCGTGGATACTGTGCAATTGGATCAATAAAAACTAATATCGGCCATAGCGCCTCGGCAGCCGGCGTTGCAGGCCTAACTAAACTTTTGTTGTGCTTACAGCACCGCCAGATGGTGCCTTCCCTGCACTTTTCGAATGGGAATTCAGCCATCGACATCGATGCCAGCCCGTTTTACGTTAATACGCAACTCAAGCCTTGGGATGTGTCCGAGGGCATGATTAGGCGGGCTGCCATCAGCTCGTTTGGATTCAGCGGAACTAATGTTCATTTAGTCGTGGAAGAACCTCCCATCCAAGAGAGGCAGACGTCAATTCTGCCTGGCTACCTCGTGGTGCTCTCCGCTTGCTCCGAAGAACAGTTACGACAGTTGGCTGAGCGGCTTGCAAAGCATTTCAGCGAGCACGCCGACGACTGCGCCGATATCAGCTATACCTTGTTTGTCGGTCGTAAGCATCTGAAGTACCGGCTGGCTTGCGTAGTGTGCGACGGCAGCGAATTGAGCGAAGCACTAACCCGTTGGAACAAGACCGGTTATGCGCCTCAGATCCAAGTCGGCCAGGTCCAAGAGAGGGTCGGGGACGGACCGTTGCGCAGACTCGGAAACGAAATGATTGCGGCTTGCGCCGGTGATGTGCCGACGGATGAATATCTTGAGCGTCTCAAAACTATTGCTGAGCTATACATACAAGGTTACGAGCTGGAGTTTCCTCAGATCTTTGCTTCTGGTGAGTATCGACGCGTCAGCCTACCCACTTACCCGTTTGCGGCAGAACGCTACTGGCCCCCGGAATCGGCCAAGCCGGCGCGAGAGCGGTTAGCTGCCTCGGTAGGTCGGGAAGCAAAGACCGTTTCCGCTTCGGTGCAGCAAGTGCCGAAGCATGTGCGCCTCCACGAAACGCTTCCGCGCGAACTGATATCGATGGTTGCCGATCAGCTTCAGTTACCCGTATCTGCGATACGGTCGGATCGCCATTTCGGCGAGTGCGGTTTCGATTCAATTAGCCTGATTCATTTTGCAAACCGGCTGAACACGAGATTCGTGCTGGATCTAACGCCCGCGATTTTTTATCAATATTCCACTGTTGATCGCTTGGCGCAGTACGTAGCTACGCTGCAGCCTGACGTGAATGTGCACGATGAAATCACGTCAGAACATGAAGCCTCAGGAAAGGCCGATGCTCCGCTGTCGTCAAGCCAAAGTTCGCCACGAAATGCAGCGGCTTCGTCCTCGGTGGATAGCGTGACTGAGCCGATTGCTATAGTCGGTATGGTTGGTCGTTTCCCCGGAGCGAAGGACGTCGACGAGTTTTGGCGCAACCTCGATTCGGCAAACGAATCGATTGGCGAGGTACCGCCGTCGCGTTGGAGCTGGCAAGAGGTGCATGGGGATCCATCGGCTGAAAATGGCAAAACGGATATCCACTGCGGCGGTTTTATCGACGGTATCGCGGAATTCGATTCCCTATTTTTCGGTATTTCCCCACGCGAAGCGCAGGCGATGGATCCGCAGCAGCGGTTGACGATGCAGTATATATGGAACGTGATTGAAGAAGCGGGATATGCTCCTTCTTCGCTTGCCGGAACAGATACGGGCATATTTATCGGCACGGGTCCTTCTGAGTATGGCGAATTGCTCGTACGAAATGGCATTCCGCTTGAAAGTCACTCAGGTATCGGGACATTGCCTTCCGCAGGCCCTAACCGCATGAGCTATTTCCTGGACTTGCGCGGGCCGAGTGAACCGGTGGAGACCGCATGCTCGAGTTCTCTGGTAGCACTGCACCGAGCAGTGTGTGCTATACGTCAAGGCGACTGCAGCGCGGCCATCGTCGGTGGTGTAAATACGCTGATTGCGCCCACTAACTACATTACCTTAAGCAAAGCAGGAGCATTGAGTCGAACCGGGCATTGCAAGACTTTCAGTGATGGCGCTGATGGCTATGTGCGTTCCGAAGGCGTGGTCATGTTTTACTTGAAGCCCCTCAGTGCCGCAGAGAGCGACGGCGATCATATTTATGGACTGATTATTGGTTCAGCCGTTAACCATGGAGGTCGCGCAAATTCGCTGACGGCGCCTAATCCCGAAGCACAAGCTTCGGTGATTTATGAAGCTCACCGGCGCGCCAATATAGATCTCAACAGTGTTGGCTATATCGAAGCGCATGGCACGGGCACTGCTTTGGGCGATCCGATCGAAATAGATGGATTGAAGCAAGCGTTCTCGCGTTTACACGACTGGAAAGGCACTCGCGCCGGCGCCGAAAGTTGTGGTTTGGGATCGGTCAAATCGAATGTCGGACATCTCGAAACCGCCGCCGGGGCTGCAGGGCTAGTCAAGGTTTTACTGCAACTGCAGCATAAAAAGCTCGTGCCGAGCCTTCATTGCAAGGCTCTGAATCCATACATCAGGTTGGACGATAGTCCGTTCTATGTGGTTCAGCAAGAACGTCAATGGGTAGCGCCGGGGAACGGACAGCCTAGACGCGCCGGTGTCAGTTCGTTCAGCATCACTGGTGTGAATGCGCACACGGTGGTAGAGGAATACCGAGGTAAGGCGACGGATGCGTCTTCAGCAGCTATTAAGCCGGAAGGAGAGTGCATCATACTTTCGGCACGTGATGAAGGTTCCTTGCTTCAACAGGCAAAAAACCTCCTCAACGCCTTGCGCAAGGGAACATATGTTGATGCCGACTTGCCGGCACTAGCCTACACTCTTCAGTTGGGCCGCGATGAAATGGAAGATCGACTAGCTATCGTTTCGGGAAAACTCGACGATGTGGCTCGCGTCTTAGAGGCTTATATTCATAATCCTGCTGCGTCAATCAAAAATGTCTGGGTCGGAAAGGCTCGCCGGTCCGACGGCTCAGCGAATGCGCTGGGTGGCGACAAGGACTTCCTGCAACTGGTTGATAAGTGGGCCGCGGAGGGACGCGCAGATAAACTCGCCGAGTTATGGGTGAGCGGAATCACTATTGATTGGCGCAAGTTCCATGGTGACCGCCGTCTTCGCAGGTTGAGCCTGCCGACCTACCCCTTCGCAAGGGTATCGCATTGGAGTCCAGGAGTGCTTGAGTCCGATGTGCAAGTCGGGTTGTCGGAGGTTAGTCATGATGTCGTCCTCATGGGAAATGAACCCTTCCTTGTTGACCACATAATTCGCGGACAAATGGTATTGCCGGCGGTAGCTCATCTGGAGTTTGCCCGCGCAGCACTCGCTGCCCATGCAAGGATGGAGGGAGTAGTTCAACTTTCCAACGTGGTGTGGCGCGAGCCGGTGTTTGTGGGTTCTGGGGGCACTACACTGCATGTAGACTTGAGACGCACCGAGCGCGAGGAATGGGCATTCAAAATAAACGGCCTCGCGGGAAATCGATTGGAGGTGTGTAGCGACGGCTCAATTGAGTTAGTTCACGAGCGGATGCCGGAGGCTCTGAATTTGTCGCAGTGGGGCAAAGATACTTCCGGGTATGAATGCAGCGGGGAACAGTGTTACAAAACTTTTGCTGAAATGGGAATCCAGTATGGCCCATCGCATAGATTGATCCGAAATATACGGGTCGCAGGCCACTTTGCGTTGGCCAAATTGGAACTGCCACAGATAGTCATATCCAACCCTGACGCGATTAATCCTGGTCTATTCGATGCTGCCTTACAAGCGACTTTGGGATTCTCCCTGTCTCGGTCAAAGAACAACCAATCGCATGCGCTTACCTTGCCCTTTAAGTTGGAGCGGGCTTCTATTTTTGGAGGCTTCAGCCGCACAATGTGGGCAGCGGTTACCCTGCTTGAATCGGAATCCGAAGATGTGGGTGTGCAATGCTACGACATTGCACTGTGCAATGAGGAAGGGAAAATTTGTACGTTGCTGAAAGGGTTCACTACACGCAACGTGCGCACATCGAATTTGCAGGTGGCGAACGAGTATATGCTCGATGTTAATTGGCAGCAGATAGTTCCTGATCGCGCTCCCATTGCAGATATGAAAGCCAAGCGCACCCTGTTGATCGGAGCCGACCGCTCGATAAAAGCTGAATTGCCATCGCTCTGGTCAAACGTATCGTCGCTCGATATAGATATAAGCGACGATACGGAATCGCTATCGAAGAAGCTTCAGGGGCTTGGTTCGATCGATCGGTTGCTTTGGTTTGTTCCTACAACTTGCAAGCCGTTCTCGGTTGATGAATCATTGATTAAGCGCCAGGAAGATGGGGCGCTCCAAGCGTTAAAGCTGATTCAGGCAATGATGCGTGCCGGTTGGGATAGGAGAGGCTTACATTTTACGGTTGTTACCTCGCAGGCAGTAAAAGTGAGCGATGATGACGATATCGATCCGGCTCCGGCAAGCGTGCATGGATTGTTAGGCTGCCTGCAAAAAGAGCAGCCTGGATGGCATGTGAACCTATTAGATATGCCGTCGGATGCAGGCCTGGATTTGGCCTCCCTTCTTGACTTGATCACCGAACCTGGTTCGCTGTTGGCGTTGCGCGACGGTCAATGGCTAGAACGATGCTTTACGCCGCGTATTGTTCTTCCCGTTAAAGAGCATTTGATAGATTCGCATGCCGTATACATAGTCGTAGGCGGCGCGGGCGGCTTGGGGCAAGCATGGAGCGAAGCGATGCTTTGTCGTCATCCTTTACAACTCGTTTGGATAGGTCGCCGAGTCGAAGATGAGGCGCTGCGGACGCGCTTGGATGCACTAGCGGCAATCGGACCTCGTCCGCTTTACATTCGTGCGGATGCGACTCGATTAGAAGAGCTGCAAGCGGCGCGAGACTTGATCCTGCAGAAATTCGGTCGGATCGATGGACTTGTGCATGCATCGATGTTACAGAGAGATGCCGCATTAACGATGGTAACCCCTGAATTTTTCCGCGAAGGACTTCTTGCGAAGGTGGCGACGGCGGTAAATATGGTTCAAGCATTCGGCCATTCGATGCTGAAATCCGTAGTGTTTTTCTCCTCATCGGCCTCTTTTGTTTGTCCTGCCGGTGCGAGCAGTTATGTGGCTGGCTGCACGTTTATTGACAGTCTCGCGCAACATCTGGCCAAGACATCGTCCGCACGCGTACGTGTTGTAAATTGGGGCTACTTCGGTGAAATCGGAGCTGTTGCAACCGACTATTATCGCGAACGCATGACTCGAGCCGGATTCGCATCAATCGATATTGATGATGCGATGCGTGCCCAAGACCAACTGCTTGTCGGTGAGGGGATTCAAATGGCCTATTTGCGTGCGCTCGGCCCACATGCATTGCATGGAATGCGTCTTGTGATTCCTCAGCAAGGTACGGCGAATATCGGCGATCCGGCAACGCAGGGGAATCACGCAAAGTATATCCAGTCAGTGTTTTCTGGAATCAACGAAGGACGCGGACCCGGCAAAACTGCGCTGGCCGATTATCTCGGTTCACTATCCGGCGAGGTTCTAGACGTGCAGGAGTCACACTTTGTTTCGCTCGGACGCCCGCTGAACACCGTCTTGCTGACGGAGTTGGGACTGGATTCACTTTCCGCAACCAGTATGCGTAATCGGTTACGCCATGAGCTGCAAATAGACGTCCCTGTTCAACGAATTATCGGTGACAACATCGGCGCAATAGCTGAGTTAGTTTATGAGCAGCTCTTGCTCGTAAAAATTGGGAAGTTGGATGGTGATATTGACATCGCTGACAGTGAATCGTTCGTGTTTTAGTATTGGTACATCACCAAAAAGAAAGAGCTTAATGCATGGATGACGTAATGAATTTGTTCGAAGAGCTGGCTCGTAGCGGTGTGCAGCTGTCGGAGTTGGATGGGCAACTGAAGGTGACGGCGGCCAAGGGAGTGCTGACGCAAGGCTTGAAGCAGCGTATAGCGGAAAATAAGCGCGACCTGCTTGAAGCTCTGCAGGGCAGCTCCAATAAGTCGGTTTCGCCGACAGTGACCATACTGCAATCTAGGTCTGACGAAGATCATTTGCCGTTTCCTTTGTCGGATTTGCAGCTCGGTTTTTACGTGGCGGGTGACCCGTATATGGAGTTTCACGTACGGCCTCATTGCTATATGGAGCTTGATCGTACAAATCTGGATGTCCGGCGTTATGAGCAGGCATGGAACGATGCGCTCGCCCATCATCGACGCGAACTGTGCAAGGTAAATAGCGATGCGCAGTTGGAACTGTTGATAGATCTTCCTCGCATTCGTATTGCGGTCAACGATTTGACTGCGTTGGCACCGCCACAAGCACAAGAAGCGTTGCTGGCAACGCGTGCAAAGATGGAGCGAAAAGAGCTTCCGTTGGATTGCTGGCCGTGGTTTGAAATTTGCGTTTCACAATGGACAGAGAACAGCCAAACGCGTTGGCGCATTCATTACAATCACAATAATTTTTTCATCGATGGCTATGGCTCCACGATTTTGCTTCTTGAGATTGAGCAGCGTTATACAGATCCAAGTTTTAAGACAGCGCAGGTAGCCATCTCTTATAGAGAGGCGGTATTGGGCCTCGAAGCGTTGGCTGAGACTGAGGAAGGGCGCGCGGCGAAGAGCTATTGGATGAATCGATTGGAATCATTGCCCCCACCGCCTGCGGTTCCATTGCGCGCACAGCCGAACCGTCGTTGCCGTTCGAAGCTCGAACGCCGCGAGCGATTTTTAACGCGCACTACCTGGGAGTCTCTGAAAGCCCACGCTGCGGCTCATGGCATTACGCCTTCTAATGCCTTGACGACCGCCTATGCGACTGTGCTCAGTGCTTACAGTAATTCCGACCACTTCATCTTAAGTGAAATGGTTACTCGGCGGACGCCGGAGTTGCATCCAGATATGATGAGAATGCTGGGTAATTTCGTTTCGCTGTATCCGCTTGAGGTGAAACTCGATGCCGATGCCTCTTTTGCCGAGAATGCGTCGCGTATTCAGCGGCAGGTGTTACAGGACATGAAGCATCTGCAATTCGGCGGGATGCGTGTGATGCAGGCGCTTAACCGCCAAAAGGGCGGTTTTGGCGATGCTCCCAGTCCGTTTGTGGTTGGTAGCGGGCTGTTCCTGAAAAAGTGGGGCATGGCCGATTATACGGTTCTCGAGACTTCACAAACCTTGCTTGATCACCAGTTCTTCGAGTTAGGCGACGGAAGGCTCCACTGGGTATGGGATCTATTGGAGGAATTCTTCCCGGTCGGATTGAAAAACTGCGGATCGAAACAGTCGATGTCTTTCAGGTAACCGCCACGAGGGCAAAGCGGTTCCGACAGTTCTGCCTCGTTCGGCGGCACCTTCCAACGCGATACTTCATCCAGCAACTCTTCACCATCGACAAGTGCTTTCCAAAGTGCCGAAATCGAACTCGCCTTCGCATAACGCCCGCTTAAGCCGATCACCGCTATAGGATCTACTTGGCCCGGTTTTGTCTTGCCACTCTCGCTCTGCTCCGCCGAAGTGCGCAACACCGGCAAACGGTAACGTTCTCCAACCTGTACCACGACCTTGCCTATGTTCGCGCGGCTTTCAAGCCCGCGGTATGCCTGTTGGACGTTGTCGAAATCAACGACATTGCCAATGACGGCACGTAGCACGCCAGATTCTGCTAGCCGTTTAACTTCTGCAAAACGCGATCGGAGTTCCTTTGCGTCACCAAGCACGGATCGTCGAAGATCGACGCTATGCAGAGATTGGTTGTCACTCAGATGCGAGAGATCAATCGAATTCGCCGATTTCAGCGCCGTCATCGCAAGCTCTACATAACGGCCTCGTGGAGATAAACAGTTGATACCCTTTTGTACCGCGTCGCCCGGCAATGTATTGATGACGACATCGACTCCCCGCCCTTGAGTCAATCGCAACACTTCTTGTTCGAAATCCTGCTCATGATAATTGATTAGATGCGTAATCCCATTTGAACGCAAATGAGCCAATTTCTCGGAAGAGCCGGCCACCGCATACACCTCCGCGCCGCGATGCAATGCGAGCTGAATTATTGCCTGACCTACCCCGCCTGCTGCACTATGCACCAGTATCCGATCGCCCCGTCGTACCTGTGCTTTACGGAACACTTCTACCGCCGTCAGCGCCGCAATCGGCAACGCACAAGCGTCTTCAAAAGATTGGCCGGCAGGGATCTTAAATACCCGATCTTGATAACAAACCACCGCGCTGGTATGACCACCAAGCTCGCTTCCCAGCAGTGCTACAACACTGTCACCTATTTCAAGTTCACGCACAAGGTGGCCTTTTTCGGCGACGATACCGCTAACTTCAAATCCCGGCGTAAAAGGATAAGCCGGCATATTAGGGTATAGGCCTTTTACGCAAAGGAGATCGCTAAAATTCAACGAGAACGCATGAACGTCAATCAACACCTCATCCGCAGCGAGATTAGGCAGCGGTTGCGCCACAATTGAAAGTTCAGATACTGTAGCCGGACGCTGCAGTACAACGCGGTAAGCTAACCGTTTTTCGAATGTACCTGCACTGGCAAGCTCAGGCGCCGGCGTTGACTGCGTAATTAGTGGCTTGGCGGAGATGAACCGTTGATTGGCCTGCGCTGTAGTCACAGGGAAAGGTTTACCACTCACGTTAGAAGTAACCGGTTGGTGTTCATTGACGATATGCGCCGCCAGGCGATCGACGCTGGCATGGTCGAAAATTACTGTCGTACGCAAGAGTATTGCCAGCTTCTCGTTAATGTCGTTGATCAAGCCCACTGCAATGATCGAGTCGACCCCAAAATCGGAAAACGCCAAATCATCGCGCACATCGGAAACATTGATACCCAAAGATTTGGCTGCGCATGCGCGAATGCACGCACGCACTTCCATGGTATCAGGCCGAGTGGAGGCTATACGATCAGTCACCTTTTGGATTACAGGAATAGCCAAATTCGTGCTGTCTTGTATGACCGAATGATGCGTCAAACAGCTGACTGGCCGATATACGATACCGTCGCTTGCTGCGAGTACGATTTGCTGCCCGAGGAATAGCGCTTCTTTGGCAGGCTCACGGAAGGATGAATATCCTGCTCGGGTAAGTAGTTTTTCCCACATTTCCGGCGCAAGCGCCGGCGTGCCGGATATCCGTAAATCTGTGTCGTCATGCTCCCACCACCCATCTAGCAATCCGAAACTCATGTGATACGCCATATCAAATCGTGCGATTTCATTGATGGCGAGCATGCCGTTTTGCTTCAAGAGCGATTTGACATGGTCTAACGCACGCTGCACATCGCGAGAGGTATGCAAAACATTTGTTCCCAATACCACATCGTAAGTACCGACTTCCATGTCCTGTTCACTAGGGTGGCGCTCCATATCGAAAATCGCCGTTTTCAAGAACGGCATGCTTGATGCGTAACGCTGGCGAGCGCCTAAGAGAAATGCTTGGGAAATATCGGTGTAGGCGTATTCATTGATATATTGCCAAAGCGGCTCAAGATGTTTCAGCACTCGGTCGGACGACGCGCCGGTGCCGGCACCAACTTCGATGATCTTGAACTTGGCATGCGGATCAGCTTTAAGTCGCGCCTGCAAATACTTTTCGATGCATTCAGCCAACACGTCATTGAAATAGTCCGCGATCGGATTGTCTCTATATATGCCTTCCACAAGCATCATTGATGATTCTGGAAAGAGCACATCTGTAGCCAATTTTTCGCCGTTTAGAACGGATGGCAATGCGCGAAGCATGGCGTCAACCAAGCGTAAGCGGCTGTCGGTGGGCATTTGGGTTCTTAAAACGTCCCACTCCCGCCACAAGTCGGCGCGGCTAACGGCAGTAGCCTGATTTGCCGTTAGGATACGCCAGCTCTCATTCAACCAACGCCGATGGGCAGGCCTTAGCCGTTGCGCCATGGTTTGCGTAATACCGCCTTGGCTGACAAAGCCTGTCTCTTCGAGTTGAGCACGCAGCAAAGCCAGAAGCAGGTGATGCAGTTTGTCGCTATCGCTGCCACGCATAGACGGTACCGGGATTGAAGGATGCATGGCTTCATTTGCGAGCACACATGGCGTGGATTCAGCGGTTTCCAAGGTTAGCTCTTGGCATACGCCAAGCGCTTGAGAAGCTTCCTGTTTGCCGAATTTAACGAAAGCCATCTGGCGCAACGGAGATGTCAGTAAGTCTTCCAATGCATTTATAGCTTCTGACGTATCGATGGAATCTAAGCCGAACTGCTTCATTCGTGCGCGATATGCTGGCGTAGCAACGGCTCCAACGTTGCCCCAATATCCCCAATGCATTACTTTCACCGTCCACGACCGCTGTTGTGCCACGGCCAAGGCATATGAGTCGAGTGCCACGGATGCCGCAGCATAATTTGCTTGCCCTGGCGCCAGCATGAAACTTTGCACGGAAGAAAAATACATCATCCAGTCCAGCTTCTCTTCACCGAAAACGCGAACCGCATTTACCGCAACATCCAATTTAGCGGAAAGCACAGCGCGAAAATCCTGCTCGGTCATGCGTGCCACGCTCTGGTCTTTCAATACCATCGTAGCGTGCATGACGCCGTTGATTGAGCCGTATAAGTCCTTAATCTTTGCATAGGCATTTTTCAACGCTTGCGGATCTGCGGCATCTGCCTCAATGTAGACCGGTGCAGGTCCTAAAGTCGCCAGTCGTTCACATTTGGCAGATATGACGGAATCCAGCTTCCGCCGACCGATCCATACGACGTGCGCCTTATGACGGGCAACGAGGTATTCGGAAACTGCTTCTCCTATCCCACCTGCCCCACCCAAGATCACATACACGCCGTTATCTCTAAATGCAGATTGGGACGCCCGTTTAGTTTGGCTTGGCAAAAGCGCCTGGCGATACCACTCTCCGTCACGCCACAATCGAGCGCGCCCCTCGGTATCTGCAGGAAGGCTCAAAATCTCGTCAATACTCCAAGTTCCCGCGACAGGAAGATCAATCAATCGAAACTTCCATTGAGGAATCTCTTTAGCGACTGAGCCGATAAAGCCATGCACGGATGACTGTGCGGCATGTACCGGATCTTGAGAATGTACAGATTGCGTTTGGCGAGTTATGACTGTGAACTCGAGAGAATAGCTATCCACGCCGGAGTCAAGCAGCTGCTTCACCAAGCTCAGGCCTTTAAGTACTCCATATTGCTGTTCGCTTATTAACGAAACGTCGTCTACAGATAGGCAACCACTGTTCGGCAAAAGCCAGATTAGGCGGCGAGGTGAGTTTTCGGCAACCAGCAACTGAGTGATCGTCCTTATGCCGTCCTCTTGGCACAGATCCACAACTCGTGCTGCAGGGAAATGGGAAAGCCAAGGCCCTTCGTCTGATTTCCCTCGATAAAGCGCGATTACAGGAGGCGATGGCTGCGCCGGTGCCTGCAATACCGGTTTATCCTTTATCCAAACCGGAGTAAACATGCCGTCCTCGCTCAAGGAGTCCATGTTTACGCTATTTTCAGCGGCCCGCACAGCCTCTGTCGCCTTGCGACTGGATATACACCGCAATTCAGCGCAGACCCAGCCCTCCTGATCGACTAACTGAATATCAATGGCGAAAGTGCGCAGTCCTGTACTCTCAGACTGGCGAAGTATCGCGATCGAATTCGAAGGAACAGTGCCATAGATGATTGCTTCATCGATTGAGAACGGCAATAGCGAGTCGGTATCTGCCGACTCCGGCAGGATAGTTGAAAGTGCAATACCCGCTTGGAGCGCTGAGTCACACAAAGCTGGGTGCAGCATAAACGCGTTTTGATCCGCATTTAAGTCAAATGGCAACGCAAGTTCTGCAACCGCAAACGCACGGCCTTGCATATCTGCTCCCACCCGCACACTTCGTAACGCCCGCATGGCCGAGCCGTGAAAAATGCCAGCCTTGGAGAACGCTTCATAGCACCTCTCCGGCTCGATCTGGTGCGTGCAAATCGATTGAATCATCCCAAGATCGATTCTAGGTGCCGACATTGATGTCAGCACGCGCGCGCGACCTT
>Ga0207095_10307_pt1 | contig 12321 bp, 11 predicted proteins | sample Alteio_BWMinHeat_88_FD_153529 | JGI IMG/M metagenome (GOLD analysis project Ga0207095, IMG submission 153529) | Enriched cells from forest soil in Barre Woods Harvard Forest LTER site, Petersham, Massachusetts, United States -... | ecosystem: Environmental > Terrestrial > Soil > Temperate forest >... | reverse complement strand
CAACTGATTCAAACGCAAATCGCGCACCAGCGCATGATCATCCCAGGCCAGCGTCGCCACTCCCGTGCGTTGCTTCCAGTAATTCTCATCCACCGTCACCGCGGAATTCACATCCAATTCCGGCCGTTTCTCCGGCGCCTTGGGTCGTCCCTGGTAACGCACACCGAATAGATCAGCCAGCGCGAAATCATGCCGCGGCCTCCCCAACTCGTCGCACAACGACGTTTCCGCCGTCGCCACCAGCCCGCCGCCTTTCTTGACGTACTCGCGCACCGCCTCTACTTGCCCCTCCGAAAGAGCCGCCGCGTTCGCTAGCACCACCACCTTGTACCGCGCCAGCTCTTTTGGATTCAGGTCCCAATCGTTGATGAGATTCAAGGGCAAATGCTCTTCCTGAGCTGCGCGGAAGGCGCCAAACACATGCGGCAGAAAACGCTCCGCTATGTCCTTGTACGCATAGAACTGTCGCGTCTGCTCGCTCACCAATAACGCCGCCCAGGGCATCTGCTCCGTCCGGGTCAGCCAGCGCTCCCGCTTGCCGATCTCCTTGAATACCTCGGCAGTCGATTCCACGTGACCCGCCCACCCAAACGCTTCCGGCGCGACACCGCCGTTGGTCAACACCAGCATGATCCGCGTCATCCGTTCATGCTTTGGAAAACTGTCCGTGCCGTAAGGATTGCCGCGCGACATCAAATACGGCTCCGACGCGTTCGGCCGCCCGCCCGTTGTTGCGCGCAGGTACGCCGCCCCGAACGCAGGGGCCACGCTCGCCCCAAAGTTCGTCTCATCGAGCCACCATTCCTGCATGGGCAAGTCGAACAGCAGGTTCACCCGCGTTGGCATCGCCCGCGGCGAATACAGGAAATGGCCGTACCTGCCCGCGTTCACCGTCCACGACATCAACACCGCGTCCGGGTTGAGTTTCTTGATCCGCGCCTGCATCCGCCGGTAATGATCCTCCAGCCGTTTGCCCCGCCACACGAGGTATTCACGGTACGCCACATCATCGAGGTTGACCTTCGCCGGCAACGCCCGGTCCATGTCCTCCTTGTACGCCTTTTTGCACGCCGGGCAGAAGCACAACGGCGGGTGATAGTTCCCGTCGAATGAGTAGCCGTCGATCTTGTAATCCTCCACAAGCTCGGCACAGATATCGATCAGGTAATCCCCCCCACGGCCCAAGATTGCACCCAACACGCGTACCCAGATTATCCTCACGCGGCTCGACCTTCAGGACCGCGCCGGTATCGTCGGGATGGATCCGCCATTCCGGATGCTTCTTGACCAGCGCCACATTCGGAAACGGCGGCAGACCAAGCGAGAGTTTCATGCCACGCTGATGGCAATCGTCCACCAGTTGTCGCAATGTCTTGGCGTCTGCTTCAGTGAGACCTCCTCCATCCTTTCGCAACGGAAAGTACGGCCATGTCGTATTCGTATGCACCACCTGCACCCCTGCCTTCGCCGCGTCCGGAACCTGGCTCGGCACCAGGTACGCCATCCGCGTGACGCCGTGGACCCATTCCGGTATCTCGATCGGCTCGAATACCAGCTCTTTCGCCGATTCCGCCGCCGGCAACCCCGCCAGCGCAAGCCCTCCTACGGCACTGGCGGCGAGGAATTCTCGGCGGGTGGTATGAGAAAAGGAGGAATGGGAACTCATCGGTGGGACTCCATCGGTGGGAGGAGCATGGAGGGCAGGATCGCCAGAGCATAGTGGCGGCAGTGCGGCTTGTCGAGTCCCCATGACGGTTCATTTGTTCCGCCTTCCACCGCTCCTACAATAGTCGAGATGCACACGGACCCTGCCACTGCCGACCTCCTCTCCTTGGACGCCATCGACGGCCCTCTGGCCATCCTCGTCAGCGGCGGCCTCGATAGCGCCATCCTCGTCGGCGACGCCCTGCGCTCGGGGAGCATCGTGTACCCGCTCTACGTCCGCAATGGCCTCTTCTGGGAATCAGTCGAACTCGAACACCTGCACCGCTTTCTCGAAGCGTTGCGCTCACCGAACCTGCGCCCGCTGTACATTCTCGAATTGCCCGTCGCCGACATCTATCTGTCTCACTGGAGCCTCACCGGCCGGATGGTGCCCGACGCCGACACGCCCGATGAAGCTGCCTTTCTCCCCGGCCGCAACGTCCTGCTCCTTGCCAAAACGATCCTCTGGTGCCATCTGAACCATGTCCCCGCCGTCGCAATGGCGCCCTTGGCCAGCAATCCGTTCCCCGACGCGACCCCGGAGTTCTTTCACGCCTATGAATCCATCGTCAATCACGCTGTGCAGGGAAGCGTCCGCGTCCTTCGGCCCTACGCCACTCTTCACAAGTCCGACGTGATGCGTCGCGCCGGAGACCTGCCACTCGGCCTTACGTTTTCCTGCATTCGCCCCATCGGCCGTCTCCACTGCGGCCGCTGCAACAAGTGCGCCGAACGCCGCCGCGCCTTTATCGACGCGAAGATGGGCGACCCGACCGAATACGCGAATGAGGCTTAGTGAGGATTGACCATGTTCCGCGTCACCCGCGAAATCACCTTCTGCTATGGCCATCGCCTGCTCAACTACGACGGCAAGTGCCGCCACCTCCATGGCCACAACGGCAAAGCCGTGCTTACCCTCGAATCCGCCGAACTCGATAACCTCGGCATGGTCATGGACTTCTCACGCATAAAGCGCGTGGTGCAAACCTGGATCGACGACAACCTCGACCATCGCATGCTCCTGCACAAGGACGACCCCGTGCTGCCCTTCCTTCGCCAGCAAGGCGAGCCGGTCTTCGTCATGGACGTGAATCCCACTGCCGAGAACATCGCCAAACTTATCCACGATTACGCCGCCGCCCAGGGATTCCCGGTGACCGAAGTCCGACTCTGGGAGACGGAAAGCTGCTATGCAACGTACAGCAGCGGATAGCAGTCGCGAATTCGCGTTTTTCCCGTTTTCTTCCTTGACATGGCGACCATCCCATTTCTAATATGAAGCGTACGCCCAAGTTTGCTGCACCCTATCTGTTTGCGGTTCCTTCTTTCACGTGTTCGTCGGTTGACCCGGGGAAAGTTTGGCGTTCCGCCACCTAAAGTTGGCGCGGTCCCTTCTCCCCTCGATTCGGAACGAGAATCGGCCATGATGGCCCACGAAACCTCGACGCAAGTCGGGGGTTATTTCCTTCTGACGGCTTGAACCAATCCCGCAAGGGGTTGTTTAGGCACCGAACCTTCCGGAAGCGGCGTCGGGTCCCTAGCCCCCCTGGGACTTGCCCGCTTCCGGATGTCTTTTTGCGCACTCTCTCTTTCTTCCAATTTGCAATTTGCATTTGGCAATTTGCAATTTTCAATTCTCAATGTTTCCCACACCGTCGCCTCTGTCTTCCCTCTGCTACAATGCTAATTCCTGCGTCTCTCGCCTGAGGTGTTCCCGTGTCCTCACCCCGCCACCACGGCCCCGAGCTTCTTGCCCCCGCCGGCGACTGGGAAGCTCTGCGCGCCGCCGTCGCCAACGGTGCCGATGCCGTCTACTTCGGCCTCTCCAACTTCAACGCCCGCCATCGCGCCACCAACTTCACGCTCGAGGAACTGCCGGAGGTCATGCGCTACCTCCACGACCGCGCCGTCCGTGGTTACATCGCCTTCAATACGTTGCTTTTCTCCGATGAACTCCCCGAAGCCGTGAAGTTTATCACCGCGATTGCCGAAGCCGGGGCCGACGCCGTCATCGTCCAGGACCTCGGCCTCGCCCGCTTGATCCACCGCCTCGCTCCTGCTCTCCCCATCCACGCATCGACGCAGATGACGCTCACTGAACCGCGCGGCATCGCGTTCGTTAAACAACTCGGTGTCGACCGGGTCATCTTGGCTCGCGAACTTTCCGTCCCCGAAATCGCTCGCGTCGCCGAACAAACCGACGTTCCGCTGGAAGTCTTCGTCCACGGCGCACTCTGCGTCGCCTACAGCGGCCAATGCCTCACCAGCGAAGCCCTCGGCGGCCGCAGCGCCAACCGCGGCCAATGTGCCCAGGCCTGCCGCCTTCCCTACGAAATGGTCGTCGATGGCCAACCCCGCGACCTCGGCGACCGCGCCTACTTGCTCAGCCCCCAAGACCTCGCTGCCTACGATTTGATCGACGACCTCGTAAAGCTCGGCGTCGCCTGCTTCAAGATCGAGGGCCGCCTCAAGAGCGCCAATTACGTCGCCAACACCACGCAAACCTATCGCGCCGCCCTCTCCGCCGCCCTCGAACATCAATCGTTCGCCCTGCCGCGCCAAAGCCGCCTTGATCTGGAGCAGAGCTTTTCCCGCGGCCTTACCCACGGTTTCCTCGACGGCGTCAATCATCAAGTCCTCGTACAAGGCCGCTTCCCCAAGAGCCGCGGCGTCCGCGTCGGCGCCGTCGTCGAGACTACGAAACGCGGCGTCATCGTCGAGTTAGCGGAGAATGATCCGAACCTTGTGAAACCTGGCGACGGCGTCGTTTTTGACGCCGGCCACCCCGAACAAGACGAACAAGGCGGCCGCGTTTATGAAATTCATCGCCTTGCAAGCCCACAGGCTGCGTCCCGTGGGTCGCCTCCGCGCGTCGAACTGCTCTTCGGCCACGGCGCCCTCAACCTCGCCGCCATCTCCCCAGGCAACCTCGTCTGGAAAACCGACGACCCCGCCCTCAACAAACGCCTCGAACGCTCGTATTCCTCCGACCGCTCCGCGCGCCGCATCCCTCTCTCCGTCCACATCACCGGTCGCATCGGTCAGCCGTTGCACCTAATCGCCCGCGACGACGCCGCCAACGAAGCGTCCGTCACCTGGGTTGGTCCCCTCGAACGCGCGCTCAAACATCCGCTTACGGTCGAACTCGCGCGCGAACAGTTCGGCCGCCTCGGAGAGACGCCCTTCGAACTGGCGGACGTCACGCTCGATGTGCCCGATGAAGTCCTGGTTCCGAAGAGCGTCTTGAATGACCTGCGCCGACAAGCCGTGGCCCAACTGTCGGAAACCCGAATCAATTCAACGCGCCGCCCCGTCTCCCAACCGGACGCACTCCACCAACTCCGCCAGAGTATCCCCACGCATTCTGGCTTTAAGCTGATGGCTGATAGCTGTCAGCTAACTTTTAACATCCTCGTCCGCACCCTCGACCAACTCGACGCCGTCCTCGCCTGGACGCCGGCACCCCCGTTGCCTCGTCCCGCTTTGGTTTACTGCGACTTCGAAGACGTCCGCCGCTACCGGCTTGCCGTTGCCCGCGCTCGCGGCGCTTCCATCCCCATCGGCCTCGCCACCTTGCGCATCGTCAAACCCGGCGAAGAATCCTGGCTCCGCATGGTCGCCTCCTTCGAGCCTGACGCCGTCCTGATCCGCAATCTCGCCGGCTTGACCTATTTCCGCGAAAACGCCCCCCACATCACGCGCAACGGCGACTTCTCCCTGAACGTCGCCAATGAGCTGACCTCCGACCTCCTAATCTCTGAGGGCCTCTCGCGCCTGACCCCCAGCTACGACCTCAACTGGGACCAACTCAAGGCCATGACCGCTCGCATCGACCCCGCGCTCTTCGAGATCGTGGTCCACCAGCACATGCCGATGTTTCACATGGAGCACTGCGTCTTCGCCGCGTTCCTCTCCAACGGCAAGGACCACCGCGACTGCGGCCGACCCTGCGACCATCACAAAGTCGATCTCCGCGACCGCGTCGGCGCTCCTTTCCCCGTCGTCGCCGACGCCGGCTGCCGCAACACCGTCTTCAACAGCGTCGCCCAATCCGCCGCCGAGTATTTGCCGCGCATGCAAGCTCTCGGCCTGCGCCACTTCCGCGTCGAACTCCTCCGCGAAACTCCCGACCAGGTCGCCCCTCTCCTCGACCGCTACTCCCGCGTCCTCGCCGGCCTCGACGACGGCCGCGGAACCTGGCGGCAGTTGCAGGCGCTGAATCAGCTCGGAGTGACGCGCGGGACGTTGCAGTTGGTGTGATGATTTCTTGACCAACAGGGGAATGATGAAAAAGAATCGCGTCTCGAAGCCCTATTGGGAAATGAATACCCAGGAACTAGCGGCTGCGACCGCCGAGTTCGACAAAGAATTCATTGCCGACACCTTTCACCCTCTCACGCCAGAACAAAGCGAGATCTAGGAAAGCTCCCGACGCAAGGGAGCAAGTACGAAACCTCGCAACGGCCAGGAGATGGTCTCCGTCCCCATCGAGAAAAAACTCCTCACCTGCTCGGACGCCCTCGCCAGGAAGATGGGCATTTCCCGCGCCCGGCTCATCGCTCGCGGCCTCAAGGCCGTGCTGGCCGCGGAAGGCCAGATCTAGACGCCGCACCTTCGGCATGCCCTTTCGGTCGGAACCAACCCGGCGCGAACCGTGAAATCTTGCAGCTGCTTTGAGCTGTCAGCCCGAATCACGGCATCGTGAACCGATCGATCTTCCAGGTCGTCCCTTCCTTGGCAAGTTGAAGCGTGAAGGACATCTGTGCCCCGTTTTGGCCAAAGATGGTTCCGGTATAGATCGCCAGTCGAGGGCTAAACGTTGACTCGTCGAGAGACTGAGGCTGATAGCTCCTAAGCCCGGGGTTCTTGGTCACGAAGTCGCGGAACTGCGCGAATTTGAGGCGCGTTTGGAATTCCTTGGTCGTGCGCGCGTAGGCGTCGTTCAGCCGATTGGCGGCAACATCCTGCATGAACGCATCGGCGGACATCTCGGCGTCTTCCTCGTCTTGCATCTGTTGCTGCGCTTGCGCCGTGGCGCTTTGCACCGCGTCCCTGAAGGACCGCATGCCGAGAAAGAAAAACCCGCCGCAGACCACCAAACAGATACACAGGAGGCAACCGCCGAGCCCAAAGATGATGATGAGGGATTGGTTTGAGGAACGAGGACCACGTCGGCGGTAGTCTCGATCATCGTCGTCGTCGTAATACCTGGATCGAGCCATGGTTCACCAGCGGTTGGCATGCTGTACTGAAACCTCCCGTCCATGATACGGTTGATGATCCGTCAATGCCTCCAAAAAGTTGCGGCCCAGCCGGTTCAGGATCGTGACTTTGAGCAACCTGTGCCCCCTTCTCTCGCAAAATCGCGTCACCCGCCTCCAAAGTGAGGCCGCCCCGCCAAGCAAGACGGGTCATCGCGCCAATTGTCAATGAGCGTCGCAGACTCCCTTGGGTGACCCATTGGTGGATTCCCTCGTCAAGGAGCGACATGGAAGGAGAGGGTCATCGGGCCAAGTGAGGGGGTCAACGTGCCAATGTCAATGAACGTCGATCCCGCCCTTTCGTGTTCCATCCGTCCTTTTCCCCGTCAATGGGCGACAATGTGAAGGGGGTCATCGGGCCAAGCGAGGGGGGTCATTGGACCAACGTCAATAAGCGTCTTTCGATGACTCTGGCGCCGTATTGGTCGCTATTGAAGCCAATCGAACCACAGGAGGGGGGGTCATTGGGCCAAGCAACGAGGGGGAGCCCCCGTCACTTGGTCCAATGGGTCAGGGGGCGGCAAAGCGCGAGCCTCTCGTGACCTTCCCCTCTCCTTCTCTTATAATCCCAACATTTCCACGCTCCTTCGGGAAGGGACTCGACATGGCCGAAAAGATCGCCACCCGCGCCGCCGACTACTCCCAGTGGTATCTCGATATCGTCAACCGCGCCGAGATGGCCGAGAACAGCGCTGTCCGCGGCTGCATGGTCATCAAGCCCCACGGCTACGCGATCTGGGAAAAGATGCAGCGCGCCCTTGACCGCCTCTTCAAGGACACCGGCCACGTCAACGCCTATTTCCCCCTCCTTATCCCGAAATCGTTCCTGGCCCGCGAAGAAGAAATGGCCGCGGGCTTCGCCAAGGAATGCGCCGTCGTCACCCACTACCGCCTCAAGGCCGACCCCGGCGGCAAGGGCATCATCGTCGATCCTGATGCCAAACTCGAAGAGGAACTGATCATCCGCCCCACCTCCGAGACGATCATCTGGAACACCTATAAGAACTGGATCCAAAGCTACCGCGACCTGCCGTTGCTCATCAACCAGTGGTGCAATGTCGTCCGCTGGGAAATGCGCACCCGCCTCTTCCTCCGCACCGCCGAGTTCCTCTGGCAAGAAGGCCACACTGCCCACGCCACGCAAAAAGAAGCCGAGGAAGAAGCCCACAAGATGCTCGAGGTCTACCGCATCTTCGCCGAGGACTGGATGGCCATGCCCGTGCTGACCGGGCGCAAGAGCGAAGGCCAGAAATTCCCCGGCGCCGTCTACACCCTCTGCATCGAGGGGCTGATGCAGGACAGGAGAGCGCTCCAGGCCGGCACCAGCCACTTCCTGGGCCAAAACTTCGCCAAGGCTTTCGATGTGACCTTCCAGAACCAGGAAGGCAAACGCGAATACCCCTGGGCCACAAGCTGGGGCGTCTCCACGCGCCTGGTCGGCGGCCTCATCATGACCCATTCCGATGACCAGGGCCTCGTCCTGCCCCCACGCCTCGCTCCAATTCATGCGGTCATCGTCCCGATCTACCGCAAACCGGAGGAGAAAATCGCCGTGCTCGCCGCGGCCGAGAAACTGGCCGCCGTCATCCGCGACCTGCCCTTGCGCGAATGGCTCAATTACGAGCCGGTTTCCGTCAAGGTCGACGACCGCGACCAACATCAGCCCGGCTTCAAGTTCAACGAGTGGGAGCTGAAGGGCGTCCCGGTCCGCATCGAACTCGGCCCGAAAGACCTCGAAAAGAATGCCTGCGTCCTCGCCCGCCGCGACCTTCCGGGCAAGGAAGCCAAGGAAATGGGTGTCCCCCTCGACGCCGCCCCCTCCCGCATCGGCGTCATCCTCAAGGAAATGCAATCCACTCTCTTTGCGAAAGCGCTCCAATTTCGCGAGGCCAATACGCGCGAAGTCAACAGCTACGACGAGTTCAAAAAACTGATCGAAGAACCCGGCGGATTCCTTCTCGCCCACTGGGACGGCGCCCGCGAGACCGAGGACCAGATTTCCACCGAAACCAAGGCGACCATCCGCTGCATCCCGTTCAACCGCAAGAAGGAAGCCGGTAAGTGCATTATCAGCGGCAAACCGTCCGAAGGCCGCGTCGTCTTCGCCAAAGCGTATTAATCCTCCACTCGTTTAGCGGCGAGCCAAAGGCGAGCGGACACCCATGCAATCGATTCATTTGAAGACTGCCAGTCTGCTTGTCGTCGACACCCAGCAGGGTTTCACCGAGCTCTGCCCAAACGAACTCCCCATCCCCGGCGGCCTGGAAATCGTACCCAACGTCAACCGCCTCCTTGATCTCCCCTGGGCGCGCATCGACGCCAGCCAGGACTGGCACCCGCCCGACCATTGCAGCTTCCTCGGCCGGCGTGACAATCTCTACCCGCCCCACTGCGTCGCCGGCACCCCCGGCGCCGACTTCCTACCCGGCCTGCACACCGACCGCTTCCACGCAATTTGGCGCAAGGGCTACCACCGCGAGGCCGATGCCTACGCCGTCACTGCCCAGCATCCCGGCCTGCCCGCTTTCCTCCGCCAGAGCGGCATCACCTCCGTCGTCGTTTGCGGCCTGGCCACCAACATCTGCTGCTTCTACGCCGCCCGTGACCTTCGCCTAGCTGGTTTCCGCGCCCTAATCGTAGAGGACGCCAGCGCCGGCATTGACGTCCCCGCAGCGGGTCTATTTCAGGACCGGGCCAAGGCGGAAGGGTTGCAAGCGGGCATCGAGTATGTTACGACGAATACAGTCCTCTCGGCCGCCCATTGAGCGGCCGGCGATGTTTTCCGGCAGGAGATGAGAACGATGGCGATGAGCGTCTCCACAAAAGTCCCCCCGGACATCCATTACCCCGATTCGGATGGCAGACCCTTAGGCGAAACTCCCGTTCACGTGCGCAACTCGTTCGACGTATTTTGGGAACTCGACACCTTCTTCCTCGATGACCCACAGGTCTACGTCGCCGCCAACATGTTCGTTTACTACGTCCAGGGCGACCGGAACCGCCACGTGTCTCCGGACGTTTTCTTGGTCCGCGGCGTACCTAAACACACCGTGCCGGAACGGCGCAGCTACCGGGTTTGGGAAAACAACGGCAAGGCCCCCAATCTTGTCATCGAGATCACCTCGGCGTCTACGTGCGAGGAAGACCGCGACGACAAGATGACGATCTACCGCGACACGCTCGGCGTCCAAGAGTATTTCCTGTTCGATCCCTACGAAGAGTACCTGGAACCACGCTTGCAAGGTTATCGCCTTCGCGCGGGGGAATTTCTGCCAATCGAGCCAATATCCGGCCGGTTGCCCAGTGAAGGAACCGGCTTGCATCTGGAAGCGGACGGCTGGCAATTGCGTTTGTACGACCCGGCGACAGGCAAGTGGCTGCGGACGCCGCAGGAGGAGCGCGAGGCGCGACAGCAAGCTGAAGCGGAAATCGAGCGCTTACGTCGTGAACTGGAACAGTTGCGAATTCGTCTCCCTGGTCCGCCTTGAGCAGGGGGGTGTTCAGGATTAGGGGTGATTTCCTCGCAAGCGCCTCCGCGCTCGCGCCAGAATCTCCCGATGATCAAACGCCAACGCGGGCGGCCGTTGCAAGCTAAACCAACCCACCTCTCCCGCATCGTCGCCGGCCTGTGGTCTCACCTGTTTTTCATGCACCTGCGTCAGATACGCCACCGCGATTATCCGCCCACGCGGGTCGCGCCCCGGATCTCCGAAAGTGTAGAGTTGCTCCAGTCCGTTCACCGACAACCCCGTCTCCTCTTTCAGTTCCCGCCGTGCCGCCGCTTCGAGCGTTTCGTCCATTTCCACGAACCCGCCCGGAATCGCCCACCAACCCGCGAACGGACCATGCTTGCGCCGAATGAGCAAAACTCTTGGCCGCGGCCCACGCGTGACGACGACGATATCCACCGTCACAGCGGGACGCGGGTAATCATACGTGTATTTCTTCGTCATGGGTCCTTCGTCCTTCGGTTCCGGGCGCGCCATCCTACCGCGCTGGCGTCGAAAAACGTGGTCGGAATCTGATCAACAGCAAACTTCCGAAGTCTCAAAGACTTCGGAAGTTTGAGGGAGAACCAATGACCCATGGCATTGCGCCGGTGAATACCCTTGTCGGACCCCCCCGCCGGCTAGTATCCTTCCTAAAACACGTCCCCTCGCCGGAGAGCCGATTGTGAGCGTCGAACTTGCCGAACCTGAACCGAAAATCATGGTCTGGACGCGCCGCCACTTGCTCGGATTGGAAGAGTTGAGCCGGTCGGAGATCGAGACCATTCTCGACACGGCCGAGGAGTTCGTCGACGTTGGCCAGCACGACCGCATTAAGCGGACCGACCTCAAGGGTCAAGTTGTCGTCAACCTCTTTTTCGAGCCGTCCACCCGCACCCGTGTCAGCTTCGGCCTGGCCGCCAGGCGTCTCAGCGCGGATACGATCGACTTCACGACCGGCGGTTCCAGCCTCAGCAAGGGCGAGACATTCATCGACACCGCCAAGAACATCGAGGCGCTCGGAACGGACATCATGGTCGTGCGCCACTCCGTGCCCGGAGCGCCGCACTTGCTGGCCCAGCATCTGAATTGCTGCGTCGTGAACGCCGGCGACGGAGCCCACGAACACCCAACGCAGGGCTTGCTCGACATCTTCACCATTCGTCGGATTCGCGGCCGACTTGAAGGATTGACGGTCGGCCTCGTCGGCGATATCGCTCACAGCCGCGTTGCCCGCAGCAACATCCACGGCTTGCTCAAACTTGGCGCTCACATCATTGTTTGCGGCCCCTCGACGCTTGTGCCTTCATGTATCACGCGCCTGGGCGTCGAAGTCGCCCACCGTCTCGATGACATCCTGCCGCGCTGTGACGTGATCAACGTTCTGCGCATTCAATTCGAGCGTCAACGGAGCGGTCTGTTTCCGTCGATCCACGAATACGCCCGGCTGTTCGGTATGAATCAGGAGCGCCTACGCCGGGCTAAACCCGATTTGCTGTTGCTGGCCCCCGGCCCGATCAACCGCGGCGTGGAATTGACTCCCGAAGTCGCCGACGGACCACACTCCGCGATTCTGCAACAAGTGACGAACGGCCTGGCCGTGCGCATGGCGGTCCTATCTCTGCTTTGCGGCCGTGCTGTGGATGAGGAATGACGCCGAAACCGGTTACTTCTACTTCGCTCCGCGCGGCGCCTGTGCCTCCTTTTCACCTTCTACGATCCGCCAATAACGGTCGACCTCCAGGTTCTTCCATTCCTGTTCCTCGCCGCTCGACCATTTTACGGTGACCTTGTCGATCTTCTTACTTGAACCCAGGCCGAAGATGTGGCGTGGATCGCTCGCCGAGAGATAACTTCCGCCCCCCTGA
>Ga0207095_10288_pt1 | contig 12366 bp, 13 predicted proteins | sample Alteio_BWMinHeat_88_FD_153529 | JGI IMG/M metagenome (GOLD analysis project Ga0207095, IMG submission 153529) | Enriched cells from forest soil in Barre Woods Harvard Forest LTER site, Petersham, Massachusetts, United States -... | ecosystem: Environmental > Terrestrial > Soil > Temperate forest >... | reverse complement strand
GCATTAGATCGATCGTAAAAAAGCCCGGGCCGTTCCCGCAAGTGCATAATCTTCGGTTTCTCCCGGTCATTCTCCGAGGCCCGGCAACCGCCCAGAAGTTCAGGTCCTTCACGGCCCCTGAAGACTGCCTCCCTCCTGGTTACATCGAAAATGATCAAAGCGGCAGGCGTTTTCCCATGTTGGAGTGACCGGCATTCTTGATTGAAGGTTACAGCTCCGCGGTGCCATAAACTAGCGCGCAGGGGAACAAAATACACTGTTCAGTAAAATTTACCCAGTCAGGCCTCTCGGTTCGATAAACATCTCGATCGCGCTCGCTTCTAAACCACGAAAATCTAACGCTTTTTCGGCTCGAGTGTTTTTGGTATCCAACATGCAAGCACAAATCATAAGGAAATTCGCTGCAATGTCGCGAATTTCAACGAGTTCCTAGTGGACGTCTGTGCCATCTACCGAGCATGGTTCCTTCAATGATGAAGCTCCCCCCGACCGCTTGTCGCGACCATATTCGGCAATTCCGGCGGTGAGGCCGAGCTTATGAATTATGGATTGCAAGATGTGCATTCGTCGGCTTGAAGTGGCCGTCCGCCGAAGAGTCAACCAGGGCCTTTCGCGCTCCCTCTGCTAAGTGGGCGAGGCTCGGCGTCAATCATTGCACGGCATAAGCCTCCCGACCTGTATGATATGCATTGCCACTTCGCACAAGAATTGTTGATTTCTGCAATGAGACAAGGTGACACGAGCGCTGCGTGTAGTTCTCCAGCTTGCGCAAGGGTGAACAAAATACACGATCCCGTAAATCTTGCACACTATGTCCCCATGTTGCCTGGCCGGACTATTTCCGAAATGACAGAAATGTCATAGCTTTGTCTCTATGGGATGTCTGGCAGCCTGCTTGCAAGCAAGCAGTCAACAGCTCAGCTAACTTCTGCACGATGAATCAGGGTTCTGGCTTCGTTGTTAGGATTTAAACGAAGTTGCGGTGCACAATCACATGCTGGATAGTAACCGCAACGATATCTTATTAACTTGATGACATCTGGCTTTTGGCAATACGCTCGATCTGAGTTTCTAAGAAAATAACTTGCGTATTTAGAGGGCAGAATTTCACTTTGCACCGGCGCGCTTCGCAGAGTTGCACGACCGGCCAGTTGCCGATGGAGAATAGATGCTCGAATATCAAGTTTCATACTATTCCCAATTGGAAAGGATACATTCCAAGCAATGATTGAATATAAGCTCTCTGCAACAAACCTCTCCAGATCTTCTATGACCTCGTCCTATATGCTTCTCCGCGCCCAAATAGCGTTGGATGCTAATCTCTGCTTCGGGAGGTCCGCCTTTCTAAAGCATTTTGGTTTCAACGTATCTCCTCCTAGCAGGTTCTAAGTCTCAGCGAGAGTTCGCCGCCCAAATACTGGTCCACCTGTTTGCTTCGCGTTCTTTGTGCACCGAAGCTGGAGGTGTGCGTCTGATCTAGAGCGGGCTCTCTACCGCGATTCCGAATTTTCAGGCAGACCTTACCAGACCTCTTTTTAAGGTTGCACGCGAGGTGTGCCGTCCTATTGATTCTGCTTCGTATTGCGAAGCTCCATCGTAGCGAACCTGTGTCTTGTCGAGAGCCGCCGGCATAGGCGGAACGCGACCGGAGAGGGAAATACTGTGTCTTATTGCTGGCGAATGATTTGTTTAGCCATGGTGCTGTGGTGGTCGCTGACGGCGGCCGGTGCGGAGTCCGCGCGGCCCCTTGCTTCAACACAAAGCCCGCATGGCAATCTCGACATACCTTGTGCTACCTGCCACACCGTCTCGGATTGGACGGTGATTCCGAGCAAGATCAAGTTCGATCATGCAAGAATCGGCTTCCCCCTTCGCGGGCGCCATGCTACCGTGGCTTGCCGCGACTGCCACGCCGATCTCAAATTCGCCGACACGCCGAACAAATGCCAGGATTGCCACGCCGATCTTCATCGACGGAAGAACGGGGCTGAATGCGAACTGTGCCATAACACCAACGGCTGGCAGGTTTCGGTCCACAACATCAATGAGCACCAGGATCGATTTCCGCTGATTGGCGCGCACGCTGTCGTGGACTGCTATGCCTGTCACAAGGTGGGCACGGTGGGGCAGTTCAACCGTTTCGGGCTCTCAACGGAGTGTATCAGCTGTCATACGAAGGACTTTGAAAAGGCTACGGTACCGAACCATCGCGCCTTAGCGTTCTCAACCGATTGCCGCGAGTGTCATTTATCGATGGATAGCTGGTCAGGCGCGGTATTCGTTCCGTCAACTGTCAGGAGATGAAATGAAGATCATCAATCAGACGATCCACGCTTTTCCGCTTTTCAGAATCCGCGTTCTCCTGTTTCTCGTAATGACGAGTGCGGTCGCGCCTCGCGCCTTCAGCGCGGGCACGGAGATCACGAATCTGGATACCGCCTCTGACGGGGATGTCGAGCACATCCGCATCGATCTCACTGCACCGGTTACGCCGATCGTTCGACCCATCGATAGAGCCGGTCGCCTCATCCTCGATTTTCCCGACACGTCGCTCAGAATCAAAGTGAAGCAGCACGACATCGTTGTCAACCATAACGGCATCAGCGAGGTTTTCGCGAAGATGAATGAAGACCCCTCCGTCAGCTCGCGGATCATTGTCTGGCTTGATTCGGTGCGACCCTACGAAATCGACGCCTCGGGCAACGGGCTGATGCTGACGATCCATCGGCATCCGCAGCCTGCGAGCGCGACTGCGGCCCAACAAGGGCCAATCTCTACCGACAGTCATCAGATTTTGGACGGTACCGTAGAGAGTGAAAGCGCCAGGCAGATGATCGCCGCTCTCCCCGCGGCGGCACCTCCCGAGGTCGAACACCTCATCCTCGGATCAGGCATCGACGAGCCGGTTGATAATCGGGCAGCCACCGTCAGACAGCGGTTCAAGATCAAGTTTGTTTCGGGAACCACAGCGTATATCGATGGTGGTTCCAACTCCGGGTTGAGGGCGGGAATGAACCTGGATATTTGGAATAAGGCCGGGGGCGCCCAACGATCGGCAAGCAACAAAACACCGATTGGGGCAGCGCGCATCGTCGGCGTCGCGACATCATCCGCGATTTTGCAGGTGGATAATTCAAGCGGCGACCTGAATGTGGGAGATTGGGCAGAGTTGCGTCCCCCGGATGCAAAGGCTGCGCGCGAGAACGTTCTTACCGCGCCTGAGAACACGATTCATGCCGCTTCCAGATCGCTCGATGACGTAGGCGATTCTTTGGCTGCCCCGGTTGGGGGAAGCTACAGGACGGCGCAGGTACCCGACGAACTAGCAACTCGCGCCGTGGGTCGAATCGGGTTCGACTACAGCGGGATTTCCAGTTCCGGTTCTACCCCCGGCACCAGCACGCAACTCGGCATGTCATTCCAGAGCAATATCAAGCACATACTTGGAACGCATTGGAACCTGGAGGGGTACTGGCGTGGGCGCGTCAATCAGCATTCGCAATTTCAGGAAGCAACAATCGAAGAAGCGCTCAACAAGACTTACACCATGCAGTTGTATTACGACAATCCGAATTCCAAGTGGGTTGCCGGAGCCGGGCGTCTTTACCTTCCCTGGGCGGTCAGCCTCGATACTATCGACGGGGGGTATTTCGGGGTCAAGTCACGGGGGGGAATGACCACCGGTGTCTTTGCGGGTTCAACACCCGATCTGACCTCATGGCATTACAGGCCAAATCAGCGAATCGGCGGCCTTTTTACCAATTTCGAGGGCGGAGATTATGACAGATTTCACTACTCGAGCACCAGCGGCCTCGGTCTCAGCTCGATTGGCTGGAAGCTGGATCGTCCCTTCCTGTTCTTCGAGAACGAAGCTTCGTACAGAGGCAGGATATCGGTATTTCATTCTTTGATTGCCGACTCACCTCAAGGCGTATCAACAAACGGAATCCGCCCAGGAGCTGGTGTAAGTCACAGCTACTTTACCCTGCATTACCAACCAAAGAATATGCTTTCGTTCGACGTTTATCATAACTTCTTCCGCGATGTACCGACGGCGGCGACCAGTATTGTAGGAACCGGTCTCGTAGACAAGCTGCTCTTTCAAGGAATCAGCGCCGGCACTCACGTGAAGCCCACCCGCTACTTCACGCTGTACACCACTCTGGGTACGAGCGAAAAGACGGGAGACGAAAGGCGATCGTTGAACCAGATGTACGGGGCTACCTGGAACGAAATCGCCCGCAGCGGAATTCGCGCCGATTTTCACTATTCCAAATTCGATAGCAATTTCGGAAAGGGAGACTACGACATTCTTTCCCTATCGCGACAGGTGACGAGCCGCATATTCTGGAACATACAGTTGGGCAACCAGAATCTGGCCTCGGAGTATTCTGAAAACTATAACTCGAGATTCATCGCAGACTCATTAGACATAAACCTGGGTAGGCACTCATATTTGCAAAGCGGTTTTACCTATGTTGACGGAGTCACTCTTAACTATCGTCAGTGGTATCTGAGTTGGGGTTACCGGATCGATCAGGGTAAGAGCAATCCTGAATTTGCCGAAACGCTACAGCGACATTGACGATTCGATACTGCCTCAAATCGGGTGCGCCGGCGCACGGGGAACAGGCAGCTGAATCGCCGGGCAAAAGGCAGTTCTCTGGCCGGCTTATCGCGCCCGTCATCACATCAGGAGTTCCAAGTTGAAACGTCTTTTTTTCGCTTTGTGCATCGGGTTCATCGTCATCCTTGTTGGCGGAGGTGGTTATGCTGCGAAGATGATGCTTTCGGGCTTCAGTACGCGGACGCCTCCGGGCCCGGTTGAAACGGCGATTGCCCAAGGGGTCCGTAGAATCGCGATTCCGGCGCGCTACAAAACGATGAAGAATCCAGTGATTTCGGATAAGGATGCATTGCGGGAAGGCATGGAGCATTGGGCGGATCACTGCGCGAGCTGCCACGCTAATAACGGAAGCGGCAACACGATGTACGGGAATGGTATGTATCCGCGGCCGCCGGACATGCGTCAGGAACACACTCAGGAGATGTCCGATGGCGAACTCTACTTCACAATTCAAAATGGCGTCCGACTGACCGGAATGCCCGCCTTCGGTACCCCAGGTGACAACGACCGCGACACCTGGAAGCTCGTTACCTTCATTCGCCATCTGCCGTCGCTTTCGCAAAACGAAGAGATGTCGATGAAAGCGATTAACCCAAAGTCTCCTCAGGAAATTGAGGAAGAACAGGCCGAGGAGAGCTTCCTGCACGGCGGCTCGACTCCTCCGCAACGACTATCTCGCCGAAAGGAATCCAAATGAAACTTCGCACCCTGATGGCAGCCTTGCTGCTTGCCACAATCTCGCTCCTGGCGCACGCTCACGAGGGCATGATCCACGTGCTGGGAACTGCAATGGCATTGACTGACAAGTCCGTGACTGTCAAAACCACAGATGAGCGCATAGTCCAGGTCACGCTTTTGGAATCGACCACTTATGAGAGCGGATCGACACCACTCACACGGAAGGATTTGAGAGTCGGTGACAGGGTCGTCATTCACGCAGTCAAGAAAGACGGCGGTTTGCAGGCACACGAAGTCCGATTCAGCCACGAAATGCCGGCCTCGACCCATTGAATCGGCGAGAGCGGAGGATTACCGACCAGTCGCGGGCGGAAGCACCAGATGCTTTTCCTTTCACCCGCAATAATGGCCTCACCTTAACTTGACGAACCTTCCTGAGGAGGAAATGCAATGCACACTAGAATTCTGAACATCCCTGTATTGATCCTTGCTGCGGCGACCTTGTCGTGGGCTGGCGACGAGCCTAAGACGGCGCATGCGAACATTCTGAATGCGCAAGGTACAAACGTCGGATCGGCAAGAATCACTTCCACTGCGAATGGCGTGAAGATCGCAGTGACTGTCTCGGAAATGGCTCCTGGCGAGCACGGTATTCACATCCACAACGTCGGCAAGTGCGAAGGGCCAGCGTTCGCCGCGGCGGGCGGCCACTTCAACCCCACGAGTGCCCATCATGGCATCCACAACGCGCAAGACGCTCATCCGCACCTCGGCGACCTGGCGAATCTTAACGTTGACCCAGGCGGCAAAGCCGATGTGTCGTTCTCAATTGAAGGGGTCACGCTTGGCGAAGGTGCTAATTCGCTGTTCCACGAGGGCGGCACTTCACTCGTCATCCACGCTAAGGCTGACGACCTCATGTCCGATCCCTCCGGGAACTCCGGTGATCGCATCGCATGCGGAGTCATCGAGAAATAGCCCGCCTTCAAGCGTTGCGCGGGTCGGATCGCATACCATCCCGCGATCAGTCACCGCCGAATCAATCGAACTAATCCGCAGCTATCTATTTTCGATGACCTACGAGCCAATCGAGTTCCTAAAGGTCTATCCGGATACGAGGCATTTGAAGGAAAGACTCACGTCCTCACCTACAACAAGGGGAAGGGGCGCGAGTTCGACTACGTGGTGATGGTTGTTGACCCTCGAGAGGAAAGCGGCAAGACTCCTATCGAGGAGAAACGCCGTTTACTATGTCACCGCGACACGCGCAAAGTAGTGGCTTGGAGTCGTTTACTTTGGCGACGATTTGGGGCCTGTGCTGACCCCTGTGCTGTGGGGAAAGTAGGTCCATCTTTGGTGATACACCTGATCGCGTGGCCCCTAAACTAGTGTGCGATGGCCACGATTCGGACGACTGTGGCGAATCGTCGCACATTTCCACCAAACCAGGAGATCGGTACTGAAACGAGCATTGCGTTAGGTTCTCCAGCTGCCGCTTGCTGCCGAATCGCTGGACACTCGCCGATCAAACGCCCAAGCCTCCGCACAAATATGGCTGCCTAGTTCAGGAAAGCTTGCGCAACGCTGACTCAGTACTGATGTCCCAAGCATGCCTTATCCGGTGCTTGTCCGAGATGATGGATAGTATCGCTAAGGGGCCGGAAGACGTGAAAAAATCAGTTAGGGCCGCAGATGAACTCCCATGAACGTGGATGACCTACAGTGTTTTCCATCGGCGTTCATCCGCATTCATTGGGGACACCCACTGGATTCGAGCCGGGAGGACTACGAGATGCGGAAAGGGTTTACCAGAAAACCACCAGGGGACGAGCCCGCGACGCGAGGCAAGAACTACATAACGCGGAGCGGGCTGCAGCGCCTCAAAGATGAGCATCGGTTTCTGCTCACCAGGGACCGCCCGGCCGTGGCGGAGGTGGTGGCGTGGGCTGCCAGCAATGGCGATCGCAGTGAAAACGCCGACTATCAGTACGGAGCGGCGACTGCGGCAGATTGATGGGCGGATTCGCTTTCTCACGAAGCGAATCGAAGCCGCGGAAGTGGTGGACCCGGAAGCTCCGGGAGCGGGGCAGCCGGAGACGAGGGCATTCTTCGGGGCGACCGTGCGCTATGCCAATGCCGCGGGAGCGGAGCGAGTGGTGAGCATCGTAGGCACCGACGAGGTCGATCTCAACCGTAACCACATCAGTTGGGTGTCACCTCTGGGGCGCGCGTTGATGAAATCGGCAGCGGGTGACAGGGTAGTTCTCCAGGCGCCGGGCGGGACAGAATACCTGACGGTGTTGGAAGTGTGTTACGAGCGCATTTCTGTGGAACCGTTCCGTGAACCATCTGGATCCGAGGCCTTTTCCAAGGGGACTCCCTCGCCGACGCTCACCTGACGAAGAAGAGACGATAGGCACAGGTGGTGAGCGACGACCGTAATAGAGCGCTAACGGCTCTTGGCAAGTTACAAGGAGATGAGTTGAGTCCTCATAAACGGGCCAGTGTCTGGATTCTGAGTGGACCTCGGTCTCAGCCGAAATCTGGCCACCTGGACGTAAAGTCCGCTTCGTGTCAACTTGACGGCACCTTGAACGGTAGATGGGATGAGAAGGTCGACCCCGATCATAGCCAGCGCTAAGCTGGCGTAGATCAACGCACTCAAAGGTGCAATCCCGAAGGATGGAGGCCGACCCGTGAAAAAGCATAGCAATTCTGTGAAGAAGAGTGAATCCCTGATGAAGCGCAGGAACTCGCAAGCGGAAGAGCGGCGGGATCCACGAGAAGTGATGACTGAACTGGTTTCACAACTAAGGCAGCAGCTGGAAGTGAAGAGTGTTCCAGTTGCTGAAGCGGGGAGAGATGAGCGCGATGCAGTGCGTCCGAACCTGGATCATCTGACCGTGGGAGTGGATCTTGGAGATCAGTGGAGCAACTACTGCATATTGGGTTTAGGCGGCGAGACCCTTCGCGAGGGACAGTTTCGGACGAGGCGGGAAGAAGTTGGGGAGTTCTTTCAATGCCTGGCAAAGTCTCGCGTGGTTATCGAAGTGGGAACGCATTCGGCGTGGGTACGGGAAGTGATCGCCGGACTTGGACATGAAGTGCTGGTTGCCAATGTGCAACGGATGGAAGGAAGAAAGCGGCGCCAGCGCAAGAATGACCGGATTGATGCCGCCAAGCTGGCCAGGCTGGGGCGTGTGGATCCGAAATCGCTGTATACGATTCAACACCGCAGCACTGAAATCCGCGAGGACCTGCTGGTAGTTCGAGTTCGCGATTCGCTGGTCGAGTCGCGTACCGTGCGCGGGATGGTTAAGACCATGGGAGCGAGGGTGGCGGGCTGTTCCAGTGTAAGCTTCTCCGGGAAGGCGGCAGACCAGATTCCTCTCGAAGTGCGAGAAACGCTGCAGCCGATACTGCGTCTGATCCAGGTGCTGAGCGAGGAAATCAAGAGCTATGAGAAGCGCATCGAAAAGCTGGGCCGGGAGAAATATATGGACACGAAGTTATTGCGGCAGGTGAATGGAGTAGGGCCTGTCACCTCACTGGCTTATGTGTTGACTCTGGAGACTCCGCAACGATTTAAGAGGAGTCGCGATGTTGGTCCGTACCTGGGATTAGTGCCCCAGCAGGAGGATTCCGGCGACAGCCAACCGCAGCTGGGCATCAGCAAGGCTGGCGACAAAATGCTGCGCAAACTGCTGGTGGGCAGCGCGCACTACATCCTGGGCCCGTTCGGGCCGGACACAGACTTACGACGATTTGGAATGAAACTCTGCCAGCGTGGCGGTAAGAACGCCAAGAAACGAGCATCCGTCGCAGTGGCGCGAAAACTTGCCGTCTTACTGCATCGGCTATGGTCGAGCGGCGAAGTCTATCAACCTCTGGGCCATAGAACTCCAAAAACGATCACCGAATCGGCCGCTGCGTAGAGGGAAAACACAAATCTGTTTTGTTCGTTTCGAGACGATCTGCTTCTCGAGGGTTGATTGACCATGACATCCACCGCCTTGTTCGGACGACTGCGAAAACCGCCCGATCCTTTAGAGATCGCTCGGTAGATGGCAGCGTCCCAACGACCCAGGTCCATCATCGTTGTGATGGATCTGGGCTTGAAATCGGACCCCAATATGCACCGGGCCCACAGCGGCCCATCAGAGTGCGGATAGAAGGCAGGCAATGTGGGTGGCGTTAATACAACCTCGGGAGCAATGGTTGCCGAAGAGCGAATCAGATTATGTCGGTGGGACGACTGCCACTTCAAATAAGGAACGAAGCTGAACTGAAAATACGTTCCGCTTCGTTCCCTGATCGAGTGTAAGAGGTGTTGAACAGTGTCAAGGGTCAAGATGAACGTCCTGGCGGACGCCCTTGACACTGTTCAACACCTCTGCCGAAAGGGCTCTGTGCTCAGACTAGAACGGCCGCCACGTCGGCCTTGACTTTTTTGACCTTCTCATAGAAGGCGGTTTTTCGGTCAAGTGAAGCGGGCACGTTCGAAACACTGACATATGGTTGCCTGTCCCGCTCGATAACCCAGAGGTTTTGGTTCCTTCACTCCGGCCCCAACCACAAACCTCGGAGCTATAGGTCTGGTTCTGACTGCCTTGCGTTCCTCGCCCCGGACCGGATCTGCCACCGCGTAGGAGTCTTTGCGGATTCCTGTGAGCAGCCAGTACCCCTCCACTTCAGGAAGGCTCGTGCGGACACTGAACCGGCTATTTCCCAGCTTCTTTGAAATAGTGGCTTGCGCGAACTGGCCAATGACCGTGAGTTGTCACTCTCCGTCCTCAATCGCCGACTGCGGCCCCCAATGAGACCAGATGCCGAACTTCGCGTCGCGAAACCATTCGGGGACCGTATAAGACTGCAGCGAAGCACGTGCCGCACCTAATGGATCTCCCCCGCAGCACGCACGCGACCGATTGTCGACATCGCAACTGCGGAACAGGTTTCGTAGGATCGGGCCCTGACTCTGAACCGATTCACGCATTGTCCAATCCAGATATTTGGGCATCCGGTCCACGGCTGCCGTCATGCCGGCAATATCTTGAAACAATAGGCGTGATGGCAGGGCGGATCTTGCGGGACCCAAATTCTAAGTCCATCTGTCTCCCTCGTCCACCTTACCTCGCCCTTCGCCCCCAGCAGTTCCACCTTGCGAATCTGGCGCTCGTAGTGCGGTGCGGTACTTGCGAGCGATGTGATCAAAACCTGGTTGTCCGATGGCCAGCCCAAAGCGATGGCGTAAAGGGTATCGCCCTTCGTTGTGAACCGTATGTCTTTGTGATCGAACCTTATCTTCGATAGCTGGTAAGACGGGATCTCTTTGGCTTCAGTCGACGGACCTTCCCCAAAAACGCTCCAAGGGCGGGTGCCCTTGATTGCTTCGGAATTCACCTGCTGCCAGTCGGAAAGCTCGTCCAGGAAGGCAATTTCATCGCTGTCCGGCTCTCCATGCCCGGGCAGAGGGATGCTGAGAAGAAGATTGCCGTTCTTGCTGACGATATCGACAAGGAAAGGAATGATGAACGAGGCCTTCTGATACGTATGGCTCTCAAAGACGGCCCGGTCATAGTGCCAATGCCCGATACACGCCTCGGTCTGCCAAGGCTTTTCTTGGGGCTTATCAGCGAGCGACATTTCGAAGTCGCGGGTGAGTGTGCCCCATACCGGCTCAGGAACCACTTTTAAGTCAACCACTCCTTCCAGTTGACCGCCGTGCGCCTGCATATTCTTATTGTAGTAATAAGCCATGATTTGCGGAGCCAGATCTGGAATACCCAGCCACACCTTCAAATCCGGAGCAAATTTGCCTCCCGTATCGAAGTCAAACTGAGCGCCATCGTCAAAGTTGAGGATGTCAGGGTTGTAGATATCGATAACGTCCTGGACGCGCAGCAGGAATTGCAGGACGAACTCCGGGCAGGGGGTATTCTTGAGATGGGGCTTCCCGTTTATCATCTGGGGATCCATACCTTCCCACCACTTTCCCTTACCATCGGTAACTGTCTGCATGCCATCGTAAGAAACTCCTGCAAGCGGACCGCTCGTATCGCTTTTGTATCGAACCGGGAGAAACTCGTCCCAGACACGGTGCGGCGTTCCGTGATAGCTCACGCCAAACCGCAGACCATTAGAACGAGCCACCTTGGCCCATGTTCCGACGATGTCGCGCTTTGGGCCGATGTTGACACAATTCCAGGGTTGATATTTCGAATTCCAACAATCGAAGTTATCGTGATGCGTAGCCAGGGAGACGAGATATTCCGCACCGGCTCGTTTGTAAAGCTTGACAAGCCCATCGGGGTCCCACTGGTCCGCTTTCCATAGACGGCAAATGTCTTTGTATCCGAACTGCGACGGGTGCCCGTATTGCTTGACGTGATACTCATATTGAGGCGAACCCTGTATGTACATATTCCGCGCGTACCAGTCGCCCTGTTCAGGAACACACTGCGGACTCCAATGCGCCCATATCCCGAACTTCGCATCCCGAAACCAATCGGGGCAATGATAGGACTTCAGAGACTCCCAAAATGGAAGGAAGGGGCCCTGCGGAACTTCTCCGTGAAAGAACTGCGAGTTCTCCAATGCCTGCGCTATGCGAGCCGGCGCGAATATGGAGAGTCCGCCTGTGAGGAATGATCTGCGATTCATAGTTGCATTTCTTCCTTTCGGAAATTTATTGAAGTACTAGTCTGCCCGATTCATACGATCGAAATCGACGTGAGAGGATCTATCACGGTTTGCGGCGCAAACTCGGACGCCCGTTTGACGGTCTCTGCTGAAACGAACTGCGTTTCGACCTAAGGGATCGAAACCGGGAGTTCCTTTGAGCCAAGCGGGAAACAGTGTCTTGATCAGCCCTTCTTCCCTGGACCAATCTTCACACTGCGTCCATCGTAGGTGACGGACCGATCGGCTGTAGGATTTGATTCGTCCCCCACACCGTGTCCCGGTTTCACGAACACAATGCGGAACGTCCGCTTTGCGAGCATGCCGGGAAAGCTTCCTGAGCGCTCTCCGATCGACAACATGCGGCGCCGATCATCCCA
>Ga0207095_10306_pt1 | contig 12394 bp, 10 predicted proteins | sample Alteio_BWMinHeat_88_FD_153529 | JGI IMG/M metagenome (GOLD analysis project Ga0207095, IMG submission 153529) | Enriched cells from forest soil in Barre Woods Harvard Forest LTER site, Petersham, Massachusetts, United States -... | ecosystem: Environmental > Terrestrial > Soil > Temperate forest >... | reverse complement strand
GGCGACACCGTTTGCATTATCGAAGCGATGAAGCTGCTCAACGAAATCGATGCGGATGCCTCCGGTGTCATCAAACAAATTCTGGTTGAGAACGGCCAACCGGTCGAATTTGGTCAACCGTTATTTGTGATCGGTTAAGTGTTGCCACATGTGCCTAGCGCAATCACCGCGCTGGCAATTTCGCTTAACTTCACGCAAATTCATATAACGAAGCCTCATTCCCATCATGTTTGAAAAAATACTTATTGCCAATCGTGGCGAAATCGCGCTCCGTATCCAGCGCGCCTGCCGCGAAATGGGCATCAGAACAGTCGTCGTTCATTCCGAGGCTGATCGCGAAGCAAAATACGTAAAGCTGGCGGACGAGTCCGTCTGCATAGGCCCTGCCTCATCTGCTCTCAGTTATCTCAATATGCCGGCCATCATCAGCGCGGCGGAAGTCACCGATGCAGAAGCGATTCATCCAGGATACGGTTTTTTATCTGAAAATGCCGACTTTGCCGAGCGAGTAGAAAAATCCGGATTTGTATTCATCGGACCGCGTTCGGAGTCAATTCGCCTGATGGGCGATAAAGTCTCAGCGAAACAGGCGATGATCAAAGCAGGTGTGCCGTGCGTACCCGGTTCTGATGGCGCGTTGCCTGACGATCCGAAAGAGATTATCCAGATTGCACGCAGGGTCGGCTATCCGGTCATCATCAAGGCAGCCGGCGGCGGCGGCGGTCGCGGCATGCGTGTGGTCCATACCGAAGCAGCCTTGCTGAACGCAGTCACGATGACCAAGACCGAAGCCGGATCGGCATTCGGCAATCCAGAAGTGTATATGGAGAAGTACCTGGAAAATCCACGACACGTGGAAATCCAGATATTGGCTGATGAATTCAAGAATGCGATATGGCTCGGCGAACGCGACTGCTCCATGCAGCGCCGCCATCAAAAAGTGATTGAAGAAGCACCTGCGGTCGGCATTCCGCGCAAGACGATCGAGCGGATAGGCGATCGCTGTGCCGAAGCGTGCCGCAAGATGGGCTACCGTGGCGCCGGCACATTCGAATTCCTGTATGAGAACGGCGAATTTTATTTTATTGAAATGAATACGCGGGTACAGGTCGAGCACCCGGTCACCGAGATGATTACTGGTGTCGATATCGTCCAGGAACAGATTCGTATCGCCGCTGGCGAGAAACTACGCTTCCGTCAGCGTGATATCGAGCTCAAGGGTCATGCGATCGAATGCCGCATCAATGCGGAGGATCCATTCAAGTTTACGCCATCGCCCGGCAAGATCGTTTCCTGGCATGCGCCGGGCGGCCCAGGCATCCGCGTCGATTCACATGCGTATGCCGGCTATTATGTGCCACCCCACTATGATTCGATGGTCGGCAAAGTAATCGCCTACGGCGCAACACGCGATCAGGCGATCAAGCGCATGCAAATTGCATTATCCGAGATGGTGGTAGAAGGCATACTGACGAATATTCCGCTGCATCGCGAACTGATGGTCGATGCGCGCTTTATGGAAGGCGGCACCAACATTCACTATCTGGAACAAAAACTCGCCGACAAGCCGGATCTGCCAAAACCAGGCAATAAAGCGCTGAAGAAATAAGGTTTTCTCTCATGGGCTGGAACGAAATTGTCATTGAAGTCGCGCGCAGCCATGCGGAAGGTTTGTCCGATGCATTGATGGATGCGGGTGCATTATCAGTGTCGGTCGAAGATGCAGACGAAGGTACTGATGCGGAACAACCATTGTTTGGCGAACCTGGCATGGAACCGGAAGAAGCCGCATGGGAACGTAGCCGCGTAGTGGCGCTGATAGAGGCGCAGGCCGATCATGCTGCAATCGTTGCGAAAGCGACGGAAGCCTGCGACCTACAGAGTGCCGAAAACCTGTTCCCCTACAAATTACGCGAAGTGGCGGAGCAGGATTGGGTGCGCCTGACGCAATCCCAATTCGATCCAATTCACATAGGCAAAAATATCTGGGTTGTCCCAAGCTGGCACGTCGCACCGGACCCGTCTGCGCTCGTGCTGGAACTGGATCCTGGACTCGCTTTTGGCACCGGCAGTCATCCGACCACCCGCCTGTGCATGGAATGGCTGGAAGCACATGCGCCACAGCAGTTATCGGTACTCGATTACGGATGCGGCTCCGGGATTCTTGCACTGGTAGCAAAAAAGCTTGGCGCGGCAAAAGTCATCGGCGTGGACCTCGATCCGCAGGCAATTGAATCGGCCCGTCACAATAGCGAACGCAATCATTGCGACATCGACTATTATTTACCCGACGCATTCAATAACGCGGTAAATGCACAAACCTTTGACATCGTGGTCGCCAATATTCTCTCCAGCCCGTTGAAATTAATGGCGGCTATGCTCTCGAGCCGTGTCGCGCCCAATGGCGCTCTGGTCCTGTCCGGCGTACTCGCACGTCAGGCGGATGATGTCGCTGCGGCCTATGCACCGTTCATTGAATTGACGGTCTGGGAGAAACGCGACGGATGGGTTGCGCTTTCCGGCCGCCTATCCGGACCACAGCAGTAGCGATGGCGCTGGCAACCCGCTGCCCGCACTGCGATACGATCTTTCGTGTCGCACAAGACCAATTGAAATTACGTGCTGGCCTGGTACGTTGCGGCTCCTGCAAACAGATTTTCAATGGCATGGAGCATTTGCTGCTCCCAGGCCAACCTTCCGTACCGACTGCCCCCCCTAGTACCGCACCGCTTGATCAAGCGATTGCGACAAGCGTTACCACAGACGTCCCTGCTGCAGAGGCAACGAGCATTTCAACGGTCTACTCTGATGTTATTGAAAGCAACGCGGAGCCCGTCACAGCTATCGAGGTAGAGGTCACAACGGCGGAAGTGCAGGAAGCACCGACAACGCTGGAATCGGTTGCAGAGATAATCGGCCCCCAGGTACTACCAGCAGATACAGTTCAGGCAATTACATCGGATTCCAAAGAGCACACTGCCAGCGCAACGGTCGACTTCTTTGACCTGGACGAATTTCTCAAGCCTGTCGAGCCTCCGTCACCATCATTGGACGTCGGAAATACGCAAGTGGAAGCCGCTATTGATACTTTGGAAGACAATCCATCGCAGGCGCCGGCACAGATTGTTGATGAAATTGAAGTGGAAGCGGAAAACTCACCGATGCCACTGCAGCTCGCGGAAGTATCATTCGCCGAAACTATCTATATAGATGAAGAGGCTCTCTCCAACGCCGAACCAATTGCCGACCTCCACACTGCTCGCACGCTTGGTGATTTGAGAAGCCGAACGGGTCGCCTTCATAGCCCGATAATCGAGGAAAATCCGATCTCCGCGCCAGAAGTAGACGAGCCAGAGGAGCCTGCCTTTGTCAGGCAAGCGCGCCGCAAGCAGCGCAACGCAAGAATCAATCGTTTGGTAATGGGAGTGGGATCGGTTGTGTTGCTGATTGGCTTCATTGGGCAAGGCAGCTATGTGTTCCGGGACCAGATTGTAGCCAGATTCCCGCAGGCGAAGCCTGCACTACTCACCCTATGTTCCGCGTTGTACTGCGATATCAATTTACCGACTCAAATTGACGCCGTATCAATCGAGTCGACCGAACTTCAAACGCTCGCGACGCGTAAGAATACGTTGGTTCTGACCGCATTGTTACGCAACCACAGTACCGTAGCGCAGGCGTGGCCGCACGTCGAATTAACATTAAATGACGCAAACGAAAAACCGGTTGCCCGCAGGGTTTTCATGCCCCGCGAATATCTGGCAATACCGCAGGAAGTGATGAAGGGTTTTACGCCGAGCTCCGAGCGGTCGTTGAGCATTTATTTCGAACTGGCCCAATTAAAGGCATCCGGGTACAAGGTGGGTGTGTTTTATCCGTAATGCGGTTGCGCTTGCAACAGAGGGAATAGATATAGGACCACGTAACAATCGGAAAAATAATTCTTGAATCCAAAACGCCTCATTTATCGCCATGAATACCGTGTGCACTATGGTTAACCGGCTTTAGCTTTTGTGAAAAGTAGCGTTTCTCTTTCCTTCGATAACCCTTCAATAATTCAGCAAACTCATATGACATCCTTAATCTGCGGTTCAATTGCCTTCGATACCATCATGTCGTTTGACGGACGCTTTTCCGAAGCGCTGCTGGCAGACCAACTCCACAAAATCAACGTCGCGTTTCTCGTGCCATCGATCCGTCGCGAATTCGGCGGCTGTGCCGGCAATATCGCGTACAACCTGAAACTGCTAGGTGGAGATCCATTGGTGATGGCCACCGTCGGCCAGGATAGCGGACCATATCTCGACCGCCTCGATCGTCTGGAAATTTCGCGACGCTGTATCCGGGTTATTGACTCTTCGTACACTGCCCAGGCGTTCATTACAACCGATGCCGACAACAACCAGATAACGGCTTTTCATCCCGGGGCAATGGCCTTGTCGCATCAGAACAAGGTAAGCGACGCAGGTGCGGTAAAGCTGGCGATTATTGCTCCCGATGGACGCGACGGTATGCTGCAGCACGCACAGGACTGCGTCAGTGCGGCAATCCCATTCATCTTTGATCCGGGTCAGGGGCTCCCAATGTTCAGCGGCCCTGAACTGGCGCACTTCATTGAACTTGCAACTTACGTCGCAGTCAATGACTATGAAGCGGAACTATTGACTGAACGGACCGGCTTGACCCTGCACGAAATCGCACAACGTGTATCGGTGCTGGTCGTGACACGTGGTGAGCAAGGAGCAGAGATTTTTGTCGGGAACGACAAGATTGATATTCCCTGTGTCGCTGTCGACAGCGTCGTTGATCCGACCGGCTGTGGTGACGCATTTCGAGCAGGTGTCTTGTACGGATTAACGCAAGGGATGGATTGGGCCACAATAGGCCGTCTTTCCAGCCTGATGGGCGCGATCAAGATCACGCATCAGGGCGGGCAAAACCATGCTGTGTCGCGGGCGGAAATCGATGAGCGGTTCCATCAAGCCTTTGGCTACCGGTTTTAGCGGCATCTTACAGACTTCAGCATACGTTGACTCAACCATTGCCTGCTGACGAACATATCAGCGGGTAATCATTCGGTCACCAACCGCAAGAATATTTGCATTGCCCCCTCAACATCCAGATTTCCCGAAATCACTTCAAGAATCTTTTTCTTGCTGGTATGTCCGTGCGAGATCACTACAGCGCTTTTCGGTAAATCGAGCACATCGGCGACATATCTGATCAATGCCTCGTTTGCCTTGCCCTCAATCGGCTGTGCCTGCAATCGAATTTTGAGGGCATCGTCGTGTACACCGACCACCACACTTTTCTTTGCGTTTGGCACCACTTGTATCGTCAGACGAAAGCCATTCGATAGTGCGGTGCACCACGCTCGGGTCATATCAGAGAAACGATCAACGCTGTCGCAACATACAAAGCAATTTGCAGCAGCAGCAAGACCACAAGCGGTGTCAGATCAATTGCGCCAACTGGAGGGATTATGCGGCGCAACGGCCGCTGAATCGGCTCGCTTAATGCCCTTATGAACGGTGCCAAAGGGGCATACGGGTTGACCCAGCTAAAGATCACACCGATGAAAATCAAACCCATCAGTCCATATAACATCCATTGCACCAGTCGAAGCAGCGCCAGCGGAAGCATGTGTTGGGCCGACCATTGTGGCAGGAGCCAGATTTCCGGTACAGTCGACAACATCGCGATTAGAAGGGCTCCGACCAGACTTGCCCAATCATAGCCGCCCACGCCAGGAAGAATTTTCCGCAACGGATGCACCATCCAATCAGTCAATTGGTAAGTAAATTGCGCGAGCGACATCGGCGGTCGAACCCTGATTGCCTGCATCCAGAAACGCAACAACAACACGCCTCCGAGAAAACTCGCGACGGTAGTGACAATCAAGGAAAAAATACTATATAGCACGGTCTACTCCCCCAAAAAAAACCCGCTGGGCGACTCAAGGTCACACAGCGGGCATTGTGCCTGAACTTAATCAGGCTTCCAAGCAAGCTTGGATATTACGGACGAGTACCGGTTGGGAACGGCCAAGCCGCCGCCGGATTCAATACCGTTTTTACCGCAGGTGCTGCTGCAGCAGGTTTAGCTGCCGGCTTTTTTGCTGCAGCCTTTTTAGGGGCAGCGGCTTTTTTAGCAGCAGGTTTTTTAGCGGCAGGCTTTTTAGCAGCAGGTTTTTTAGCTGCAGCTTTCTTGGCAGCAGGCTTTTTAGCAGCGGCTTTTTTAGCAGCAGGCTTTTTAGCTGCAGCTTTTTTGGCTGCTGGCTTTTTAGCTGCGGCTTTTTTGGCTACTGGCTTTTTAGCTGCGGCTTTTTTAGCTACTGGCTTTTTAGCTGCGGCTTTTTTGGCTACTGGCTTTTTAGCTGCGGCTTTTTTGGCTACTGGCTTTTTAGCTGCGGCTTTTTTAGCTACTGGCTTCTTGGCGGCGGCTTTTTTAGCTGCCGGTTTCTTTGCTGCTGGTTTCTTTGTGGCTGTTGCCATTTTGTTTCTCCTTCACGTGATGGAAAAAATCAAGCTACATGGTTGAAACCCCCCTCCCCCATCGCGATGGAGCAGGTGGATTATTCATCGGCACAAGCATGCTTCTGTTTGCGCTAATGAATTCGGCACCAGCTGAACTACTGCATCTCCTCACTTATGCAGGACTTCAGCCATCCTTGGCTACGTATTTCAGGCAGCAATGCTGCTACGGTAGCCAAAAAAAACGCCGGCAATAATGCCAGCGTCAGAATTTTGTTTCGGGAAAGCCAAACTATTTTCCAAAGAAAACGCCGCCTTACCCGACTTAGTCAGGTGCAGCGGCGATAACAGATAAGATCGATTTGGTCTTTTACTGTCCATTAAATTTGGTTAATGCCCTTCCGTTTTTGCAGTCGCTTGTTCATTTTTTTGTCGACTGCAGTTTGTCTCTTTGGTCTCGCTTATTACGAGGAGGTTCCGACTTGCCTATTATTCCCAGTTCAGCGCGCCACCAGTTTGATATTCGATTACTCTTGTCTCAAAAAAGTTGCGTTCCTTTTTCAAATCGATCATTTCGCTCATCCACGGGAATGGATTTTCTTCTTGTGCGAACATCGGATCAAGACCGATTTGTTGTGCGCGACGATTCGCGATGAATCGTAAATAACCTTTGAACATTGGTGCATTCAAACCGAGCACTCCACGCGGCATTGTATCCTCTGCGTAGCGATATTCCAACTCCACTGCACTTAAAAACAACGCTTTGATCTCTTCACGGAATGTCGAAGTCCACAGCTGCGGATTTTCGAGCTTGATCGTGTTGATCAAATCGATTCCGAAATTGCAGTGCATCGACTCATCGCGCAAAATATATTGATACTGTTCGGCAGCGCCCATCATCTTGTTCTGACGACCGAGCGCGAGGATCTGTGCGAAGCCGACGTAGAAGAACAAACCCTCCATCAGACACGCGAACACGATCAGCGATTTCAACAGCTTTTGATCATTCTCAGTGGTGCCGGTCGTAAACTGCGGATCGGTCAAGGTGTCGATGAACGGGATCAGAAATTCATCCTTGTCGCGTATCGATTTAACCTCGTGATAGGCGTTGAATATTTCGCCTTCATCCAGACCCAACGACTCGACGATATATTGATAGGCATGCGTGTGTATCGCCTCTTCGAATGCCTGGCGCAGCAGGTACTGGCGGCATTCCGGCGCAGTAATATGACGGTAAGTACCAAGCACAATATTATTGGCGGCAAGAGAATCTGCCGTGACAAAAAAGCCCAGATTGCGCTTCACCAGACGGCGTTCGTCTTCGGTCAATCCATTCGGATTTTTCCATAATTCGATGTCGCGCTGCATGTTGATTTCCTGCGGCATCCAGTGGTTTGCACAACCTGCCAGATATTTGTCCCATGCCCATTTGTATTTGAATGGAACCAACTGATTGACGTCGGTCTGACCGTTGATGATCCGCTTGTCGGCCGCGTTGACGCGGCGGGCGGCGACTTCCGGCGTGATTGCATCCGGCTTGCGCACCTGCGCCGGGTCAAGCGCTATGTCACTCATATGCGCACCCATCTGCGCATTCAAATGCGCGTTCGTCTGCGCATGCGGCATCGACGCCATGACCGGTTGCAATGCGGGTTGCGGATGGCGCGCTGCGGCTCCTGAGGAAACTTCATCGTCCCAACTTAGCATAATCTGTATCCTTAAACGTGTTCTGCGTGTTGCTTATATATATGTAGCGATGAAAGCCGCCGGATTTATGCCGACGGTTTCCGCCATGCGTTTTATTGGCAGGCTTCACATTCTTCAAATCCTGCATCGCCCGGCCGCAACATGCATGCCGGACCGGCTATATCATCCGCAGTAACAACCAGTCCCCCACTGGCCGCCATGCCGCCGCTTGCTGCGCCATCTGCCGACACCGCATTCAATGCACCGGTTTTGGAGGTTGATTTTTCCATATGCGTTGCACCCATGGTGCGCAGGTAATAGGTCGTCTTCAAACCGCGCAACCATGCCAGCTTGTAAGTTTCGTCCAGCTTCTTGCCCGATGCTCCAGCCATATAAATATTCAGTGACTGGGCCTGATCGATCCATTTCTGACGACGTGATGCGGCCTCCACCAACCAGGAAGGTTCAACTTCGAAAGCAGTCGCATAAATGTCACGCAGCTCTTGCGGGATACGATCGATCTTGGCCAGGGTACCGTCGAAATACTTGAGGTCGGAGATCATGACTTCATCCCACAAACCACGCGCTTTCAAGTCACGCACCAGGTATTCGTTGATTTCCGTAAATTCGCCCGACAGGTTCGATTTCACATACAGGTTCTGGTAGGTCGGCTCGATACAAGCAGACACACCAATGATGTTGGAAATCGTCGCCGTCGGCGCGATTGCCACGCAATTCGAATTGCGCATACCGTAGTCCTTGATGCGAGCGCGCAACGACGTCCAGTCCATCGATTCGGACATATCGACCTCAAGATAACCGCCGCGTTCTTCGGCCAGCAGCTTGAGGGAATCCTGTGGCAGGATTCCACGATCCCACAATGATCCGCGATAGGAGCTGTAACGACCGCGCTCTTCTGCCAGTTCGGTCGAGGCCCAGTATGCGTAATAGCAGACGGCCTCCATCGAGCTATCCGCGAATTCAACCGCGTCTTTTGAGGCATACGGCGTGCGTGTCATGTGCAGACAATCCTGGAAGCCCATAATTCCCAGGCCGACCGGACGATGGCGCAAATTAGAATCGCGCGCCTTTTTAACTGCGTAATAATTGATATCGATCACATTGTCGAGCATGCGCATTGCGGTACGTATCGTCTTTTGCAGTTTGACGTGATCCAGTTTCCCGTCTTTCATGTGCGCCGGCAGATTCACTGAGCCGAGGTTACAGACGGCGATTTCGGATTCGTTGGTGTTGAGCGTAATCTCGGTGCACAGGTTCGAGCTGTGTACGACACCTGTGTGTTGCTGTGGCGAACGGATATTGCAAGGATCCTTGAAGGTAATCCATGGATGGCCGGTTTCAAACAACATCGACAGCATCTTGCGCCACAGGTCGAGCGCCTGGATTTTCTTGAACAGACGCATTTCGCCACGTGCCGCTTTGGCTTCGTATCCGATATAAGCTTCTTCAAATGCGCGGCCGAATTTGTCATGCAGGTCAGGTGTGTCGCTCGGCGAGAACAGTGTCCATTCGCCTTTTTCCATCACGCGCTTCATGAACATATCCGGGATCCAGTTCGCGGTATTCATGTCGTGGGTACGGCGGCGATCGTCGCCGGTGTTTTTGCGCAGGTCGAGGAATTCCTCGATGTCCATGTGCCAGGTTTCCAGATATGCGCATACCGCGCCCTTGCGTTTGCCACCCTGATTCACTGCAACTGCGGTGTCGTTAACCACTTTCAGGAATGGCACGACTCCCTGAGACTTGCCATTGGTGCCTTTAATATGTGCGCCGAGTGAACGTACCGGGGTCCAGTCGTTCCCCAGGCCACCTGCATATTTCGCCAGCAAGGCATTTTCCTTGATGGCCTCATAAATACCGTCGAGGTCATCGGCGACTGTCGTCAGGTAGCAGGACGATAGCTGCGAACGTTGCGTACCCGAATTGAACAGGGTTGGCGTCGAGCTCATGAAATCGAAGGTAGACAACAGGTTGTAGAACTCGATAGCGCGCGCTTCGCGATTGATCTCACCCAAAGCCAGGCCCATTGCTACTCGCATGTAAAACGCTTGCGGCATTTCGACGCGAGTGCCCTGGATATGCAAAAAATAGCGGTCATACAATGTTTGCAAACCGAGATATCCGAACTGCAGATCGCGCTCCGGAACCAAAGCTTCAGCCAATTTTTTCAGGTCGAATTGCGCTAATTTAGCGTCAAGCAGATCCGCCTCGATGCCTTTTTTGATAAATTTCGGGAAGTATTCAATGTAATGCGCAGGCGCATCGTTTTGTGCGACTTCTTCGCCAAATACTTCTTTGCGGATTGTGTGCATCAGCAAACGTGCAGTGACCTGGCTGTAAGCTGGGTCTTTTTCCATCAGTGCGCGCGCAGCCAGAATTGCCGACTTGTGCAATTCCTCGACCGGTACGCCGTCATACAGATTCTTTACTGTCTCACTCAAAATTGCATCAGCGTCGACATGCTTTTCAAGGCCGATGCATGCTGAAGTAATGAGATCACGCACCTGGTTCATGTCCAGTGGACGGCGTTGGCCATCCTCAACGACATGCAGTTGCATAACAGCAGGTGCGGCTTTCGTCGCCTGTTGTTGCGCACGCTCTTCCATGCGCTTGGCGCGATACAGCACGTAAGCACGTGCCACGTCATGTTCGCCGGAGCGCATCAGCGCCAACTCGACCTGATCCTGGATATCTTCTATATGTACGGTGCCGCCAGCCGGCTGACGGCGTACCAATGCGTTTACTACACTGACGGTCAACTGCTCAACCAGTTCACGCACACGTGCGGAAGCAGCACCTTGACCACCATTGACGGCCAAAAAGGCCTTGGTCACGGCAATCGAAATCTTGGAAGGCTCAAATCCGACGACAGCGCCATTGCGGCGGATGATCTTGTAGTCGCCTAAAGTGACGGATAAATTATTCGACGAGGTGGAGATACTGGGTAGAGAAGGAGTAATACCGAATTCGGAAGGGGACTTTACGGAAATTTCTTGAGTTGTGTGCATTAATCCTCCTGAAAAAACATTACGTCAGACAGCTGGGCTGCCGCTTATGGTTATTTTTAGAACTCCTGGCAAGAGCAGGGTTCACAACATACTGCTGCGCGCCGCGCATACCAAATAAGCTTTGCTTACGCTGGAACTGACGCGAATGCGACCTGCAAAATCTACTGCAATACATCTACTTTAAAAGGCCGAAATATCCTCTAAAACCTCAAAAATACCTGTAATTTAATTGATGGAAACTATCAAACAGCTAAAATTGACAATCAACAACTAATACTACATCTAGTAGCATAAATTGCGATCCGCACTAATTCTAGTGTTATCGAACCGGAGGCGCAATATTTTTTTCAGAATAAATGTAATTTATTCATGTTGCGGTACTTTCCTTTTCATGCAATTGACGGAAAGTGCAATACGGTGCGGTTTTCGCAGGATTTCGCGCCATATATGGATGTGGCATCCAGCAACAAATGCCGGTACCGAGCCCAGTCAAAATATGGCCCGGGGTCGGTTTTTCGGCCCGGCGCAATGTGCTCGTGCCCGGCCACATCAACAAGGGGATAGTGATTGCATAGGACGCTTGTGAGCCGCACGAGCGCTTCATATTGAAGATCAGAGTAGGGTTCGAAATCCGTCCCCTCAAGTTCGATCCCGATCGAAAAGTCATTGCAACGCTCCCGCCCCGCAAAAGAGGAAACGCCGGCATGCCATGCCCGCTCATCGGCAGAAACGAACTGATCGACTTCGCCATCGCGACGAATAAGGAAATGAGCGGAAACACGAATCGCACGTAGGTCGCAGAAACTGGGATGTGCATCGCAATCGAGCTGATTAGTAAACAACGCAGAGATGAAGCCGGTGCCAAACTGCCCGAGAGGCAAACTGATGTTGTGAATCACCAGCAAGGAAATCGCATTGCCTTCCGGGCGCGCATCGAAATTCGGCGAAGGGATGCGTTGCGCTTGCAGGCACCAGCCATCGAACCCCATCTGAAATTCACCTGGAATCGGGTCATTCTGGCTCATGAATATCCAACCTCTGCATGCGATATCGCAATTGCCGGAAGCTGATGCCCAGCAATTCCGCTGCCTGGGTACGATTAAAACGTGTTTTCATCAATGCGCGCCGAATGATCTCCCGCTCCACTGCATCCAGATGATCAGGCAATGAGCTTGGCAACACCACCTCATTTACCTCTTCTGGATT
>Ga0207095_10305_pt1 | contig 12437 bp, 8 predicted proteins | sample Alteio_BWMinHeat_88_FD_153529 | JGI IMG/M metagenome (GOLD analysis project Ga0207095, IMG submission 153529) | Enriched cells from forest soil in Barre Woods Harvard Forest LTER site, Petersham, Massachusetts, United States -... | ecosystem: Environmental > Terrestrial > Soil > Temperate forest >... | reverse complement strand
ATGCTGTTCTTGGAGCGGATGGGCATTCTGACGGTGGCCGATTATCGGTCGAAGCGGCGGATCGCCATATTCCTGATGGCGATCTTCGCAGCGGTGATCACGCCGACTCCGGACGTGGTGAACTTCTCGCTCTTATGGATCCCGATGTGCCTGCTGTACGAACTGGGCATCGGGCTTTGCAAGTTCTCGGGCCGGAAGGACGAGTGGGCAAGCGGGGAAGTCGTGCCAGGAGAAGCGGTGGAAGTGTGAAGGAGGATGTGTGAAAACGGCGACAGCGAGCCGCGTGGCTCGCCGTCGCCGAGGGAAAAGTCCGTCCGCCCCATTCCGTTGAGCGCCTAATCGAGGGCGATCATTTGCGTTCAACCTTTATTTCCTTAGCAATCATCTTGTCGCCGTCCTTTTCGTACTTGATCTCGACTTCGTCGCCTTTTTTCAGTTCGTCCAGCTTGACTTCTTTGTCCGCCAGAGTGATTTTGCCAGTAGCATCCATGTGGAAGGTCAAGTCCTTGTCGTTCTTGTCGGTAACGACGAATTCCTTTTTGTCGGCGTTAACACTCTTGATCTTGCCCTTGGCGGTTTCGGCGGCAAGGAGCACGCCGGTCAAACCAACCACCACGGCCAAAGCCAGTATCGGCACGATCCACTTCGGCAAACGAATCATCGGTGTTTCCTCCTGTTGTTGAAACGAAGGCGGCCCCGTGACGTAGATTCAGAAGCGAGGGCCGCGGAACACGATGGGAGTGCCTAATGGGGCGCGGGCGTGAACTTTTCCCATCCGAGGTTCTAAACGCTCCGATGCGATGTGTCAAGGGGGTGCGAACGAATGCACAGCGCAAGCAAGGGATTTCGTCTCATCCCGTGCTTGCGCCGCGGGCTCGAAAGGCTTCGATCAGATCATGGTTTTGACGTCGGGCTTGCCGTAGCGTGCGAGCCAGTCGAGCAGTTGGGTGACGCTGCCGGTAGCGAGGGCCATGCAGGTGTCCGCGCCGCCGTAGTAAAGGTAAATGGTGTCGCCATCGGGCCGGATGGTGTACCCACAAGGGAAGACGACGTTTTCGACGTCGCCGAAGCGTTCGTAGGGCTCCTCGGGGCCGAAGATCCACGATTCTCCCCGGCGGAGGCAGTGTTCGGGAGTGTGGAGGTCGAAGAGGGCCAGGCCCAGGCGGTACAGTGCGCCGCCCGCCGTGTGGCGCACGCCATGGTAGAGAACGAGCCAACCGTCCGGCGTTTCGATCGGGGGAGGCGATAGGCCAATCTTGTTCGCATCCCACCAGGCGCCACGGCGGGCTTCGAGAACGAGGCGATGGCTGCCCCAGTGGCGCAGGTCGGGCGAATAGGAGAGCCAGATGTGGGCGCCGATGGAGCCAACGGGGCGGTGCAGGAGGGCCCAGTACTCGCCGATGCGATGAGGCAACAGAGCGGCGTCCTTGTCCTCGGGCGACATAATGCTGCCAAAGCGTTCAAAGTTTCGGAAGTCCTCGGTCAGCGCCAGGGAAACGCCAGGACCGCCTGACGAATAGGCGGTGTACACGACGGCGTATTTCTTCAGTTCGGGAATGTAGGTGATGCGCGGGTCCTCGATGCCCCAAAGTTCCTCCGGATAGTGCTCGGGATCGGGGGCCAAAGTGGGCGCGGGGTCGATCTCCCAACCGTCGATGCCGCTCTTGGAACGCGCGGCAGTGAGGTGCGAGTGACCGCGGCGGTCCTCGACGCGGCAGAGCAGGAGTGTCGTGCCGTCTTGCAGCAATGTGGCGCCGCCGTTGAAGACGGTGTTGACGGGGTAGGGCCAATCCATCGGACTCAGAATCGGGTTCTTGGGATGGCGGTGGAAGAGAGTTTCATGCTGGTTCTGCGTGCTGGACATAGTTGGAGCGTACTCCCTCGGTCCGTCGCCGGGCGCCGTAACGGGTGGTTCCGGCAAGGCGTCGGCGGGATCCGTGGTATAGGAAGGGGGCGTATAGAGTTTGGGGCCGGCGCCGTGGGCCGGGGGACGTTCCCTGGTCGGATTCAGATCGTGGTGTGCGGGTTGCGTTCCGGTCGCGCCCCGCAGTGGGGCTGGCTTGGCGGTCATTCCGTTAACCTCCGCTCCTGCATCCATGCTCCGTCCTGAAGGAACAGGGATATCCTAAACACTTCGCTTCCGCTAGGTCAATGCCTTCTGCTCGGCGAGGACTTTCGGGACGGGGAGTTGGTCGACCGTCGCGTCGGCGTGCTCGGCGAGACGGATCTCCAGCAGGGAGTGGATGAAGGCCAGGGTGGATTCGGCGCCCTGGTTCTGATTGGTGCGATCGGGATGCATGCCGTCGCGACAGCCGCCGGTCGCGGCGTCGTAAACGGGCAGGCGCAAGTCGTTCCGCCCGAGGAACCAATCGAACGCGCGCTGCGCTTCCTGGCCCCAACATACCTGACCGGTGACTTTCTGCGCCGCGAGGCAAGCCGACACCATCGCCTGGGCCTCAACAGGCTGCTGATCAAAGCGGGCCCGTTCGCCGCCGCGCGGATAGAAGCCGTTCGAGCCGACGGGCACGAAATGCCCTTGGACCGACCGTTGCTGGTCGGCGAGCCAGACGAGGGCCTGGAGGGCAACGTCCTTCATGTCGTCGCGGGCCAGGGCGTGCCCGCACAGGAGTAGCGCGTGCGGCAGAACGGCGTTACAGTAAGACAGCTTATCCTCGAACCAGGGCCAGCCCGGGCCTCGGCAGCGGCGGAACGACTCCAGCAGCCTCTCGGCCAGTTCCTTGCGCAGGTTCTGAGCGACCCGGTCGCCGGAAAAGCGCAGCAGATACTCCTGAATGCCGAGAAGGGAGAAGGCCCAGGCGCGCGGGCTGATGAAAGCCTCGAGGGCCGGCAAGGCGGCTTCGAACAGCTGGTCCGCGGCCCCACGCAGACCCGGGTGCTCGGTGCGGCCGATCACGGTCCCAAGGCCCCAAAGCGCGCGGCCGTGAGAATCTTCCGAGCCTGCTTCCTCCAGCCAGCGGCGGTCGTAGGACAGGAAGTTGCGGAAGCGGTTGTTGGCCGGATTGAAGGCGTTCCACAGGAAGGCCAGGTGGCGCGTCGCCAACGCTGCGGCCTCCCCGGCATAATCGTCCTCGCCGTCCTCTTCGAGGAATACCGCCACGATCAACGCCCGGGCAATGTCGTCGGAGGAGTAGCCTTCGCGGTAGTTGGGGATCGTATACGAAGCGTGCTGGATCATGCCCGTGTCGTCGGTCATGCGCCGCAAATGGTTGAGGTTGAGCAAGGGGAGTTCCGGGGCGCGCTTGTCGAGGGTTTGCACGGCGAGGGCGGGGCGTGGACGGCGGGTCCGTTCCTGCTGGGCGCGGGTGAAACTCTCGAGGTAACGGCGCGCGACCACGGGCCAGATCATGTCGCGGCCCAGCATATAGGCGCGTTTGCGCATGGCGTGGCGCTCGGCTTCGTTGTCGAGCACCTCGGCGACGCGGTCGGCGATAGCGGCAGCGTCGGCGAAAGGCACGAGCAGGCCGCGCCCCTCGGCCAGCAATTCCTCGGCATACCAATAGGGAGTGGAGATGACCGCCTTGCCGGCCCCAACCGTGTACGCCAGGGTTCCTGACGTGATCTGAGCCGGGTTCAGGTAAGGAGTGATGTAAATGTCGGCGGCGCCGATGAATTCGACCAGCTCCTCCAAGCTGACGAAGCGATCGTAGAAGAGGACATTGCCCTCGACGCCGCGGGTTCGCGCGAGCCGTTCCAGGCTCAGGCGGTAGGATTCGCCGTCATGCTGCTTGACGTGCGGATGGGTGGCGCCGAGCACGATATAGATCACTTCCGGATGGCGTTTGCGGATCGCGGGAAGAGCCTCAATGACATACTCGATCCCCTTATTCGGCGACAGCAACCCAAAACTGAGCAGGACGAGCTTGCCCTCGACGCCGAAGCGGTCCTTGTGAAAATTGGGATCGACGAACGGCACGTCGGGAATGCCGTGCGGGATCACGTCGATCTTCGAATCCGGGATGGCGTAGACGGTTCGCAGGTACTCGGCCCCGCGCTGGCTCATAACGATGAGACGATCGGAAAGGCGGGCGAGCCTGTCCATCACTTTGCGCTGCTGGGCGTCTGGTTCGCGGAGCACGGTATGCAGCGTGGTGACGACCGCCATGCGGAGATCGCGCAGGAGTCCCAAAATGTGACTTCCCGCCGGCCCGCCGAAGATACCAAACTCGTGCTGCAAGCAAACCAGGTCGACATTGTTGATATTAAGGAAATCGGCTGCGCGGCGATAGGAAGCCAGATCGCTTTCTTCCAGCTCAAAGCGAACGCGCGGGGGATAAGCGTAGGTGGCGTCCGCGTCGTTGACCGGCAAGGCAAAGCAGGCGGTCTCGGGCGACTCGGCGGCGACGGCCTCGCAGAGATCGGTGGTAAACGTAGCGATCCCGCATTGGCGCGGAACATAGTTTCCGATGAAGGCGATGCGTTTGGGCAAGATCGGTTTCGTCGCGTCCACGGGGCTTCCTCCTTGGCGAATCGACCTTGGGGGATTCCGTAAATCTTGTGTAATTGTATGTATTGCCGGCTGATGGGTGAGAGCAAAGGTCATGCCAATTCGGACGAAGCGGACGTTCGGCTCGGCGCGCCGGACCTATAGCGGCCGACGTCGCGGCTCCGGAATCGTCGTCGCACTAAGGTTCGGTCTGATTGTCACCCAGTGCCGGATTACCGTTATCGCCGTTTGGTGACGGAGGTTGAAAGTCCTTCATCGACATCGATCGACGCCGGATGGCATTGAAAGGCATTTTCTTACCGTGATTGTCGTTGACGGGCGATTGGAGGGCGAAACCGGCCTGGGTTTTGCGCTTCCCGTGCGGGCCCGATGAGGGCCCGATGAGGGCCCATTGTCGCGCCGTTGTGCTCCGCGTGAGGCGCCGGGGCGATCAGCAATCATGCAGGCGGGGGCGTGCATGCTCGGACCTTGGGCAATGGGTTCGGCGGGAGCGCCGGTCCCGGGCGATGGAAGCGGGGCGAACGACAAAGCTCCACGTAAGCATTATGGCAAAGGGGAGGGAGACTTGTCAAGGTCAAATTAGATTATTTCTATCTTATTAGTGACTATAAGTGACAATGGATGACAATCGAAACGCCCGATGCACCGAAAGGCCCCAAGAAGTTGACCCGGCCCAAAGGCAGCTGGAGCAGCTGGCGTTTTCCGCCCTGACGGTAGCGGGTGTCTCGCGACGGGCCTTCGCGGCGGCGCAAGGAAAGACAAGAACCGCGTTATCTACCTGGAGTCTTGGTGAAAAGCTCCCCATGAAGAATACGATACCTCTCATCCCTTTTTAATGTCTCCGGCCCTTGATTTTGTTAGAAGACGAAGGTAATGATTTCGATAGATTGATTAGGACGCTAACTAAGTAAATCCACGAACACGAGTTTTCCCATGCCCCGCAAACAACCAACCACCGCGCTGACCGAGGCCGCCCCCACCAAGGTGCGGGTATTCCGCAAGCTGATCCACACGATCGGCTTGCTGCAACGGGTGATGCAACCGTATTTTGCTCAGTTCGGCGTCAGTGGGGCGCAATGGGGCGTGTTACGCAACCTGTACCGGGCCGAAAAGAACGGCGAACCCGGGCTGCGCCTGACCGACCTGGGACGGCGCATGCTCATCCGGCCGCCGAGCGTCACGGGCATCGTCGACCGTTTGGAGAGGATGCGCTGGATCGTGCGGCAGGCATCCGATTCCGACGCGCGGGCCAAGCGAGTCGCGCTGACGGTGGAGGGGAGGCAGCTGGTCGAGCGCGTCTTGGCCGTGCACGGCGGCCAGATGGAAAGGGTAATGGGCGGAATAAGTTCGCGCGAACAAGCGGAGTTGGAGAGGCTGCTCGATCGTCTCGGGAGTCATCTGGAGATCATGGTCGAGACAAGGGATTTCGAACCGGCGGCGAGGCGAGAAAACGGCGCAAACTAGGGCATCGGCACGGGAAGCCGGCTTGAACCATCAACGCGAGGCGGGCCATTGGGCCCTGTTCCGGGGAGACTTAGGTTATGCGGAAGCTCATTATCATTGGCGTGATTGTGTTAGTCGTGGCGGGGCTCGGAGGCGGCCTGGGGCTGTGGTACGTGCGTGCCGCCGGCGGGTCGGGTCCCGGCTTCCGTACCGAAGAGGCCAAGCGGGGTGACCTGCTTGCCACGATCAGCGCCTCAGGGACCGTCGAACCCGTGGACATTGTCGACGTCGGTACGCAGGTCACGGGCCAGATCATTGAGTATGGCAAGGACGATCAAGGGAACGATATCAACTACGGAAGTGTTGTCCATAAGGGCACGCTGCTGGCCAAGATCGACCCCAAGCTTTATCAGGCCAAGGTCAGCCAATCGGAAGCCACGGTTCAACAAAACGAGGCGAAGGTCCGCGAGGCCAACGCCAACGTGACGCTTGCCAGAGCCAATGTGGACCAGGGCAAGGCGAAATATGACCAAGCCAAGCGGGACTGGGACCGGGCCCAAGTCCTGAGGCCGCAGAACTCAATCGCTCAGGCGGACTACGACGCCTTTGAGTCGGCGTACTTCACGAACAAGGCCGCCTTGGCCGTGAACGACGCGTCGCTGGTTCAGGCGCAGGCAATGGTCGGCGACGCCGAGGCCGCAGTCAACAACGCCAAGGCCATCCTGGAACAAGACAAAATCAACCTCGGCTACTGCGACATCAAGTCGACCGTGGAAGGGAAGATCATTGACCGCCGGGTCACGCTTGGCCAGACCGTTCAGTCCAGCTTTAATACGCCCAGTTTGTTCCTGCTCGCCCTGGACCTCAGGAAAATGAACGTGTGGGCCTCGGTCAATGAGGCGGACATCGGGCAGGTAAAGGAAGGCCAGACGGTGCATTTCACGGTGGACGCCCACCGCGACGAGGTTTTCCCTGGTACAGTCAGCCGGATTCGGCTCAATGCCACGTCAACGCAGAACGTCGTCACCTACACGGTTGAGGTGCTGACGGAGAACCTACCGGACAAGGACCATCCCAACGGCAAGCTGCTGCCGTATTTGACCGCGAACCTTCAGTTCGAGGTCGACAAGCGCGCCAACGTTCTGATGGTATCCAACGAGGCTCTGCGCTGGCGACCCGACGCGGCGCAAGTCGTCCCCGACGAGCGGGCCGCGTACCAGAAATTCCTGCGCGGCAAAGATGATGGATCGGGCGCGAGCGATGCCAAGTCAGGGAGCGACGCCAAGCCTAAGGGCGGCAAGGGACAACAGCGCGGCATGGTATGGGTCCAGGACGGCAAGTACGTGCGGCCTATCAAGGTGCGCCTGGGGTTGACCGACAGTACCCGAACCGAAATTGTCGGCGGCGACCTTGAAGAAGGGACAATCATCATCAGCGGCGACGCGCCACAAAACAGCGGGGGCAACGGCGCCACAAACCCGTTCGCGCCGCAGATGTTCGGCGGCCAGAAGAAAACGTCGTGACGTACCCCCCGGAGGGCGGCCTGGGGACGGACCCTGGGTCACCCGCCTTCCCCCTCGCCCCCTTTGGGGCGAGGGGCACGATCTTCAACTCCCGATTTGCGACGCGAGCGGCGCGAAAAAAAGGAAATGGCCATGCACCTGATCGAGCTTAAGGACATCCGCAAGACCTACCTGCTCGGCGAAATCGCGGTCCCCGTCCTCAAGGGGGTGTCGCTGACCATCGACCGCGGCGAGTTGGTCGCCCTCATGGGCGTGTCGGGCTCCGGCAAGACAACGCTGATGAATATCCTCGGCTGTCTCGACCGGCCGACAAGCGGTCAATACTGGCTCGCCGGCGAGGAGGTATCGCGGCTGTCCTCCGACGAGCGGGCTATCGTCCGGAACCGCAAGATTGGCTTCGTCTTTCAGAACTTCAACCTGCTGTCGCGCACCAGCGCGGTCGATAATGTGATGATGCCGCTGGCTTATACGGCAAGTGAGCTGTCCATACGGGAAGGGCGGCAACGGGCGCGGACTCTGCTCGAGAAAGTCGGCCTGGGCGACCGGTTCGACCACCAGCCGTCGCAGCTATCCGGCGGGCAGCAACAGCGCGTGGCCATCGCTCGCGCGCTGATCAACAATCCGCCCTTGCTCTTCGCCGACGAGCCGACCGGCAACCTCGACTCGAAGACGAGCAAGGAAATCCTCGTCATGTTCCAGCGGTTGTGCGACGAAGACGGCATTACGGTCGTCTTGGTGACGCATGACGCCGGCGTGGCGGAGTACGCCCGCCGCACGATCCGTATTCGCGACGGCCTTATTGAAAACGGCGCTTTCATCCCGGAAGCAGACGTTCTACCCGCGGAAATCAACACGGGACTGACCACGACGCCCAGTCACGCATGAAAAAGGCGGGCCGCTCGCTTTGCGCGCGGCGCCATCCGGAGAACCGCACTCATGAATATGCTTTTGCGCACCATTCGCATGGCCTTTATCGCCTTGACGCGCAACATCATGCGATCGGCGCTGACCACCCTGGGCATCATCATCGGCGTGGCGGCGGTCATTGCCATGGTCGGGATCGGCCAGGGATCGAAAAAGGCGGTGGCGCAGACCATCCAAAGCATGGGCGCCAACAATCTACTTATTCAGCCCGGTACGGCGTCGAGCGGAGGCGTCAGCTTTGGCTCGGGCAGCATCATGACGCTTACTCCTGCCGACGCGGACGCGATCGCCCGCGAGTGCGGCTCATCCGTCGCCAGTGTCGCCCCCATTGTCCGCGCCCGCACGCAGGTGGTCTACGGCAACAAGAACTGGGTGCCGTTGTACATTTATGGCACAACGCCGTCGTTTCTGGACGTGCGTGAGTGGGACCTCGCCGAGGGCCGTGCCTTCACGGATCAAGAGGTTAACGCCGGCGCGGAGGTTTGCATGATCGGCCAAACGCTCGTGCGGGAGTTATTCGGCCGGCAATCGCCGATCGATGCGGTGATCCGAGTCAATAATAAACCGATGAAAGTGATTGGCACCCTAACGCGCAAAGGGGCCAACATGATGGGAGTGGATCAGGACGACATTCTCCTCGCCCCCTGGCGCACCATCAAATTCAAGGTAGCGGGCACCTCAGCGCAAACGGCAAACCAGAGCGCGTCGGCGGCCGCTTCCACCACCACGAGCAGCTCCAGTGTTCCCTATCCGAGCCAGCAACCCAGCCCGTACCCGACGCCGTCGGCAACGGAGCAGACGGACAACCCGCCGGCACTCCTCCCGGCCAGCGTCGATCAGATCCTTGTGCGTGTTGCGACCGAGGAACAGATACCTGGGACCATGCGGCAGATCACTTCGATCCTCCACGAGCGCCACCGGATCCGCGCCACTCAGCCCGACGACTTTAACATCCGCGACATGACCGAAATCTCCAAGGCGATGGGGTCCACTTCCGAACTGATGGGAACGCTGCTGCTCTACGTGGCGTTCATCTCGCTCGTGGTGGGCGGCGTCGGCATTATGAACATCATGCTCGTCTCCGTGACGGAGCGGACGCGTGAAATAGGGCTGCGCATGGCCGTCGGGGCGCGGGCGGGAGACATTCTGAAGCAGTTCCTGGTCGAGGCGGTCTTACTTTGTCTCTTGGGAGGCATCGTCGGCATTGTGCTCGGCATCCTCGCCACCCTTGGCGTTCGGATGTTTAAGGGGTGGGCAACGGAGATCTCAGTCCCAGCCATTCTGGCGTCGGTCGCCGTATCCGTCGTGGTCGGCGTCACCTTTGGGTTTTACCCCGCGTGGAAGGCGTCGCGGCTTGATCCCATTGAGGCGCTCCGCTACGAATAACCTGTCCGCGACCTCGTAGCGGAATTCGCCAGAATTCCGGGGCGGATCGGAATTCTGGCGAATTCCGCTACCTCAATGGGCGGCATTTCTTACCCGTTCGCGCAATCTTCCAACCAAATCGGCGCAGGAAGCGCTCGCCGAGTCACCTCGCGCTTGCGAAACCGTTTCCGGTCGGGTACTACTGGTTTTAACCGGCGATAGAATGACACCGCCGACTCGCAGCGCTCGAGGCGGGATTGGTCCGGATGGAACCGCAAATGACCCCAAGGCACACCGACGCGCCCGCCCGACGCTGGAGGAAACTCTGACGGCCGACGAGGTTGCTTCATGAAACGCATCCCCTCCGCAATTCCCGAAAGGAACGGGAAGCACACCACCCAACCGGTGTCGCGCATCGAAGGACCGGCCCAAGCGACTGTGACCGATATCCCGGAAGCGCCCCCGCCCTCTGGAGGCGCGAAAGTCTACGGCATCGACCGCTGGCTCCTGCGGAAGATGTCGCAGCGACTAGGTGATCCACCTCTTCAGGTCGTGCTCTGGAACGGCGAGGAGATCACAAACTCCTCGGAACCGCCCGTCGCGCGCGTGCGCATCGGCGACCGGAGAACGTTCCTGAAGCTGCTCTTCAACACCGAACTGGAATTCGGCGACGCCTACAGCGAAGGGCGCATTGAGGTCCTCGGCGACCTGGTGTCGTTCATGGAAACCGTGTACCGGGCGGAATCGCCCACGGCGCCGAAGGGATTCCTCACGCGTCTCCTCGGCCGGCGATTGCACCGGCCTCGGCGCAACAGCCTGACGGGCTCGCGGCGCAACATTCACCACCACTACGATCTCTCCAATGATTTTTACCGGCTCTGGCTCGATGAGCAGATGGTCTACACCTGCGCTTATTTCACGACTCCATCGGCCACGTTGGAAGAAGCGCAAGTCGCGAAGATGGACCACGTGTGCCGTAAACTCCGGCTCCGCCCCGGACAGACGGTGATCGAGGCGGGTTGCGGCTGGGGCGCGCTGGCGCGGCACATGGCCCGGAATTACGGCGTCACGGTGCGCGCGTTCAATATTTCCCACGAGCAGATTGCGTACGCGCGGGAGCGCGCCAAGGCGGAAGGCGTTGACCGAAGGGTGGAGTTCATCGAGGACGATTACCGTGCCATTGCCGGCGCGTGCGACGCCTTCGTCTCCGTGGGCATGCTCGAGCATATCGGCCGCGACAACTACGGCGAACTCGGCCGGGTCATCCACCGCAGCCTGAAACCGAGCGGCGTGGGCCTGATCCATTCCATCGGGCGCAACCGTCCCAGTCCGACCAACGCCTGGCTGGAGCAACGCGTCTTTCCCGGGGCATACATGCCCAGCCTGGGAGAGATCATGTCGGTGTTCGAGCCGACGGCGTTGTCCGTTCTCGATGTCGAGAACCTGCGGCCGCACTATGCGCTGACACTATGGCACTGGCTGCGCCGGTTCGACCAGGTCGCGGACCGGGTTGCCGAGCAATTCGATACGCGGTTTGTGCGGATGTGGCGGCTCTATCTGGCCAGTTCGATGGCATCGTTCACCACCGGATTCATGCAGCTGTTTCAGATTGTCTTCGCTCCGTGCCGGAACAACGACATTCCGTGGACGCGGGATCATTTATGCGCAGTGGAGCGCGGGGGCGCGGGCGGGCGAAGGTCATGATCACGTGTGACGTGCTGGTGGTCGGGGGCGGCCCGGCCGGGTCATCGTGCGCCTGGAAGCTGCGTAACACTGGTCTCGACGTGCTGGTTCTGGACCGGAAAACGTTTCCGCGCGATAAGACGTGCGCCGGCTGGATCACGCCGGCGGTGATCGACGAACTGACGATCGATCTTGACGATTACCGGCTGGGGCGGGTGCTGGAGCCGCTCACGGGATTCGGGACCGGCATGGTCGGCGGGGCCGAGGTGGTGACGCGGTACGAAAAGCCGATCAGCTACGGCATTCGGCGATGTGAGTTTGATGACTACCTGTTGCGGCGTTCGGGGGCGCGACTGCAACTTGGCGAAGCGCTGAAAAGCATGGAGCGGGACAACGGCGGGTGGGTGGTCAACGGGCAGATCAAGACGCCCTTGGTGGTCGGAGCGGGCGGGCACTTTTGTCCGGTGGCGCGGCGGCTGGACGGCCGGTCGAGCGGCGGGGAAAGGGCGGTGGCAGCGCAGGAAATCGAATTTGAGATGAGCGACCGGCAACTGCAAGAGTGCCCAGTGCCGGCGGGAATCCCGTTCCTCTATTTTTGCGACGATCTGGAGGGGTATGGGTGGTACTACCGCAAGGGGAACTACCTGAACGTGGGGCTGGGGCGGGAGGACGACCGGAATCTATCGGCCCACGTGAGCGCGTTCTGCGCCCTCTTGCAGGAGCGCGGCAGGATTCCGCGTGATTTGCCGGCGCGCTTTCTTGGGCTTGCGTATCGTCTTTATCCCCATGCGCAACGTAAGATCGGGGACGAAGGCGTGCTGCTGGTCGGCGACGCGGCGGGGTTGGCGTATCCGCAGAGCGGGGAGGGGATCCGTCCGGCAGTGGAATCGGGCTTGCTGGCGGCGGAGGTGGTGCGCGGCGCGAAACGCGAGTACCGGCGGGCGAACCTGGAGGTTTACGCGAAACGGTTAGCGGGGCGGTTCGGGAAGAAGTACACGCGGACGACGTCGGAGCGGGTGCCGCTCAAGCTCAAG
>Ga0207095_10304_pt1 | contig 12458 bp, 11 predicted proteins | sample Alteio_BWMinHeat_88_FD_153529 | JGI IMG/M metagenome (GOLD analysis project Ga0207095, IMG submission 153529) | Enriched cells from forest soil in Barre Woods Harvard Forest LTER site, Petersham, Massachusetts, United States -... | ecosystem: Environmental > Terrestrial > Soil > Temperate forest >... | reverse complement strand
AGCGTTGGGAGCGATGTCTTTTTGAATGCGAAATGGGCGGAGTTCGTCAGCCTGGCGATGATCGATGCGATGGACTTTCATCTCCTTGAGATGAACGAATGAACCGCGGGACTCAAGCACTCATTATTTGGCCGACACTTCCGCGGGCAGGTGAAAAACAGTCGGAACTTCCATCGGCGCCAGCGGCTTCGCCGCGAGAATCTCTTTGAAATGAGTCGAGATCCAGTGGGACACATTTTGGGAATCCTCCTCCCACGCCAGGGCGGGATTGAGCCGCACCTGAAGCGGCGCCGGCGCCGAATCGATATAGAGCACCTCGGCCAAAACCTCGGCGGGAAAAACGCTCAATGGATATTCCTTCGGCGTGTTTCTTAAAAGATCGCCTTCCAGCGTGTGCAAAACCATGCGCGAAGAAACGGGTTGGACCTTCAAGATCGCCAGCCAGCGAAGCCTCCCCAAGTCCTTGTTCCAATCCACCTTGATCGTAGACATGGGCCACGTGACGCCGCGCTCGCCCAGGTGCCACGGAAATTCCTCGCTGTTGAATTTCGCGATCTTCGCGGTGAGTCGTGGATTCCGGATGAAATAAAGGCTGTTCGTCAGGCCCGGCACGTAAAACGATCCCATCACCGCCCGCTTTTCCGGCAAAACGGTGCTGTTGAAGTCCCAAAACGTCGGTTTGGAGAGACAGTCCTCGAGTACAAAATGGACAGCGTCCCCTTGCGCGCCATCTTTTTCGATCCGTTCGAATGTGGGCTCGCACACCACGAGGCCATGCTCCCAGGCGTTCCGAAATTCCTCCATCGCCTTCTGTTTGTCCTTCGTGCCGCTGGCCGCTCCCAGGCTCACACTGTCGAGTTTCACAACCGTCGAATAAATCGCCGCATGCGCTTCCGGGCTGGGCGCCCACGTCCATGCCCCGCGCACCAGTTGCCCCGGCGCGGAAACGACGGGAGGAACGATCGGTGCCTCTTTTCGCAAGGAGGGAGCCGTCGCCGCAGGTCGCACATGTTGATGAACCATGGGCCAGCCAATCCCGAGCACGACCGCCCAAAAAAGCACAAACACGCCGACCGCCCAGATCCAAATCTGGCTGCGACCGCCGGAAAGACCTGAAATCTTTTCTTCCGGGTGGGACAAAACGAGTGTATCGGCCGGTCGGTCCTTTTGATCGCCCAACGTCACCAGACGCGGCTTCGATGGAGTCGGCAGCTTCCTTTTTTCCGAGAGATCGACGAGAAAAAGATAATCCCCAAAGCGCAGGGTGTCATGGTCCACAAGCGTGCGCTGCGCGATTTTTTCGCCATTCACAAAACTTCCGTTCGTGCTCCCTTCGTCCCGCAAAATGAAGTTTCCCTCGGGATTGAAAAGAATCGTCGCATGGTGACGCGACACGGAGGGACCGGGCAGAAAAAGCTGCGATGCCGGATCGCGGCCAATGATATAACTCGCCTTGGGAAGATAATAGGCGGGACGGGTCGATCCGCTTGAAATCAATATGAGCGAAGCCATACTTCAGAAAAACGGCGCCTACAGGTGCTGAGGCCCACTTCGTCACCGATGTCAATCAGAGTCAAGCTCGAACCCGGCGACCGTCATTCCTGCACGAGATTCCAGTTCCGCTGAAAATATTGCCAGCCGGAGACCAGGCTCGCGCAGACGCATGCGGGATAAAGCACCCACACTTCAAACCAATGATATCCGGGTCTCGTCAACTCCATGCCGAAATCCTGGATGAGCGCGTAATGCGCGCACAAAAAACCGATCGTGAAAAGCTGCGTCACCGTCTTCACTTTACCCCCCGCCTCCGCCGCCAACGTCACCCCCTGCTGCGCCGCCATCATGCGCAGCCCGGAAACCGCAAAATCCCTCGAGAGCAAAACGAGCACGATCCACGCCGGCATCGCGTTGTTCGCCACCAGCGTCACCCACGCGGAGGTCACCAGGATCTTGTCCGCGATGGGATCCCAAAGCTTGCCGAACGTCGTCACCTGATTCGTGCGTCGCGCCAGATACCCGTCGAACCAATCGGAAAAACACGCCAGGACAAAACAAAAGAACGCAATGGTGTGGTGATACGGCGTGGGATTCAGTCCGGGAAAAAGATAAGGCAGCGGCTGGTCGAAGAAAAAAACAAAAAAAACCGCCGCCAGCGGAAGCCGGAGCAGCGTGATTTTATTCGGCAGATTCATCGCCATGACGAAATAGGGCAACCTGCGGGATAATCAACGTCCTTCAGGAAAAGAATGGAAACATTCACACGGCGGGCTCAGCCACGAGATCGTATTCCTTCGCATCGATGATGCGGGCATTTTGGAATTCGCCTTCTTTCCAGGCCTTGCCCTTCAGCAGGACGCGGCCGTCGATGTCCGGCGCGTCGGCTTCGGTGCGCCCGATAAAACGGCTGCCCTGTTTTTCAACGAGCACTTTCAATGTCTGGCCCACCTTCCCGGCCAGCATCTCCTTCGAAATCTTTTGCTGCAGCGCCATCAGGGAATCGCGACGCGCCTTCTTCACCTTGGGCGGCAATTGATTTTGCATGCGCCCCGCCACCGTCCCCTCCTCCTGGGAATATTCAAAAACGCCCAGCCGTTCGAAACGCGTCCGTTCCACGAACTCGTGCAGTCTTTGAAACTGCGGCTCGGTCTCGCCGGGAAATCCGACGATGAACGTCGTGCGCACGGCAACCCCGGAAATGCGCGCGCGCAATTGGGAAATCACGTTTTCGATGTGGGCGCTCGACGTCTCGCGGCGCATGCGCAGCAGCATGTCGTCATGAATGTGCTGCAGCGGCACGTCGATGTAGCGACACACCTTCTCGCACGCCGCGATCGTCTCCATCAATCGCTCGTTCCAATGGGCCGGATGCGTGTACAGGATGCGGATCCAGAATTCGCCCTCGATGGCGTTCAGACGCTTCAACAACTCGCTCAAGCCGTCCGCCACCTGCAGGTCCTTGCCGAAATAGGTGGTGTCCTGCGAAATCAAAAGCAGCTCCTTCACTCCGCGTTGAACGAGGGCGCGCGCTTCCGCCTCCACGTCATCGATCGTCCTGCTGCGATGGCGTCCGCGCATGATCGGAATGGAGCAAAACGCGCAGGGATGATTGCAGCCCTCGCCGATTTTCAAGTAGGCGAAATGCGAAGGCGTGAGCTGATAACGCGGCGTGGCGAAATCGTAAAGATAAGTCGGCTTGCGCGTGACGAATGACGGTGCCTGCGTCGCGGGCGCGGCCGGCGCTCCATTTCCCATCTGACCGATGATTTCATGGACGCGCGGCACTTCGTTGATGCCGATGAATGCGTTCACTTCGGGCAATTCCTTTTGCAGATCGGCCGCATAACGCTGCGCCATGCAGCCGGCGACGAGAAGTTTTTGTCCGGGACGAATCGAGCGGAGTTGATTGGCCTCGAGAATCGCGTCGATCGATTCCTGCTTCGAGCCTTCGACAAATCCGCAGGTGTTGACGATCACCACGTCGGCGTCCTCCTGCTTGGATTCGATCGCGTGGCCGGCCTTCACGAGCACACCCAGCATCACTTCGGAGTCGACCAGATTTTTGGCGCAGCCGAGGCTCAATAAATGAACCGACGGCTTCATGGACGTCGGGCTTCCGGCACCACGTTGCTGCTGAGAGAAAGAGGGGCGACAGGAACCGAGCTCTGTACGGGCGCATCCCAATCCGAGGAGGAATGGGAAGACGCGTTGGTCGTCGCAGCGGGAACGGTTTCCACCGGCGTCGCGGGAAGCGCCGCAGGCGGCGGCATTTTCAAAATCCAGTAGGCGCACGCACCCGCCACACCCAACACCGCAATACTGGCAATGAGCACGGTTTTGCCCGTGGAAGAAACGGACATGGGACTCGAACTCGTGGGCATGGAAACATGACGCTGAATGGGAGAACGGGAACGCTGGTCTTCGGTGATTTCAAAAACGGCCTTTTGTTCCGGCGCGGGAACCTGCTCGGAAAATTGCTGAATCAGGGGGGCGCTTTCGAGGCCCAGATATTCGGCGTAATGACGCAGGAAGCTGCGGATGTAAACGTACGCTGGAAATCCGTCGTACTTGTCCTCTTCGAGATCGCGCAAACGCTCGATCTTGATTTTAAGTGTTTTGGATGCAGCCTCTTCCGAGATGCCTTTTTTCTTACGCGCCTCACGTAAAGTTTCGCCAATGGATGCCATGATGGACGGAGGATGGGAAAATTCGGAACAAAAAGCAAAACGAAAAAATCGGCCTCTTTCCCTCCCCGGTCCTATTAACGCATATCCATGGATTCGAAGCACAAAGACATACAGAATTCCGTCGCAAAACGTGCAAACACGCACGCACGCACGCACGCACGCCACCACAGTGTTCTTGACATATAATGTAAGTAAAATGTAAGCTTTTACTGTTATTTCATGAGCCTTCGAAAACCGATCGACCGGCCTGTTCCCAATGCGTTCACACTGATTGAAATTCTGGTCGTGATCGCGATCATCAGTCTTCTCATGGCGCTGCTGCTTCCCGCTTTAAGCCGCACGCGGGAAACTTCGCGTCGTGTGCAGTGCATGAATAACATGCGTCAGATCGGAATTGCGGAGCGGGTTTACGCCTCGGAAAACGGCGGGTGGTTTTACAACTCGGAGGACACGCCCTATCCCTTTCCTCAGGCCTGGAATACAGCAACCTGGGCCGCGCCTCATTTCCTGGAGGGGATGAGCAATTACATCATCAAAACTCAAATTCTTTATTGTCCCTCCGCGCTGCAAAAAAACTTTTTTCCCTCCTATCCCAATCAGACCATTGCAACCTGGGGATCGCTCGCTTCCTCGCAAATCAGTTACTGCCAGATGTTTTATCTCGCCGAGTGGATGGATCCGCGAATGATCCTTTTCTTTGAGGAAACCAACTACAGCGGACACGGCAATCTTTTGTCGGGCGACGCCGCGAATCATGGCAACGGCAACACCACGGGCGCCGTCTACATCACATTGGGAGACGATTCCCTTTATACTGCGACGCAGGGCTTCATTCGAAACGGACCTGCATTTGCGATCACGGACACCAACCACGGAAATGATGGCTGCAACATGCTTTGCGTGGACGGCCATATTTTCTGGTCCAAAGGCCCGCGCGTTGGCCCGTTTTATGGTTCCAGCGAGCAACCGCCCGGCCATACGCTTCCTGCCGGGGAAACGTTGATCGGCGCCTATTGATTTTCCGCGGGCGCCCCATCCAGACGGATGAGAATTTCCCGGTCCTTCGATCCCTGTGCCGGACCGACGACGCCGCGCTCCTCAAGCGCATCCATCACGCGCGCGGCGCGCGTGTAACCCAGGCGCAGCCGACGCTGAAGCAGCGATGTCGAGGCGCGGCCTTCCTGACGGATCACCTGGATGCATTTCTCAATCAACTCCTCGTCCTCATCGCTCGTCTCGGACTCGGCGGATGCCGAAGGCTTCGCGAGTTTTTCATGGATCTCCGTGTCGTACACCGCCGGCGCCTGCTTCGTGCAGAAATCCACGATCGTGCGCACTTCGTCGTCGGACACAAATGCGCCCTGCGCGCGCACCAGCACGGAGGAATCCGACGATTTGTAAAACATGTCACCCTTGCCCAACAGATTTTCCGCGCCATTCTCGTCGAGGATGACGCGCGAATCGATCTTCGACGCCACGCGGAATGAAATTTTCGACGGCAGGTTGGTCTTGATCGTGCCCGTCACGATATCCGCTCGCGGAGTCTGCGTGGCCACGATGAGATGAATGCCCGCCGCGCGGGCCATCTGGGTGATGCGCGTGATCGCATCCTCCGCGTCGACGGGCGCGGTGAGCATCAGATCCGCGAGCTCGTCGATGAACACCACGATGTAGGGCATCTTGTCGGGAATCACCACCGTCTCCTCGGGAATGAGCATCTGCTGCGGTTCGTCCCCGGTTTCCTCGGATTTTGCAGGCTCCGCCTTTGGAGCGCCTTTGCGCGAGCGCGAGTTGAAGGCCGCGATATTGCGCACGCCCATCTTCGCCATGATCGTGTAGCGCTTCTCCATTTCGCGGATCACCCAGCGCAGCGCGACGATCACCTTCTTCGGATCGCTCACCACCGGCACCACGAGATGCGGCAGCGTATTGTACACCTGGAGCTCTACGACTTTGGGATCGATCAGGATCAGGCGGATTTCCTCGGGCGAAAATTTGTAGAGCAGGCTGGAGAGAATCGAATTGATGCAGACGGATTTACCGGAACCCGTCGAACCCGCGATGAGCAGGTGAGGCATCTCGGCCAGGTCCGCGATGAGCGTCTTGCCGTAAACGTCCTTGCCCAGCGCGAGCGGGATCTTCGCGCGCGAATTCTGAAATTCGGAACTTTCGAGCAGCTCGCGGATCAACACCGCCGCCTTCGATGTGTTGGCCACCTCGATGCCGACGGTCCCCTTGCCCGCGACCGGCGCAAGGATGTTCACCTTTTCCGCCTTCAGCGCGAGGGAAAGATTGTTTTGCAGATTGACGATGCGCTCCACCTTCACGCCGGGCGAAGGGATCACTTCGTAGCGCGTGATCGTCGACCCCTGCGTGATTTCGCCCATGCGCACGTTGATTCCGAAATCCTTCAGCGTCGTCTCGATCACCGCCGCGCGTCTCGCAATCTCCTCCTTCGTATCAAGCAGGCCGCTGTCCTCGACAGTCGCGCGGAGCAGGTCATGCGGCGGAAGATGATAAGGTCCGGTGGAAATGGGTTGCGGCGTGGGCTTCGGAGCCTTCGCACGGGTGGGACGATTGATTTTATATTCCGGCTTTTCCTTCACGGCCGTCGCCGTGGATTCGCGAAAAAGCGATTCCTCCTCCTCGCCCCCGCGGGCGAGCACCGGCTCGCGCTCCTCGACGGGTTCCCGGTCGCTTTCCGTGGGCATTTTTTTTGCCGCGTCGCGAGAGCTCGCGCTCGATCAGGCGCTGGCGCTCGACAATTTCCTCCTCGCGCGTGCGCAGCACGGTCTTGATGTCGCCGCTGCGCAGCGCCTGCGCGCGCTTCTGAAGTTTGCGCTGGCGGAAAAGTTCCAGTGTCCACTCATAGACGGCCTGCGGCTGCATCTGCATCGCCATGAAAAAACAAATGCCGCTCGCGAGACCGAACGTGATCACCGAGCCGATGCGCCCGAACACAGATTGAAAAAGATTCGTCCCGATATAGAGGCCCCACATTCCCGCGATGCCGCGCGTGGGATTGTCCCATCGCGTGGCCAGGTTTTTGTTGTTCATCCCCCAATCGGTCGGGCCCGAAAAAGAAACCTGAAGAAGACACGTGAAAACCAACACGAAACCCAGCACCCAGAGCGCGCTCTGTTTCGCGCTGAACTGGCGGCGAAAAAGACAGGCGCCGCCCAGATAAAGCGCGAGCAGCGGAAGAAGGTTCGACGCCCAGCCCAGCGCGCTGTAAAGACCGAAGGCGAGATACGCGCCGAAAATTCCAAACCAATTATGGACGCCCGCCAGACTTTCCGTCGAATGAACGTCCTTCGGAAAATAGGAAAACAAACTGCAGGCAAGGATGATGCTAAGCGAGAGATAGAGCGTGCCCACCAATTCACGAGAGAGCGCGTTTTTTTCTTGTTTCGGCATTTTGGTGAAGAGAAGTTTATGCACAAAGGCACCTTGTGGAGCAAGGATTACCGATGCCCGCAAGCCTTTGGTTTCGAAGAGGATATGTGAAGCAATCACTTTTTAAATTTCATCCTGTTTACAAAGAGCGACCGTGGGGCGACGGCGCCATCGCGCGCGTCCCGAACCATTCCGGCGCTCCGCGGGAAAAAAAGATCGGCGAGAGCTGGGAACTGACCGATCGCGACGGCGACGAGAGCGTCATCGCGCAGGGCGAATGCGCCGGGAAAACCATCCGCTGGCTGCTCGATGAACATGGCGAAACAATCATGGGAAGACCGTGGAAACGCGGCCAACGCTTTCCGCTTCTGATCAAATTGCTCGACGCCGCCCAGCGCCTTTCGCTGCAGGTCCATCCCCCCTTCTCCGTCGCGCCCCAACTCAAGGGGGAACCCAAAACCGAGATGTGGTATCTCGTCGACGCAAAGCCGAACGCGGGACTGATGGCGGGATTGAAAAACGGCGTCACGCGCGCGCAATTCGAACAGGATTTAAAAAATCAGACGCTGGAGCCGCTCATCCATCGTCTTCCCGTGAAGCGCGGCGACTCGATGTTCATCCCCTCCGGACGCATTCACGCGATCGACGCGGGATGCCTCATCCTCGAGATCCAGCAAAATTCCGACACGACCTATCGCGTTTACGACTGGGGCAATGTCGGGCTCGACGGGAAACCGCGCGAGCTGCACGTGGAACAAACGCTCCTCTGCACCGATTTCAAGGATTTCGAACCGCAGCTCGTGCAGCCGGAAATGGAAACCGAGGAGGCGCATCTTCTCGTCGACTGCGACCTCTTCAGCGTGCGGCATTACGCGCTGCGCAGTGAAATGGGCTTTGGCGGCAAGCCCGGCGTGCTCCACATGCTGAAAGGCTCCCTGCAAATCACTTCGGGCTCGGGCGAGGAAACGAATGTGGAGCGGGGTGAAACACTCCTGATCGGCGCGAGACCGCACATGCTTCTGCCGAAGGATCACACGACGGAATTCATCCTTGCCGTATGTTCAGCATGAGGAATAACCGCAGATTGACGCAGATTCTCACAGATTTTTCAGAGCGTCCCAACAGGACGCTCTGAATCTTCAGCTCCGGAAATCAAATCGCATTTTTCAAAACATTCAGGCAGCATCCCGAAACATGACATGCTCTTTCCAGATTTTTGAAGGACCTTTCGCGCGCTTGATGAAGCGCGCGAAAAGAATCTGCGTCAATCTGCGCCAATCTGCGGTTCCTTCCGGCGCCGTTTCTTCTCTTTGAACTCGCTCATCCATCCGACCGCGGTCATTCATCCCGAAGCGGAACTTCATGAATCCGCGACCGTCGGCCCCTACACGGTCATTGAGGCCGGCGTCCGCATCGGCGCGCGCTGCCGCGTCGGACCGCACTGTCACATTCTGGGGGAAACCCAGATCGGCGAGGACAATGAAATCCACGCCGGATGCGTGCTCGGCGACACGCCGCAGGATCTGGCGTACAAGGATGCCCTCTCCTCGCTCATCATCGGAAATGGAAATCGCATCCGGGAACACGTCACCATCCATCGCGGCACCGCGGAAGGCTCCGCCACGCGCATCGGCGACCGCAATTTTCTCATGGCGCATTGCCATATCGGCCACAACAGCGTGCTAGGCAACGACGTGATCGTCGTGAACGCGGTCCTTCTGGGCGGCCATGTGGAAGTGGAAGACCGCGCCTTTCTGGGTGGCGGCGCCGTGGTGCACCAGCATTGCCGCATCGGCACGCTCACGATCCTGCGCGGACTTTCACGCATCAGCAAGGACGTGCCGCCCTATTGCACCGTGGTTGAAAACAATGAGCTCGTCGGACTCAATTCCATCGGCTTGAAACGCGCCGGCATTCTTCCGGATGAACGCGCGCGCCTGAAGACCGCCTACGCCCTTCTTTTCAACGAAGGCCTCAATTTGACCCAGGCTTTGGAAGCTCTCAAAAAAGAAACCTTGACTCCACAAGTCAGTCATTTGATCGAGTTCATCACCCAATCAAAACGTGGAATCTGTTTTGCGCGCAAAAAGCCCACGGATTTGGGTGAAGAGAATTGATCAGGGTTATGGCCAAAAAGAACCATTTTTTGGTTCAAAGTTGAGACAGAACGACGCGCGTCCGTTACCTCTTTGTTTCAAAAGGGGGTATTGCATATGGCATCTTCTTTGCTATACTACTCGCTTATGTATCCTAATGTAGAAAAGTATAATACCGATCGTGAAGTGCGGGAGATCCTGCATGAAACCTTTGGGTATCCCATTCCTCCCGTTGAGGAAATCCTCCGCCACAAGTGGATTGAAAGCGAGAAGGCGGGACGGGATATCGGTCTGTCCACGTCGATTTACGACTGGAAGGCCAGGCACTATGATCATTGGCGCCAGGCGGTGCTGCGCACTCCGGGGACGACCCGGGCGTATGCCAGCAGCCGTACTGCGGCAGCCCGTGTGCGTAAAGCCGCGGCTCCCTTCATTGAGGAGCCCGTCCTCACCGACTCGGAAGGCGTGGCCATCACCATGCCGATGTGGTTCCTCGCCGGTCTAAAAAATCGGTTGAGCTTGTAACCCTCTCTCGCTACGCTCCCGTTGCACCCGCAACGGAGGAGTGGCTGAGCCCGGTTTAAGGCACTCGACTTGAAATCGAGCGATGGAGTAATCCATCCGTGAGTTCGAATCTCACCTCCTCCGCCATCCTTTGAGGAGTTAAGCCAGGGCATAACATCTTGGGGCGTTCCGCTGAAAAGCGGGGCGCCCTTTTTGTTTTGTGGGGGCTGCTGTCACATAGGCTGTCACATGAGGTTCGGAACAGCCAAAAAATCTGTTGAGTGGTGACCTGGCAACGGAAAGATTAGGCGAATGTCGAACAGCCATTTAAGGCCATTCCTTTCAGCGGCTCAGAAAAGTACAACGCCCACTAGGCTACGAACAGCCCGATCGCCGCTGCGAGCATGGCAAGCGTGGTGCAACCTACAATTATTTGTGAGAATAGAGAGCTAGGTTGATTCTGCATGAGCTTGTTGTCTCTTGCCACGAACAGAATGCCCACAAGCAGAAATGGCGCAAGCAGGCCATTGACGATTGCTGTCCAGAAAAGCGCCTTCACCGGGTTGATGTTGGCGAAATCCATAATGATTCCCAGCAATGTGGAAAGAATGACTACACCATAGAAATAACGCGCCGATTTGAAGGGCTTATCCAGGCCTTGCGGCCAATGGAACGTTTCCGCAAAAGCGTAGGCAGCAGAACCGGATAAAACCGGAATTGCGAGCAATCCAACTCCAATCAAACCGAGGGTATAGAGTGTAGCCGCGAACGAACCAGCCAGCGGCTTAAGCGCTTCCGCAGCCTGGCGTGAGGTTTCAATATTTTTCTGCCCATGATTATGAAGAGCGAGCGCACAGGTTAAGATGATAAAATACATAACCAGGTTTGAGAAAAACGTTCCGATCCCTACATCGAGCTTTCTATCTCTAATTTCGCGCCCCGTCGCACCTTTTCGGGATATAAGCATACGTCGTCCCATTGCCTTTTCTTCTTCCACTTCCTGACTCGCCTGCCAGAAAAAAAGATAGGGGCTGATCGTCGTGCCAAGGATGGCAACGAGCGTCTGCCATGCGTCATGCCCTCTCGGCCAGGATGGGATAAACGTGTCATGCAACACTGCGCGCCAATTCGGTCCGACCACAAAAGCAGTGATGACGTAGGCAAAAAGAATGAGCGCCAGCCATTTCAAAATCATCGCGATTTGATAGTAACGGAATTTGATCGTCGCAAATGCGATCCCGACGCCAAAAATCACGACAAACCAATGCGAATTCAGCCCCGCAAGCATTTCTGCCGCGTCGGCCATACCCGCCAAATCAGCTCCGATGTTGATGGCGTTCGCGGCAAACAGAGCGACAGCGAAGAGAACAAGCACCCAATGTGGAAATTTTTTTCGTAACGCTCCTGCCAGCCCTCCACCCGTAACCATCCCAATGCGTGCGCACATAAATTGAACACAACCCATGAGCGGCCAGGTAAGAAACGCGGTCCACAACATCGATGTACCGAGTTGGGCGCCAGCAATGGAATACGTGGCAATGCCTGATGGATCATCATCAGCCGCCCCGGCAATTAAACCAGGCCCCAGAATGGAGAAAAAGCGACGAATCGAATTGAGTTTTTTAGGTTGAGATTCGTGCTTCATAAAACTTCTCTGGCGAGGAATGTCGTCGACATACTGGCAGATGTAAAATAATTACCGCGATGCAGCCAAACTCCGGCAATCCACATAGATTTATCCCTCAGACAAGCGAATGGAGACACAACATGCACTCACACTGCTCTCCAAGTTTTTGGCGATCAATTCGGAGACACACATCTCACTCCGCGTTAAGCTCCAACTGTGTCCCCTGCCCGCATCATTGACACGGGAAACAGCAGGCTACTCTAGGGGGATTCCCGATTCTAAATGCGGGATTCGTAGACCAGACTTTTGCATACAAAATCCGACGGTTCAATATAGTATGGCACGTCGCCAACAAAAAGACGCTCCGCGTGTAAAATAATCTGAATCTAAATGAAAAAATATAACGGCACCCTCCTTGTGATAGAGGACAATCCGGGCGACCAGAAGTTGATTAAAATCGCTTTCGAGAAGATCGGAATCATAGCGCCAATTCACTTCTTGGACGATGGGTCGGACGCCATCGCCTACATGATGGGAGAGAAAAAGTACGCGGATCGGAAGGAGTATGCCTACCCCACCTTCATCATGACTGATTTAAAGATGCCCGGAGCTGATGGATTTACGGTTCTTGAATTTCTCAAGGGGAATCCT
>Ga0207095_10253_pt1 | contig 12523 bp, 10 predicted proteins | sample Alteio_BWMinHeat_88_FD_153529 | JGI IMG/M metagenome (GOLD analysis project Ga0207095, IMG submission 153529) | Enriched cells from forest soil in Barre Woods Harvard Forest LTER site, Petersham, Massachusetts, United States -... | ecosystem: Environmental > Terrestrial > Soil > Temperate forest >... | reverse complement strand
TCTCAGCCATTTCTTGATAGAGCAGAACCCGATCAAGGAAAAAAAAAGCCTACAACCGCCGCTGCAAGAAGCACGACTATCAGCTCAAATCGGGAAAAACCGCGAATTCGAATGCCGCCGTGCGCAATATTTTTCCGTATCTGCGCTTCTCTATCAATCGACTTTGCCGCTATGCGATTCATTACTTGTGTAACGCCACTTTGCCCAAATCCCAGATAGGCAGGAATACGCCCAGCGCAAGAATCAAAACAAGTACTCCGAGTCCTGCAATGAGGATCGGTTCGATATTTGCCGACAGCATTTTCAGTTCATATTCGACTTCGCGCTCATACATCTGTGCGATCTCGTCCATCAAATCATCAATCGCGCCGGTCTCTTCGCCCACCGCGACCATCTGTAAAACGACCGGTGAAAATACGCCCGCCGCCACTGCGGTCCGCAAGATGCTATCTCCGCGTTCAATACCTTCTCGCATTTGCTCAATACGGCTGCACATAAATGCGTTATCCACTGTCTGTGCCACAACGCTGAGTGATTGCACGATCGGCACGCCGCTCTTGCTCGACAGAGCGAAGCTGCGAGCGAACCGGGCCAGAGTTGCCTTGGTGAGAATGACGCCAAAGATCGGTATGCGTAATTTGAATTTATCCCAACGATATCGTCCGTCTATCGTTTTGATATATGCCTTGAATCCGACGATGGTTCCGACCGTTGCCAATAATATGAGGGGCCAATATTGAATGGTGAAGTTGGATGTGTTGATCAGCACCTTCGTCAAAATCGGAAGAGGTGCATTAAAGCCCTCGTAAACCTTGGCAAATGCCGGTATAACAAATAAATTGATCACGCCAATTGCAATGACCATCGTTCCGCTCACAATAATCGGATAGCGCAATGCAGACTTCACCCGATCACGCATCTCCCGCTCAAATTCGAGGTGGTCAAACAATCTTAGAAAAACCGCATCAAGTCGGCCGGTCGCCTCACCGATGCGCACCATACTGACGTAAAACGCCGAAAATACCAGCGGGTGGCGCCGCATCGCGGCCGACAATTCACGCCCTGCACCCAGCGATTCCCGCAAATCCTGGACTACTTTGGCGAATGTCTTGTTGATGGCGGATTCCTGCAGACCCGTAAGACCCCGCATGATAGGAACGCCTGACTTCATCAGCGTGTACAGTTGTCGACTGAAGAGCTGTACATCAATTGGATTGATTTTTTGTTCGGAAAACCGCTCCCACCAGCCGTCACCGGATTTCGTCACTGGACTTTGGGTTGCGACAATTTCAATCGGCGTCGCACCGGTGCTAAAAAGCTGATCAGCCGCAGCACCACTATCTGTACTTTCCAGTGTTCCCTGCAGCATTTCGCCGCGCGCGTTGCGGGCTTTATAGGCGTAAAAGGGCACGTTTATTCCTAAAAAATTGGTTCAGCAAGAAATATCCGGCCGCTAGCTTTCAAGTTCATTGCTGACCTTCATCGCCTCTGACACAGTGGTTTTTCCTGCAATGACCATTGCCACTGCGTGCCGGCGCAACGTATGTCCGCCCATTTGCGCCTGTCCGACCTTCATGAAGTGGGACGGATCGGCATGGCCTGCGGCGTCAATGACGGCTTCAGTCATTTCCAGCATCTCGTAGACCCCGCGACGTCCCATATAGCCCATGCCGTTGCAATGGGAACAGCCCTTGCCGTGGTGGTAACTGTGGGAATCAACGTTGTCTTTCAACTCGGCTTTGAGCCATTCACGTTCAGTTGGTTTCAATTCATAAGGCGCAATGCAGCTTTCGCAAATCAGGCGCACCAAACGCTGAGCAATGACCGCCTGAAGGGCTGATCCGACCATAAAGCGTGGCACCCCCATATCCATCAGCCTGATCGGCGTCGTCAATGCACTATTGGTATGCAAAGTTGACAATACCAAGTGACCTGTCATGGCTGCGCTTAACGCAATGTGCGCAGTGTCCTGATCGCGGATCTCACCGACCAGGACAACGTCCGGATCTTGCCGCAGAGCGGATCGAAGCACCCGGGAAAAAGAAAGTTCGATCTTCTCGTTTACCTGCACCTGATTGATACCGGGCAGACGATATTCGACCGGATCTTCAACGGTAATGACCTTTCTTTCGATCGTATTCAACTCGGCAAGCGCACCATATAAGGTGGTCGTTTTACCGCTACCAGTAGGCCCTGTTACCAGTACCAAACCATTCGGCCTGTGAATAATCGCGCGGAATCTGGCCAGCATCGACGGCGGCATCCCGAGCAAATCGAGATTCAGCGTTCCTCCGGTCTGACTTAGCAAGCGCATCACCACCGATTCGCCGAACTGCGTCGGCATCGTGGAAATACGAATGTCGATTTGACGGTCTTTTACCTTGATGGCAAAGCGTCCATCCTGCGGCAGGCGCTTCTCAGAAATATCAAGTCCGGACATGAGCTTTAAGCGCAATGCCAGCGACGATGCAATTTTGATATCGGCTTCGGTTTGCATGTGGAGCATGCCGTCGATGCGGAACCGGATGTGCAGGCGCCCTTCTTGTGGCTCGATGTGAATGTCGGATGCACGTACCTGGGTTGCGTCGTCAAACACCGATTGCAGCAATTTCACGACCGGCGCTTCTTCAAGCGCGGTGGTTGAACTCAATGAGCCGAAATCGACAACCGTATCGCCAAGATCCTGCTCCAGCTCGCGCGCAAAATCGCTGATCTCGTCAGTACGGCGGTAAATGCGGTCGATGTTTTGCAGCAGTTCGGATTCATTGACCACTGCCAGTTCGATGCCCTTTTTCATCAGACGTGAAATCTCGTCGTAGGCAAAAAGGTCAGTCGGATCAGCCATGCCTATCAACATGGTGGCGCCGCGGTCTTCTAATGGAAACGAGCGAAAACGCCGCGCCTGTGTCTCAGGCAGCAGTCGCACGATGTCGGAATTGATGTTGTAAAACTTGAGGTTAATGTAAGGGATGTTTAATTGCTTGGCGAGCGCGCCGGAAATTTGCTCTTCCTTGACGAAGCCGTTTTCCACGAAAACCTTACCAAGCTTGCGCCCGGTACGTTTTTGTTCGCCTAGCGAAAATTGAAGCTGTTCTTCGGTTAACAGTTTTTGCTGCACCAGGATTTCACCCAGACGGATCTTTTCCGGCCGTGGCATAGGTACTCCTTACATGGAAAGAATTACGAGGTATTTTATGCGACAAAGCAACTTGTCGTAGTAATTGTTGTGGTATTCGCCGCCCGATGTTGCGACTTCGACGCAATTGGAGCGCCGACATGAACAAAATACGTACGGTTTCACGAGTGCCCGCCTATCTCAAGATTACATATTCTCCATAATAAGCGAGGACGAGGATATTCAAATCGATGCTGAATTCACCAATCACCCATCTCATCGCACCATGGCAAATTGCCGACCACATCCCCGTATCGATGCGCCTTTAGGCTTGCCGCGAGCTTAAAATCGCCAAGGTGGTGCGCCTACGACCTGTTTGCCTTTATCATTGCTGAGTTTGAAAATTAGCCAACACTGGCTACCGAGCTTTTCCCTGCCACTAACTCTGTGCACCGACTATGTCTGCCGAACTTAAAGCATCCCGACGCGATTCCACGCTGATCCTGACCATCTCCAACCCTGGTGCAAGAAACGCTTTGCATCCGGATATTTGCTCTGCTGCGATCGAAACATTGTCTACTGCCGAGCGAGACGATTCCATACGGGCAGTCATTCTGACCGGGGCTGACAATTTTTTCTGCCCAGGAGGGAATTTGCATCGATTACTCGAAAATCGCAATCGTGACCCTGCAGAACAAGCCGACGCCACGGATAGTTTGCACGGCTGGATCGAAGCGATTCGTGATTGTCCCAAGCCCGTGATCGCGGCCGTGGAAGGCGCTGCAGCCGGAGCCGGCTTCGCGTTGGCGCTGGCATGCGACATGATCGTCGCAGGGGCATCGGCAAAGTTTGTCATGGCTTTCGTCAAGGTCGGATTGACGCCCGATGGTGGTGCCTCCTGGTTCTTGACCCGTTCGCTACCGCGCCAACTGGCTACCGAAATACTCATTGAAGGCAAGCCCATTTTTTCGCCACGCCTGTATGAACTCGGTTTGGTTAACAAGGTTGTACCGGATGGTACAACGCTGGATGCTGCATTGGCCTGGGGCGACGACTTAGCTGCGTTGTCACCCAATGCGGTCGAACGTATCAAATCGCTCCTGCAAGATGCGCAAAGTAACCAGCTCTCCGCACACCTCGAAGTCGAGAAGAAAAATTTTGTAGAAAGCCTTTACCATCGGGATGGACAGGAAGGTATCAGCGCCTTCCTGGAAAAGAGAAAACCGCATTACAAATGAGATTGAGTTGTTATCGCCCATTCTTAAAGGATCACCGTCGCTTTTGATCAAGGTCCACTAGAACACCAGTTATGCACGCTTGCAGCGAGCGAAAAATCCCTAACATCCGCATAATCGTGCAATGCACAAATTCATTTGAGTATCCACAGGAGAAGTAATGATCGATGTCTATTCTGCCGCGACGCCCAACGGCCATAAAGTCCATATCATGCTTGAAGAATGCGGCATGCCCTATCGGGTTCACCATGTCGACATTAGTGCCGGCGACCAATTCAAACCGGATTTTCTGGCGATTTCGCCGAACAACAAAATTCCTGCGATCGTTGATGCGGAAGGGCCTGATGGAAAGCCGTTGTCGCTATTTGAATCCGGCGCGATATTGGTCTATCTTGCCAGCAAGGCCGGTAAGTTCCTGGGCTCAACAGATCATGAGAAGTTTGCGACGCTGCAGTGGTTGATGTTTCAAATGGGCGGAGTCGGTCCCATGCTGGGTCAAGCCCATCACTTTCGTATCTACGCACCGGAAAAGATAGAGTACGCGATCAACCGGTACACCAATGAAGCCAAACGTTTATACGGCGTGGTCGACAAACAGCTTTCGAAATCCACCTATCTGGCAGGCAGCGAATATACGATCGCCGATATCGCGACGTTTGCATGGTTTCGTTCATGGAAAAATCAGGGCATTGAATGGACAGAATATCCACATGCGAAACGCTGGTTCGACGAAATTGCGGATAGACCAGCCGTGCAGCGCGGCGTAGAAGTACTTGCCGGTTTACGCAAGCCTCTGACAGACGAACGTGCAAAAGAAGTGTTGTTTGGCGCCACACAGTACGCGAGACGTTGAAGTAGGTATGCACGCCAATCACGAGGCGATATGTATCATCAATACCGACGGGATATCAGTTCAGCGACACAAACCGGCTTGTTACTGCCGGCCCTCTCTACCGTCACTTTCCAATTTATTTGCGCACCGCCGACTACGTCGTCAACCGAAAGCAACTCGATGCGTGCGCGTAGCGCACTTCCGACGGGAACAACGTCCGGAAAGCGAACTTTATTCAAACCGTAATTGACCGCAAGTTTGACGTCCGTCATCGCAATGGCGCTATCCATGAACATCGGCAACAGAGACAAAGTCAGAAAGCCATGGGCAATCGCGCAGCCATAGGGCGACTCACTACTACAACGCTCCGGGTCGATATGTATCCATTGGCGGTCGCCGGTTGCTTCCGCGAAACGGTTGACCTGCTCCTGGCTGATATGCACCCATTCCGACACAGCAAGCTCTTGGCCGACCAATGCTTTTAATTCCGCGAGAGATGCAATTTCGCGCATACCACCCTCCGACATTTTTAACAGGCATGTAGTTTAGCAGCGGCACCGGCATACAATAAGCAAGAATAGATCATCGCGAAGAAATCACCGGATATCGCCTCAGTGGCAACCGTGCCAACCAAATTTTGGAGTATGTATGAGATCCACACGCGCCACCGCAGCAATTGAGCGGCTTAAATCACGCAGCGAAAATAATCTGTATTCAATGGTACGTACGAATGATGAATTGTTTTATCTCGTACTGAATTCTGATTCAGGTCCGTCCGCTCCGTTAAGTGCATCATTGCCGCAGGATGAATTCGTAAAATTTGTTGATGCCTTCGGCCCACAAAAACCCAGACGCGTGACTAAATTTGATGCCGCATTTGAAAAACAGTTGGTCAAGAAAACGTTATAGGATCCCCAGCGTGTGAAGACCGCATAATTCGCACAAGTGCCACTATGAAATAGCGCACAAAAAAATAACTCGTTATTACTTCCCGCAGCATGTATCCGGACGAGGCGTCATTCACGCCTTGTCAAAATCCTTTCCTCGCATTTTCCAAAGATATTCAGTTTCCATTTCACTGCGTTGGCCGCTCCCCCAATTCATGCGCAACGTCAACAAACGCCCCTCGACACATTATCTAGAATCAAAGAAGCCCCCAGGAAACAAGCGTCTAATTTACTCATCGCTTTCTGAAGATCAACTTTATTCATCTCTGCTTTTTCGAATCTAAAGAAACAGAAACAAACTTTTCAAAAGTGAGGCAATTATGTTCGGTTCATTGAGTCGGGCGGCATTCATCGCAAGCATTGTTACCTCTATATTGACTGCATGCGGCGGCGGCGGCGCGTCCTACAGCGCGGGTACAGCACCCGCAAGCACCACTGCGATAACGTCCACCAGTGTTGAAAATCCCGTCCCTGTGGTGGTAAGCAACACTGTCATTTCAAGCGTGTTTGACGGAACGAACGATCTGAACCAGCCCGTCACCACCTTGATCCAGGATGATGGTTCATTTTTCATGGTGTACTCTGATAACGCTTCCGGAGATGTACTCGGTGTGTCTGTTGGAAAAGGCAGTCTCATCGGCGGCAGTTTTTCGTCGGCGGATGTTTTAGACTTAAGCCTGGTCGGTACAGGAGCGCAAGCATCGAACCCGGCGGTTCTTTCGTCCAGCTATTCTGAAAAACAATCACTGGATGGCACTATCACTTACACCGGCACTAATCAAACAAGAACTTTCACTACGCACTACAACAGTTCATACGAATCACTACCGAATTTACCAACCGTCGCAGGAACTTACACCGGGAATATTGCGACCAAGGATTTACGTGAACAAAATGTCGAACTAACCATTGCAGCAGATGGAACCTTGACCGGAAAACTAAGTTGCGGCTGCACAGTCAATGCAACATTGGTACCGCATCCAGGCGGAATCGCCTATGACGCAACGCTCAATTTCACCGGCGGTAGCCATGCGCTCACCGGAAATACCTTGATCGGAAACGTATATTTCGACACCACAAGCAAACGACTCTACATTGTGGGACAGCTCACTGGCTCTGCTACCGCCGCGATATTTGTCGGCACAAAAACGTAAAGGATCACGCGATAGAGTCCATTTCATTAGATCCTGGATGTAAAGGCACACTGCATTAATCAAAATTTCGAGGCCACGACATGAATATCAATAACGCTGTAGACAAGCCATATCACATCAAGAGTTTTAAAGAAATCGCCGACGCGCCTGTGAGCGCCTTAAACGGAATTAGTGCAAAGGATGCAGAGCTTTTGCAAAAGGCGTTCCACATTAAAACTGTGCGCGACCTTGCCAATCTGAAATACACGAAATGGGCATCGGCAATCGTCGCGCTCGCCGAGGAGGAAGCTGTAACCGAAGAAGAAAAAGCGAAGGAAATCTTGCTGGATGATGCGATTGAAATGTCGTTTCCGTCGAGCGACCCGATTTCCATATCGTCGGGAATCACTCGCATCGAAGTCCCACCAGAAATGGCGCCCGCCCACGCCGACCATCAAAATAGCCACGCGCCTGAAAAATCAACCAGGAAATAAAACCCATTCGATAGGTGTTGCTTGTGTAGATGGAAGTCCCTACGGCATTCGCCTATCCTTTCCAGTGACCATCATCCAAGTCGCCATTCCCTTCTTTCATTCCCTTCTCTAAAACACAGCGAACATGACGTTGAGACGGTCAAAACAGCATTTGCAATTTGGCAGTGACTGCGAGTATTTCAATGCGAATGACTAAAAGTCCACTCGCTGTTACGCCCTTATTTGCCCCTTCTCATAGGGAAAATCTTTGAAATTTTCCAGCCACAGCGCTGATTTTATGCTGCACCGCATCATCAGTTATTGATGTAAATATCCATTCGCAGGGTAAAACCACTTGACAACCAATTTTCGATGCCTCATTGTCACTTTTGCTATGAGTTGGCGTTAAAAAAATAGGGGTATTCAAATATTCTCTGTGCAAAGACCATATGGCTATATAGCGGAATTCCACAAATCTACTTAGGAGACAAAGTTGAAAAAAACCATAATTAACAGTCTGATCATCGGCCTGTCCGCCGGCATGCTTGCAGCGTGCGGTGGTGGCTCATCAGACACGAGCAGCCAAACGAAAACTTTTGCAGATGGCGAAGCTTGCGCAGCAGCGTGGGTTAGTACAACCGCTTATGCGACTGCCGGTACAAAAGTCAGCCGTTCTGGACGTAACTACACCAATGCATTCTGGACACAGAACCAGGATCCGTTGACCAATAGCGGCGCTGCCGGTAGTGGTCAACCATGGGTACCTGGCTTTACTTGCGGTACTACGCCAACACCTACGCCAACACCTACACCTACACCTACACCTACACCAACTCCGACACCTACACCAACTCCGACACCTACACCTACACCTACACCTACACCTACACCTACACCTACACCTACACCTACTCCGACTCCAACACCGACACCTACACCAACTCCAACACCTACACCGACTCCAACGCCTAGCTGCCCAGCTTACGTTGCGGGTACAGCCTATGTTGCTAATCAAGTGGTGACGAATGCAGGTGGATATTATCAATGTGACGTAGCCGGCTGGTGTTCTTCTACAGCTGCATCTTTCTACGCACCAGGTACAGGTTCGGCATGGACTCAGGCTTGGCATGCAGTGACTTCCGCATCATGCGGTGGTACACCTACTCCAACACCTACTCCAACGCCGACACCGACTCCAACACCTACGCCAACTCCAACTCCAACGCCTACACCGACACCAACCCCAACCACCGGGTTGCCGACGCACACGTTGACTGGCTATTGGCACAACTTTACCAATCCGGCTGGCGCGACTTTCCCGATTGCCCAGGTTTCCGACAATTACGACATCATCGTTCTGGCGTTTGCTGACGGTACCGGCTCCGGCAATGTGAGCTTCACTCCTGATCCTGCTGCTGGCGGTGATGCGCAATTCATCGCGGACATCAAAGCAAAACAGGCTAAAGGCAAAAAAGTCATCGTTTCCATCGGCGGTCAGAACGGCACTGTCGACTTTAGCAGCGCTGCAAATACGACCAACTTTGTTAATAGCATGGCCGCGATCATCAACAAGTACTCGTTGAACGGCTTTGACATTGACCTGGAAAACGGACTGGATGCAACCAACGTAGCTTCGGCAATGACGCAATTGCACAATATGTTTGGTGCCAATTTCATCATCACCATGGCACCACAAACTATTGACGTCCAGCCGAACAGTAACAGCGCTTACATGCAGATCATCCATAGCGCCAAGTCCATCATCACAACCGTGCATACCCAGTTTTATAATTCGGGCACCATGCTAGGCCGTGACGGCGGTGTTTACTCACAGGGAACAGAAAACTTCATGACCGCTCTGGCGGATACATTGATGATCGATCTGCGTCCTGACCAGGTAGCACTCGGATTGCCTGCCACTACTGGTGCTGCAGGCGGCGGTTACGTAGATCCTTCCGTCATCAACATGGCTCTCGATTGCCTGGCTTCCGGCACAAATTGCGGCAGCTACAAACCAGTGGCTAAATACCCGAGTATTCGTGGGGTGATGACATGGTCCGTGAACTGGGATAAAACGGGCGGCAACGCATTCGGTAATACAATCAAGCCGAAGCTGAACAGCATGCCTTAATGGCGACATAGCCGCTGCTTGCACTTGGCGGCGGATAGTCAGAAAAGGACGGGATTTCCCGTCCTTTTTTTCGTCTTTTTTTGGCAATTATTTCTGCATTAGGGCAAGAATGCAGGCGTTCGAATAGTTGCAGGTCTTGCCACCAGATGGCTCGAAAATGGCGCAAAGTCAAAGAATTGACAAAGAAAACAGAAGAATTTTGAAGGATCGGTAATAACTAGAACTAGCTATTAATAGGAGAAGTGGTGCCCGAGACCGGAATTGAACCGGTACGCCCCTTTTCAGGTAAGCGGCGGATTTTAAGTCCGCTGTGTCTACCAATTTCACCACTCGGGCTTATTTTGATTTCAAAATATAAAAAGCGCACATTCTGCTTTTACATAAACTGAATGAAAGCCGACACCGGGTTTTGATACGCTATCGAGTACTCATAGGCCTGGCTGGCAAACATCCCTGAATGTTTTCTTCAATGTTTGGAGGCGCGATTTTAACACTCAAGTCGGTATATGAATATCCGCTATGTAAAAAAAACAATCCCGATAGGTGGTTCCTGACGCTGTCATACGCAATTGAACGGTCGACAAGCGTGCGTCCCGGCAAGCCCCAGAAATGTATTACGTATTATTACGTACGTTCTTCACCTGGCCGAAAACGCTTGAATTTTTGAATATGGCTTCTGATTATGATTGCGAATCGCGATAGATGCTTTTCCTTGTTTTCTGGATCGAGTAACCACAGCTTTGCCTGGCGCTTACGCCCTTGAAGTACTGCACTGAATGCTGTTCCGCAGTGAAGCACCAGTTGCATCCATGACCGGTATATCGTGAGGTTGTCGAGGTCGCGCTGAACGCCCAGCCATCGATACTTATACTCATCGCGCCCCCACAGGAAGTGATATTCCCTGCAGCCCATATCTATGGATGCGCAAATGGTGAGATAACAGCAAAGCATACCTATCCAGTAATCGTCATAAGCGAGATCGTGTGCGATGACGCCACCAAATGCATTTTCTCCGATACGATAGCCGATCGAACCCGCGCAAACGCGACCGTCGATCGTAGCGACACCGACAAATCCACATAGCTTTACGAGATGAATGAGGCGTTGAATTTCTTTCTCGTCGATAGTCATCGACTTGCTATTATCGGCCATCCGGTTGTTTTTGATCTTGATGATATCCAGAATGTGGTGCTCCTCCACATCTTCCTTTTCGTAGACCTTGTATTCAAATGATGGGAAATTACGTTTTAGCTTGTTCGAATAGTATTTGACGTTTTTTTTCGTATTTTTACCAAGGCTGTCCAGGTATTCCTGTCCCGTATCAGGCAATGGCACAACGATGTCTTCCGAAAAATTGATTTTGTGGTGCGGGAACGGGAATGCGTGTAGCTGGGTCTGCACCGCATGAAATGAAATGACTTTGACAGACCTGAATGTCTCGAAGACATTTTTCACGAATCGATGAATCTCTTCTTCGTTGATTTTAATCACACTATTGATGACCTCTACCCTGTCTCCCTCTTTACGGAACAGGAAGATGGCGATTGCCTTTTTATCGCTCGTTCTGGCGACATAGGTGCTAACGTTGTTGAGATCGCCGCTTACACTGAATTGGGCGTATGACGAATAGAGATTTTGATATAGCTTATCCATTTCCACGCCGACCAGTTCGGGCAGCTGGTTGTCATGCCAGGAAATAACGACGCTTGCCGACTCGGTTGACGTGTTGCTTGCATGCTCGACAAATTCTTCGTATTTTAATTGGTAGTTCGCGGCCATAGTCATCCCTCTATATCTATCGCTAGCGATTCAAAAATAAATTACATATGCCCAATATGCCTCGCGAGCAAAAAAAATCCGCTTACCGGTAAAGGCGCGGCTATTTGGACAGTTTGTATTTTTATGGTGAGGAGAGAAGGAGTCGAACCTCCACCCTGTCTAGCAGAATCGGGAATTACAGTCCCGTGCGACTTAACCGTTATTCGCCTTCTCCTCGTCTGTGAGAACGATATAATTTTTGCTTGGGATTAAACCTGATTTTTCTCAAGAGCCTGGCAATCGCATATGAGCGTTATCAAAGCGTCGCTCATCACGTCATAGAATGCGTGTCGCGAAATAACTATCGCGATGAATCGTGCCGATCATGCTTTACATGGCATGTCTTATTATCTTGAAGGAAGACACAACAACTGTCATTGAACGCATTCGCAAGACGTAGCCGATGCGCAAATTCCAGAGCAGCTTTTTGTAGGGGAGTTTTCTTTTTTGCGGGTCAGAAAGTACCGTCGCGGCATTTCTTGAGCAATACCGTGGAGTCAACGCAAAGATGACTCACAGCTTATCAACGAAAAAACGTCGATGAAGGGGGCGTTAGCCCCAAGGCCAGCTTGACAGCAGCTAGTCCTGGAATATGGAGGCGGGGGTCGGGATCGAACCGGCGTACACGGCTTTGCAGGCCGCTGCATAACCACTTTGCTACCCCGCCACGGGTGCGTATTGTAACCGCGAAATCAAAAGCTTGCTGCTTCGCTTCTTATTACACTTTTAAAAACCACGATGAATTCTACCGCAATAAAAAAGGAAGCTACATATGAGCTTCCTTTTCAAATTCTGGAGCGGGAGAAGAGTCTCGAACTCTCGACCTCAACCTTGGCAAG
>Ga0207095_10303_pt1 | contig 12525 bp, 12 predicted proteins | sample Alteio_BWMinHeat_88_FD_153529 | JGI IMG/M metagenome (GOLD analysis project Ga0207095, IMG submission 153529) | Enriched cells from forest soil in Barre Woods Harvard Forest LTER site, Petersham, Massachusetts, United States -... | ecosystem: Environmental > Terrestrial > Soil > Temperate forest >... | reverse complement strand
AAGAAGAAGATAGAGGGAAGGAAACATGAGGAGCATTTCTCCCAAACGTTGAATCCAATTGTCCATATCGATCGCGACACGTCTGTTTTCTCTCTGAGCTCTGGTAATCACCCAAAGTAGTGATCGGACGAAAAAAGCCAACGCAATCCCTGAAAAGAAACCTTCGAGCAAACCGTGAAACTTTTGCTGATGCATCCAACCTTCCCAAAGCCCAAGGAGACCACCAAAGGATGCCATCATCCCCTCCCACCACCATCCAAGGGGGACAAGCTTCCCCGAATAAAACCCCGAGATTCCTCCCAAGAAGATCCCGAGCGCATAGCTGACGACCACCCCCACGATCCCAATCCTCAATGAAACACGAGAGCCATACAGGATTCGAGTAAACACGTCTCGACCACTGTCATCGCTCCCAAAAAGAAAAAGGCGTGCTGGCGCCTCAACCCCGAAAAGATGGATGGACGTAGGGAAAAGAAAAAGAAGTTTGTACGGTGGCACTTCTGGATTCCGATAAAACCAGTGAATGGGATAAATTTGATTGGTTCGAGGAAGATAATGGCGTGAGTATTTCGGAGACTCCACAGTATCGTAAACGAAAGGAGACCAATGAAATATTCCTTTGGCATCGATAAAATGGATCGGCACGAGAGGATGAAAGTTTTTCTCGCGATCCCCGAAGGCTTGATCGTAGGGAGAGATAAAATCAGCAAAGATCATCAGAAAGTAAAGGAGCGCCAAAGTCCAAAAGCCCACCATCGCCAGCCGATTTTTTTTAAGCTGTCGAAGTGCAATTTGCCACTCTGCCTTCGAGTGGTTGGCCATCGCATTGTAATCCTGAGCAGGCTGCCTAGACATAAGCCCGTGCCTGCGAAAGATCTCTTGAGATTCTTCGTCGCAGCACTCGTGAAAATTGCGAGTAGCTGCTCCTCAGAATGACATCATTCTTGCTGTTCATCGACTGTATCGAATCCTTGGATCGGATAATGCAAGGAGAACATCGGCCACCAAATTTCCAACAATGAGAAGAAAACTTGAAAGCATCAGATCCCCCATCACCACATAAAGATCTTTCTTGATGATGGCTTCATAAATGACACGCCCAAGGCCAGGCCAACTCATCACAATCTCTACCGCTAAGGCCCCGGAGAGCAAGAATCCGAACTCGAAGCCCAACAAGGTAATCATCGGATTCAAAGCATTTCTAAAGGCATGCTTGCCGATCACTCGGCTTTCCGAAACCCCTTTGGCCCTGGCCGTGGTGATGTATTCCGATCGAAGAACATCCAACATGCTTGCCCGCATTTGCCGCATAAGATAGGCCACGTTTCCCACCGCCAAAACCAACGTCGGAAGAAAGAGGTGACGAAACAAGTCGACCAATTTTCCCCACGGAGACAAATATTCATATCCAATCCCGCTCATGCCCCCGATGGGTAGATTGGCTTTCTGGAAAATGGACGATAGGCCAAGCAGAAGAAAGAAACTTCCGATCCCGGTGAGAAGGACTCCGCCAAACAACCGCGGCACATTCGCGACCCATCGCTCCCCTGATTTCCATGAAAAGAGTCCCCCCATGACACCCAGAAGAATCGAGCCGATGCCAATGCTCGATGCCATCGCACTCAACGGAATCAATCGAACGCGCGCCGCTAAAAAAAGCAGAATGAGGGCCAGAAAGAAATCGGGAATAGCAAACCCCACATAAGCGAATAAGACCGCCGCTTGATCGAAGTAGCCATTTTGTTTAACCGAACTGAGGACTCCAAGAGGAATCGCCAAGCCCCAACTCACCAAAAGCGCGAGCGTAGCCAAAATAAACGTGTTGACCATGGCAGGCTTTAGAATTTCAAAAACTGGGATTTGTTCACTGAAGGAGATGCCGAAATAAAGGCAATCCCAATGCTTCCAGTCGTTCCCCACACGATGCGGCAAAATCCCGCCAATCCATCGGAAATATTGTGCGTACCACGGCAAATTAAGCCCAAACTTTTGTCTCATTTGCTCAATGTAGGCCGGGGAAATCTGTGGATTGAGTGCCAGTGTGTCTAGGTAATTCCCTGGAGCCAATTGCATGATTAAAAAAGAGATGATCGAAATTCCAAACAAGAGAAAAATCATGATGATAAATCGTTCTCCAATGTATCGAATCATTGATTTTCCTTCTTAATATACACCTGGGACATCAGCATGTCATCAGGACAATTGGCCCAAAAACGCCCAATCGGAGTTGGATCGGCATTTCCGATGTTGTTTCGAAACGCGTATAAATCAGCACTCACGGTTGTCAAAATCATCGGTACCTGTTCCTGATAAAGAATTTCTTGGATTCGCCCATAAATTTTTTTCCGCTTTCCCAGATCAAGAGTACTGGTTCCAAGATTGACCAGTTGGTCGATTTCTGCCTCCCAAGAAGTGGCGGGCTTTTTTTGTCGTGGGTACCATTCATGGGTAAATCCGGAAGAAAGCCAAACGTTTTGGTCATTCGAAGGCTCAATGCTTCCACCCGACTCCACTAACCCTAACTCGACGGCTTCCCAATCAAAGGTGTGATCAAGTCTCGAAACGAGCTGGTTAAAATCGATGGGATGAAAATCGATCTCCATTCCAAGTTTGGCCAGATCTTCTTTCATGAGTTCTCCTTTAATCCGTCGCTCCACATTCCCCGAATTGGTTAAAAGCGAAAATTGTACCGGATGGCCCTCCTCGTCATAAAGCTTTCCTCTCTTCCAAGTGAATCCCGCACTTTTCAGAAGATCACGCGATTTCTGCGGATCGTAAGGAAATGGTTTCACTCCACGGTTGTAAAATGGACTCGAAGGGTAAAAGTCTTGACTAATCACATAGCCGTGCCCCAGATGAGCTAAACGAATCATCGCCTCGCGATTGATCCCGTATGCCACCGCAAGGCGGAAGAGTCGATTGGTAAACCATCGATGTTTTACTGGATCAACAAATTTCGGATCAGGATTTTCGTTAAAGACCACAAAAGCGGTCGAAGCTTGTGGACCCAAATCGACGATGTGGTACCTCTCTCTGTTTTGTCCTATTGTGAGATCATCATAAAACTTACTCGGAAATTCAGGAAAAACGTCCATCTCATTCGAGATGAATTTCAGGAATTCGGTGTTGGTATCTGGAACATACACAATCACGATCCGATCAAGATAGGGAAGCCGCTGACCTACGACGTCTTTCGCATAGAAATAAGGATTTCGCTCAAGAACCACTCGCTCTCCAGGCACGTATTTCTTGATCCGGAACGCGCCGCTTGAGGCCATATCATCCGGTGGAGTGTTAATCGCGTACGCCGATGAAAAGTTTCCTGACAAAAGGGCTTTCTCCAACTTGTGTTTTGGAATGATAGCGATAGAGGCAAGGGCAAAAGGAAAGGGGCCATAGATCCCAGGAATAGTGAATCGCACCGTGCTGTCATCGATCTTTTCACAAGCAAATGGCTTCCCGTTTACCTGTGCAATGTCTTTGTTTGGATTATCAACACGCGGATCGTAGATAACCTTAAACGTAAACACCACATCATCCGCAGTTAACGGAACCCCGTCGGACCAACGAAGGCCCTTTCGAAGACGCACAATCCAAACCTTGCCATCCTTAGATGCCTCCCACCGATAGGCAAGCCCTTCCACGATCTTCTTCGTTTTGAAGTTGATGTCAAGAAGGGATGAAAAGGTTTGCTCAATGATATCATTACTTGTTGATTCGTTTGCAATGATTGGATTGAATGTCTTCGGGCCTGTACCGAATTCCGCAATCCGTAAGGTACCACCCGCCGTTCCAGGAGGGGCTCGGTCAATGATCCGCCAAGGCATCACCGTTATTGGGCGTGGTTCTTCCGCTTGATCGGGTGTGCGAGTATGAAAAGCCGAACATCCTGCGAAAGCAAAAAAAATGCAGCAGACGAATAAAAAGCCGACAGGCTTAGCTAGAAGTTGAGAACTAACGACTCTGGAAGAAAAGAACAATGACGGTGGAAAGCGCAAGGAAGCTCCATGCAAAAAAACTGGTGACTCGATTCAACTGTTCTTCCCAAGTCTTTTTTCGCAAAAATGGAGCGGCTTCCACTTTCCCTCCTAAAGTTCCGGATAGACCTTCATTTTTGCTGGTCTGAGAAGCCACAGCCACAATCAATCCAAGGCAAATCACTAAGTAAAGAAAGAACAAAACGTTATAAAATGGATGACTCATCACAACCTCCAGAGGTTTGTATACGGGTTATTCTCGAGAAAAATGGGATAAACCTTTCAAAACAAGCTTTTTCCCGTCATCTCTCCCGGAACCCGAAGTTTTTGGGTGAGAAGAAGTGTTGGTGCAATATCCGCTAGAATTCCACCCGGGAGACATTTCATGGCGGCAAGCCCTTTCCCAACAAAAATGAGGGGGACAGGACTTGTGGTGTGTGCGGTATGGGGCTGATTCGTTTTCGGATCATACATGATTTCCGCATTGCCGTGATCCGCGGTAATCACAAGAAGTCCATCCCGTGCGAGGATGGCTTCCGCCAAACGTCCAACACACGCATCCACCACCTGCACTCCCTTCACCGTAGCCTCAAGATTCCCGGTATGTCCCACCATGTCAGGATTTGCAAAATTCACGACATAACAATCGTACTTGTTTTCTGCAATCTTTGTTAGACACGCGTCGGTCAAGAGTGAAGCCGACATCTCTGGCTCTAAATCATAAGTGGCTACTTTCGGGGAGGGAATGAGAAGCCGATCTTCACCTTTAAATGGATCTTCCCGACCCCCGTTAAAGAAATAAGTCACATGAGCGTATTTCTCAGTTTCGGCCGCGTGAAATTGATGGAGTCCTTCTTGGCTCCAAACCTCGCTCAGGGTGTTCACCAAATGCTCCGGAGGAAAAGCCACTGGGAATTGACAAGAGGCCTCATATTGGGTCATCGAGCAGAAGGCAATCTTGGGTTGCGGCAATCGAAACCCAGAAAAGTTTGGATCGGTTAGCGCACGGGTGAGTTGCCTGGCTCGATCCGCTCTGAAGTTAAAGAAAATCACCCCATCTCCATCTTCGATACGGGCTATCGGTTTTTCTTTTGAAAGAAGCACGGTGGGTAGGACGAACTCATCGGTTTCACCTCGTTCATACCCGATTTCAATCGCTTCATTAGGCGAACGAGCGCTTCGTCCGTCCCCGAGAACCATGGCGCGATACGCTTTTTCAACGCGTTCCCATCGATTATCGCGATCCATGGCGTAATAGCGACCAGAAACGGATGCGGTTTTTCCAACCCCAAACGTTTTGAAGCTTGCTTCCACTTGAGCCACAAAATGAAGCGCACTTTTCGGTGGAGTATCTCGGCCATCCAAAAAACAGTGGAGGAAAAGAGATTGGAATCTCTCACGTGCAGCCAATTCAATCAGCGCCAACAGGTGATCCAGTGAGCTGTGCACTCCCCCTTCACTCACCAAGCCCATCAGGTGAACCCTTCCCTGATGGGTTTTCGCAAAGGAAAAAAGATCAAGAAAGGCCTTGTTTCTAAAGAAACTCCCATCCTTGATGGCATTCGTGATTCGAAGGATGTCCTGATAAACCACCCGGCCCGCCCCAATGTTTAAGTGTCCGACTTCAGAGTTCCCCATCAAGCCCTCCGGAAGTCCAACGGATTCGCCTGAGGCTTCGAGCACGGTGGAAGGATAAGCGTGAGCAAGTTGCGTCATGTGCTGAGGAGAAGCCATTTGGATGGCATTCGATCTCCCGTCCTCCCTGACACCCCAGCCATCCAGAATAAGAAGCAAGGTGGGTCGGTATTTCATGGGAAGCACAATATTCCGGTCAAAAACAAGGAATCCTTTTCCAGGATTTCTCCCCTCCTGCCTCTAAGTAATCCCAGGGGGGAACCGCTTCAAAGCGTGCAAAAAAGTCGACTTTCTGCGACTTATCTTTTGATAAGATAGTAAGGGAGATGGATCATTAAGATGAACGTAAAAGCGTTTTATAAAGACGAACTTGCTTTGAAGCTTCTCTCACTCTCCCCTTCCGAAATCAGCGAACTCCTCACCTTTCTTTTTAGAAAGATGCACTATCGAGTCGCAGAAACGACCTTTCGGGATGGACTTCTTTACCTCCATTTGGTTCAGAACAAGGGCCAGGAATCAGCGCACTATTTGGCCACTTGGACTGGGGGAAAGAAGTCGCTGGATCTCCCGTTCCTTCAACAATTCTTGCAATCATCACCGCTGACGGCACAAGAAGGGATTCCCTTCCAACAAGGCATTTTAATCTCTCCTTATGAGTTTTCACCTGAATTCGAGGCAACGGCCAAACAGCACAACATTCTTCCGATTAGCGGTCAAACGCTTTCTCAACTCTTGCTTGAAAATGAACTCACCTATTATTTCCCAACCTTGCTTGAGGCCCTCGGAAAACATCTCTGGAAAAAACTCCCGTATGTTGTGGCTCCACTTTTTCTTCTATATGCTTTATTCATGTACGAAACAATGAAACCTCACTCGAATACAGCTCCCCCGCACGCTGATTCCCCGACGACTACGACAGAAACCGGAAATGGAAGCAACGAAGTTTCCTTGCTTTCCCCAGCATTTTCAGTTCCAGTGGATGCACAAAACGAAGCCTACAAGCGGATTTCCACGGAATCAGTGCCGGCGGTCGAAAGCAAGAAACCAAAACCAATCGAAGCAAGAAAAAGCAGCAACAAGCTTAATGCAAAGCCATCAGAGAAACCGCAACCTGCTCACGTAGCTCACAAGCAGGAAAAGCATCCAAAGCCCTCCTCGAAGAAAGGGACCCCCTCGGCTGGAAGAATCATACACCATTACACTAACGTGGTCGACCTCGAAGAAAAGTATTACCTGATGGCCAAAGACTTAGAAAAATACCACCACAAGGCCAAAGCTAAAGCCTACTATCAGCGATATCTCCGGATCTCCCCCAACGGCGCACACGCCGCAGAAGCCAAACAATCCCTCACTCGACTGTAAAAGTCACCTTGCTCGTTGTAACATGGAGACAGATTCTATGAGGAGCGAGCGGGGGTCCCTGAGGAGCGGTATTGCGGCGCAAGCGCCACGGATGGCTTAAGTGAGCCCCGCACCTCGGAACCGGACACGATGTCCGGTGAGAATGAGCGACGATGGGATCTCCGCTCGCGACTCATAGGACTTGTCAACCTTGCAACAGAGCAGGGTGACTTTTTAGTATTGGACAATCTGGGCGAAACTGTCTGCTCTTAAGCTCGCACCACCCACCAGCCCTCCATCGATCTCAGGCTGGGACATGAAACCAGCAATATTCTCTGGCTTCACCGAACCGCCATACAAGATTCGCACCATTTCGCTTGCCGGCTTTCCAGCGATCTCTGCAATCACCTGACGAATGAGCCCCATCGTTTCGTTGGATTGTTCTTTCGTATCCGCTTTTCCGGTTCCAATGGCCCAGACCGGCTCGTAAGCCATGACCAACCGATCGCCATTCCCCACATCGACTCCCTCGAGGCCTTGGCGAACTTGTGCTTCAACCACACTCTTTGTCTTACCCCGATCCATCTCTTCTAACGTTTCCCCAACGCAAACAATGGGCCTTAAGTCCTCGGTTAAACTCGCTTTCACCTTTTTGTTCACCGTCTTGTTGCTTTCTCCAAAAAAATGCCGCCTTTCTGAATGACCAATGATCACATACTGGCAATGGAGATCCTTCAGCAAGATCGGCGAAACCTCGCCGGTGTAAGCCCCCTCCTTTTCCCAGAAAACGTCTTGAGCGCCGATACCGAATCTTTTCTCTGCATGGGAAACGGCAAGAGAAAGCAAAGGAAATGACGGACAAATGACCACTTCGCGATCGAGATTGGCGGGAAGGCGCCGTTTCAAGTCAGAAAAAAAGAGCTCCGTTTCTCGACGTGTCTTGTGCATTTTCCAATTGGCTACCAAAAGTGGAACACGCTGTGTTACCGAATTTTCCATCGATTTCTAACTTCTGGTAACCGACGTCGCATCGGCAAGGGCGACGAGGCCCGGAAGCTCCTTCCCTTCCAAAAATTCGAGGGAGGCACCCCCCCCCAGTAGAAAGATGGGTCATCACTTTTGCAAGTCCGAGTTGACCAAGGGCTGCAATCGAATCCCCTCCTCCAACCACCACATTGGCCTGAGCGCCAGCACATTCACCAAGGACTCGAGCCATTTCCAGCGTTCCTGTCGCAAATTCGGAAACCTCAAAAACCCCCATTGGTCCGTTCCAAAAGATCGTTTGAGGTTTTTCTTCGCGAAGCATCTTCGAAAACTCTGCGATGGTTTGTGGACCAATGTCGAACCCCTGCAATCCTTGCATCTTTTTTTCCTCGACAGACAGGGTCACTGCCATGGCTTTTCCCGGCTCGGACAATCCTCTTGCAGCCAAACAATCACTGGGGAGGCGTATTTTGTCTCGATACTTACGAAGAAGTTCTTGAACCAGAACCATTTGACTCTCATCCACCAAGGAATTCCCGACATCGATCCCTTCTGCCTTCAGAAAAGTAAAAGCCATGGCCCCGCCAATGAGGAGTCGATCCACTTTTCGAAGAAGATTTTCGACCACACCGATTTTGTCAGATATTTTGGCCCCTCCCAAGATCGCAAAATAAGGTCGACGCAGATTGTACAACAACTCTGAAAGGACTTGGAGTTCTTTCTCAACGAGGAACCCGGCAACAGCCGGCAGAAATTGCGCGATGCCCACGACACTGGCATGCTTGCGATGAGAAACCCCAAAGGCGTCATTGACAAACACTTCCCCAAGCGAAGCCAGAGCTCGAGCAAACGAAATGTCATTCTCTTCCTCTTCAGGATGAAATCTCAGATTTTCAAGAAGAAGAATTTCTCCTGGATTAAGTTGCCGGGCCAAAGCATCCACCTTAATCCCCACACAATCGTCCACAAATTGCACTTTTCTCTGAAGCAGTCTTTGAACTTCGCTCCCAATCGGACGAAGTGAATAACGACGGGCTGGTTTACCCATGGGCCGTCCAAGATGACTCATCAAAATGACAGCACCCTCTTTCTCTAAGAGGTATCTTAATGTGGGGAACGTTTCCAGAATTCGGGTGTTGTCTTCGATTCTTCCCCCTTCGCCAACCGGAACATTGTAATCCACGCGGAGGAGGACTCGTTTTCCCTTAACCTCGACATCCCGAACCGTTTTTTTTCTTCAGAACCACCATCACGCCAAAACTTTCACATGGGTGATGTAGTTGACCAAATCAGCCACTCGGGACGAATAACCCCATTCATTGTCATACCAAGCCACCACTTTAACGAGATTCTCAATGGCCATCGTAGAAAGTCCATCCACGATCGAAGAATTCGAATTTCCTTTATAGTCCATGCTGACCAAGGGCTCATCTGTGTAATCGAGAATCCCCTTCAGTCGGCCTTTGGCCACCTCTTTGAAGGCCGCATTCACCTCTTCCTTGGTCACATTTTTCTTCAAGATGGCCGTAAAGTCCACGATAGAAACCGTGGGGGTTGGAACTCTTAAGGCATACCCGTCAAAGCGACCCTTCAGGTTCGACATCACAAGGCCAACGGCTTTGGCGGCACCGGTTGATGTTGGAATGATGTTCAAGGCCGCTGCCCGTGCCCGACGAGGATCTTTGTGCGGTAAATCGAGGATGTTTTGATCATTGGTGTAGGAGTGTATGGTCGCCATCAAGCCTTTGTCAATCCCGAAGGAGTCTTCTAAGACCTTGGCTACTGGAGCCAGGCAATTGGTGGTACAGGAAGCATTTGAAACAATGTGGTGTTTGGCCGGATCATACTGATTCTCGTTTACGCCAAGCACAACGGTAATGTCTTCGTTGATCGCAGGCGCGGTGATAATAACTTTCTGCGCGCCCGCGTCCAAGTGGGCTTTGGCCTTATGCCCATCGGTAAAAATGCCCGTAGATTCAATCACAAGGCTCACGCCAAGATCTTTCCATGGCAGCTTGGCTGGATCGCGTTCAGACAAAATCTTGATGTCTCGGCCATCAATCGAAATCACCTTGTCTTTCGCCTGGACTTCGCCAGAATAAATCCCATAATTCGAATCATACTTAAACAAATGGGCATTGGTTTTCGCATCGGTAAGATCGTTAATGGCCACAACCTCAATGGAACGATACTTGGTTAACAAGGCTTTCAATGATTGGCGGCCGATGCGCCCAAACCCATTGATCGCAACACGAACTGACATACACTCCTCCTTAGCAAACGGTGGGGATTTCTCGCAACTTCAGAACAGAGAAATTGGCTCTAAGCGCCTCTCAAACCTTCTGAGGAGAGAACGCAGGTTCCTTTCAATCAGGCATAGGCGGCCAAGCGACGAAATCGATGGTTTAACGCCGACTTACTGATGGCGAGTTTTTTGGCCAGTTCACTAAGATTCAAATCGGGATGGTGCAATCGCGCTGATGCCGCCTGCTTCAAAGCATCCGGGAGATATCTCCACGTTTTCCCATTCATTATCTCGGTTACCAATTCCGTTTGTTGAGCGGCAGCCTTGGCTGTTCTGGCAAGATTACCCGATTCGTAGTTAACCCTACGACGCACGATGTTCTTCGTTTCACGAAGGGCGCGAACTTCCTCGAAACGTAACAGCGTATGCTGTGCCCCAAGAAGGGTCAAGAGCTTTGCCAAGGTGTCGCCACTCTTACTGAAAAGCACGTGGCCCTTTTCGTTGCTATAGTCCCCGAGTGAACAACCGACTTTTTTTAAAAAGGTCGCCATGAGCGTCAGTTGTTTGTCGGTCAAACGATTCATTTCCAAATGATATCCAATTTTTGGAAAACTAAGCGAGCCACGCATGAGAAAAGCCGCTTGCAGAAAACTTCGTTGGCAACACGGTTTCAGAGCATCCTTCAAAAGCGGCTCATTCAAGAAATGAAGAGGTTTCTGGCCAAAAACGATCCGTCCATTTCGATGTGTTCCTTTCTTGGCAATCCCCATTCCCCAAGCCTTGATTCTTAGCCCTTTCAGCAAGCCCAAAAGAAATCGGGCCATCGCCGCCCCCCTGAACGTCAAAACATTTCCGGAAAAAGAGCCAAATAAAAAAAGACCCCTCAGAAATACCACCCGACAGCATTGGGTCTTGGGTGGGTGTTGCAAGATTTCTTCCTTGATTTGCGGAGTGAGTGAGGCCAACTTACAAGAACCCCCGTTCCTGAAAGCTTACAAATCCTTTTCTTGCGATCACTAAATGGTCAAGAACCTCGACCCCCATCAATTTTCCAGCCTCGACCAGTCGCTCCGTTAACCGACGGTCTTCGGGGCTTGGCTCTGGGTCGCCCGATGGATGGTTGTGGGCTAGAACGATGGCGGCTGCACTCACTTCGAGCGCAGGAGCAAAAACTTCTCGCGGATGAACCATGTTGGAGAAGAGAGAACCGATGCTGATGGTTTCTCGTTTGAGGACCTGATTTTTGGCATTCAGATAGAGTGAAACAAAATATTCTTTCTTGTGTTCGGCCAAATCGCGCGTTAGCTCGAAAGCGATTTGCGGGCTTTCCACCTTCGGCAGATGGTCATTTTCCTTCGAAAACAACCGACGCCCAAGCTCGATTGCCGCCAAGATTGTACACCCCTTGGCTTCTCCTACCCCTCGTTCTTCCATGAAGTCTCGGAACTGGAGCGATTGGAGCCCTTTCTTGCTCGAGAGTCGCAAGAGCCGATTGGCAACACCAAGAACGTTTCTCCCCCGGATTCCTGATCCCAAAAGTATGGCAAGAAGTTCGGTGTCACTTAATGAACGTGCTCCTCGTTGAATGAGCTTTTCACGAGGACGAAGAACTGGCGGAAGTTCAGAGATTTTTAGAGTGTGATCGGGCATCAACGGACTACTCTAGTCCGCTTTAACCCTACCACATTCCCAACGCCAATTCCTCTAACTGCGAGACGAATTCAACAAGTTTACTTATAATTTACACTCAAGACACAATTTGTTAACATGAGAAGAGTAAAATAAAAGCAGTACAATGGCCACCACACCTCAGGATCAAAATGGAAGAAGGCGCGCACCCGTAGGAAGAGGGCGCGGAGGGGGAATTCGACCCATTTCCCTTACTGGGGGAGATACCGTACCTCAAGCGAGCACTCTTCCAATTGGCGGGATTAGTGGGACTCAAGAAAACTTTCCGATCGAACTTGCCATCGCCGAAAGCCAAGGCCCTTGGAAGCGAGACCGGATCACTTTAACATTAGAAGCTCAGGTCATTCTCATGGAGATGAAATCAGCGGCACGCAACCTGCTTGACTTTGCGGAACAGATTTACTCCAACATGGTTTCCCAAGTGAAGGTAGCTGCAGGACGAATGCTGCGACTTGAGCCTTTTGGTGGCTACCGCGTTTTTTGGAAGAATTAACAATTAAGGGACTAAACCAAGCGTTGCGGCCAATACCAGCGTTCCGCCAAGAACGCCAATAAGGCCCCCGGCCCCCATGGCAACAGCCGCGTTACCGATAGACATCAAACCAAGAAAAGAAACCGCCAAAATTCCGATTCCTATCCTGCCCAGAAGAAAAT
>Ga0207095_10302_pt1 | contig 12531 bp, 10 predicted proteins | sample Alteio_BWMinHeat_88_FD_153529 | JGI IMG/M metagenome (GOLD analysis project Ga0207095, IMG submission 153529) | Enriched cells from forest soil in Barre Woods Harvard Forest LTER site, Petersham, Massachusetts, United States -... | ecosystem: Environmental > Terrestrial > Soil > Temperate forest >... | reverse complement strand
TCCAGACAATTGCCGCCAACGGCCGCATCCTCGCTGCCGCACAAACTTCACAGCTTAACGTCCCGCCGATGGACAACTCCCAGATGGATGGTTATGCCGTATATGCAGCGGATTGTGCTGGTGGCGCGGCGAAACTCAAGGTATCGCAACGTATCGCTGCCGGTCAGGTTGCCGAGCCTTTGGAACCCGGAACAGCAGCGCGCATTTTTACAGGTGCGATGATTCCGCCAGGCGCTGATGCAGCCGTCATGCAGGAAATGTGCGAAGCCGATGGCGACATGGTCACCGTCAAGCACATACCGGCATCCGGAGAGTGGGTCCGACGTATAGGTGAGGATATACGCGCCGGAAGCGAAATATTGGCGGCAGGCGTCCGCTTACGCGCCCAGGAGCTGGGTTTGGCCGCGTCGGTCGGTCTCGCTACGTTGCCTGTCGTGCGCAAGTTACGCGTCGCAGTATTTTTTACCGGCGACGAGTTGGCAATGCCCGGTGAACCTTTGAGGCCAGGCGCAATCTATAACTCCAATCGTTTTACGATCAATGCGCTGCTGCAGAATTTCGGTTGCGAGGTCAGCGATTACGGTATCGTGCCGGACACATTGCCGGCGACACGCGAAACGTTGAAGGTAGCGGCAATGGATCACGATCTGATCATCACCTCGGGTGGCGTATCTGTCGGCGACGAAGACCATATCAAACCCGCAGTCGAAGCAGAAGGGCGGTTGAACCTGTGGCAGATTGCGATCAAGCCCGGCAAGCCGCTCGCGTTTGGCGAAGTCTATCGTACCGGCAACGATGGCGCTGCATTTTTCATTGGCTTGCCCGGCAACCCGGTATCGAGCTTCGTGACTTTTCTGCTGTTTGTTCGTCCTTTCATTTTGCGCTTGCAGGGCGTGCAGCATGTGACCCCGAAGTCATACACGATGCGCGCCGATTTTGGGTGGGCGAAGACTGATAGGCGGAATGAATTTTTGCGTGCCAGAATCAATGCGGATGGTGGACTTGATTTATTCGATAATCAGGGATCGGCAGTGTTGACGTCTACAGTGTGGGGTGATGGGTTGATTGATAATCCGGCGCGGCAGATTATCGAGCCCGGCGATTTGGTGCGGTTTATTCCGTTTAACGAATTGCTGTATTAGGACTACGCAAAAGTTAGAAAAACAATTCTTGAACCACGGCGCACACGGCGATCATGGCGACAAGCACAGCGTTTTTGGATTTCGCCGTGATCGCCGTGTCGCCGTGGTAAACGCTTTACGATTTTGCGTAAGCCCTATTTATTAGATTGTTATATTAAGTTGCTACATTAAGCTGACGACACACGAAACCAGAATGAATATTGAATTACGCTATTTCGACAGCGTACGCGAGTCGTTGGGTAGGGCAAGCGAATCGGTCGCGCTGCCAGAGCATGTGCAAACAGTCGGCGAGTTGCGTGCGTACCTGCGTGAACGTGGCAGCCCATGGAAGGAAACGCTTGCAGAAGGACGTGCCTTACGCATGGCATTTAACCAGGAAATGACGGACGCAACGCAGTGCATTACCGAAGGCAGCGAGATTGCATTTTTCCCGCCTGTTACGGGCGGCTAGAACGGAAGCGCAACATGACCATACGCGTTCAAATTGAGGATTTCGATCTCGCGACCGAGTTGGCGCAATTGCGTGCGGCCAACGCGATGATAGGTGCCACCGTGAGTTTTGTCGGTACCGTGCGCGACATGAATGACGGCGCCAGTATTATGGACATGGAATTGGAACACTATCCCGGCATGACGGAGAATGCGCTGGATGGAATAGTTGTGCGTGCCAAGGCGCGCTGGGATATTGTCGACGCATTGGTGATCCATCGTGTCGGCCTGATGAAGCCCCTGGCTCAAATCGTGTTGGTAGCGGTTGTCTCCGCACATCGCCGCGATGCATTTGCTGCGTGCGAGTACATTATCGATTATTTAAAAACCGAGGCGCCATTCTGGAAGAAGGAGCAGACACCGGAGGGTGCACGTTGGGTTGATGCCCGGATGACCGATATCACGGCGTTGGGAAAATGGGACGTTCAGGCCGCAGATACAGGGAGCACGGCATGAGCTGGTTGGCAGTAGGTATAGGCGCTGTTCTTGGCTCATGGCTGCGGTGGGGATTCGGCGTCTGGTTGAATACGCTGCATAACCATTTTCCTTTCGGTACCTTGCTGGCGAATCTTGTTGGCGCGTATCTAATCGGTCTCGCAGTCGGGTTCTTCCAGACTTATCCTGCCCTTCCTGTCGAGTGGAGGCTTTTTGTGGTGACCGGTTTTCTCGGCGGGTTGACTACATTTTCGACCTTCTCGGCGGAGTCGATGATCCTGTTGCAACGCGGTGACTATGCGTGGGCGCTAGCACATACTGCACTGCATTTGATTGGATCGATTGCGTTTTGCATAGCCGGATTTGCGAGCTATCGGGCGTTAGCCGGATGATGTAAGACGCGCTATTTAATTCAGAAGCATGTTCGACGGCACTTCAATGTCGGTCAACCCGGGCAGCGTCAATTCAATATCCCATTCCGCAGCTTTGACCACGCCCTGCAACAACGTACAAAATCCGTGCAGCATCGTCGGCGGGAAGGCGATCTCTACGCCATATCCTTCTATCGGCACAAAATGGATTTTTACCGGTTGGCTGGCATCCAGCGTAAAGTGCGCGGTTGTCACCAGGATGGGCGTTTCGCCAATTGGGAAAGTATCTACTTCATTTGTAAATGGCACGCTGAAGTTGCCGCCTTCGGTAATGGCCGTCACGGACGCCTGATGTTCCATCGCCAATATTTCGGCGCTCGCGTGGGTCGATAGAGGGTGGTCTAGCGAAACACGTGTCTTGAGCGCCTGCACAATACCAGGCCACAAATTCTTTACAAATCGACGTGTCAGCCAAGCACGAATTTCCTGCAACGACCCGTCGAGTTCCTGAAACGATACACGTAACAGGATTCGGTCAGTGTCCTCTTGATATGTAAATTGAAGCTGATGCAAATTCATTCCAGATGCCTTATGGCTACCAATTCAACATCATTGTACTTAGTGCTTGTCGGCAAAGGCTGGCCGCAAATTCTTTCTTGAAAAAGTGTCGCTCGATCCCAACATAGTTATCAAATTATCTTTTTAGGGAGAAAGCCGTGCGCCTCGACAAGCTGACCACCAAATTGCAGGAAGCGCTCGCCGATGCGCAGAGTCGTGCGGTCGGAAATGATAATCAATATATCGATCCTGTACATCTACTCCTCGCCTTGTTAAGTCAGGATGACAGCGGCGCGCGCTCATTGCTGCAGCGCGCCGGGGCCAATGTTGGCGGCTTGCTGGGAGCGTTGAAAAATGCGCTCGAACGTTTGCCGAAAGTGACGGGCACTGGTGGCGAGGTTCAGATAGGGCGCGAATTGAACGCGCTGCTGAATCTGGCAGACAAGGAAGCCCAGAATCACGGTGATCAATTTGTCTCCGGCGAAATGTTGCTGTTGGCCTTCGCGGAAGAGAAATCCGACGCAGGTAAATTGGCGCGCGAATTTGGCCTCACGCGCAAATCGCTGGAAGCGGCAATTACCGCCGTGCGCGGCGGCGCAAATGTCAATTCGCAAGAGGGCGACGGGCAACGCGAAGCACTCAAGAAATACACGCTTGATCTGACCGAGCGTGCACGGCTCGGCAAGCTCGATCCCGTGATCGGTCGTGACGACGAGATTCGCCGGGCTATTCAGGTTTTGCAGCGGCGCACTAAAAATAATCCGGTGCTGATCGGTGAGCCTGGTGTAGGCAAGACTGCAATTGTGGAAGGCCTGGCGCAGCGTATCGTCAATGGTGAGGTGCCAGATAGCCTGAAATCGAAACGTGTGCTGTCGCTCGATATGGCGGCATTGTTGGCAGGTGCAAAATATCGCGGCGAATTCGAGGAACGCCTAAAAGCGGTGCTGAAGGAAATCGCACTGGATGAAGGGCAGACGATCGTCTTCATCGACGAATTGCATACGATGGTCGGTGCAGGAAAAGCCGAAGGTGCAATCGATGCGGGCAATATGCTCAAGCCCGCCCTGGCTCGCGGCGAATTGCATTGTGTGGGTGCCACGACGCTGGACGAGTATCGTAAATACATCGAAAAAGATGCGGCGCTGGAGCGGCGTTTCCAGAAGATCCTGGTCGATGAACCGAGCGTCGAAGCAACGATCGCGATCCTCCGCGGCCTGCAGGAAAAATATGAAGTCCATCATGGCGTCGATATTACCGACCCCGCCATCGTCGCGGCGGCAGAACTGTCGCACCGATATATCACCGACCGCTTCTTGCCGGACAAGGCTATCGATCTGATCGATGAAGCCGCTTCAAAGATCAAAATTGAAATTGATTCAAGACCGGAAGTCATGGACAGGCTCGACCGCCGGCTGATCCAATTGAAGATAGAGCGCGAAGCGGTCAAGAAGGAAAAAGACGAAGCGTCGCGCAAACGCCTGGACTTGATCCACGACGAAATCGCGCGTCTCGAACGCGAATATGCCGATCTCGAAGAGATATGGCAATCCGAAAAAGCGGCAGTGCAGGGCAGCCAGCACATCAAGGAAGAAATCGAAAAAGTTCGCCTGCAAATGGAAGAGGCGAGGCGCAAAGGTGACTGGCAAAAAAATGTCCGAGCTGCAGTACGGCACAGTGCCTGCGCTGGAAGCGCAACTTAAACAGGCAGACAACACCCAGGCTAAGGGCAAACGGCCGCAACTGGTGCGCACGCAAGTCGGTGCAGAAGAGATCGCGGAAGTGGTATCCCGTGCGACCGGCATTCCAGTCTCCAAGATGATGCAGGGCGAGCGCGACAAACTGGTCCAGATGGAAACGGCGCTGCATGAAAAAGTCGTCGGACAGCACGAAGCGATAGTCGCAGTATCGGATGCGATTCGGCGTTCCCGTGCCGGGCTGGGCGATCCCGATCGGCCGTACGGCTCGTTCCTGTTCCTGGGCCCCACTGGTGTAGGCAAGACCGAATTATGCAAGGCACTGGCCTCATTCCTGTTCGATACCACGGACGCAATGATACGCATCGACATGAGCGAGTTCATGGAGAAGCATTCGGTTGCGCGCCTGATCGGTGCGCCGCCAGGCTACGTCGGATATGAAGAGGGCGGCTACCTGACCGAGGCGGTACGGCGCAAACCGTATAGCGTAATCCTGTTGGACGAGATCGAGAAAGCGCATCACGACGTATTCAACGTTTTGCTACAAGTGCTGGATGATGGCCGCATGACTGACGGGCAGGGACGCACGGTGGACTTCAAGAACACCGTGATCGTGATGACGTCCAATCTCGGCTCGCACAAAATTCAAGCGATGGAAGGCAGCGATTTGGCAGTAGTCAAGATGGCGGTGATGGCCGAAGTGAAAACGCATTTCCGTCCGGAGTTCATCAACCGGATCGATGAAATCGTGGTGTTCCATCCACTGGATGAAAAGCATATAGGTTCGATCGCGAAGATCCAGTTGCAGGTTTTGGAGCAACGTCTTTCGAAAATGGACATGCATCTCGACATGTCTGTCGAGGCATTGCAAAAGATCGCAGAAGCCGGTTTCGATCCGGCCTATGGTGCGCGTCCATTGAAGCGTGCGATCCAGCAGCAAATTGAAAACCCGTTATCGAAAGCGATACTTGAAGGCCGTTTTGGGCCGAACGATACGATACACGTGGATGTGAAGGATGGACATTTGGTGTTTGAGAAGGGCGCGGAACCAAGGCAATGAACGAACTCCTGATCCTGCAAGGGATCGGACATTACCCCAAATCTTCCTTGTTTGAGGGGTATGGCCCCTTCATCCGGAGCGGCCGCTGAATCCCTCGGCATCTTGAGGTCGTCCCGGCGTTCGCTGGGACGGCGACTTTTTGGAGCATTCCAGAATATCAGTAGTAGTCTTTGGAATATTAAAATGGCAATAAATCATCGTGCATAAAATAACTTGAGTAGGTGCAGAAAAGCCATAAAAATCCAAGAATCGCAATGCAAAATATCATCGCGCTTGTAGTAGATCAAATAAGGTGTAAATTATGCTTGTTTAATGTGATATTTTGAAGCTAACCAATGACGGTCATGCGATTCAAAAAAGCAGTCGAAGGGGATGGAATGAAACGCATAGCACGCACGCTGCTGGCTATCATAGTCACCTCCTTCGCTATAGCAGCCCACGCAGAAACGAGCACCTTGACGGTGGGCGCGTTTCCATTTATCGACCAGATTATCAAAGCCGCCATTCCAGGATGGAAGAAGCTGCATCCTGACGTCGATATCAAAATCCTGAGCCGCGAATATATTGACCATCACGAAGCAATGATGGCACAACTTGCGGCCGACTCCGTTCAAATTGATGTGATGGCGGTGGAGCTCGATTATTTGGGGCAATTCACTGAGAGCGGGGGTCTGGAGGATTTGACGAAAGTGCCTTACAGCGGCCCCTTGTACCGGAAAAAATTTGTTGATTACACCTTTCCTTTGGCGATGAATAGTCGCGGCCAGTTGATCGCGATCCCGACCGATGTCGGACCCGGGACTCTGTTTTATCGCAAGGATATTCTTGAAAAGGCTGGTGTCACAGAGGCCGACTTGACGGAGTCCTGGGAGTCCTTCATTGAGTCCGGCAAGAAAATCAAGGCCGCTACCGGCACGTTTTTGCTTGCCAATGCCAGCAATATCAAGGATATCGTTATCCGCTCCAACCTCGGGGACGGTGAGGGCATTTATTTTGATAAAGCGAAAAATGTTATCGTCGATCGCCCGCGGTTCGTGAAGGCTTTCACGCTTGCGAAGGCAGTGCGAGATGGAAAGCTCGATCTGAAATTGACTGTGTGGTCGAAGGAGTGGACCGAAGGGTTCAAGCGCGGCATGGTCGCCACGCAAATGATGGGTGCATGGATGGGCCGCAATCTCGCAAATTATGCGCCGGCGAGCAAAGGACTATGGCGTGCGACGGACCTGCCGAACGACGCATATTCTTTTTGGGGCGGCACCTTTTATGCGATTCCGAAAAAATCGAAGAACAAGGAGATGGCGTGGGAATTCATCAAGTTCATGACCATGAACAAGAGTAATCAACTTGAAGCATTCAAGACGCAGGATGCATTTCCAGCGTTGCTGGAAGCGCAAATCGATCCCTTCTTCGATCAGCCTGTTGAATTTCTCGGTGGCGCAAAGGTGCGTGTGATGTGGCGCAATGCGGCGCGCAAGATTCCGGCAATCGACATAAGCAAACATGATCCGATGGCAGCTGCGATCATCAACACCGAACTCGACAAAGTGCTCGATCAAGGCAAGGATATCAAGACCGCTCTCGCGGATGCCAAGGCGCTTATCGAGGCGCGTATGCGTCCTTGAATTGGCGTATGTTTCCTCGGTTGTAAAAGTCCACTGCGGGCCACGGCGGCTAAATAATTGGAGCTTATGCAAGACCAGCGAGTAGGGTGTGCCCCGCGCACTTACGCAACACCAAGTGTTGCGTAAGTCGCGTCTCTGCTGTCTCGTTTCGAGATGGTCTTATTCCACCGTGGACGCTGATGTGCCTCCGGCAATCGGCTCGGAGGGGGCAGCGGTTTTTTCCAATTTCTGCAATTTATTCCGCATGTCGTACAACTGCTCATTCAGTGCATGTAGTTCGGCGTTATGTTTTTCCAGCGAAGCGGTGCGTTCGATCACGCGTGCTTCCAACGCCGCATTGGCGTGCATCATTCGTGCATTCAACGCACTGATCTCCTGCTGGAACAGCTTGCGCTCGTAACTTGCAATCACCCTCGCTGCCACTTCGGTGAGTTGATTCCCATGCAGGATATCGTCCGGCGTCCAGTTACGCTGCTTTCCGACCGCTTCGAAGCAGAGTATGCCGGTGGTTTGTTCCGCAAGCCAGATCGGAAAAATCAGCATCGACTTGATGTCGCGTTTTTCCAGATAAAGCTTTTCTAATTCCCATGTATTCGGGTGGTGTGCTGCATCGTTCGCGACTAAAGGATTGTGGTCGGCCAGCCGTTCAAAATAGGCAGGACAATCCTTCCGACGCCATGCCGTTTCGCGTATGTGTTCAGCCTTGTCCGCCAGATACAGGCAGCGGCATATCAGTGTGTCCGTCTGTGGATCCAGCAACCATATCGATGCGCGCGCTACTTCGAGAATACGACTACCTTCCTGGGTGATCAGATTAAACGCCGGCTCCAGTCTTCCTTCTTCGATTAGATGATTATTCGCGAGTTCCACCAATAGCCTGCTGACGGTGGGGCGCAATCCGGCTTTTTCTTCCAGGTCCTTGTGTCGCTCGGACGTGGTTCCGGCAAGCATCCGCTGTTCGTAATCATAGCCATGCCGGAACTCGGCCAATGCAGTACTTGTATCACCCATAGCTTCCGCATAACGTGCTGCGGCGAAGTAGTGCTGGATAAGCTTGTGTCCGAATCCATCGGCCGTTGCAATTGCCTTGGCCGCTGCGATCTTTTCCAATGCAAGCGCGTACTCCTTGCGGCCTGCATACACTTCTGCCTGAATTGCCAGGATGTTGCATTCGCCCCAGCGATAGCTGACCTTTGCGGCCTGCGGGAGCGCTCTTCCAAGGTAGTCCAATGCGCTGTCGAGTGCGCCATCGGCGAGTGCCAATTGTCCAAGTCGATAATTTGACTCCGCCGCATAGTCGAAATATTCGTGCTGGAGGCAAATTTCCAGCGCGTCAAGAAAAACTGCCGCAGCCTCTTTGCCATGATTTGTTTCCGCGAGCCCTACACCCACGTTGATCTTGATCTTGGCATCCAGATGGGGGTCGTCTATTTCATGGAAACGGCCAGCCGCATCCGCGAGTAGCACCAAGCCGGACGTATAATCATTCAATCCATAATAAACTTGCCCGAGTCCGATCTTTGCCAGTATCCAGGTACGTACGTCATGCCCTGCCTGTTCCGATACCTCCAGGCAGCGAGCCCAGTATTGAATTGCCGGTCGATATTCACCAGCGGTGTAATAGCTGCGGGCAATCTGCTCCAGCAATCTCGCTTCGTATGCTGTCAGGCGAGCTGATTGGGCCGTTTGCGCTGCGTTGAATAAAGCATCACGTGCCGCCACGCCGCGGCCAAGGTGATCCATGATCAAGCCATATCGTTCGGCGGCAATCACTTGCGCCAGAGGTTCGCGCAACTGACGTGCTTCAATGAAGACCTGTTCACATAGGCGGATTGCTTCTTCCGGATCGCTATGCATGCACGCATCGATCCGGTCGAGCGTAGTGTCAAGTGAGGTAGGGGAATGCTGCTCTTGCATTGCGTGTTCTATCGCGGAAATATTTTCTAGATGTCTAGTGTAGTGCGTCGGCACGAAATCCGGGATATTTTGGAATCATTAGGAGGGGCGGATACCACACAAATCCGCGGATGCGTCACTGATCGTTGCAATTTGAATAATAATTGAAGATTTTTTGCGTCAGGAAACTTCTACTGTGCTTCCTGTACCGGAACATCCCGCAGCTTTGATACGATATTTTGGACTCGTACTACGCTCTGCTTCGTGTCCTGCGTTAGATATGAAAGGTCTGCCCGCAAGTAATCGAGGCCGCATTCGAGTTTGCACTTGGCCAATCTGGATTTTTCCATATCGGGCAAGCCTGCCTCGGCTGTTTCATAGTCGGCGAGCAGGGCGAGCAGGGCAGTGTGATGATGCTCTAGCGACGACAATCGCGAAGCAGCGTCGTTTAGGGTGGGAACTATTTTCAACGCCGCGTTATGTCCCTGCGTACCGAAGTCCGCCATTTTCTTCTGTTGCGCCAGATGATTCCGCAAGTCGCTTACCTTGTCATTCAATGCGTGGAGTTCCGCGCTATGCCGTTCCAGTGAAGTGGTGCGCTCAATCACGCGTGCCTCAAGCATCTCATTCGCCTGCATCATCCGTACATTCAATGCAGTAATTTCCTGCTGAAGCTGCTTGTGTTCGTAGCTTGCGATCGCGCGTGCCGACACCTGTGCCAACTGATTGCCGTGAATGATGTCATCAGGTGTCCAATTGCGCTGCGCGCCGACTGCTTCCAGGCAAAGTATGCCTGTCGTCTGACTGGCGAGCCGGATCGGGAACATCAGCATCGATTTGATATTGCGCGGATTCAAATAGAATTCTTCCAGCTCCAGGGTGTGCGGGTGATGCGTTGCGTCATGGGCGACCAAAGGCGTGTGGTCTGCGAGGCGCCGAAAATAAACCGGACAGTCTTCGCGACGCCAGCTTGTTTCACGCGTATATACTTTTTGATCGGCCAGATACATACAACGGCAAACGAGTGTACCGGTCTGCGCATCCAGTAACCAAATCGATGCACGTGCCACTTTCAAGATGGCGCTACTTTCCAGGGCAATCAACTGAAATGCGGCGTCTAGTTGACCATCCTCGATGCGATGGTCGTTGGATAGCTCAACCATAGTCTGGCTGATGCTGGGACGAAGGCCTGCTTGCTCTTCGAGATATTGGTTGCGTTCTGATAGCGAACCGGTCGACATCTGATGTTCGAGGTCATATCCTTCACGAAATTCCGTTAGTGCGGCATCGAAATTTCCGATCGCTTTTGCATATCGAGCTGCGGCGAAATGCTGTTGAATCAGTATGTATCCATAGTCGTGAGCCTTCGAGATCGCTTTGGCCACGGTGATATTTTCGAGTGCCAACGCATGTTCACCGCGATGCGCGAAGACTTCTGCCCTTACGGTAAGTAGATAAGATTCTCCCCAATAATACTTGACGCGACGTGCTAGTGGCAGTGCTATATCGAGATGGATCAGCGCGGCATCGAGTTCTCCGTCGGCCAGTTCAATTTCGGCCAGACGAAAATTCGACTCTGACGCGTAATCGAAAAAATCATGCGCTTCACAGATTTGCAATGCATGCCGCAAAATTGCGCGAGCCTCTATACCGCGATTCGTTTTGGAGAGGCCTACGCCAACGTTGATTTTGATTTTTGCATCAAGGTGTGGGTCATCGACTTCGTGTATACGACTCTCGGCTTCATTCAGAAGCGCCAGGCCAGAGTCAAAATCGTTCAACGCGAAATATATCTGACCCAGTCCGATTTTTGCGAGTATCCATGTCATTGCGTCCCGGTCTGCTTGATCCGAGGCGTCGACGCATTGAGCCCAATATTGAATCGCCTGCCGATACTCGCCGGCGGAGTAATATCCGCGTGCGATGAGTTCCAGTAGTCTTGCTTCATTTAGGAAAAGTCCGGTCGATTGTGCCAACTGGACTGCTTCAAATAGCGTGTCGCGTGCCTTGACGTGTCTTGCCAAGGATTCCATGATTGTCGCATAACGCTCGGCCACCATAACCTGCGCCAAATGTTCGTGCAATTGGCGTGCCTCGGAAAAAGCCTGCTCGCACAATTTGAGTGCCGTTTCCGGGTCGGCAAGTTTGCACGCGTCGATGATGTCGAGCTTGGCATCGAGTTGCGTCGGATTGCGAGTCTGCTGCATGTTGCCGCCTGTTCCTTGTCCCTTGTTGCAGGTAGTTATTCTAAGAGCGTCTAACAAAATTCCGCTTGCCGCGTTGCACCTTGCCGTTCACATTTTGTTGGAAACTCTAACTTTTGCACAGCAATATCAAGAAATTTCAAAGAAAAAATTCACCGGAAATTCGTTAATTCATTTTTTCGGCTCAGCTATGGATACAGGCTTTAGCGTCGATACAATATCTTGCACAAGGTTCACGCTCTGCTTTATTTCCTGTGTTATATGCAAGAGGTCCGCACGTAAATATTCGAGGCCGCACTCATGTTTGTGCTTGTCGATCCGGCTTTGATCCGCCTCCGGGAGCGCCGCTTCGATCGCCTCGTAGTCGCTCAACAGCGCCAATAAATCGTTATGGTATTTTTCAAGCGAAGACAGGGTGCCCATGACGTGGTTGATCGACGGCGTAATCTCTTGCGTGACGTTAACGGCGAGTTCTCCGACAGATGCCATCTGCTGTGATTGCTGCAACTGCTGCCGCATATCGTACAGCCGGTCATTCAGCGTATGAAGCTCCGTATTATGTCGTTCCAGTGAAGCGGTGCGCTCTATCACACGGGCTTCCAGCATTTCATTGGCATGCATCATTCGCGCATTCAATGCGTTGATCTCTTGCTGGAAAAGTTTGCGCTCGTAGCTCGCAATGACCCGCGCCGAAACCTCGGTCAGTTGATTGCCATACACGAGGTCGTCGGGAGTCCAGTTGCGCTGTTCCCCAACCGCTTCAAAGCAAAGAATGCCCGTCGTTTGGCCGGCTAGCCAGATCGGAAAAACCAGCATCGACTTGATGCTGCGCTCACTTAGATAGAACTGTTCAAGTTCCCACGTGTACGGATGATGCGCAGCGTCGTGCGCGACCAGTGGGCTATGGTCCGTCAGGCGATCGAAATAAGTCGGACAATCTGCACGGCGCCATGCCGTTTCCCGCACATATTCAGCCTTGTCCGCCAAATACATGCATCGGCACACCAGGGTGCCGGTCTGCAAATCCAGCAGCCAGATCGATGCACGGCCTACGTCCAGA
>Ga0207095_10301_pt1 | contig 12534 bp, 14 predicted proteins | sample Alteio_BWMinHeat_88_FD_153529 | JGI IMG/M metagenome (GOLD analysis project Ga0207095, IMG submission 153529) | Enriched cells from forest soil in Barre Woods Harvard Forest LTER site, Petersham, Massachusetts, United States -... | ecosystem: Environmental > Terrestrial > Soil > Temperate forest >... | reverse complement strand
TCCGCCGCCAGTAATGAAGATGGTGTTTCCACTGAGATTCATGATTTCTCCGACCTGTGTGGGGGTGAATGCTGCGTGGATGTCGAACACTTATGAAGGAAAACGCTCGCCAAACATGGGAAGGCCGCTGACGGATTCTTTCCGCGTGGCTTCGTCCTGCAATACATCCCAATGCTCAGCCAGAAGACCGTTTTCGAATCGGACAATGTCGGCCGCAATCCAGGCCGCGGGCCTTCCCATCCCAGTGAACCGGCCATGCGCGATGACGTAGTCGCCTTCTGCGACGATGAGTTGGTTTTCATAGCGCAGGGTATCTGGCGTCGCACGGACAAGAGCGAACAGCCCTTCGCGTCCCGGCGCGATATGCGAGCTGTGCTGGATGTACTTCGGCGACCAGAATCGTTCTGCCGCCGCGTAGTCACGTTTGTTGAAGAGAGTGTCGAAGGCTTCGAGAACGATCGCCTTGTTCTGTTCGGGGGTTGTCTTTGGCATATTCAGCTCCGCGTGAATTGTGATGGTTGGTAGGTTGGGTAATCGGAATAGCCGTGCGGCCCTGAGGCGTACACGGTTTCCCAATCAACCTCAGCAAGAGGGGCAGTTTCGGCAAACCTCTGGACCAGGTCGGGATTTGCGATGTAGGGACGGCCGAACGCTACAAGATCTGCCAGACCCTCCGCGACAAGGCGATTGCCGCGATCACGGTCCATCTTCACATTCGCGATGAGCGTGCCTTTATAGAGAGGGCGGAAATGCCGGAACATGCCATCATCGGCCAGTTTCTCGAGCGGTGTACCGGTGAAGTCGGTTGTATTCCCCATGAGCAACAAGTGCGAAAGATTGTAGGTGCTCAGCTTCTGAATTGCGTATTCGGCGACGGGCAGAGTTTCGTCGTTGGCTTGAAATGCGTTGCCTTCGTGCATCGGGCTGATCTTGACGCCAACCCGTTGTGCATCAACCTCGCTCAGGACCGACTCGACTACTTCGAAAAGAAAGCGCGAGCGATTTTCCAAGTTTCCGCCATATTCGTCCTTACGCACGTTGGTGGTGACATTGAGAAACTGAGAGATCAGATAGAGATAGTTGGCGAGGATCTCGACACCATCGAAGCCGGCTTCCATCGCGTTTCGCGCAGCGCTTGCGAAATCTGCGACCGTAACTCGAATCTCCTTCTTCGTCAGAGGCCGCGGTGTGACCGTGGGCTTCCTCCCCGTCGGTGTGACCGAGATCTGACCCGGATCAACGTTCGACGCGGACACGGGCTGCGCGCCATCCAGTAATTCTGGATGCGAGATCGCGCCGGTGTGCCAAAGCTGTGCAATGATGCGGCCGCCGGCCGCATGGACGGCATCCGTGACACGCCGCCACCCGCGGACCTGGTCCTCCGTCCAGAGGCCTGGCGTATCGGCCCAGCCAAATCCTTCCGGGCTAATCGCGGTGGCTTCGGTGATGATCAGTCCAGCCGAAGCACGCTGCGCATAGTACTCCGCCTGCAAGGTCGTGGGCACGTGATCATGGGGTTGGGCACGCATCCGGGTGAGCGGGGCCATGACGATGCGGTTAGGAAGATCGAGGTCTCCCATTCGATAAGGTGTGAAAAGCGGCTGATTCGACATCACATGAACTCCTGTATGAATCGACAGAACGTGCTTAAGAGATCACTTCGATTGCATCGACTCGTGAGGGATAAAACGCCAAGTACCCACTAATATTGGCAACTGCCTCATGCGGCCTCTCGTATGTCCACACAGCATTCTCCGATCGGGAGCCGCCAATGGGAATGCTGTAATACGTGCAATCGCCCTTGTACGGACAATAGGTGTAATGCGAGGTCCGAACGAGCAACGACATGTCCGCATCGCTACGCGGCAAGTAGTAGACCGGTGGATATCCCTTTTCCTCCAGCCGAAGTGTTCGCGTCGATTCTGCGATGATCCTGCCGGCGATCGTTACACGGACCTTGCCCTCAGCTGGTGAAATCGTGATGGGATGATCAGGGCCAGGAATCTTGATCTCTTTTCCTTTGCTCAAAGTGTTATTCATTGCGTTCCTCACGTTGTCAGTTAAAGCTTCGAACCGCCATCGACCGGAATACTGGCTCCTGTAATCCAACGCGCACCATCGGATGCCACAAAAGCGACTACGTCGGCAACATCCTCGGGTTTGCCAAGTCGCTTCAACGCCTGCATTCCCAGCGCGACCACGCGCCCCGCTTCTGTCTTCGTGAAATTCGACATATCGGTGTCGATGACGCCGGGAGCAACAGCGTTTACGCGTATGCCGCTCGGCCCGAGAATGGCCGCCCAGTTCTTGACCAGAGTCTCAAGCGCTCCCTTGGTCGAGGCGTAGGCAAGAATCGATGGGGTTTCCTGATCGGCCTTACCCACCACCGAACGGGCTCCGAGAGAAGTGATAACAACAATGCTTGAGCCCTCGGCTAGAACGGGGAGGAGTTGCTGCACCAGGAAGAACGGGCCGCCGACGTTTGTGGCAAAGAGGCTGTCAAGGTCCTCTACGTTGTAATCCGCAATGCGTGCCGCCTTGCTGATTCCAGCATTCAGCACAAGCACATCCAATCGGTCGCCGACGATTGAGCGCACCTGTTTTGCGAGCAGCGCAGCATCCTCTGGAGTTCCCAGGTCCGCTGAGATTGCATCTGCATTGCCACCTTTCCTTCGGATCTCGACAACGAGCGACTCCGCTTCCGGTCTCGACCGGCCATAGTGAACCAGGACGTGTGCGCCGGCCCTGGCGAGCGCCAGCGCTGTCGCTCGGCCAATTCCTCTCGAAGCGCCCGTTACAAGCGCAGTTTTGTTTTCGAGCTCAAGCATTGTCTCCTCCTGCTCTTGTTAGTCAGGCGTTCATTCCGCCATCTACCGTAAGATTCGCCCCTGTAACGTACGAGGACTCCGGACCGGCGACAAACGCTACCATCGCGGCGATCTCCTCAACACGCCCATAGCGGTCGAGCGCTGTTGCGGCCTTCTGTGTTACCGCCCAATCACCCGACGCGGGATTCAAATCCGTGTCGATCGGTCCCGGCTGGACGTTGTTGACCGTGATGCCCCGGCTCCCGACCTCTCTGGATAGTGCCTGGGTGAACATCTTGACGGCTCCTTTCGTGGCCGCGTAGGGCACAAGCCCTGGCGCAGCGGCTCGCTCGCCCACTGCCGAACCGACCATGATGATGCGACCACCATCCTTCATGTGCTTCAGCGCCGCCTGCGTGGTGGCGAATACGCCGCGGATATTGATGTCGAGAACGCGATCCATCTCCTCCTGCGTTGCCTCCTCGAACGGCTTCGGCATGGCGGTGCCGGCATTGTTCACAAGCACATCAAGTTGCCCGTAGGTTGAGACGGCCTTTTCGACCGCACCCTTGACTGCTTCGACGCTGGCAGCGTCCGCCTGGATCGCGATGGCCTTCCCGCCGGCGAGTTCAATCGCTTTGACTACGGCGGAGGCCGCGCTAGCGTCCTTCGCATAGGTAATGGCTACGCTAGCTCCGTCGGCGGCGAGACGCTTTGCAATTGCTGCGCCAATGCCCCGGGACCCGCCAGTAATGAGTGCCACTTTCTTCGCCAACTTAGACATAAATCTCCTTTGCAATTCTCGGAACAATTCAAAAACCCGATTCGGCTGCGTCTTGGTCAACAGTGTCGGACGGTTCTGAACCATTCAGTTCTATACGATGACGAGGGTATGGCGAGGATGCAGAGATATTGAACTATTTAGTTCTTTTGCGGGTATAATGTGGCTATGGGCCGTCCAAAGGGCTTTAGCCGAGAGCAAGTTCTGGAAAAGGCGATGCCTGTCTTTTGGAAGCACGGGTTTGCGGACACAAGCGTTCAGGAACTGGAACGAGCCACAGGCGTGAACAAGTCAGGGCTTTATACCGAGTTCCGAGACAAGGAAGATCTCTTTGTAGCGTGCCTGCGGCACTACCTTGAGAGCCAAGCGAAGAGGGGACTTCTGACCAAGGAGCCTTTGGGCTGGAAGAACGTCGAGACTTTTCTCAAGAATGGTCCTATCAGCAAGGGGGAGCAGCAGGGATGTTTTTCCGTCAATTCAATGCGGGAGTTCGCGATCCTTCCGGATGAGGCTTATGGGGTCGTGACTGAGAATCGGGCGCTGTTGCAGCGCCTTCTCGCGATGAATATCGAGGCGGAAAGGCCAAAGATTGCTCCCTCTGCGATTGCCGAGATGGTGCTGTCATTCTTCTCCGGATTGTGCATCGAGCGCAACCTCAAATCCGGTAAGACTTCGTCGACACGCAACATCGATAACTTTATGACAGCCCTTCGCAGTCTCTAATCGAGGCATCTCTAATCCCGTCCTACGTGGGCAAGCCAAGGGCCGAGGCCACAAACATACCGGCGCCTACCAATGTTTGCAGGCTGGCGATGATCCACACGTTCTGAACCTCGCTCCTGTGCATGGTTTTCCTCTTGCTCGTTAGAGATTGAGTATGGCTAGGGCCGTTGGGTGCATGTCATGCCAGTCTTGGGGCGCAGTCAAACAAGCCCAGGCTTTGGCGCTTGAGTCCTTCAAGAAGACACCGAGATTCGAGAGTGCGAACCAACTGCCCGGCTGGTCTGTGAGGGTGGCCAGCACCGGAATCAGGCTTCGATCGCGAGGTAGACCCTCAGCATCTTCCACCCAGATATCTGCTTCGCGACGGAAGATCGACGCTCCTCCCTGCGCGTGGGCTCTTTGTGGGCTCTGCGATGCGGCTACTCGAATGTCCTCGGGATTGCCGGGATGAATGGCAAGGCCGTACAGGTAGGGCGATGCTTCCAGCCCCTTACCGGAGTAAACCCAGGTATCTCCGCCATCGTGGCTTTCGGCAAAGGATCTTCCTGGTCTCAGTAGTGCGTCGCCCAGCGCCGCGTAGAGGCGTCGCGGAGCAAGCGGATGGGTGAGCAGCACGTGTGTATCCAACGGGCTATCGGGCAACCGGTCATTGAAGGTCTTGCCGTTGTCGTGGGAGCGAATCATGGCGCCGGCCTCAATAGCCAGATGGATGCAACCATCGCTGGTATGGGCGATGCACTGGACGTGGTGAGTCCGCGGCCGTGGAGGAAAGGACCAGCTGCTCCGGGAAGGCAAGTCGAGAGCGGACACGAGCTCGAACGTTTCGCCAAGATCGGTGGAACGGTATAAGCGGCTCGGTTCGGTGCCGACCCACACAGCGTACCTGCCATCTGCCTGAGGACCGGGATCGACCGACACGAAGGTCGTCTCGCGTGGCTGAATCGCACCGCCGGCAGGTCCTTTGAAAAAGCCCTGCGGGGTTCCGACGGGCAGCCACGTCTGACCCGCATCCTCACTGCGCCAAAGTCCCCGGTTGTAGGTCGCGCAGTACACTCGCGCGGGCTTTCCAGGGTCCATGGCGAATGCCATAGGCTGGAGGCCGGGAAGCACCGGCCGTGGACTGCCACCTACATCCAAATCGAATCTATAGAGCCCGCCGGTAAGTCCAATGAGCAATCTGGTCATCGTGTACCTCCGCCCGTTCTCCTTACTTGACCATCTCCTGTGCGAACGCCTCGATCGTCGTCGGCCCATGAAACTTTCCTGTTCCCGGATTACCGAAGTGGATCCAACCCGAGTTGAAACTCTTCACCATTTCGATATAGAGTCCCGTCCGGTCAGCCGGCATACCCATCGCCTCCAAAACGTTCTGCCAGGCAGCCTCGGGCAATTGCACTGCCGTTACCTGACGTCCCAGCGCCCTGCCGAACGCGGCCGCCGTTTCGTACAAATCAGTTCCACCCTCGGGCCCGTCTACCTCCCATACGCGCTCGCCCGTCCAGGCATCCTGCAACACCTTGGCGCCCGCCAGGCCGATGTCTCGCGTGGCAACTAGTGGGAATTTGCGATCAAGCGGCGCATAGAAGAACGGCATCTCACCGGTCGTACGGATGTGGTCCAGCGCTCCCAGCCAGTTCTCCATGAAACTACCCGCGCGGAGATACGCCACAGGAATCGGCAGCGTTCGCATCGCCTCTTCCATCAGGTGGGTCGACGTGATCAGCCCTAACCCGCTCGGTTGCTCGGAACCGATAGACGAAAGAAACACAGCCTTGCCAGGGCTCGCCTGCTCAAGCGCCTCACGGATCGCCGCAATCGTACGCTTCTGGTCCGGCAGTCCGGGAGCCGGCGCAAAGTCCGGTGGAATCATCGCGAACGCACCCTCTGCTCCTGAAAATGCTTTTGCGAGCCCCGCCGCATCGTCGTACGCACATTGGACCAGTTCCACACCGCGATCGGCCCAGGCTTTTGCCTTCCCCGAATCGCGCACCACGCCCCGCACTGTTTTGCCCGCAGCAAGCAGATTCTCCGCCACTGCCCCGCCAACTTTGCCCGTAATTCCCAGCACTGTGAACATGTCGTTCACCTCCTATGCAAGTAGATACTTGTATTCCAGGAAGGATGCAAGTTTTTACTTATATGCCCCCCTTCTGCGAGAATCCCACTGTGAGCGTCTTTGATCCAAACCGCAAGCGTAACGCCCGTGGCGAGCAGCGCCAGCAGGCTCTCCTCCGCGCCGCCGCCGCAGTCTTCGGGCGGCTAGGTTACCACCAGACCACCACAAACGCGATTGCAATGGAAGCGGGCGTATCTCCGGCTACCCTTTACCAGTTTTTCCCCAACAAAGATGCCATCGCCAGCGCACTCGCTTCAATGTACGCGCGCGAAATGGCGGAGGCAGAACGCGCAATCGACCCCGAAGGCGAGTTGAGCTTTACAGAAGCGGTCGGTGAACTCATCAACGTGTGCATAAGTTTCAACCGGAAGCATCCCGAGTTTCACACTCTTGTGGTTGACGCTCCGCTCTCGCCTTCCGCCCGCGAAGACAAACAGGTTCTTGGGCAGGTTTTCGTCGACTTCATCGAGGCGCGTCTCCGACGTGAGCTACCCACTCTCTCTCGCTCCGAAGCGGCCCACCATGGGCAGGTAGCCCTGATGATCTTCCGCGGAATCCTCGACGAGCTGACCGTCGCCTCGCCTCACGCCCGTCCGCGTTTGCAGCAGGCTATGCGCAATGCCGTTCTACGATACCTAACCCCTTTACTCACAGAATCGAAAGCGGGTCGCGCAGTTAGAAGTGCATAGATGGCAGAAAGACATGGAAGAGTGCGCCACATTCGACAGCGCTCATTACAACTAGAGAATCGCCCTCACCACACCGCCATCTACCCGCAGGGCCGCTCCGTTGGTGGTGGATGAGAGTTCACTCGCAACCTACGTCACCATTGCCGCAACTTCATCCACGGTAAATGCGAAACCCCCTGCCGGCTAAAATCGATACGAGATTCCCGGCGCGAAGTAGTTGACGCTTTTTCCTGACGTCGTCTGACGAAGGAAAGCACCCGAAAAGAAGTGTTCACCGTCCACCATCCACGTGAAGTGCCGATTTTGCTCCCACTCGACATTCAGGTCAGCCTGGAAACCTATGTACAACGCATCGGCAGCGTCTCCTGCTTGCACGAGCGCAGCCGGGATCGAATAGACGCCGTCCTGCCTGCTCTGCCTCCACAACATTTCAACATTGGGCCAAATGACAATCCGCCTTCGAGGGATCGTGACTCGAAGACTTGGACGAATATCCTGGATGTTGTAAGGACCTATAAAATTCGCCTCACCAAAATAGGCCCCTTTGGGAAACAGAGCGTTGAACGTACCAAATCCGCCTTGCGTCGGGTTGTGATTTCCGCTTGCAATGCCCGCATCAAGCCCCACACGGTAGTTGATCTCTTGCACCTTTTGCGACCTGATCGTGTAGCCTGAATTGCTCGTCACCGTCCATGCTCGAATCGGCCGGTGGTCAAATGTGCCGAACTGGAATACGGCTTCCGAGTCAGAATCCCAGTGCCCTCGAACGTTAGCAAGACGGACTCCTACACTTTCTCTTTGCTCTCGCCCTGAACCGGCTTGAAAAGTCGCCACCTTATGATCGATTCCCAAGTAGTAGATATCCAATGTTGGGGCGTCGTCACGATGCTCATGGCGTGTTGCATAAATACCCCACACTGAGAATGCGTGATTCGGATAGTCGTCGAAAATGCCCTGGTTAGTTTCGGAGTATTTGAGGGCAAGGACATTGACCTGCCAAGGACGAGGTGAAACGAGCAGTCTGACACCATCGAAATTCTGTTGCACGTTCGGCAGGTCCCTGGAACTGATGAGTCGACCGGATCCCAAGGTGAGTTCGTGCCGGCCAATTCTCAGATCAAGCAGCGGGTTTTCGCGCCCAGTGCGGAGCTGAAGAAAACCTTCATGAAGAAACAACCGGTCCTCGTCAACGCTGGGCCTTGGTCCGCCGGCACGTCCATCTTCCAAGCCACTCTCGAGGCTGGTATAAAGCCTTAATCGACTCCCAAGGACTGCGTCAGTATTGAGGGTATACCGCTGCAGCAAGTAGCCGCTGGATGGTGACTCGTCGCCCAATCTAATGTGATCGAAGTATTCGCCGCGCAGGCGGAATTCGCCACTGATTGAGACTTGACGCTTGCTGCCAGTCTTTCTGCCGATGCACTTCAATTGATCTGCAGGTTCGACTTTGTGAGCCGGGTCGCAGTACCAGGTCCAGTCCGTATCGTCGGCCGGGGTCACCGGCAGCGGTTTTGCCTCCGGCCCTTGAGCAACAGCCCCGGGAGTATGAGACAACGCGAATGCGACAAAAAGTAGCCGCAAAAGAATGTCGAGACACGCTCCATGATTCAGACCTGGGCCCCAGAGGGATGCCCTAGGCCGCAAGATCAGGCCGGAGCGGTTTCCTCCGATCCGGCCGACTCGATGTCCACTGAGCATCTGCGCCCTCATTTAACAAGGGCGCTGGCGACTTGTCCCATCAGAATCGCAAAGGGCATATCCAGCGCGGCATATACCTCATTGGCCTTCGGGTCAGCATTGTCCCCTAGCGCCTCAAACATCAAGGTCGCATAGTCCGACACCTCGATGCCGAGCGTGCCCAACCTGGCGATTCCTGCCTCACGCTTGTCATGGGAAAAGGTTCCGCACGCGTCCAAAGCGACGACCGGCTCATACCCAGCGTCTTTTGCAGAAATCGCCGGAAAGGATGCGCAGACCTCGAAGGACAGTCCCGCAATGATCAGGTGATTGCGCTTCGTCGCCCTGACCGCCTCGACGAAACGTGGTTCATCCCAGGCATTGACGGAGGAACGGTCGAGGATGTCGTCCCCTACGACAGCCTTTAGCTCTGGGATGGTTGGTCCCCACATACTGTCGCGCGCCGTGGTAACGGGAACAATCGGTAGCCCGAGCACTTGAGCTGCCTTCGCCAGAGCGACCACATTGTGCTTGAGGTCACTGATGGTGAGGTCCCGCACGCCCGTGAACAGGCCGACTTGATGATCAATGAGTAGGACTGCCGTGTTTTCGCGCGTTCTTCTTGTATGCTGCTGCAACGCCATAGTTTCTCCTTGAAGGCCGAGCCTCAGCCCTGAGGGAGTGCAACTGTGGTGCCAACTGTGGTCTGCCGGTAAGGGCCTGAGAAAAAAGGCTCAATGCGAAGGGAACTCTCGGGATCAGGTGGCAAGCGTCAATGCTGTTGTTGAAGCGATGACACTTGAGCTAATACGCGTTCTCTTCTGGCTCTGATTCTGCATCATTTAGTTGATTTTCCACTTCTTCAGGCCGCAGTCGAGCGTCGTGCGCGAGTTGTCTCAGGAGCTCCCGGACATACACCCCGCATTGAAGCTTGATTTTGTCCCGCATTAACTTAAGGAGCAGGTTTGCGCCATCAGGGCTGATTGTGGTCAGGCCTCTTACATCGACCACGAGTTCAAGACCTTGCGGGTCAGCTCTTGCCTCCTCGCAAACGGTCACGAGTTCATCGGTCCAGCGTGCGATGAGTGCGCCCTCTACAAGGATTCGGCGCTGGCGCTGGCCGTCGACAACCGAGATCTTCAACATGCGCACCTGTCCCCCGGGGATACGAGAGAGCAAGACGTGCACCAAAATGACCGCGGCGCAACTACCCTAGATTCTGGTCCAGAATTCATTTGAACGAGGGGAAGTTGAGAGCGTCAACGGAGCGTTGACGCTTCGTCGCTGACAACTCAGGTATAGTCCCGTGGATCGATGCCGAATTTCTTCATACGGGCCCAGAGAGTTGTACGGTTGATACCCATGTGCGCAGCGGCTCCGCCGGCACCACCCACTCGCCCTTTTGATTCGGTAAGTGCTCGCACGATGACGTCCCGCTGTTTTTTCATACCCTCTCTGTCGACGCTGCTGTTGGCATGGAGCGCCTTGATGGTCTCTTTCACGATGCGAGCAATATTGTCCTGGTCTCCGAGGATATGAGGGACGTCGTCGAGGCTTGGCTTATGTAGCTCTGCCAGTGGAGCCTCCAGCGACCGCCCGCGCGTGAGAATCACCGCGCGTTCCATGAAATTCTCGAGTTCGCGAATGTTCCCGGGCCATTCCCACATCCTGAGTGCCTTCATCGTAGACATCGGAATATTGTCGATCCTCTTCTGCATCTGTTTAGCAAATTTCTCAACGAAAAAGGTCACGAGAAGCGGAATATCGTCATTGCGCTCTCGCAGCGGTGGAATACGGATCGGAAACACATTGAGGCGGTAGTACAGATCACTCCGGAATTCATGCGCTGCCACCATTGTTTCAAGATCGCGATTCGTTGCTGCGATGAGCCGAACGTTAACCTTACGCGTACGTGTGCTACCGAGCCTCTCGAATTCCCGCTCCTGCAATGCTCGCAACAACTTGGGTTGGATCTCCCGAGGAATGTCGCCTACTTCGTCTAGGAAAAGCGTGCCCTGATCGGCAAGCTCCAGGCGTCCGATCTTTTGAATGATCGCGCCAGTGAAGGCCCCCTTCTCGTGACCAAATAGTTCGCTCTCAAGAAGGCCTGTCGGAATAGCCGCACAATTCACCTTCACAAAGGTACGATCCTTGCGACGGCTTTTGTCGTGAATGGCCCGCGCAATGAGTTCCTTTCCGGTTCCTGTTTCACCAAGCAGCAGTACCGTTGAATCGGCAGTGGCGACGGTTTCGACCAATTGCAGGACGCGTTTCAAAGGGGGACTGTTACCCACGATCTGCTCAAAGTCCATTTCGCCGCGGATTTCTGATTCGAGGTACAGTTTTTCTTGAGCCAGCTTTTCCTTGAGATCGGTTACCTCGCGATACGCGAAGCAGTTCTCGATGGCTAAGGCGATTTGGCCCGACGCCTCAGTGAGGAAATCGACATCTTCTCGAGTAAATGCATTCGCTTGTTTACTGGCGACAATCAGAACCCCTACGGTTCGACCGCGGTTGACGAGAGGAATATGGCAGTGGGAGTTCAGACCCTCCGCAGTCACGACCTGGTATACCTCAGGCCCGAGTTCCTCACTGTCGTTCGTGTTTACGATCTCCGCCTTGGAACCTCGCCAGGCCCGGAGGAATGCGCATCCCGGCCTGACAACAAGTTCCTCGTTGACAATTCCTTTGGCTCCGGGGAAGTTCACCGCATAGATATGGCTCTTTTGCGACTGGTCGTCGTAAAACGCTATACCTGCAGCATCGGCGTGCATGAGTTCTCGAGCATTTGCTGAGGTCGCCCGTAACACTTCGCGCAGATCCAGATTTGAGGTTACCTCCTTCGTAAGCCTCAGCAACAGTTCAAGCCGCGAGTTCTGAACTGCCCATGTCTCAATCTGGCGCTGTAACTCCGCACTGGCAGTCTCTGCTTGCCGACGATTGAAATTGTCGTCAATTGCCAGTGCAACGACACGGCCAACGAGTCGCAGGAAGGCGATGTCTTCATCGGTGTAGACAGTACCAGGGGTTCCAGACACGCCCAAGGCGCCAAGCGGGCGATGAGGCGAAGTCAGGGGAACAAAAACCAACGGGCCAACATCAAGCCCCAGAGATGCGACGCCATCCTTCAGGCGTGCCGGTATTCTTTGGTCTGTCTTCCAGTCGTCAATGCGAAAGGGTTCCTGGGTAATGTATGCCTGCCACGATGGACGCTGTTGAACCGGCACATCGGCATACGAAGCAATCTGATTCTTCTCTTGCCCCAACACGGCCCATTCGACTTCTGTCGAATTCTCTTTGTAGACAATAATGTAGAACTGCAAAACAGTGAGGAACTCACGCAGTTCTTCAGAGAGAATCTCCGTTAGATCTTCCGGCTCTTGACACCGCGAAAGGGCTTCGCTGAGACGAAGGATGGCTTCATAGCGGCGCCCAGTTCCCTCAGGCGAACCATCGGCATCTCCGCTCATCGCTCGTTTGATTACGGATTCCATCTTCGTTACCCGCCACGAATCTATCGAGAATCGGACGCCTTCCACGACTGTGGTGCGTCAAGATTGAGACGTGTGGAGTCGATTCAGCAGTCTACCTGCCTTAGTCGCATGAAAAGGCGCAGAAGACGATGCGGTGATTCATAACCGCAATCTCGCAAATCGAATGGCGAGTCCACGTTCGCTATTCCTCCGATCTATCCTTTGGAAACGGGCGGAGCCTGTATGCGCCCAGACTCATTTCGACGGG
>Ga0207095_10300_pt1 | contig 12536 bp, 11 predicted proteins | sample Alteio_BWMinHeat_88_FD_153529 | JGI IMG/M metagenome (GOLD analysis project Ga0207095, IMG submission 153529) | Enriched cells from forest soil in Barre Woods Harvard Forest LTER site, Petersham, Massachusetts, United States -... | ecosystem: Environmental > Terrestrial > Soil > Temperate forest >... | reverse complement strand
CTACAAAGTTCAGCGAAAAATCTGAAAAGGAAACCGGTGCGCAAGTTTGCCCACCCAAATGGTTCCACCCGTTTCAGCAAGATTGAGGTAGAGCGAATCCCCGGCAGTGGAGAGATCGAAAGACTCGACCGGAATCTCGGTTGGAGACAGTTTCAGGCCGTGGTAGTGAAAGATCGGGATCGGCTGACCAACGAGCTGGCCCTCCCTGGGATCAAAGTGTTGTCCCCAGATACACCAGAAGCCGTCGCGCAGAGACAGATAGAAGATCATCTTTCCGTCCCCGGACCACACCGGCTTTCTGCTGAAGGCAGACTTATCGGTGATCTCCAACCATTGATCGTCGGGCTTGGTTGCGCCTGGGGGAAAGTGCGCTGCAAACACCTGGCCAGGGGCGTCGGGCCTTGACACCGTGAACACCACATAGTTGCTCCGGGCAGACCACACAGCGTCGCGAACCGATCCATCTGGGACACTCAATATAGTTCTTGCATCGGCGCCGGAGGTCTGCATCATGCGAACTTCGGAGATAGCCGAGTTGGCGTAGAGGAGAGACTCGCCATCCGGCCCCCAACCGGTGGGATTGCGGCATTCGGTGCAGAGCCTGTGGGGAATGCCGTCAAGTCCCGCAAGGAAGACTCCGGTCGTACCGCCGTCCGACGCCTCGTAGGCGACGGCCGTGCCCGCGTCGTTGGTGACTGGCGCGACCTTGGCGGTGCCTTGCGATACGAACATTCGCTCCGACCCGGAGAGCGTATCCCACAAATACAGATTTCGATCGTCGCCATATCCCCTGGCAAAGACCAGCCAGCGCCCATTGGGAGACACATTGGGAGCCATATCGAATTCAGGATCCTGGGTGATCTTGTAGGCGTGGGCTTTTTCGGGATCTGTGGCATGGTCAATCTTCCAGATGTGAATCGCGGGGTTCATCTGGCAGAAGGCAATGGAGTCGCCGACCAGCGAAGAGGAGAGGATGAAGTCGCGGCGATCCCCCGCAAACAATTGCTTGGGGAGGCCGTGGACTTTGCCCGTTTCGGGGTTGTACTGGGAAATGAGTTTGGGGAGAAAAAGCGCGTAATATCCGGCGCAGCTCCGGGCCAGAACGAGCCCAATGCTGAACAGATTAATGTATCTTCCGGAAAGGGCGAACCGAGGCCGTAGTTTGCCATGAAGGCAGGGCCCTTGGCAGTGTCAGGGTCAAGACTAGACCCGCCGATATCCCAGCCCGGGGCGAACAGGCTGCTGCTGCGATACGACAGAGTGGATTGCCGCATGGGCTGTTCGCGCGTCAATTGCAGAGGCGCTTCGCCCGGCTGCCCAGGTCGTGGCGTTCCAACGATGGCCGAGATGGTCGTGTCAGCAGCGTCAAAAGCGGCTCCCTTCAACGTCACGTTGGCCGCAAGCCGGCTCTCCGACAAAGGATTCGGCACGATCCCCCGGTCGGGCCAAATCAGAGGTGCCAGAGGCGACTGTTTCGCCCAGGCAGTCAGACCACGCTGTGTTACGAGGGGGAAGAAATCGGGTTGCGCCAGGATCGAATAGGCCGCCAGTGACACGGTTTGATCCGAAGCGCCGTTGAGCGCCAGCGCCAGCGCCGGGCAATTCGCTTTGATGTACCCATCGGCCGTCCAATCCACAAAGTTGGCGGCTTGGAATCCCCCCTGCTTCAGCACCTGGACAATGTCTTGCGAAGTCGCATCCGGGAGATAGACGAGCTGCTTTGGATCTTTTTCATCGATCTTGTATCGAATATGAATAAACTCGGGGCTGGAGCGTGTGTTCGCATCCTTGTCGAGCCACAATGCCGATTCACCGAGATCATGGTTCGCCGGAACCTCGAAGCCGAGGTACTTCCAATCGCCCTTTCCATCGTCGATCTTCGCCGGCGAAACCAGGGGATCATGGACAAAAGGAATCATCAGGCCCTGGCTCTGGCAAAAACTCGCCAGTTCATCGGTAATGACGAATGGCGCTGCGGCCATCTGCTCCGGTGTCCAGGCGGAGACGACCTTCCCCGGCGAAATCTTGTCGGCCTCCAACTGCAGTTGCTGATGGACCTTGCGGATTTTTTCATTCACATGCAGGACTTCGAAACTGAGGTCCAGGTCGAACGTATGGATACACTCCGGGCCGCGAAAGAGCTTGTGAATCGGAACCCAGAAGCCTAGATTCCCGTCACCATCGAAGAAGTCCTGGGGCCCCACCGTCCCACGCCGTCCTTTTTGCTGGAAAGCGACAAAAGCCCCGAACCTGGCCGGGACGACATGCGCCTTCGGGGAGCCATCGACATAGGGAAAGAATCCGCGGGCTCGAGGCTCATAGTAAAGCGCCGCATCGCCGGCCCGGCTGATGCCTGTCCGGGAAAAACACAAATCGGCATGGAGTCCATGGACAGTATCTTCTGCCGGCGCGTATTCGTACGCGAAGACCACGATCGCGAGCGGTCGCCCATTCGCCCTGGCGCGAAGCTTGTCCACCGTCATCTCGGCTGCCGCGTAGACAAAATTCTCGACAATCTCAAGATCGGCGATGGTGGGATAGGCCTCCGACCCGGATTCGATTTTGGGTGGATGCACGTGGGGTGAAGCCAGCGCGTGATAGAAGAGGCTGAGCGCGGGATCTCCCGGTTCGACACCTCTCTGGCATTGGGGCGACAAGTCCTCCAGCCCGGGAACGCGGAGATTTATTTTGATGGGCGCCGTGAGCTGTTCCGGGAAGTTTTCTGTCGTGACCTTGGTCAAGTCGAGCCCGGCACTCTTGAAATAGGGGGTCCAATGCGGTCTAAGCCTCTGCCAGACCTCCCATAGCTGTGCGGTGATGCTGCTGGAGCCGTTCATCCGGACATCCCCTCCCGTCCGCCGCGGACGAATCGCGATGCGAGCATACTTAATCGGGTTTTCGGTCGAATGAGCGACTCACTGACGGGTCATTTCGCGGTAGAGCCAGTCGCGGGCAAACTGCCAGTCGCGCTTCACGGTTCTCACCGAGACCTTGAGCACGTCTGAGATTTCTTCTTCCGTCATGCCCGCGAAGAATCGCATCTCCACTACGCTGCACAAGCGCGGATCGAATTCCTGCAGCCTGTCCAGGGCCTCATTGAGACTCAAAAACGAGTCGGCCTGGCGCCATTCGTACGCAAAAACATGATCGAGAGAAATCTTCTGGAATTCGCCTCCACGCTTGTCGGCGCCATGGGCGCGCGCATGGTCGATGAGGATGTGCCGCATGATCTTGGATGAGACGGCAAAGAATTGCGCCCGGCTCTGCCACTCCAGGCATTCTTTGCCAATGAGGCGCATGAGGGCGTCGTTGACCAGCGCGGTGGGCTGCAGAGTATGGTCGCCGCGTTCATTGCGAAGTAGTGACCTCGCCGTGCGGCGCAGTTGGTCATAGACCAGCGGGATCAAGTTTGGCGCGGCTTCCGGGTTTCCCTCGCGCATCTCCAGCAACAAGCGGGTTATCTCGTCTGAGTGAACTTTTGCGGCCGTCGACATGGGTGTTCTTCCTCATGGACTGGGTTGCAGATCAACTTGGTCGGAAGGTTGAGGGTCACATCGATGAATTCTAAAAACCCTCTATTTGATCAAGCGCAATCGGTTGGTCCCGAGTGTCACGTCTTTCCGAAAGAAATCCTGCCGAGATTTGCGGACGCCGTTTGAGCCCTCGGCTGGCTGGGGATCGCGAATAGGTCCGGGCAACGAAGGGGAACCCTTGGAACGGCATTCTAACTCACGCTGAGCCAAACCAGTTAGCAGGAAATATGCGACGTCCGCGACGGGTGTGCGCATGGGTTCCAGGTCCGGCTTTCTCCTCAGACGCCGGACCCTTGGTCTCTTGAATATGGAAAATGTCTGGGCCGGCTCTATTTTCGTTGTAAGATCGCATTGAATCATTTCATTTGCTTTCAGTCATTTGATAAGCGGATTTGCTCGCGATGTACACGAATCCTCCAGCCACAAGTCTGGCCCCCCCGGGGTCGATCGAAGTGAGGTTGAGTCAATCCGCGGAAGACGGCGCCCGTGTCTTTACGGCCGCTTTTCGCATCGGCCGCGATGCCGGCTGCGCTGTGTGCGTTCGCAATGAGTTTGTGAGCCGCATTCATGCTGAAGTTGCGCCTGAGGCCGGCGGTTGGCGGATCAAGGATCTGAACAGCAGCAACGGCATCTATTGGCATGGACAGCGCGTGGATAACGTTCTTATCGCGTCGAGCGAACGCGTCCGCCTGGGCGTCGACGGTCCGGAACTCTCATTCAATGTTCAACAACCTTCGCCGCTTCCACCGGCCCGGGTGGCGGCTCCGCCACCGATTCCACCGATCCGGCCGACGCCTCCGGCACCTCCGATTCCACCCTGGCCGGAGACTCCGCCTCCGGTTCCATCGGGCCGGCCTACGGCTCAGGCACCTCCAGTTCCACCATGGCCGCCGACTCCGCCGCCCCGCGAGCCCGTGCGTCCCCAACCGGCAGGAAGTCCGCCCCCCGGCAAGGACCTGGAACAGTATGTCAAGCGATACTTCCAGGCGCCGGTCGAAGGGGAAGTCGTCGGACAGCACACGCAGTTTATTCGTACTGCGTTTGCCGAAATCCAGACCAAGCAGAAGGAGGTCCATTCACGTCAGCGTAGGAAACTCCTCATTGCCATCGGGGTGCTGGCGCTGGTCGGTATTGTCATTGCCGGCTACGCATACCGGCTCCAGGTCCAGGCCCGTCACCAGCGCGAGATTGCCCGCAATCTCTTCTATGCGATGAAATCCGTCGATGTGGAGATTGCAGAGGCGGAGCGCCAGGCCCTGAACAGCGGAGACAAGCAAGCTGGTTTGGCGGCCGTGAACAAGTACGAGGCGCGCCGCAAGGCGATCCAAACCAATTACGATCAGTTTCTTGCCACCCTCCGTATCTACGACCCTAAGACCACCGAGCAGCACCGGCTGATTTTGCGGGTGGCGCGCATCTTCGGAGAAGGCGAACTCGATATGCCGGCCGACTTCGAAAGCGAAGTCGTGCGCTACATCAAGTATTGGCAATCGACTGGCCGCTACGCCCGCGATGTGCGCTCGGCCCAGGAACAAGGTTTGACCCGCTCCATTCCTGAGGCCCTGTTGAACCACGGGCTACCCGTTCAGTTTTTTTATCTAGCCATGCAGGAGAGCGACTTCGATCCCTATCGCAGCGGGCCCATCACCAGGAAGGGCTACGCAAAGGGAATGTGGCAGTTTATTCCCGAGACAGGGGTCAAATATGGTCTTCACCTTGGGCCGCTTGTGGATCTCCCCCGACCCGATCCCGCCGACGAAAGGGACCATGCGGACAAGGCAACCGACGCGGCCACGCGCTATATCCAGATGCTCTACAGTACGGACGCGCAGGCGTCGGGCATGCTGGTGATGGCGTGCTACAACTGGGGTGAAAATCAGGTTTTGCCGCTGGTGAGGAGCATGCCGTTGAACCCGGGTCAGCGCAACTTCTGGCGGCTGCTTGCCGACCATCGAAGCCAGATACCGAAGGAGACCTACGATTACGTCTTCTACATTGTCTCCGCGGCGGTGATAGGCGAAAATCCCCGATTGTTCGGGTTTGACTTCGATAATCCGTTGGACAATTCGCGCTGACGTCGTCGGCACTGGGAGTGGAGTGGGGTGGGGAGGAAGCGGAGACCGCCCTCCCCAAATCGTGGTACGTTCTACCGGGCGGCTACGAGAATCTGCTCGCCATGGTCGAGCTTAGCTTCCCGCGTCCGCGCTCTCTTTTCCGAATTCCACTCGGGGATGTCGACGTTCAGGCTGACGGTCTTCGAGCAAAGAACGTGGTGCAGAAAATACCGTTCCCCGTACTTTTCGAACACAAGCTTGCTGGCGTGACCCGGATCCGTATTGCCGTGGATCGTCGACACGGTGGCTGAGGCGTTGCTGTCGTTATTCGAGACGCGAACGACGCCGGCAATGGGCGATGAAAGCGTGTATTGACCCGCAGGCATATACGTATCGCCTACGGTAAAGCCGAAGGGAACGTCGGCTTTCAGAACAACGCCCTGGGCGATGGCTGGGATGGCACTGAGAGCCGCGAGGATGATCAGGGAAAGTGTAGGGATGCGTTTCATGGTGTTTCTCCTTTGGGATTGAAGCGTCTTCACGAACCGCTTTCACTCCTATAAGCGCAAACACTCAGCAAGGAGTGACACCCCTTAAAGAAGAAGCAAATGCCCCGCGTGTGGTCTTTTCGCATCTTTTCGCAATGGCAGGAGCCGCAAGAGTCCAACAATTCTTTATCGATTGAGGAATTACAACCGCAGCTGGGTAAGAGATCTTCATGTAGATCGTCTTGCCGTTCATAAGAGATGAGTCCGTGGGTGCGAGGAAAAGGGCGTCCGGAGCGCACACTTCGTCGGCTTCGCGCGTGCAGAGCGCGCGATCAAGTTTGGCGAAACTGCCGATGTAGCCGAAGTAGATCGCGCTGCCGGGATGTAGCATGTACGTGAAGAGCGCGTCACCGAAGAGCGTTTTGGAATTGGAGCATTCGTGAGATCGGCGGTCCCTGACTGCCCGCGTACAAATCAACCGTCCAGTTCTTGAATGGACGCTGGGGATTAATCCAATCCAGCTTGCCGTCCTGGCGTCAACCGACCGGAGCCTGTAGCAAAAGGGATCTCTCTGGAAGTGCGATTGGCATGGACTTGAGAGACCCCAAATTTGACTATTTACAAAGCCAAAGTTATTTCACCACTGCGGCAACACGAGTTGCCGCAGCGTCGTATCTATAGACCTTCAGGTCGCCCCAAAGTGGTAACCGGTCCTCAATGACGATGGGTCCCAACACGTAATCAGTAGTGCCAGCAGTGGCAGCCCCGACGATTCCGCCTTTTCCCATGAGAAAAGCCTTAGCCACATCGTCCATAAACATATCCCCGGTAGCCCCCTCTCCCACGCTGCAACCCTGAAAGAGAATACGTGCGTCCTTGGCCACAAAATCCGGGTTCTTCTTTGCCATGATGGCTAGGCTACCAGCTGTAACGGAGGTTCCATCGGCAAGCTTCAGTTTTCCGGGCCCGCCGTGAGTGTTTATAAACAGCTCTTCGACGCCATTAAACTTATCAACCGCCAGCAAAAGTTCTGCGAACTTGCCAACGGGATAAATGACATTGCGGCTGTCTTCAGCTGCAAACTTCGTCGCCCCTGCACTAAACGCGGGGTCGTACAACATGAGTCTCGTGACTGAAATTGGTGGGAGGTGGGCAAACAGGAGCCAACTAACCGGATAAGCCGGGGTCGATGTCTCGTTTAGGAAGCGTTTTAATTTTCAGGATGTTCCGGAGTAAGTTCAATGTTTTTGTAGAGGTAGAAACATGGCCAAAAGGTGCTGGCGGAGAGGGCGAGATTCTCCCTTAATGACTATTAAGTCTATTACAATCATCATAACGGTTTCCATGGTCATGCAATGGTCATGCAAATCGGGATATAATGGCACGCATTGAACGCACGAACCGCAACACTTTTGATCCGCTACAAAGCGCCCGACGGCACGTGGCGGCGGGCCTTGGTTGCCACCGCTGGAAACGGTCGCGTCCGCCAGGGATATGCAATGATCGATGGCCAGCCGGTGCAGGTGGCCGAATATAACTATCAAGTCCGCACCTACGAAGATCGGCAGGCGAAGTACACGCCGGTAGGAAAGAAGGCAGCCGACGCTGACGCGAAGCGAGCCGTCATCGAGAAGCAGGCGTCCATCAAGGCGGAGGCACCCGCGGCAAATCTTACCGTCGTCGAGGCGCCTGAGCGCAAGACGCTATCCGGCACTGCAGCCCTCTACATCAAGCAGAAGGAAGACGCACAGCTTTCCGAAGCCGCAGCACAGGCACGAAACGTGTCCGAAGAGTTCCTGAAGCACACGAAGAAGCGCCGCGTTGACGAGATCACCACTGAGGACATCACCAGATTCCACACCGTGCTTCGCAGGCGTGGCTGTGAGGACCGAACAGTTGCGAACAAACACGCGCGGCTCGTGTCATGGCTGAAGTTTGCCGGAGTCGATCCCAAGCTGTTTCCACCCAAGCCCGTCTATGAGAAAGAGCTGCCGACGATCTACGACTCCGACCAGATCGAAAAGCTGCTGAGCACCGACAACAAGTACATGCGAATGGTGATGCTCGTTGCGTTGAAGCTCGGGCTGCGTGACCAGGAACTCCGATACGTCGAGTTCTCGGACATCAACAAACAGGAGAAGACGCTCAGAGTCCGTGGCAAGCCGAAGTGGAAATTCCGAGTAAAGAAACACGAACAGCGAGACATTCCGATCCCAGACGATCTGTTCACAGCGCTAATCGAGTGGGAGCGCCAACGCCCAAAGCAGACTCCGATCCTTGCGACAAGCAGTGGCCGGCCCAACAGGAGACTACTCCAAGCACTCAAACGAGTTGCTCGCCGATTGGGTTTGAACTGCGGTCGCTGCGACGGGTGCAAGTCGAAGTACCACGAGTGCGCGGAATTCACGCTTCATCGATTCAGACGGACGTTCTTAACCGCCCTGCTCCGCAGTGGCGTCGATCTGCGCACCGTTCAAAGTTTCGCCGGACACAAGGATTTGGCGTCCACAATGCGCTATCTGCGTCCGGCCGCTGGGTCCGAGGTGCGGGACAAGATCAACGCCGTCAAATGGTGAAGGCCGGGTTTCCCCGGCCCTCGACCTATGCAGCTTTGACCGCCCGGGCTCGCAGCCACCGTGCAACTTCGTGCGGGTCAAATCGGATCGAGCTGCCGATCCGGTAGTGGGGAATACGCCCGCCTGCCGCCATCTCATAGAGGGCGGAGCGACCGTATCCCAGGATTGGTGTGAGTTCCGAGACGGTAAGCGCCCCGGACATCTGGTCGAGCATGGATGCCAGGCCCTCGGGAGGATCCGGCATGGTGAGAACTACAGCCATTGTCTATACAACCCCTTGAAGTGCGAGATTGCCGGGTGGGCTGCTCCTGCACCCGCCGCCTGGCCCCGGCTAAGCGGCCACAGCGCGACGGTCTGGGTTGACTCGAAGCCCAGGTGATTATCACACCGCCTGCCGGCATGCGACAGTGACAGAATGCACGCTATGTTGCCCGGATCAGATCAGGTGAATACCCTAGAAAGCCCGCTCACGGCGCTACCCGGCTCGAATGGCACTTTTAACACACTGCCCAGAGCGCGCTGGAACCCTTCAAGGCGTTTCTAAAAGACCGGCTGCACGCGGGTGTCTGGAACGGCGCGGTACTCTTGCGAGAGCTGCGCGAGCGCGACTACAACGAACGGTTACGGTCCAGCCAACATCAACGACACTGATAGAATCGGCTAACGACAATCGGGAATTTTGTTGTCGTTGGACTGTCCAGCAGCGCGGTGTCCATGCTCCGGCACGCTCGCGCAGACCGGGCTGCCCTGCCACACCAAATCGGCGCGCTACACCCAGATGGATCCGCTTAGGCCAGTCAGTGACCCCATTCACTACTTGGCTGGACTGGCCGCAACAGGTCTTCTCAGTCACTTGTCCGAGTCGGCGACTTTTCATCCATGTGCCAACTTCCGGATGGCCAATTCCGCATCAATATCGCACCTCGAAGCGCGCATTGGAGGTTCGACTAAGCCCGCTTCGCGGATAGTGGGCAAAGTAGTACGATTTGGCAGGGCGATTTGCATATCAGAGATTTACCGCTCAGAAGTGCAACTGAAGGTCTCTTTAAGCTGACGAGCTGGCGGCTGGAAGGCATTTTCAGGCGAGCGATGCTGCTCGATAATGCTCTCGTACGGCCGGGACGATTTTCCAGTGGGAGGTCGCGGGAATTGCTTTAAAGGCCGCACGACGTACCTAGACTAGGCTTTCCATTTGAGAACACTTTGCCTAGGAACTAGCTCATGGAGATGAACCGCGGCAAACGAGAGGGCAGAAGAACGAAGAGGAGTGCTCATTGGTGCTCAATGGAACAGGACGCAAAGGGAGATCGCGTTATTACACTGAATCTGACCAGAATTAGGGTAAAGTCTACACACATCCGAGTTAAGTTATCGTGAGTGACCCTCATGAAATTCGTTGCTCTGTTTCTGATCGTTGTATTTGCTCTCGAGCCGGACGTTCCGCGCGTGTGGGACAAGAATGCCGTCGACACTCTGGAACTACCATTGGCGGATCGACGCTTTTCTCCTGTTCACATAGGGGAGGCGGCTTATTACAGCACTCCTGAACGAGTTATATACAAGTCTTATCCGGTCTACGCGCCTGGGCGCGAGCCAGCCGGATACAAAGAGTGGCTCCAAACGGTTGAACCGCAGGTGGCATTTGACCCATCCGCATTGAAGACGCAGAAGGAATGGGTGGCGGCCGGCGAAATTATATTCGACGCTCCTACATCCCTCCACCCAGTGTTCTTTACGGCAGAGCAATTGCGTGACCCGGATTTCTTTAAAGAGATGGGGATGCCGGTCGCGAAAGATGGGACGGTTCCGTTTGCGCAATGGGTTGTTCGGCGCAAGGGTGTGGTGGAGCTTGGCTCGATGAGTTGCGCCACTTGTCATACGCGCGTGCTTAAGGATGGAACGGTTGTGCCCGGAGCACAGGGCAATAATCCCAACGACCGGGAGGGCGCCTTGCTACTCCGGGGCTTGGCGAGGATTCTCGGGCAGGAAAAAGCAGTCGCGCAGGTCCGGACCTTCGCTCGTCAGTTTGAGCTGCCGTGGTTGCCCGACGACATCAATCGGCTTCCGGAATCAATGAGCCTGGATGAATTGGTTGCCGCTGGAGAGGCGATTCCACCCGGAGTGACGGCGCGGGCCAACACGAGCATTCTGCTGCCTCCGCAAATCCCAGATCTGATTGGTGTTCGTGAGCGGCGTTATCTCGATCACACCGGGCTTGTGCGACAGCGGAATATTGGCGACCTGATGCGCTATAGTTCGCTGGCTCAGGATATATATGTGTCCGACCGATATGGGCCCGCAAACAGTGAGAATCGACCTGCCCCGGCTTTCCGCTACAGCGATCCGCAACTCTATGCGCTCGGCCTCTATCTATACTCGCTCCCCCCGCCCCCCAATCCCAACCAGTTCAACGCGTCTGCCGCCCGCGGAAAGGTTCTGTTCGCCACGGAGAAATGCAGCAGTTGCCACACACCCCCGCTTTACACTAACAACAAGCTGGTGGCGGTCGAGGGTTTCGAATCGCCCGATAGCGAAGCCGATGTAATGCCAGTCCGCATCGCTGTTGACCCGCGATACACACTGCAGACGCATAAGGGCACTGGTTATTACAAGGTCCCATCTTTAAGAGGAGTTTGGTATCGCGGCCCATTCGGCCACAACGGATCGGCTGCTACGTTGGAAGACTGGTTCGACCCCGCCCGCCTCAGCCAGAACTATGTTCCAACAGGGTTCAAAGGGTACGACGGAAAGACACGGTCAATTCCAGGGCATCGCTTCGGGCTTGATCTGTCGCCCTCCGAAAGGAGAGATATTATTGCTTTTCTAAAAACACTATGAGACGTTTCCATGCGGCGAGTCGCGGGCCCCGGATCAGTAATCGATCCTCTCGTTCGAAATAAGAATGTCTTCAGCTCAATCCGGGCACATGAAGTTGGAGCAACGTCCAACCGTTTTTCGGACTACACTACTTACGAAGCTAGAGGCTTGACCGGCGTTCCCCACGCCGTTCCCTGCATCGGGAATCGTTATCGTTATCCGAAGGTCGCCTTCAGAGGAGGGAACGATGAAACAGGCCAATCCGCTGGACCACGGATCTGACGGCGGGCTCGCGGGCTCGCACCCGGAGATTGAGAGCGCACCCTCTCTGATCGCGCCTGCAACCACCGGACAGCGCAACGTTATCGTCAACCCTCTTGTGCCGATCGCCTGCTGGCGTGTCGACGATATCCGGTTCGATTTCGATTCGTCGTTTGTCCTCCCCGAAATCGCTGAAGAAATGTCCGCCCTGTCGGACCTGCGGGACAAACATGCACTGCGCGCGCCGGCCGCTTCGCCTTTAGAACCGGGAGTTTCGATCCCCCCTCCGCTCTCCCTGTTCGGCCATGCGGACCCCGTTGGCAGCGATTCCTACAACAAGCAACTGAGCGGGCGCCGGGCAATCGCGATTTACGGGATGCTCACAAGGAAGACGTCTTTGTGGGAAGGGCTCTACTCCCAACCGTTGGGCGGCGACAAATGGGGCGCCCGTGCGCTACAGACCATGTTGATCACGGTGGATCCCTCTTTGGCCGCAGATTCCAACCGCCTTCAGCAACAGCTAAGCGTCGCGCAATCCAACCCCGGGAAACGCGCATCGCTCTATTTCTCCTACATGGATCAGATCTGCGGCACCACCCTCAAGCTACTTCCCGGCGATTTCCTGGGAAAGGGCGTCGACGCATCGGGCAAGGGCGACTACCAGGGATGCGGCGAATTCAATCCGATCCTGCTGTTGTCGCAGGAAGAGGAAGAGGAATTTTCCCAGGCGGAGAACCACGAAAAGCGGAACGCGCAAAACGCTCCCAACCGCCGGGTGATGGGCCTGCTGTTTCGCCCTGGAAGCAT